>Ga0194119_10008770_pt1 | contig 13780 bp, 9 predicted proteins | sample TA2MahC100mmetaG_FD_148620 | JGI IMG/M metagenome (GOLD analysis project Ga0194119, IMG submission 148620) | Freshwater microbial communities from Lake Tanganyika, Tanzania - TA2015018 Mahale Deep Cast 100m | ecosystem: Environmental > Aquatic > Freshwater > Lake | place: Tanzania: Lake... | reverse complement strand
CAGGATGCCACCGAGGCGCGCGGGGGTGAGGCCGTTGCGTCCGAGGAAAAACTCCTCCGCCTGGAAACCGTGCTGCGCGGCGCGGACGCGGATGTCGGCAATCGACACGTACTGGTAGGCGCGGTCGTGCAGCTCATCGCCGGGGAGGTCGTCGCGGATGACGCCCAGCGTGGCGCGCACGCGCCGGGCCTTGGCGCCGCGGACCATTTCCATCAGCCGGGCCACTTGCGGATTCGGCTGGTAGCCGACTTTGCGGGCCGCGCGCAGCACGCGGGCGCGGGTGGCCGCGGCCACCTGGGGCGAGTTGCGCAGGACCCGCGAGACCGTCATCGCCGACACGCGCGCAGCGGCGGCGACGGCGGTGAGGCTGGCGGTGGCGGGATCGGCAGGCATCGATGAATTGTCAGTCGCGACCGTAAGCCGCTTCGGCCGGCCACTCAAGGCACTCGCGCAGAATGTCAGGCGGCCATCTGCCAGCGGCCGGCGCGCTGGATGTAGACGATGGTGAAGCGCAGCGAGGCGGGAAACTTTCCCTTCGGGTCGATCGAGGCGTTCGAGTTGGTGTAGGCTGTTTCATCGGCGGGCGGGCGTTTGAGGACGCCGAAATAGTCCTGGATTAGGGGCGGTGGCGCGGGATTGCTCGGCCGCAAGCACGACAACTTCGGCAGCAGTCGGGGTTACTGCGTTAGGTGCGGCGGATCGGAAGATCCCCCCACTTGGAGCAAGAGTCGGAGACGAAGAGAGAATCTCGCAATCATTGCTAGGGCTTCGGCGGCAGTTGCATCAACCAGGCAAGATTGAAGGCGTAGTGATTCTGGCTCGTGATGAGTTGGATGCCCCCGTCGCGGCTCTGCGTTGCGGCCAGGTAGCCGGTGGGTTCGGCCATCGTGTCGCTCAGGACGCAGCGGGTCCCGTCCGTGGTCGTCCATTTGCGCTCTGCTCCTCCCGGCGTGTCGGTGCGCCGCCAGGTGAGGCCGCCGTCTTCGCTGCGCGCCATCGGACCGGCGTGCCCGCCATGGCCAAGGTTCCACACGGCGATGAGGGTCCGGTGGTCGGCGAGCATCGCGGTCGTTGGATGCGCATGATATTCCTGTGGCGTGCCCTGAGCGACCACGACGTGGCGGCGCGTCTCCAGCGAAATATCGAGGATCGTGAGCGCCGCCTTGTGCTGCTCCCACCGCGCCTTGTGCTCGGTGGGAGCATCCATCCAGGCGCGTCGCGGCGGCGGGGGCGTGCCGTCCTGCGCCAAGAGCGAACGGGCCACCGCGATGGCGATGAGGCGGGCAAAAAGGCAGCGGGTTTTCATGAGGTTTCGAGACAGAGGGGCCGAGGAGGGAATCAGATCGCACTCAAGGCGGGACCATTCAGATTGGCCGCGAATTCACGCGAAGGGATGCGAATGTTCGGCCCGGTGGCGCAGCCGAAACCCTGCGAATCAGCTTCTTTTTCGGTCCTTGCTGCATGGTTGCAACTCAGCGTGCCGGCGGATCTGCCGCATCGCGCCCTTGCTCCATGCCTGTATCAGTGGTGGGTTGCTGAGAACGGCTCTGCTCTGGAGGACCATTCAAAACTCCCGTTTGGCAGTTGCTGTAGCGAGTCGTCATCTCGTCGCGGCGCCCGAATTCACGAGCAGCCGGTGCACCGACCGCGAATCGACGAGCCTCCCGGCGGCGATGTCCGCCTCGGTGAATACCGCGAGGAGGATCTCCCGTTCCTTGGTCCGGTTGTGGTCGTAAATGAGGAAGATCCGACCGTCGGGCGCCTCGTCGCCATCGGGATAGGAGACCGGGTCCCGCTCATCGAGCAGCAGCCCGCCCGTCCAGGTGCGGCCATCGTCCGTCGAAAGGAAAGCGGTCAGGTGGGTCCGTCGCAGCTTGGTCTCCGGGATGGGTCGAGCCTCGCGCCACGCGGGATCGAGTCCGGGGGGATGCTGCTTCACGAGCAGGATTTTGCCCGAACGCAGGCGGCGAAGGAAGAAACGCGAGGCCGGGTGCGGGATCGTGGAAAGGACCGCGGGGCTCCACGTCCGCCCCTGATCGTGCGAGGTGCTCTCGGCGATGCCGCGGCTTTCGCGCAGCAGCATCCACAGGCTGCCGTCGCGCCGTTCGACGATCATGTGCTCGTCGGGCGATGGCTTGGGGGTGCGCACGGTTGCGATGCGCGCGAGCTTGGCCCCCCGGTCATCACTGCGGTAAACGTGGGCGCCGACGTTGGCGGCCTCCCATTGGTAGTGAGCCGGCGGGATGTATTTGCGGTCCGTCGGGGGACTGCGGAGCGGCGCCCAGTCCCAGATGGAAATCGGGAACAGCCACGCACCGTCGGAAAGCACCGTGGGTTTGTTCATCATGATGCCATCCGCGAGGCGGCGCGGTGCGGACCACGCGGGTTGCGCGGCGTCGGGCTCATCAGTGGTCATGGCCCAGAGGCCGGCGCGGCCATCCCAGAACTGGTACGCTTGATGATAGAACCACCAGAGCCGACCCCGGGGATCGAGCCAGAGTGCGGAGTCGAACGCCCGGACCGGGCCCTCGGGGTCCACGACTCGTACGATGGGCGACCAGGTGCGCCCGTCGTCCACGCTCGTCGCCAGCATTACATAGTTGTCGGGCCCCTCGGTGTGGCCGCCGCCATACCAGGTCGCCCACAGTCTCCCTCCGGGGGCCCGCGCCAGGCCTGGAATCCCCTGGAAGCCGCGCTGCGTCAGCTTGTAGCCGTTGCCCGGGTTCTCCTGGGCCGGGACCAGTCGCAAAGCGGAATCTTCAGCGGCTGCCGTCCCGGGTACGGCGGCCCCTGCGGCGGACGAGATCAGAACAAAGGCCACTCGGAGCAAGAGTCGGAGACGAATAGTGGGACGCGTGATCATTTTGGAGGCGCCGGCGGCAGTTGCTTCAACCAGGCAAGATTGATCGTGTAGTGATTCTGGCTCGTGATGAGCTGGATGTGGCCGTCTCGGCTCTGTGTGGCGGCAAGGTAGCCGGTGGGTTCTGCCATCGTCTCGCTCAGCACGCAGCGGGTCCCGTCCGTGGTCGTCCATTTGCGCTCTGCTCCTCCCGGCGTGACGAGCCGGCGATGCGGCCAGGTTCGGCCCTCGTCAAACGAAACCGCCGCGAAGAGCCCAAAACCGGTGAAGTCTCCCGACGTGGATTTGAAGATGAGCCCCTTGCGGTTTCTCCACTCGCGCCATTGGTCGGTGAAAGAGCAGAGCAGCAGCGGCCCCTCGCGCAGCCGGATAAGCACCTGCCGCTGCGTGTTGGTGATGACCGGGAACTCGCCGGTCTCGTAGGTCCAGGTACGTCCCTGGTCGTTCGTGTAACTGACGGGCGTCATGCCAGCGAAGCGCGCCCGGGCATCCGGTGAATTCAGCCGGCCGAAAGTCATCCAGCGGCCGTCAAGCAGTTCCACTATGGGCGCGTGAATGCCCGCATGGCTCGCGCCCGTGCCGCCTGGCCGCCACTCGTCCTCGGCGCGTTTGGCCGCAGTGGAAGTCCAAATCCGGCCGTCGTCGCGGCTGATCACGAGATGACCGTCGTCGTGCGTGAACACGAGGAGTCCATCGCGCATGCGCACGGGGTTGTTGCCCAGTTCTCCATGCGGAAACATCAACCTCGCCTTCGACCACGTAGCGCCACTGTCGGTCGAAGTGCGGAAGATGTTTTCGCCTTCGCCCATCGCGAAGTGGTAAAGCGTGCGCTCGCCGTCCCACCAAAGCTTCGGTGCATGATCATTGATGTCGGCGCCGTCCCAAAACGGCGAGGCTGGCTCCCACTCGGTGGCCCCCACCCGCAACCGGCTGGCGAGGTTGCAGAGTTCCGTGCCCGGCTCGCTGATGCATGAATACCAGATCGCGAGCAGGTCGCCGTTGGGGCATTCCGCGATGGCCGGGCTGTGATTGTGGCGGGAAAAGAGCGGTCCGTACGAATTCGGAGGCACTCGCACATAGAGTTTGGGTCCCGCGAAGAACGGCGCGGCGGCGTCCCGGGGGGCGAGGCGCGCGATTCCGGGCTTCACGTCTTGGGCATTTCGCGGCGGCGGCGCCGGCAGCAGCCGCGCGCCCTTCGGCGGCTCGGCGAGCACCACCCGGAAGCCGACGTGGTCGATGGCCGCGTCCGGCAGCCACGCCCCGCGGTTCGCCGAGCGGACCTGTCGTGCGAGATTCGAATGCGCGCCGCCGCGGAACACGCGGAAGTCGCCATCGTGGCGACCGAGAGGATCGCTCTGCGGGCCGGCCTCGTAGGGACCATACCAGTCGCTGCACCACTCGGCGACGTTCCCGTGCATATCGTGGAGCCCCCAGGCATTCGGCGGGCGCTGGGCAACATGCAGCGTGGCCGGGCCCTCGCGCCACGCATACTCAGCGGGAAGTTTGCCCTCGGGGAAATAGAGTTCCTTCCATCCGGCCTTGCCGAACCATTTCAAGTAAGCGGCCGGAAGCGTGTCGCCCGTGCTGAAGAGCGTGGTGGTGCCGGCCCGGCAGGCGTATTCCCATTCGGCCTCGGTCGGCAGACGGTAGGTGCGGCCCTCCTTCTGCGAGAGCCACGCACAGAACTCGATCGCCTTGTTCCAGCTCACGCCGCCCGCCGCTTCGTCCGCTGCACCGGCGCCCGGGCGAAAGCCGGGATAGAACCGGCGGTACTGCTCCAGGTTCACTTCCGTCGCGCCGATAAAAAAAGCCCGCGTGATCGTGACCCGGTGCGCGGGCGTTTCGTCCCAGTCTGCGCGACCGAATTCCGCCGCATGCGTGGCCATCTTGTAATCGCGAATCGGCGGCCCGTCCTGGCCCAACGTGAAGGTGCCCGCCCCAATCCGCACGAGTTTCATGCCGAGGGAGTTCATGATCGCGTTAGGCTCCTCCGCGGCGCGGAGCCCGCCGACTGGCGCCAGCGCCAGGCCGCAGGCGAGCCACAGGGCGATGAGGGCGGAACCGCGCCTCCCATGGTCAATCCCGCCAGGTGACGAACAGGACAGTGTCTTCATGATTCTGTGATCCGGCTCCGCCCTGCTACTCCTTCCTCGACGGTGGGGTCGTCCCCTCTTGCATCAGCTTTCGGTTTACGTCCTCCCGCATCTTCTCTTCGTCGATCTTCTGCCTTTCCTTGATGTTGCCGATGCCGGTGGCGCGGTTGACCAGTTGCGCGAGCTTCGCGTCGGCCGAAACAATCTCTCCCGCGCGGATGTCCGCTTCCCGCACCACACCCATCAGGATTTCCTTGCCGCCCTGTTCCCCGTATCGCCACCGGTCATATGTGAAATAGATCCGGCCGTCGGGCGCCTCGGTGGCGTCCGGGTAGGACACGCCGTTGCGCTCGTCGAGGAGCAGTTGGTGCGGCCAGGTCTTCCCCTCGTCGTCCGACAACCAGGCGGCCAGCCGGGCACGAGGAAACCTGGCGTCTTTAGCCGGCCGGGTCACGTCGTGGTAGATCAGGATGTGCGCGCCCGAGGCCAGCTTTCGCATGCACGCCCGCGTGTGCGGGCCTTCGCGCATCAACCGGGGTGCCGTCCAGGTGCGGCCGTCATCGGCGGAAGTGCTTTCCTCCAGGCCCAGTTTGGTCCGCATCACCGTCCAGAGGTCTCCGTTGCGCCGTTGCGCCAGCGTGGCCTCGCTGAAATTCCGCCGCTCCATCGGGACGCTGGTGCCGCCCAGGATGCTCCAGTTGGCGCCGGCGTCGGGGGTCAGGAGCACACAGGTTTCGTTAACGTCCACCTGATTGCTGTTCAGAAAGAACGGTGCCAGCCAGCCGCCGCTGGCGCGGACGATCGGCTTTCCGAAGATCCGGCCGCCAGCGTGTACGGGCAACGGTTCGGTCCACCGCCCCAGGGGTTCCTCCGGCGCATCGTTGCGAACCGCACAGGCGCCGAAGAACTCCTTCGCCCCTCGCTCCTTGCTGGACTGCAGATAGAAAATCCAGAGACGTCCCTGCGGATCCAGCCAGGGCAGCGGGTCCGCCAGCATGTGGTGGTCCGTTGGACCCTTGATCAAGACCACCGGATCCGACCAAGTTCGGCCGTCATCCCCGCTGGTGGCCACCGCAACGTAATTGCCCGCGGCGCCTTCATGGAGCCCTCCCGTGTACCATGTGGCCCACAGGCGCCCCTGCGCCGTGCGCTCGATCCCGGGGATGCCCTGCCAGGTGCGGGCGTCCGACCTGGCCTCCGCGCCGGGCGATATGATGACTTTCGCCGGACGGTAGTTGCCGGTGGGAGCGGCGGCTGGAAGCGAACCACAGGCCGTGACAACAGGACGAGATTTACAAGGGAAGTTGCTCTCATCAAGGTAGGTTTTGAATCAGTCCGGGTGCACCGTAGGTCCGCAGGCGCCACGTTGATCACGGGTCTATTTTTCAGGGGGGAGACTATCGTGCGTGGGTCGCGGCAGTCCGCCACGTTCGGCGGTCGCACGAAAGCGGGATTGAGGGAGGGCAGAGGCAACTTCAGAAGACGAGCACCCCCCATTTTCCGAAGCGCACCTTTTCGCCAGGTGAAAGCCGTTTCTGGAAGACGGAACAACTGTTCCGTCCACGGACTTTTTCGGTCAGTTTGAAGATCAGATCGAACTCCGTCACGGAGGTCTTGCGGAATCCCTGGGCCAGCAGTTCGGGCTCGACGCTCTCTGGATTTCGATCCGCCGCGGGGGTGAATACATAGACCATCCCTCCCTCGATACATGTGATCTCCGTCCGACCCATCGGAGCAAAGACGAAACTCCGGTCGCGCTGGAAAAACCTCTCGCCGGGAAATGCGCGAAAAATGTAGTCGCGGTCGGAGAAGACGTTATCCGTGCGGTGCAGCGGACGGACCTCCCCGGCGTGACAACGCAACACCGGACGTGGACCGCCGGTGATCAGCGTGGCTGCGGACTCGTCCGTCCGCAGTGGAGGTCCTTCGGCAATCCGTCCCACCACGGGATTGTCCCCAGTGGCGCGATTGACGAGCACTCGGGAGCGCGACTGAGGACTCGCTAGTTTTCCTTCCCGCACGTCCCGTTCGGTGAAGGTCGCCATCAGGATCTGTTTTTCCAGATGCCGGTTATAGTCATAGACGACATGAATGGTTCCGTCCGGCGCCTGCGTCGCATCCGGGTAGGACGTTCGCCTCCGCTCATCGAGCAAAAGCCCGCCCAGCCAGCTCCGGCCATCATCCTCCGACAGATAGGCCGTCAGACGCTCCCGTTCGCCCTTCTCATCGATCCGGCCGTGGCGGATTAGGAGGAGATTGCCGGACTGCAGTTTTCGCAGGTGAAAGCGGCTCACCGTATGCTCCTGGTAGTCGCTCACCTCGGCCCAGGTTCTTCCCTGATCGTGGGAGACTGTCTGTCCGATCCCGTGTTTGGTGCGCACTAGCATCCAGAACGAGCCGTCCTTTCTTTCTACGATCATGGGCTCATCGGCGTTGCGCTGGGCGGCCGGAACATTGGCAGTTCCCCGCAGGACCCAGTTCCGTCCTTTGTCCGTGGAAACCATCACCCGGAGTCCGTGGTCCGTGTACCACTTGTTGGAGGGCATCATCCACTCGCCCTGAGAGGTCACGATCGGCTTGTTCAGCATGAGCCCCGAAAAGAGGGGAAATGGCGCGCTCCACTGGGGACGTTCTGCGTCAGGGTTCGCAGTGGTAATGGCCATGGTCACCGACAGTTTGCTGTCGTCGTATCCCGACCACACCTTTTCGTTCAGCCACCAGAAACACCAGAGCTTCCCATCGGGATCCAGCCAGAGGCAGGAATCCGCGGCCCGCAAAGGGCCGGCGCCATCCGGATCAATCACCGCCACCGCATCGGACCAGGTTGCGCCGTCGTCCCCGCTGGTGGCGAGAACCACGTAGTTGAAACGTTCTTCCCATACCTTGCCGGCATACCAGGTCGCCCACAGCCGGCCTCCCGGAGCACGTTCGATCCCGGGGATCCCCTGGTAGTTGCGGGCGGCGGGACCGTAGTGCTCTCCGGGGTTGAAGATCACGGGAGGGTGCCTCCACCCCTTGAGCAGCGGGGGCGGCGGCTCGGCGGCGTGCCCGGACGCTGACACCAGCGTCGCGATCAGCCACGGCACCAGAATGGTCAGAAGATGTTTCATGGGGCGGGTACTTGCGGGCAGCCCAAGTGGGCGCGCCGATTGTTCGATATTCATGGTGAGTCTGACGGAGCGGGTCGTCGATCACCGCACGATCGGCTACTTGATGAGGGGATTGAAAGCACTCGTACGGGCTAAAAACGTCCACGAATCCCGAGAGTGATACGTCTTCCAAAGATCTCCGAGATGGTGACTTTGTTCGGATCTCCAACGTACTGTCCGGGCCACTTGTTCCTGAGGTTCTGGACGTTGACCGAGGCGTTCAACCAGGGCGTGATCTTGCATTGCAGGTTCACGTCGATCGAATCTCCCTCCGACTGGTAGGCTTGGTTGAGTGGATTCGCGTTATAGCTGAACAGGAAGGCTCCCGTGTGATTGTAGGAGACCCGCGCCTGGAATCGCCAGAATCCGTAACTGAGCCCAAGGTTGTATACCTCCGGCACAAAGCTCGGCAATGCGCTGGCACCCTCCTCGTAGGTTCCCGCAGTACGGACGTGGGTGTAGTTGGCGAACACGGCCAGCGTATTCAGCGGCTTCGGGAGCATCCGCAGCTGCTGATCGTAGGCCAGCTCGTATCCTTCGATTCGGGCCGAGTTCAGGTTTTGTTTGGTGATGAAGTCGTAGCCGACGAAGTCTCCGTTGAAGCCATTGTCCGACCCGGCCTCGACCACGCTCCGTTGGCTGGCAATAAAGCCCCGAATGTCCTTGCGGTAGACGCCAGCGGTCAAGACCCCCACGGGTTTCAGGTAATACTCCAACATGAGGTCGTAGTTGCGGGAGGTTTGAGGGCCGAGGGCCGCGTTGCCTTGCGTGATGGTTCCGGCGGAAGCAGTCGACGAACTCGCAACGATCGTGGTTGTAGGCGTGATGTCGCTGACATTCGGCCGCGCCATGGTTGTGGAGTAGGAGGTGCGGATCGCGAGATTCTCCCACGTTTGATGGCGGAGGTGCAGGCTCGGAAAGGGCTCTGTGTAACGACCGCTCCTGGAGACCCGGCTTACGTTGGCGCCCTGCGTCGCTGTACCGCTCGCGGCGACCTTCGTCTCCTCCACGCGTAGCCCGCCCAGGGCGGTGAGCCGCCCAATCGCCATGCGGGCCATGGCATAGGCTGAGAAGATCTCCTCAGTCGCGCGATTTGGTGGTGGATGGATTGCTACACTGGTGCCGTTCGGGCGGAAATGGTCCGGTTGGGTTCGAAATAGATTCTGGAGGGCTGCGTAGTTGATCTGCGGAATTGCCGGGTAATAGCCATTGAACAGCGCGTAGCGGCTGGGCTGCTGAAACTGCTGCAGGTTGTCATCATTGGCCCCGTTCGCCGGATTGCGCCCGAAGACCCCGTCTGCGCCCACATAATCCCAGATGGGGCGATAGATATCGGTGGAGCGGGACTGCCTCTGGTACTTGAGCCCGGTCTGGAGATGAATCGGGAACCGGAAGCGGCCGACCTCATGCTTCACGTCCGCGTTGGCTGTTGAAATGCGCTCCAGGGCATCGGAAATCGACTGGGTGTGCTGCCATTGGACATACGGAGTGAAGTTGCCGAGGTCGGGACCGTAGGTCTGGACGAATCGCGGGCGTTGCTGCGATTGCGACTGGTCGATAACGAATCCCGACCCGCCGTTCAATCGCGCCGCGAAGATGGGCGAGATCTTGTAGAAATCGTCGATGCCATGGGTGAAGCGGGCGGCAACCTCGGTATTTCCCCAACGCTTCTTGCCGCCCAGCGCGAAGAGCCATTGTTCGTTTTCCCGCCACTCGGTCGAACTGGTGCTGAGAAAATTGGCGTTGAGAAGCTCGACTAGAGACGCGCTCGCTCCTGGCGCGAGGCCCGCGGTTTGATTGGCCGTGGTGCGAGGCACTGTTCCCCTTTCGATCGCGGCGCGGCTAACGAGGGCATAGTCGGCGATCCGGGTCGCGGCACTCGAGGTGGCCTGCTGGTCCCGTCTGGTGTTTCTGCGAGTATACCTCGTGAAGAGCGTGTCGAAATAGACCGACGACGATTCGTCGGGACGGAATTCGAGTTTTCCGCCGGCGCCACGACGGATGGGATTGTAGATGTCGTCGAGCATCCGGAAATTGGTCGAAAAACCTTCCGCATTGTTTTTCGCCATCTGGATGCGGTCTCTACCAACGAACGAATCATTATAGCTGCCCGAAAGCGTCACTGCCATCCGGTCGCCCGGCCCGAACTTGCGCATGAATGTTGCCGAGGCGCTTGGTGTCCACGGGTACTCATCGCGGTAGGTGTTGCGAATGTAGGACCATTGGTAACTGAATACCTGGCGTTCCCGAAAATCGAACGCCGACTTCGTTACGAGTTTCGCCGCGCCACCCAAACCCGTGGCGTCCATGTCGGGTGTCGACGCCTTCGTCACCTCAACTTCCTTGATGAATTCCGCAGGAATGCGATCGATCACCGGTGCACGGTCACTGCCGGGGATCGAATCCCGACTGCCCGCTGCGGACATCTGCGTGCCGTCGAGCGAAATCATGCTCATTCCGGGGGGCGCGCCTCGCAACATGACCCCAACGATGTCACCGTCTGCCATCTGGGTCGCGACGCCGGGAAGCTTCTGCAGAAAATTGCCCACGTTGCCGTCGGCGACGTCGCCGAACGCATCGAGTGAGACGACACTAATGATGTTGCTCGCATTCCGCTGGCGGATCAGCGAGGCGGCGTTGCCTTCCCTGTCCGAGGTCACGGTGAACGCCTCGAGTCGATAGATCTCTGAAGTGAGTTCGATCGAGATCATGGCGCGAGCGCCCGCGCCAAGGGTGATCGCGCGGGTCGCGGCATCGAGACCGGGGTAGGATGCGAGGAGCGCGTAGTTGCCCGGGGCCAGACCGGAGATCCGGAAGCGCCCGGCGGCATCGGTCAGCGTGCGCCGTCCGATGGCTGCGATCTCGACGGTGACACCTTCAAGTGAGCCCCTGGTGGCGCCATGGCTGATGTAGCCGGTGATTTCGCCGGTCGGCGGCGCATTGCCCTCGGCGGCGTTGGAGATGCCGGCAGAAGCGAGCGCGAGGCAAGACCACGCACCAAGTAGTACAAGAGGAGAGAAGATTTTCATGGGAGGAACCTCGTTGAGTGTCGTGGGTGCGGTCTTGGGGTTTCGGGCGGCGTGATCGGCGCCCTGCTGGGGAGTCAAGGCCCCGTACCTGTGGCCCTCAAATTGTTTGGCGTGTTATGCTAACAGGGAAGCGTTTCAGTTACCCTCTCCTATCCAGCAGGTCTATCGTCGCTTCAATACCGCCGTACGAGGACCCAGCGGCTCGCGGGCAACTCCTCCTTCCTGCCGGCTTAACCGTGAGCCAGATCAGCGTCCGGAGGAAATTGCCGAGGAACCTTGGGTGCCTCGGTGGTTCAGGCCTCGACTGCCTGCCAGTTGTCGTAACTTAATGGTGGGCGGCGTCGAGTGACTGTTAACATAACAGCAGTGCGGGTTTGCTTCGCGGCAGTGCTGCGGCAGAACGTCGTCCGCTCGCCCGATCGACGTGCCCTTCTCCAGTATGAGGCTGGCGTGTCATTTGGCCGCTCTTGCCTTCATGAGTCTGCGTCTCTCACTCGCCACCCTCGCCCTCGCCCTGGCGCTGTCGCCCGGGGTGGCACAGACGGCGCTCGCGCCCGCCGCGAGCTTCCTTGCCTCACCGCAGCACGTCGGCCCGCCGCGGGCGGAGCACGCGGTGACCAACCGCGCCTTCCAGGGCATTCCGAGCCTCGCCGTGGCCCCGCGCGGGCGCCTCTGGGCCAACTGGTACGCGGGTTTCACCCCGGGCGAGGATCACAATAACTACGTCGTCGTCAGCACCAGCGGGGACGGCGGCGCCACCTGGCGGGAGGCGCTCGTCATCGACCCCGACGCCGGCGGGCCCGTGCGGGCCTTCGACCCTGAGCTGTGGCTCGCGCCCGACGGCCGGCTCTTCGTTTTCTGGGCGCAGGCCGCCGGCCACGACGGTTCGGTCGCCGGGGTCTGGTGCGTGACGACCGACACACCCGATGCCGCAGCCCCGCGCTGGAGTGCGCCGCGGCGCCTCACCGACGGCATCATGATGTGCAAGCCCGTCGTGCTCTCGACGGGCGAGTGGGCGCTGCCGGCCTCGACCTGGCGCACCACGGACCGCAGCGCGCGGATGGTCGTATCGACGGATCGGGGACAGACCTGGACCCTCCGCGGCGCGGCCCATGTGCCCGTGGCGGCGCGCCAGTTCGACGAGCACATGTTCGTCGAGCGGCGCGACGGTTCGCTGTGGATGCTCGTGCGCACGAAGTATGGCCTCGGGGAAAGCGTTTCCACGGACCGCGGCCGAACCTGGCCGGAGGTGACGCCGACTTCGATCCCGCATCCCAGCGCTCGTTTCTTCATTTCCCGGCTGGCCTCGGGCAATCTGTTGCTCGTGAAACACGGCCCGCTCGACAAGGCAACGGGCCGCTCGCACCTCACGGCTTACGTGTCGCATGACGACGGCCGCACCTGGGGCGGCGGCCTGCTGCTCGATGAGCGGACCGGGGTGTCCTACCCGGACGGCCAGCAGACGGCGGACGGCACGATCCGAATCATCTACGACTTCAGCCGGACGGATGCGCGCAACATCCTCGTCGCCTCGTTCCGCGAGGAGGACGCCGCCGCCGGGCGCGAGGTGAGCGGTGCGGTGCGGCTGCGCCAGCTCGTGAGCAAGGCTTCGGGCGGGCAGGAGAAACCGAAACCCGCGAAGAAGGCGCCGGCGGGAGCGAAAAAGACGCCATGAGCGCGACTGCCTCGCCCCCGGGGGATGCCGCGCCCCGTGAATCGCTCGTCGTGCAACTCGGCCGCGCCCGCGTCGTGGCCGTCGTGACGGTGGACGACGTGGCCTCGGTCGCGCCGTTGGCGGCAAGCCTGACGGCGGGTGGCATCTTGGTCGTGGAACTGGCCCTGCGCACGCCGGCGGCGCTGGCGGCGCTGCGGGAGTTTCGGGCCGCTGCGCCGCGCGTGCTGCTGGGGGCGGGCACGGTGCTCCTGCCCGAGCAGGCGGACGCAGCGCGGGCGGCCGGGGCGGATTTCGCGCTCGCGCCCGGATTCGACGCGGCGACCGCGCGACACTGCGAAGCGATCGGACTGCCGTTCGTTCCCGGCGTGGCGACGGCGAGCGACATCCAGGCGGCGCTGCGCGAGGGATTCCGGCTGCTGAAGTGGTTCCCCGCGGAGCCGTTGGGCGGTCCCCGTGGTTTGCGGGCGCTGGCGGCGCCGTTTGCGCATCTCGGGGTGCGTTATCTGCCGCTCGGCGGCATCGATGAGGCAAAGGCGCCCGCGTATCTCGCGGAGCCGGCGGTTGCCGCGGTGGGTGGGTCGTGGATTGCGCCGGCGGAGCTCGTCCGGGCGCGTGAGTGGGACGCGATCCGAAGCCGCGCTGCGGCGGCGGTCGCTTTGGCCGGCGGAGCGGCGGCTTGAGCATGATGATGGCACACCTTTCTCCGATTCTGGTGGCCACGAGCGTGAGCGAGTGGTTCCTCGTCCACTCGCTCACGCTCGTGGCTACGCGGTCCGAGCCGGAGCAAGCCCTGGTCGCCTTTGGCGTCGCCTCCTGCGGGTGAACTTCGAAACGTCTGAGCTACTGCGAATGAAAACCATCGTCTGTTTTGGCGAAATCATGGCCCGGCTGCAGCCGCCCGGGCATCTGCGCTTCCGGCAGGTGATGCCGGGCACGCTCGAGCTCACCTTCGCGGGAGCGGAGGCCAACGCGGC
>Ga0194119_10008765_pt1 | contig 13784 bp, 6 predicted proteins | sample TA2MahC100mmetaG_FD_148620 | JGI IMG/M metagenome (GOLD analysis project Ga0194119, IMG submission 148620) | Freshwater microbial communities from Lake Tanganyika, Tanzania - TA2015018 Mahale Deep Cast 100m | ecosystem: Environmental > Aquatic > Freshwater > Lake | place: Tanzania: Lake... | reverse complement strand
CGCCACCCGCGCCGAAGAGGCGGGCGAGTGCGATCTCGCGCGCCAAACCCGTTATGCGGCTCAAGAAAACCGCGGCCGATGTAATGCCGGCCGAGCGCGCAACGTTTTCCGATGACGTGGTGGTGGATGGCATCAGCCTCCGTAACGGGCGAGGAAATAGGCGACCGTGGAAATGCCTTGGTAGTAGTTGGCCAGTTTGAACTTCTCGTTGGGCGAATGCAGTCCGTCGTCAGGCAAACCAAAACCCATCAGAATGGTTGGAATGCCGAGATGGCGGGCGAAATCGCCGACAATTGGAATCGAGCCGCCGCTGCGGATGAAGACGGTCTTGCGTCCAAGCGATTCGGCAAAGACATCGGCGGCGACGGCGATGGCGGGATGATCGGGATTAACGATCAATCCGGGGCTTGCGCCAAGAACACGGACTTCGCATTGGATGCCCGTGGGCGCGTTGTCGGCGACCCACTCCTTAATCAGCGCGACGATCGCTGCCGGATCCTGATTCGGCACAAGACGGAAGCTGACTTTCGCGAGCGCCTTGGCGGGGATGACGGTCTTCGACCCAGCGCCGGTGAACCCTCCGGCGATACCGTGCACTTCGAGCGTCGGCCGCGACCACGTCTTTTCGAAGACGGAGCGGCCAGGCTCGCCGGTGATCGCCGTTGATCCGACTTCGTTGTCGCGGTACTCATCGGCGTTAAATGGAAGACTCGACCAGCTTTCGAGTTCGGCGGGCGCGGGTTCGGCGACGCCGTTGTAGAAGCCGGGAATCTGAATGACGCCATCGGCGTTCTTGGCTTTCGCGAGAAGTTCGATCAGGCCGAAGACTGCGTTCGGCGCGGCGCCGCCGTAGAGACCCGAGTGCAGATCGCGGGCGGGCCCGGTGGCTTCGACCTCCATGTAGACAAGGCCGCGGAGACCGATGCACAGCGTCGGTATGCCATCGGCGTAAAGCGCGGTGTCGGAGACGAGAGCGACATCCGCCTTCAACTTTTCTTTGTGCTCGGGGACATACTTGGCAATCGACGCGCCGCCGATTTCTTCTTCGCCTTCGATAAGGAACTTGATATTCAGCGGGAGTGTGCCGGTGAGCGACTTCAACGCTTCGATGGCCTTGATGTGCATGTACATCTGGCCCTTGTCGTCGACGGCGCCGCGCGCGTAGATATTGCCGTTGCGAACCGTGGGCTCGAACGGAGGCGTATGCCAGAGTTCAAGTGGATCGGGCGGCTGGACATCGTAGTGGCCGTAGCAGAGCACGGTCGGCTTGCCGGGCGCGTGCAGCCAGTCGGCATAGATCAGCGGATGGCGATCGGTCGGAATGATTTCGACGTTCTCCATGCCCGCTTGCCGCAGCGCATCGGCGGTGAACTGTGCGGCGCGGGCAACGTCGTCCTTGTGCTCGGGCAACGTCGACACGCTGGGGATGCGAATGAGCGCGAACAGTTCGTCGAGCAGGCGCTGGGAGTTGGCGTCGACCCAGCTTTGAATGGCGGGAAGAGAGGAGGACATGGAACCTCCATTATAGAGAGCGCTAGGGCTTGCGGATGAAGTAGGAACGCCATTCGGCTTCTTGCGAGATGACGGGTGCGAAGCCGAGCTTCGCGGTGAATTCGGTGACGGCGGTTTTCACTCCAAAAACGCCGGCTCCGTTGACGGCGTCAAGATAATCGTGACCGCCGAGAATGCCACCGCGCTTGATCTTGGGCCACCAGGCGGCCAGGTCGTCTCGTACGGCTTCGTAGTGGTGTTGCGCATCGATGTAGACAAAATCCAGTTGGCCGTCGGTGAAGTGGCTCGCGGCGGAGGGAGAAGCTTGGCGAACCATCTCGCTGCGCCCGCCGTATTTCGAAAGACGTTTGGATGTGACCTGGAACATCTCTTCGTACGTTGGATCGTCGAAGTGGTTGATGTCGACGTAACCGCTATCCGGAAAGCTGCGGAAGGGATCGACGCTGTACAACTTTCGGCCTTTCCACGTGCGAAGGATGTAGTCGCTGAAGTTGCCGCGTAGAACTCCGACTTCGACCCCTTCATTCTTGAGGCCGAGCGCATTGAGGACATGCGGAAATTCCCAACGCGTGCGGATGTTGCTCATGCGGGTGAAGGGGTAGGACAGACGAATGAGACGCGCGTGGAGAGTCGGATTGAAATCCGCGTCCACATAAAGACGCGGGTTCACATGGTTTTGCGAAGCGATTAGAAGATCGTAGCAGACGCTTTGCCTGATCCGTTTGCGCCGATAGAATGGAGCGCACTCATTGCAACGGTGTCATGGATACTGGACGGGCGGCAATCGAGTCAGCGTCTGGAGCGAATCGTGCATGAGGAGCTACCGCCGAAGAGAACGCCTGCGCAAGCCGCGCGGGAGCTTCTTGTCGACTCGCCTACACCTTGGGCTTCGCCAACTCCGGCAAGACAGAACGTCGAACACGGCCGCCAGTTCGACTATAATCGCCTTCACTAGAACGGAAAGGCGGAGTGGATGGCGGAGATTTCGATAGGTGTTCGTTTCGCATGGCAACTTGCCGCGTTTGAAGCGGGGCAATCGGGCAGTGAAAAGATCGAGCCCATCCACCTGCTGATCGGTGTGTGCTCACTCGATAAAATTCTCAGGCCGGAAATGCAAGGCCGCCTCGGCCTGCAAGACGCGGCGTTGCAGCAACTGACTTCCGAGTGGAAAGCCGTCACGGCGGAGTTTGCCAATCCGGCCGCTTTGCGACGAAAGCTGCGCGCGGCGGCGGGGCGAGGCCCCAATGCCGAAACCAACCGCGAGGACATCTCCCGTTCCGACGCCACACGGCGCGTCTTTCAACGAGCCGAGGCCGCCGCGGGCGGCGATTGGTCGATTGCGCATCTGTTGCCCGTACTTGTCGAGGAACTTGCCGGCGTACTTGCAAAAGTCGGTGTGACCGCCGGCGCGAAGGCCGCAGGCGCAACGCCGCTGCTCGCGGAGTTCGGCCGCGATCTCACGCAACTGGCGCGCGATGGCAAACTGAACCCGTGCATTGGACGGCGGGAAGAGTTATTGCAAATGGTGCGCTCGCTGAGCCGTGCGACGAAGAACAATCCTCTGCTGATCGGCGAACCGGGCGTTGGGAAAACGGCCATCATCGAGGGGCTCGCGTGGCGAATCGCACAAGGCAAATCGCTGGCCGGCCAGCGCATTGTGCAGATTCAAATCGCCGATCTCGTCTCCGGCTCCAAACATCGCGGCGAGTTCGAAGAGCGAATGACGGCGCTGCTCGCCGAACTGGCCCAAGCGACCGATGTCATTCTGTTCATCGACGAAATTCACGGACTGATCGGCGCGGGCGATAGCGGCGGCAACATGGATGCCGCCAACATCATGAAGCCGGCATTGGCGCGGGGCGCGCTGCGCTGCATCGGGGCAACGACGATCGCCGAATACCGAAAATACATCGAGAAAGACCCCGCCCTGGAACGGCGGTTTCAACCGATCACGATCGAAGAGCCTTCAATCGAGGAGGCCATCGCGATTCTCGAAGCGGGCTATGTCAATCGTTTCGCCGCGCGGCACGGCGTCGAAATCGAAGCCGACGCCGTGCGCGCCGCGGTTCGGCTTTCGGCGAAATACTTGCCCGACCGCCGCCTGCCCGATAAAGCCATCGACCTCCTGGACGAATCCTGCGCGCTAGTGGCCGTTCCCGTTCTCAGCGCGATGCCCGGAGAACACTCAATGGTCATGCAATCGACCGTGACGGCGGCGAGTGTCGCCGAAATCCTGGCGAAATGGACGGGCATACCCGTTGGCAGGATGGATGACGATGACCGCGCACGGCTGCAGCGCATGGCCGCCGAACTGCAAGCGCGCGTGATCGGGCAGGATCACGCTTGCGAACGTGTCGCGCGAGTTGTGCAACGAGCCCGCGCGGGACTCAAGGACGCCAACCGGCCCACCGGCGTTTTTCTATTCGCCGGTCCGACGGGAGTCGGGAAGACGGAACTCGCCAAGGCGACGGCGGCATTTCTGTTCGGGTCCGACAATGCGCTGATCCGCATCGATATGAGCGAGTACATGGAGAAACACGCGGTGTCGCGATTGATCGGCGCGCCGCCCGGTTATATCGGACACGACGAAGAGGGCCAACTGACAGGAGCTCTTCGCCGTACGCCGTACGCGGTGGTGCTTCTGGACGAAGTGGAAAAGGCTCATCCGGACGTGCTGAACCTTTTCCTGCAAGTCTTTGACGACGGCCGGATTACAGACAGCAAGGGCCGCGCGGTGGACGCCTCGAACGCGCTGTTCATGCTCACGTCCAACGTGGGAGGCGCGATGGGAAAGGCGCCGCTTGGCTTTCTTCCGGCGCAGATCGAAACGGCCACGGCCGCGGCCCGCGAGGAAATTGGAAAACATTTTCGTCCCGAATTGTCGAATCGCTTCGACGACACGATTGTCTTCTCGCCCCTCTCGCCGGAGACGGCCGGGCGGATTGTGAAGCTTATGTTGAACGGTCTGACCAAGCGCTTGCGGGAACAAGACGTAAGTCTGGAAGTCACGGACGCCGCGGTGCGATGGCTCAGCCGCGAAGGGTACGATCCCGCATTCGGAGCGCGGCCGCTGCGGCGCATCATCGAACGCGCCGTCGAAACTCCGCTGGCCGAGAAACTGCTTTCCGGCGAGATCGCTCCCGGGGAGACGGCGCTGGTAGACGAGCGGGCCGGCGAAATCAGAATCACCGAAAAGAAAGGCGGGGAACAACATGGCGCGTAACTGGAACGTGGGCGACCGCCTGGAGAATCGATGGGAGATTCACAAAATATTTCGCGGCGGCATGGGCGTCGTCTACATCGTGCACGATCACGAGTGGAACGAAGCGCTGGCGGCCAAAACGTTTCAGGACGAGGTGTTCGCGCGCAGCCCATCGATCGCGCCGATGTTCACGCGCGAGGCGCTGGCGTGGGTGCAACTAGGCATGCATCCGAATATCGCGCAGGCGTCGTTCGTCCAGGAGATCGAAGGCAAGCCCGTGCTCTTTCTCGAATACGTCAGCGGTGGCGACTTGAGTGAATGGATCGGCACGCCGCGACTGATGGAAGACCCCAAGCGGTTGCTGCGCTTCGCAATCTCATTCTGCGACGGCATGATTCACGCGCGGTCGAAAGGGATTGAGGTCCATCGTGACATCAAACCGCAAAACTGTCTCGTCACAAGCGACGGGACTCTCAAGATTACGGATTTCGGACTCGCCAAAGTCGTCGATTCGGTTCCGGACGACGGCCCCACCGATGGCGTGATTGCGCATCCGGAATCCGTTTCGCTCAGCCGTACAGGCGGTGCGGCCGGTACGGTCACCCACATGCCGCCCGAGCAGTTCGAGGATTCCAAGCATGTTGGCGTAACGGCCGATATCTACTCGTTCGGCGTGATGCTGTTTCAAATGCTCACGGGCCGCCTGCCGTTCCGCGGGCGCACGTGGGCCGACTTTGAACGCGCGCACAAGAGCGAACCGCCGCCGACGTGGGAGATCGGCCATCCGCAGATGCAGGGGCTCATCAGCCGATGTCTGGAAAAATCGCCGGGCGGCCGGTATCAGGACTTCTCGCATCTGCGCCCGCTGCTGGCCGCGATTTATGAATCGATGACTGGCGAGCGAGCGCCGGTTCCGGTTTCCGGCCCGGCGATGGATGCCGCCCAATGGCTGAATAAAGGCGTGTCGCTGAACGCGCTCGGGCTCGACGATGCCGCCCTTGCCTGTTACGACCGCGCGCTGGCCACCGACTCGAGCCTTTATCAAGTTTGGTCGAACAAGGCGAATATCATCCGCGACTCCGGGCGAGTGGCCGAATCGCTGCCGCTTTACGAAAAAGCGCTGGCCGCCAATCCGGAGTTCGACCTTGGCTGGTATAACATGGGCGCAACGCTGGAGACGCTGGGCCGGCCAGCCGACGCGCTTGGGGCGCTGGAGAAAGCGCTGAGCATCAATCCGCGACTGACGATGGCGTGGGCCAGCCGGGGCGTCGCGCTGGAGAAGCTTGGCCGCGTCGAAGACGCCCTCGCGAGTTTTGAGCAAGCCACGCGGGTCGATCCGCGGCTTGCCGCAGCGTACGCCAATCGAGCCAATCTCTTGAAGAACCTCGGGCGGCTCGACGAGGCGTTGGCCGGCGCGGAGAAGGCCGTGGCGATCCAGTCCAACCTGCCCGTGCTCTGGACCAACAAGGGCAACATACTCTTCGATCTCAATCGGTATGAAGAGGCCATCACCGACTATACCGAGGCGTTGAAATTCGATCGCGGATACTCGCCCGCCTGGACGGGCCGGGGCAACGCACTCAGCGGGCTTCGGCGATTCGAGGACGCCTTGGAATGCTATGAGCAGGCGACGAGGCTTTCGCCGAAGGACCCGTTGGTCTGGTACAACAAGGGCATCGCGAACGAGAAGTTGGGCCGGGCCGAAGCAGCTCTCGAAGCGTTCGATCAAGTTGTGGAACTGAATTCGCGCGATGTCGATGGATGGATGCACAAAGGCGCCGCGCATAGCGCGCTGAACGATGAAGCGCAAGCATACGCCGCCTACACCGCGGCAATTTTCGCCGATCCCAACAACGCGCTCGCATGGCATAACCACGCAATTCAAGCGAAAGCACTTGGCAACACGGAAGAGGCGCTGAAGAGCCACACCAAATCGCTCGAGCTCGACCCAACACTCGAAGAGGGATGGCAGGGCAAGGCGAACGCGCTGGCTGATCTCGGCAGGCTGGAGGAGTCGCTGGCGGCCTACGACGAAGTCTTGAAACTGAACCCCAATCATGTTTCCGCCTGGTTCAGCAAAGGCGCGACGCTCGGCAACGACGAGCGTTATGCCGAGGCGCTTGTGTGCTTTCAGCGCGCCGCTCTGCTTGGCCACCCGAAGGCGGCCGGAGCAATGGGCGTCTGCCGCGCGGAGTTGGCCGCCGCCGATCCGAATAATGCCGAACGCGGCGCGGCGCACGATCGCGGCATCGACCTGGTTGGAGAAGGAAAGTTTGAAGAGGCGATCGCCAGTTTCGATCGCGCGATCGCGTTTCCTCCGGCGCCGTCGATGTCGTATTTCGGCCGCGGCGTTGCGCTCGGCAAACTCGGCCGCCACGCGGAGGCGCTGGCCAGTTATGAGCGCGCGACGGAAATCGATCCGGCCAACGCCCTGGCTTGGCTCAATCGCGGCGTGACGTTGTTCTCTACGTTCAGCCGCTTTGACGAGGCGCTTGATTGTTTGGCGAAGTCCGCGACGCTCGGCAACGAAGTGGCGCCAAAGGCGATTGAAATTTGCAAACGAAAGAAGGCCGAAGCGGCGCCGGCCGCGACACTCGCCGACGCGCTCAAGCTGCAAGCGCAAGAGAAGTTCGACGACGCGCTCGCCTGCTGTGAGCAGGCGTTGCAATCGCAGCCCAACGACCATCACCTCTGGACCGCCAAGTCTGAAATCCTCTGTGACTTGCGGCGTTTCGACGAAGCGCTGCAGTGCTGCGAAAAGGCCATGGACTTGAACCCGGGCCATGCGCCCGCTTGGTTCGCCAAGGGCCGCGTTTGGGCGGAGAGAGATTCGCACGAGGCGGCGATCATCTGGTTCAAAGGCGGCCTCGACTACGCTCCCAACGACGCCGTCGGATGGCTGCGCATCGCCCGCTCGCACGAGAAAGCCAGTCAGCTCGATGAGGCTTTGGATGCATACGAACATGCGGTCAAGGCCGATCCGAACAACGACACCGCCCGCTTCGAGTACGACCGTCTACGCGGGGAGATGGGCAAGCCGGACGCCAAGCAACTCACCGATGAAGGCCTGGCGCTCTTCAAGCAAGGCAAGACTGCCGAGGCGCTCGATCGCTTTGAACAAGCCGTAGCGGCGGACCCGTCGGATGCAATGGCAACCCTCGGCAAAGGGCTTGCCCTTGGAAGGTTGGAGCGGCTCGAGGAGGCGCTCGCCTGTTATGAACGTGTGATCGTTCTCGATCCGGAAGTCGAGATGGCTAGGAAGTGCAGGGATGAACTCGTTGAACTGCTCCGCGTGCGCGCCGCCATCGGCCCGGCCTGGCACGACCGCGGCGCGACGCTATTCAAGGAAGGAAAGAAGCAGGAAGCGCTGGAGTGTTTCGACAAAGCGCTGGCGGAAGACCCGAAGTCACTCGATTCGCTCCAGGCCAGGGCGATGACGCTCAGTCAACTCGGCCGCAACGAAGACGCGTTGGAAGGGGTCGACCGCGCACTCGCGATTGACGCCGAATTCGCGCCCGCGCTGTGCCTCAAAGGCATCGTGTTGACGATGGTGAACCAGCGCCTCGACGAAGCCTTGCGGTTGCTCGAAAGATCGCAACAACTCGGGTATCCACTCGCCACCGATGGCATCGCGCTGTGCCGTCAGGCCCTCGCGAAGCAGGCGCCCAAGGAGGAACCGGTCACCGCCGAGACCTGGTTCGGAAGGGCGATTGCATTTACCAATCAGGGCCGTCACGAGGACGCGGTCGCGGCATATGGAGAGGTCATCAAGCTATCGCCGGATTTGGCGGGCGCGTGGTTTAACAAGGGCCGTGCGTTGTTCGAGTCGCTGAACCGGCCGGCCGAGGCTCTGCCGTGTTTCGAACAGGCGCAGAGACTGGGTCATGCGCAGGCCTCGCAGTACATCGCGGCGTGTCGACAGAAGCTCGCGCCGCAACCGGATGCCGCGGAGTGGTTCCGGAGAGGCTCCGACATCGCGCGCCAAGGCGGAAGGCCCGGCGAAGCGCTGCAGTATTTTGAATATGCTCTGTCGCTCGACGCGAACATGATCGATGCGTGGTGGGGACGCGCCGTCGTGCTCGGCCAACTCGGCCGCGCGCAGGATGCGTTGCTTTCGTTCGATCAGGCGTTGGCGCGCAGTCCCAATCACACGGGGTTGTGGCAAGGAAAAGCAGCGGCGCTGGCGAACGGCGGCCGGTACCAGGAGGCGCTTGGTTGCTACGACCGGGCCGTTCAGCTCGGCGATGCGTCAGCGCAACAAGGCGTCGCGTACTGCCGTCGAGCACTGGGCTGGCCGCAATAAAGTTGTCGATAAAAAGCGCACAGGCCACACCGCGGCGAGTCCGTTGTTCGAGAGTCCTCAAAAGAACAATTTCGCAACGAACTGAATTTGCCGGTTCGTGGCGAACCGCGTCGACGAGATGCGCCCGGCTTGCGGTGTGCCAATCGTGTTACCGGGCGAATTGAATTGCGGTGTATTGGCGGCGTTGAAAAAGTCGGTGCGCCATTGGAGGCGCAGACGGTCGGTGAGTTGCGTGTCCTTGATCACCGAAACGTCCCAGGTGTTCACGCCGGGGCCTCGAAGGATATTGCGGCCCGCGTTTCCGAAGGTGAACGGCGCGGGCGCGCGGAAGGCGGCGATGTCGAAATAGCGATCCAGCGTCCAGTTGTCGATGCGTCCGTCGGCGATCCGGTCGGGGCGCTGTGTGCCGCCGTTGTTGAGCGTGGAAGGCTGGTTGACGATGTCGAACGGATTACCCGCGGAGAGCGTTGTGATGCCGCTCAACTGCCAACCGCCAAGATAACGGTGCTTCTTGAAGAGCGGCAGTTCCCAACCGTAGCTGACGACGAGGCGCTGGGGAACGTCGGTATCGGAGAGGCTGCGTTCCGCCCGGCGATTGAGCGCGTTTTGTGCCTGGCCGAAAGAGGCTACGCCGGGCACCGCGTTCGAGAAGTTTGAGTCGACGCTGCCGATGACTTTTGAGTTCGTATACGAACCAAGAACGTAGAAGCCTTTCGCGAAGCGCTTCTGCACCTTCAGTTGAAAACCGTGATAGATCGAGTTGCCGACGCTGGCGCCGACGGCGGTGGTGACGTTGGGCGCGAGCGCGAAGAGGGGACGGCGCGGATTGATGGCGCCCGGGCCGGGAGCGGCTTGATTGGGGTCCGTGATCTCGAGCAGATGGGTGCCCTTCGCGCCGACATAGGCGGCGTCGATCAACCAGTTTCCGGCGAACTCGCGCTGCAAACTAAGATCCCAACTCTGCGCATACGCGGCGACAGCGCCGTAGTCAATTTGACGATACAAGCCGGAAGGGTTCGCGACACTCACCGGGGCGGGGATCGGAATGCCCTGCGAGAATCGGACAGCGGGCAGAACTGTAGTGGAGTAGACCAACTGCTGCGTCGTGGAACCCGGCGGGTTCTGAATCGGATTGGTGCCGTTGCCGCCAAACTCTTCAACGTAGGAGATTCCATAACCGGCACGGACAACAGCGATGGGCGTGTTCCAAGCCAAGCCGACGCGCGGCGCGAAGTTGTTCTTGTCGGTCTTGCGAAGCGCGCGGCCAAATTTATTGTCCTCGCCGGCGAAAACGACGCGCCCGGTGTCGAGGTCGAGCGCGCTCATGCGATCACCGACCTCATACCACGGCGAGTAAAGTTCGTAGCGGATCCCGTAGCTCAACGAGAGCGTCTTCGTTACTTTGAAGTCGTCTTGAACATAAGCGCCCCACTCCGAATTACGGCGGCCAGTGCGGCCGTTAACAACGCCGCGATTGATTGAGTCGGGCGTACCAAGCAGGAACGACGCGAAGCCAACGCCGCCGCCAGCGAGCCCGGCCGGGCTGGTGAAGTTCGGACCGAAAGCGAACTGGCCGGTGGGCTGCGCTGAGATGAAATAGTTGTTGCGTTGATGACGGCGCGTATCGATGCCGGTGCGAACACTGTGACGTCCCTTGGTCCAAGTGAGGTTCGCCACCCACTGGTAGATATTCTGAATCGACGAGTTGGGAACGCCGGTCGTGGGACCGAATGCGGTTAACCCCGTGATCGCCAGAGCGGTGATCGACCGGGCGTTTTCGGCGATGTGGGATCCGGGAAGTTTGAGCGAGTCGATCAGCGGATTGTCGGCGCCGAGCGGGATGCCAAGAAAGTTGTAGCGGTTGAATCCGAGGCGGCCTTCGAGGACAAGAGTCGGCGTGAGCAGGTAGGTACCATTGAGAACCGCGCTCTGCGCGGTGAGCTGAAGGACGTTGCCGCGTCCGCCGCCGCCGAAGGGATTTTGGGCCGTGGTGAGTTCATTGGGAAATGTCTGGCCGGCTTTGTCGATGGAGTAGCGGCCGAACAGCGTCCCGCGCGCGCCGAAATTGTAGTCCATCCGAACGTCGCCCTGGTTGCCTTCGCGAAGCCAGTTCGGGTTGTTGATGAAGTTGAGCGCGATGGCGTTGCCGCCGGTGTTCGGGAGCGGCATCAGCGACATATACCGGGAGGATGCGGCATCAAAACGAGCGGCCGGAATCTGGCGGTTGGGAAAGGCGTCACGCACGGTCGCGCCGTTTTGGATGCGCGTTGTGAAGGGGTCGAAGATGTTGGCGAGGCCAGGTCCGTTGAAATCGCCGCGGCGCATGGCTTCGGTGGCGACGCTACCCAAATACGTAGTGCCGCGCGACTGGCGCGTTCCCTGGTAGTCGGTAAAGAAGAACAGCTTGTCTTTCTGGAGAGGGCCGCCGAAGGTGCCGCCGAACTGATTTTGGCGGAAGGGTGGGCGGGTGCGGCCGGCGGCGTTGTTGAAGTAGTCGTTGGCGTCGAGCGCGGAGTTGCGGAAGAACTCGAACAGGTTACCGTGGTGTTCGTTGGTGCCCGCGCGCGTCTGGACGTTAACCACGCCGCCCGCCGAACGGCCAAACTCCGACGAAAAGTTGCCGGTGGAAACCTTGAATTCCTGAATGGCGTCGACGACCGGCAGAACGATGATGCCGCCCGAGTTCCAGGCGCTTTCATTGTTGTTGACGCCGTCGAGCATGTAGTTGTTGTACCAGGTGCGCATCCCATTCGCCGAGAAGAACGCCGAGCCGCGGAAGTGGTTGATGACCAGGTTGCTCTGCTGGTCGCCGGCCGCGCCGGTATTGGTGCCGGTGGTGAGCTGGATGAGTTGGACGAAGTTGCGGCCGTTGAGCGGGAGTTGCTCGATGCGCGTCCGTTCGACGACTTCGGCGGTCTCGGCGTTGGTGGTGTTGATCAACGGCGCTTCGGCGGAGACGACAACTTTTTCGGTGACGTTGCCGACGCGGAGAGTGACGTCGACGCGAACCTGAGCGTCCACTTGAAGCGTGATGCCTTCCTGCGAATACTGACCGAATCCGGCGTGCTCGACGGTGACGGCATAAGGGCCGAGCGGGAGTGCGGCGAAACGGTAGTCGCCTTCGGCGCTGGTGACCATCGAGCGCGAGTAGTTCGTCTGCGCGTTTCGAACGGTAACGGTGGCGCCGGCGACGGCGGCGTCGGATGGATCTTTCACCGCGCCGAAGATGGTGCCTGAGACGGCTTGCGCATACGCCTGCAAGGAGAGCAGCGAGATGAAGAGCAGTTCACGCATGGGGGTTGGAAGGAATTTATCACAACCGCGCGCGGTTCGTGCCGAGCAGCTATTTAAGATCGGCCTGACATTATGTAGTTCGTCGAATTCCGGCGCTTGTGGCGTATTCGAGATAGACTCTCCCGGTAATCGCGGACGGGTTTCCGCTCCGCGCCATTTTAGAGTCAAGGAGAGGAAAACTCATGAAGCGAAGAGCGTGCCTGACGACGTTGGCCGCGGTGGCCTGTGCCAGCACCGCCAATGCCGCCGGTCCGGACGGCGGGATTCAGATCCATGTCGACCTGAATGTCGATCCCGCCAAGGAGAAACAGATGCTTCAGCACTTTGCGAAGGACTTCAAACCCGCCGCGGCGAAGTTTCAAGGGTATATCGATGTCAAGATCATCAAACTCCGCAAGGCATTCGTCGGCAAGGCACCGGAGGGGTTGAACTACCGTTTCGTGTTGCAGTATCAAAGCGAAGAACTGCGGCAGAAGTGGATCGCCTCGGACATTCACCAGAAGGTATGGGGAATGATTGAAGGCACGCTGCGCAGCAAGAACTACGACGTTCTGCTATTCGACGTATAGAAAGGTCTGGGCCATGAAGAATTTCCTGATTCCCGCCGCGGCGGCGCTGGCGCTTACCGGCGGACTGCTGCTGAAGCCACTCGAAGCGCTTGAGCCATTGGCTTCGCGGATCGTGCACACGGACCCGTCTAAATACAGGCAGTCGACGGGGGTTCATGGCGGCGCCGGGCGTCTGGACTATACGGGATTGCTGGACTATCACGCGCTCGACACCAACCTGTTCTTTCTGCACCGGGGAGTGATTCAACCGAAGAGCGGCATCGGACACCACTTCCATAACAACTGCGAAGAGATGTTTGTGATTCTGGATGGCGAGGCGCAATTCACCGTCGACGGGCGCACGTCGGTTCTGAAGGGTCCTGCCGGCGCGCCTGTGCGCATGGGGCATTCGCACGCGATCTACAATGCCACCGATAAGCCGGTGCAATGGATGAACATCAACGTGTCGGCGATCAAAGGCGAATACGACGCCTTCGACCTTGGCGACAGCCGCGTCGACGTCGCGCTGGACCGGGTTCCGGTATTCATGTCCATGCGTCTGGACCGCGGACTTCTTCGCGAAGCGAAGGAATGGCACGGGGGCAAGGGTTCGGTTCAGTACCGGCGGGCGCTTGGGCCGGCGGTGTTCGCGTCACCGTGGGCATTTGTCGATCATGTGGTGGTTCCGGCCGGCGCGTCGATCGGCAATCATTCTTATCGCGGGCTCGCGCAGTTTTACTATGTGATGAATGGCGAGGGAACGATTACGACGGCGACGCGCGGCATGCAGGATTCGGCGACGATTCGCAACGGCGATGCGGTGCCGATTCAGATGAGCGAAGTGCATTCGATTGCGAACTCGGGAACCGAGCCGTTGGAATTGATGGTGGTGGGCGTGGCGCGGGACATGCACAAGGAGATTAAT
>Ga0194119_10008761_pt1 | contig 13788 bp, 8 predicted proteins | sample TA2MahC100mmetaG_FD_148620 | JGI IMG/M metagenome (GOLD analysis project Ga0194119, IMG submission 148620) | Freshwater microbial communities from Lake Tanganyika, Tanzania - TA2015018 Mahale Deep Cast 100m | ecosystem: Environmental > Aquatic > Freshwater > Lake | place: Tanzania: Lake... | reverse complement strand
CTCGTGGCCCGGCAGCAGCACGACGAGGGAACGCAGCCCCTGCGCCGCGCGCGCGAAGTCGCGGAAGTGGCCCGCCAGCGCCGCCTCGACCTCGCCGACGAACGGCTGTTCCGCGTCGCGCGAGGGATCGCGGTCGAGGAACAGCGCCTCGGCGAGGCTGATGCCCGGCCCGACGGGCTGGATCGACGCGATCGCGATCGCCTCGAAGCGATTCTGCAGCAGCCGTTCGACGTGGTACCAGAGCCGCGAGGTCACCATCATGCGGAAGCGCCACGACGTGCGCGCCATGCCGGCAGGGCCGGCGTTCATCAGCCAGCCGTCGACGACGGACAGCGGCTCCTGCATCGCGTCGAGCACGTCGTTGCCGACGTACATCGTCGCGACCACGACGTCGGGCGCGAACGTGGGCCGGAAGCGTTCGAGCGTGTAACCCCACTCGCGCGGGCTCGTGCCGAACATGCCCGCGTTGCCGACCGCGACCCGGCGGCCGGCCGAGTGCAGCTGCTGTTCGAGCCGCGCCGGGATCGTCTCGCCGTCGGCCACGCCCATGCCCCACACGTAGGAGTCGCCGACCATCAGCACGCGCTGCTCGCCCGCGGCCTTCGGGCCCGGTTCGGCGCCGCGCAGGCCCAGCGCGTTCGTGTGCACGGGCACCTCGCGCCCCTCGACGAGCTGGTGGCCGTTCCAGCCCGGCGTGGTCTCGATGCGGCCCCGGTCGTCGAGCCGGTAGAAGCCGCGCATGTCCGCGAGCGGCAGCTGCAGCGGGTCGTAGATGCGCAGCGCGATCTCGACGAGCAACAACGCACCGGCGAAGCCGATCGCGACGGCGACGAGGCCGAACAGCAGACGGCGGCCGCGGCGCCGGGGACGCGGTGGGGCGGGGGACACGGGCCGGATCCTAGCTGCGCACGGAGGCGAACGCTCGGGCCGCCGGCTATGGTCCCCGGCCAGATGGCCAAGAACCCTCCGTTCCGCCGCGTGCTGATCGCCAACCGCGGCGAGATCGCGCTGCGCGTCGTGCGCGGGCTGCGCGAACTCGGCATCGAGTCGGTCGCCGTGCACAGCGACGTCGACGCGCGCTGCGCGCACGTGCTGCACGCCGACCACGCGGTGCCGCTCGGCGGCAACACCGCGACCGAGAGCTACCTCGACGTGCAGAAGGTGCTGGCGGCGGCCAAGGCGAGCGACGCCGAGGCGATCCACCCGGGCTACGGGTTCCTGTCGGAGAACGCCGGATTCGCGCGCGCGGTGCGCGACGCGGGGCTCGTGTTCGTCGGCCCGAACCCCGAGGCGATGGACCGGCTCGGCGGCAAGAAGACCGCGCGCGAAGAGGCGATCGCGGCGGGCGTGCCGGTGATCCCGGGCATCGAGCATGACGACGGCGACGCATCCCTGGTCGCCGCCGCGCAGCAACTCGGCCTGCCGGTCATGGTCAAGGCCAGCGCCGGCGGCGGCGGCCGCGGCATGCGGCTCGTCGAGCGCGAGCAGGACCTCGCCGACGCGATCGCCGCGGGCCGCCGCGAGGCGAAGGCGGCGTTCGGCGACGACCGCATGATCGTCGAGCGCTTGGTGTTGCCGGCCCGGCACGTCGAGATCCAGTTGATCGGCGACCGGCACGGCCACGTCGTCTCGCTGCACGAACGCGAGTGCTCGGTGCAGCGCCGCAACCAGAAGGTGCTCGAGGAGTCGCCGTCGGCGGTCGTCGACGAGGCGCTGCGCCAGCGCATGGGCGACTGCGCGGTCGCGCTGGCGAAGCGGGTCGGTTACGACAACGCCGGCACCGCGGAGTTCCTGCTCGACGACCAGGGGCGGTTCTACTTCCTCGAGGTCAACGCGCGGCTGCAGGTCGAGCACCCGGTCACCGAACTCGTCACCGGCGTCGACCTCGTGCACCTGCAGATCCACGTCGCCGCGGGCGGCAAGCTCGCGGACGCGCTCGCGGGCGTGGACCTGCGGCCGCGCGGCCACGCGATCGAGGCGCGCATCTGCGCCGAGTCGCCGGAAGCCGGCTACATGCCCGCGGCGGGACAACTGCGGCTCGTCAAGGAACCCGAGGGCCCGGGCATCCGCGTCGACAGCGGCGTCTACACGGGCTGGGAGGTGCCGCAGTACTACGACTCGCTGCTCGCGAAGTTGATCGTCTGGGCGCCCGACCGCGCGACGGCCTGCGCGCGGCTGAGCCAGGCGCTGCGCGAGACGGCCTACCTGGGCATCCCGACCAACGTCGACTTCCTGCGCCGCATCGTCGACGACACCGCGTTCCGCTGCTCGCGGCTGCGCACCGACATGCTGAAGCTGCGCCCCGAACTCGCCGAGGGACCGAAGGAGCCGCCCGAGGACCTGGCGCTCGCCGCCGCGGTGCTGTGCCAGGCCGTGGCGCCGCGCGGTGGAGCGGCAGCGCCGGCCGGCGGCGGCGCCGCTCTCGGCCAGGACCCGTCGCTCGTCTGGCAGGAACTCGCCGGTTTCCGGCTCTTCGAGGGCAAACGATGAAGCTGCATCGTGAGTACCTGCGCGACGGCAAGGCCGTGCCGGTCTCGGCCGAACACGTCGAGGGCGATCGGTGGCGCGTGCGCGTCGGCCCCGCGACCCACGAGTTCCGCGCGCAGTTGCTCGGCGACGGCGGCGTCCGGCTCGCGCCGGTCGGCGAGGAGTTCGACCGGTCGTTCGTCGCCTACGGCGCGCCCGCGGGCAAGGACTACATGGTGCGCGTCAACGGCCGCACGCACACGCTCGCGGCCCCCGTGTCGCAACGCGGCTCCGGCGCCGCCGCCGCCGACGGCACGATCCGCGCGCCGATGACGGGCACTGTGCTCGACGTGCTCTGCGCGCCCGGGGACACGGTCGCCGCCGACCAGACGCTGGTCGTGCTGTCGGCGATGAAGATGGAGCACAAGCTCGCGGCGGGCGTGGCGGGGGTGGTGCAGGCCGTCGCCGCGAAGAAGGGCGTCATCGTGGACCAGGGCGCGGCCCTGGTGGTCGTCGAGCGGGCGCCGGCGGTGGGCTGACGGCCGGCGCGCTCAGTTCGTGCCGGTGCGCCAGACGATCGAGGTCACCGTCGCGAGCGGCGCGCCGCCGTGGCACGGGAACAGCACCTCGGTGAACTGCGCGCGCAGGTCCTGTTCCCAGTTCTTGCGGCAGCGTTCGCAGCGGAACTGCTCGGCGTCGGGCTTCAGGTTGTCGAACACCTTCGCGGCGAGCGTGCGCGCTGCGTCCCAGTTGGCGCGAACGCACTGCTCGGCGAGCAGCGCGTGCGCGACGTCGACGCCGTAGACGAGGCGGACCCGGAAGTTGGTCGGCGTGGTTCCGGCGAGGATCGGCTGGTCGAGCAACCAGTCGGTCTCGACGTAGGTCATCGCACGCTGCTCGAACGAGACGGTGGCCGTCTCGCCGAGCGGCGCGGGGGCGGTTCGCTGGGGGGCCGTGTTCGCGTTGGTCTGGCAGGCGGCGAGGGCGAGCAGGAGACCCAGGGTGGGGACGGTGCGGCGGAGGCTCTTGCGCATGACGGCCCTGGTATCGGCAGGATCCGGGCTCCGGGTTGACCCGGTCAACGGCGGACTCGATCCGCCTGATGCCGGCGGTCTGGGCTGGATCTGGTTCCCTCTCCTGCAGCGCGGCTCCTGGCTCAGGTTCATTCGCAGAGGCGCGCAACGCATCCTCGTCACCAGCGGCTGTGGCCGCGCCTGATCCCTGCTCTCGCAGCCTACCAGTGCCCGATCACGCCCTCGGCCGCGTTGGAGACCACGCCGCCCAGTGGGTTGCCGGCATTCGGGTCGAGCACCAGCGCCTGGTTGTAGAAGTGCATGCCGACGAGGCCAGGGTGGTTGGGGATCGACAGCCAGTACTTCGCCACGCCGTTCTGCCCGATCAGGAAGACCGCTGCATCCGGACTCACGTTCAGGTGGCACCCCGGCGCACCGACCCCGGCGAGCGGGAACGGTGGCGTGCGCTGCCAGCCGAAGAGCATGAACGCCACGCTCTGCGGCAGGTCGAACACGTTCACCTCCATCGTGCCCGCCAAGTGCGGTGTGTCCCGCGGCACGAGTCGGGCAGGCTGCTGGGACCCGGCACAGCCCTGCGCGAACGACGCGTAGGTGCTGGGCGGACCGACGCGGCCGACCATGTTGAAGAGGTTGGAGGCCACCTGCACGTAGCTCGTGCCGGGATCGAGCGGTGGGATCTGGTCGGGGTGGGGGGTCGGGTGGTTCTCACCCGCGATCTCGACCAGACCATCCGATCGCCGCAGGACGATGAAGTCCTGGGCGCCGTCGACCTCGACGTAGTAGACGCCGAACGGCAACTGCGGGACGAGCTTCCACAGCCCGGAACTGGGATACCAGCCGATGCCCCAGGTCTCGATCGTTCCGTCGGAGCGGAGCGCGGTGTCGTAGGTGCTGCAGATGCCGAGGTCGGCGTACTCGACACCGGCAGGCAGCGCCGGTACGGGCCAGGGCGCCGTCCCTGCGTAGACGATGGCTCCGTCCGAGCGCCGCAGCACCGTTCGGCCGAACTGCACGTCGATCTCGACGTAGCGCAGCAGGGGCGGCAGGGCGGGGATGATGCATTGGCCGTAGGTGTTGTTGCCGAACGCGATCGCGGTGCCGTCCGAGCGCAGCGCGGCGGTGTGCCCGTCGGCCACGGCAAGGGCGGTGTACGTCACGCCGGTGGGCAGTGCGGGGACGGTGCACATGCCGGTGCTGTTGTCGCCGAACGCGACGAGTACGCCATCCGAACGCAGGGCGGCCGTGTGGGTGATGCCAGCCGCGACCTTGGTGTAGCGCACACCTCGCGGCAAGGGCGGCACGTCGCACTGACCGGACTGGTTGTTGCCGAAGACGTGCAGCGTGCCGTTGCTGAGCACGTAGCCGTCGTGGGCACCACCCGAGGAGGCGTCGACGATCCGGGCGAGGGGGCTCCCGGGGCCTCGCGTTGGTTCGGGTGGCGGGATGTAGGAGTCGTGGAAGGAGTTGTGGCCCCAGGCCAGCACACCACCATCAGACATCAGCGCAACAGTGTGGTGGATCCCACACTCGAGCTTGTGGCACGTGATTCCTCGGGGGACTACCGGCACGTTGCACTGGCCCATGTAGTTGTCGCCCCAGGCAACGAACTGGCCGTCGGATCGCCAAGCGACCGTGTGGTAGTTGCCCGTGGCCACTCTCTCGTAGACCATGCCATACGGCAGGGTTGGTACGTTACATTGTCCTGTGCTGTTGTCACCCCAGGCGACGATGTTGCCGTCCGATCGCAGCAGGACGACGTGATCCCAGTTCTCATCGTCATTAGAGTCGATTCCGACGTAATACACGCCAGCGGGCAACGCCGGTATGTTGCACAGTCCATGGCGGTTGTCGCCCCAGGCGAGGATGGTCCCGTCGGACAGCAGTGCATAGGAACGGGCGCCGGCAGCAAGCAGGTCGACGACCCAGGTGCCTGGCGGCAGGGCTGGCACGGTGCACTGCCCGTAGTAGTTCGATCCCCAGGCCACGATTGCGCCGTCGCTGCGCAGTAGCAGAGCGTGCTCTGGTCCGGCAGAGAGCTGTACATAGCGTGTTCCTAACGGCAGTGGCGGAGCCTGCAGTGGCCAACCCAGTGCGCCGGCCCCGGCTAGACTTCCCCATCCAACAATCGTCCCTTCGGTGAGCAGGCCGAGACCGTACCCCATCCAGCCTAGGGCAACTTGAGTGAATGAGCTGCCCTGTGGTAGCAAGGGCACGTCGCAAGCAAGGAAGTAGTTCTGACCCTGCGCGAAGATGCGGCCGTCCGAACGTAATACGGCGGTGTTGTAGCCGCTTGCGGAAGTGTCGACGAACCGCCCGTTGCGCGCTTCCGTGTCGAAGCGGAGGTAACTCCACCCGCGCACCGAGCTGTGAAACTGCGCAGGGAGGACGTCCACGGCCAGCGCGATGGACAGGTGGATCCAGGAGAGCACCAGGAGTCGACGCATGGCGGAAGATGTGGAGTGCATGTCTTCTGACAGCGGCCCCGGGCGAACCCGGGGCCGGAGATTCTCAGTACCGGAACATCAAGGCGGGACTCGCGGTGAAGCTGTGCGACGTCGTGCCGATGATGATCGGCGTGTTGAGCATCGCCACAGCCTGGGCCGTGAACGTGAAGCCGCTCGGCGGCAGCGCGGTGATCGGGCAGCGCATCATCGCAGACTGGCCGCTCACGGGCGGGAACCAGAGCACCGACGTGGCCGACGATGAGACGAGCCACATCTCGACTCCGGTGATCACAGGATCCGAGATCGGCGATGTCGAGGGGAACCCGAAGTTGATCAGGGTGCCCCCGAACATCGCGTCGGAGGGGGCGCGATCGACGAGGAACGCGCCGGGATTCCCCGCCGTGGGCGGCATGCCCTCCCAGGCGATCTGCATGCGCGGCAGGTAGTTGCCGGCGAGCGGAACGCCGAGCTGGCGGCCAAAAGCGGCCAGGGCACCGTGGGGCGTGGTGCCGCCGAAGGCGGGAGGCGGCGGGTTGCTGTTCCATCCCATGAGCATGGCGATGGACCCCGTCATGTCCGTTCGCGCCATGTCGAACTGCACCATGTCGAAGACGGTGCGCACGGCGTCGTAGTTGAGCGCGGGGCCGACTTTGTTGCGTCCCACCAGGAAGGGCGGCTGGCTGGCCAGGGAGACCGGGTAGTCCGTGCTTGTGGTCGCACCGACGACGTTCACGCGGGCCCGCTCGTCGACGGCAATACCGCCGCCAGCAGGATCACCGAGCCAGATCGCAGGTGTGACACGAGTGTCGACGGTGACGAAGGGCAGCGTGCAGTTCGCTCCGCTCGTCGCGTTGGCCAGACCGACGGCAGCAGGCCTGTCGTCGTTATTCGCCGAGATGGCCGTGAACGGCTGCTCGCCGAAGCCAAGTGTGGGTGGCGTCGTTGTCGGCGGTGCAGGGTCATACCTGCAGTAGCTTCCTACGAGTATGTCCCTCGCCCCGGCGCCTGCAGCGAAGCCTACCACCGAAACGAGGTCAGGATACTCGCTCCAGCTAGCTACACCTGTGAGACCATCATCTCCTGGGCCACCAACGAAGGTGCCGTAGATGGTATTCAGGTAGGGTTCGCTCGGGATCGCGAACAGGAAGCCGTCGGTGCCCGAGAGCGTCGCGTCCGGGCCCTGGAAGATCACTGGCTTGCCTAGGGAGAATAGCCAGGCATCCGAGGTGGAGCCAACGACGTAGATCGTCTCCGTGGCTGCCGCCCACTGGACCGGTCCGTGACCGACCCAGACGTCGCGCGCCATGATCATGGCGTAGTGGTTCTGCGTCGGATCGTCCAGGCCGCCCAGTTCGCGCGAGGCGAACAACGTCAAGGCGCCGCTGGATGAAACCTGGAAGCCCGACACAGTGCCGAGGCAGTAGGTCGAGGCTGCGTTGTTGAGAGGCAGCGGGAAGACGGTGAACGGGTAGGTGAACGAACCCGTGGCCGGGGTCCCTACCGTGCGGGTCGAGCCGACGACCACGAAGGCGTCGCTCTGTTCGGGACCGTCGACGGAGATCTCGGCCAGACCGAACAGGCCGTCCTGCTCCTTGCCGCCGCCGATGGCCTGGAAGACCAGGGTCTGCGTCGGGTTGGCGGAACCGTGCGGCGCTGTGACCCTCCCGATGAAGCCGTCCCACTGGCCAGAGCCGTTGTGCGTCGCCCCGCCGTCTATCCCGCGATCCATCGGTCGATCTCGCGCAGCAGGCGCTCGGCGCTACCAGCCGCCGACCACTCCTTCGGCTGCTCCCGACACCACCGCACCGAGGGGGTTGCCTGCCGCCGGGTCGACGACGAAGGCCTGCTGGAAGAAGCGGACGCCGACGAGGCTCTGCACGAGCGGGATCGGCATCGCGAACGTGGCCTGGCCGTTGCTGCCGGCGAAGAACGCCACCGCGTCGAGGCTGATGTGCAACGCGCAGCCGGGCAGGCCGTAGGGATCCAGTGCCATGGGCGTGGGCAGGCGGCTCCAGCCGAACGCCACGAAAGCCACGTTCGCCGGGAGATCGAGAATGCGGATCTCGTGCGGTGCGCCGATGTGGGGAGTGTCGCGCGGGATCAGGCGAGCGGCCGGCCGCGATCCAGCACAGCCAGCCCCGAACGTGACGTAGGTGCTCGTCGGGCCGACGCGCGCGGCGAAGTCCTGGCTCTGGGTCGACACCTCCACGTAGCTGGTGCCCGGGCGCAGGGGTGGTGGTGTCTCCCAGCCGTACATCCTTGTCCCCACGACGACGACTTCCCCGTCCGATCTTCGGAGCATGTGGTTCTGCCGGCCGCCGTCGACCTCCACATACGTCACGCCCGGGGGCAGCGGCGGCGGCGGGATCCATGGCCATGGCCATGGCCCTGGCGGTCCCCAGAACACTGCTGTCCCGTCGGACAGCAGAGCTGTCTGCGTGTCCTGCCCGGCACCCAGGTCGATGTAGGACAGCCCCGGGGGAGCAGCCGGCACGTTGGTCGCGCCAGCCGAAGTATCGCCTACGACCACGATGGTACCATCCGAGCGCCGCAGCATGGTGACCGTGTAGCACGCGTCGACTTCGACATACTGCAGCCCTGGGGGCAGTGCCGGTATGTTGCACACGCCGAAGGCGTTGCTGCCGAACGCCTGCGCCTGCCCGTCCGACCGCAGCAATACCGTGTGCGCCGAAGACACTGCAAGGTCCGTGTAGCGAAGCCCGGTGGGCAACGCCGGCACGTTGCACTGGCCCAGCGAGTTGTCCCCCCATGCGACCACCGTGCCGTCGGAGCGCAAGGCCGCTGCATGCATGTAGCCACACTCCACCCGCTCGTAGCGGACCCCCGGCGGCAGTATCGGAGCCTGACACTGTCCAGAGCTATCGTTCCCCCAACCATCGATCGTCCCATCCGATCGAACCGCGCAGGTGAAGTAGGTACCCCCGCCAACGCTCGTCCAATGCGTTCCTGCGGGCAGGGTACCGACCGTGCCCTGCGAGAAGCTGTTGTCGCCCCAGGCCACCACTCGCCCATCCGACAACAGTGCCAGGCCGTGCAAATACACAGCGGCAATCTCTGCGATGGATGCTCCCGCGGGCATGGCAGGAACGTTCAACTGGCCACCCCAGTTGTTGCCGAAGGCCGACAACGCTCCGTCCGAGCGCAGGAGGAGGCTGAAGCCCGTCCCGGCGGCCACGCGCGTGTAGAGGACGCCCGAGGGCAAGGCCGGAACGGTGCATTGCCCATAGCCGTTGTCGCCCCAGGCGACCACGTTGCCGTCAGACAGCAGCCCAAGCATGTGGAACCGGCCAACACCAAGGCGCACATAGCTCTTGCCGGCCGGTGGCGCCACGACGTTGCACTGCCCGTAGTCGTTGCGGCCCCACGCAACGATGTTTCCGTTGGACAACAACATCGCGCAGGACTGGATCCCGCATTGCAGGTCGAGTACCGTAGCGCCGGCCGGCACGATCGGTACATTCCACTGCCCTTCGGTGTTGTCGCCCCAGGCAACGAGCACTCCGTCCGATCGCAATGCCAGCGCATGGTTGGGCGATGCAGCCACTCTCACATAGCGGGTGCCGGGCGGCGCTGGTGGCGGAGGGTAGTAGGGCATGAAGTCGAAGTCACCCCATCCGCATATGGTTCCGTCCGATAGCAGGCCGACGCCGCAGAAGTCACGGCACGAGAACTGCGTATAGACGAGACCTGGTGGCGGCGGCGGCGGGTTCGTCAGGCCAAGCGTGGAACAACGTCCGTTGACGAAGATCAAGCCGTCGGCCCGCAGCACACCCGTGACGTAGCCACCCGCGTCGATCTGCACGATCGGCCCAGCACCCCCCTCGGTATCGTAGCCTGCCGTTCCCCAGCTGCGGATCGACGTCTGTGCAGTGGCCGCGACGCAGATCATCGGAATCGCCGCGAGCAGCCAGCGGCGAAGGTGCAGGGCGGTCATGATGGAGGTCATGAAGGTCGGGAACTCGCTTGCGGTCATGTGTCGGTCTCCGGCGCCGGCGCCCGCGCCTGAGCGCGGGCACCGGCAGCCCGTCAGTAACTGAAGTACAGCGCCGGCGTCGCCGCCAACTGCTGCCCTGTGCACGGGAGGGCCGTCGGTAGGAAGAAGACGAACTGCGCCGCCGCCGCGAACGGCGCCGGTGGCAGTTGGGCAAGGTTGACCAACAGGGCCCCGGTGTTCGGCACGAAGAGCCAGGATACGGGGTTGTTGTCCACCCACATCTCCAGAGCGCCGGTTGCCGGTGTCGGAACCGGATCGGGCAACCCGTACTGCATCACGCCCCCCACCAGAGCGGTGCCGAGCGGCGTGAGGTCGACGAGAATCTGCGCGTTGGTCTGGTCGGCGGCGGGCGGCGGCCCACGCCAGTCGATCAGGAAGCGCGAGAGCACGGGCAGCGGACGCCCGAGTTGGCGACCGAACGGTGACAGGGCACAGAACGGGGTCGTGCCACCGTTCGCCGGGGCAGGCGGGACGAATCCGGCCGGCAACCCGGTGAGGTCCGTGCGGCCGACTCCAGGCGGCAGGATGTCGAATGCCGTGCGCATGGCATCCTGACCTCCGCGGTAGGAGCGCGAGGTGGCTCCGAGCACGGGGTAGTTCGTGGCCTCGGTAGCGCCAACCACGTTGGTCCGCCCTCGTTGTTCCATCGCGATGCCGCCGCCTGCTGGCGAGTCGAGGTCGAGCTCCTGGTACTCCAGCCTGCTGCTGAACGCGTTGTCAGCACCCATCACCACCGGCTTGTCAGCCACCAGGGCCGTGACCACGTTGTCGCGGCGGAGCCTGTCGTAGTTGCCGACCTGGCCTGGAACGGGCGCGGTGTTGTCGACGAAGTAGCTTGCGATCTCCACGTCGAGCAGGCCTGGGGTGGTCCCGAAGCCGGAGGTGAAGCCCGCCACCGCGATGTAGTCGGGGAACTCGGGCCAGCAAGCCACGCCCGTCAGTCCGTCGGCGCCCGGCCCGCCGTGGAAGGTCCCTTTGGAGTAGTAGACGAAGGTGTTCCCGGGGAAGTCGCGAGCGGACACGACGAACCCGTCTGTCCCACCTCCAGGCAAGGTCTGTGAGGTTCCGGTCAGGAGCGGCGACGAGCTCGAGGTCAACAGCCCGCTGTCGTTCGTCGACCCCACCATGTGGAACGCGTCGTGCCAGGGAGTGGGGGGGGTTCCTTCCGGGGGCACGACCCGGAACTGCACCGTGACGTCTCGCACGATCGTGCTGGGTACGCCCACGGTGCCCAGCGAGTCGCTGGCCTCGAGAACGAGATTCCCCCCTGTGACGGTGGGCGCTGCGTTGAACACGAGCACAACCCCTACCGCGTAGTCCGGGAGCACAGACCAGGATTGCTGGTTGAGCGCCCATGTGAAGGGAAACGACTGGAGACCCGTTCCGGGGACCGGCACGGACTGACTGTCGTGAAGGATGGCACTGCCACCCACCACGACGAGACGATTCGCCTCGCATTCGGCGATCCCGAACAGCCCGTCCTGCTCCTTGCCGCCGACGACCGCATGGAACTTCCGGCTCGCGGTGAGCCCCGTACCGCCCGTGTGCTGGTTGCTCACCCGCCCCACGATGCCGTCCCACTGATCGACGCCGTTGTCGCTGGCGCCACTCGTAGGCTCGTGCTGTCCCGGCGACGGCTGGGGTGCCGCGAAGAAGCGGAACGGCTCCAGCGCGAAGTTGCTTCCAGAGGGATTGGGCACACCGTTCACGAGGTCGACGCCGTGCGATGACACACCGCAGTACGTCACGACGTCGTTCAAAGGCTGGCCGTTGCTGTCGAACTCGACGCGGATGCTGACGTCCGTGATGGCGCAGTTCCCCTCGGTGCTGCGTCCGAAGAACTGGCGCGTCCACAGCAGCGTGAGGTCGCCGTTGTAGACGGCGATGAAGCCGGAGGGGCGGTTCAACACGCCCGTCCAACCACCCGGCCAGAACTGGCTCTCCGGAACCTGCTGATCGAACGTCTCGCCGCAGATCACGATGCGCGTATGGAACGGGTCCGGCGCGCCGTTCGCGTCGGCGACCGGCCAGACGGAGATGCCACGCGCGTTGGTGGAGTAGCCTGGGCGTTCGCCGAGTCCCGTCGTCCTGCCGTAGAAGTAGGCTTGCTTGACGATCTGGCCAAGGGCATCCGTCTTCTGCAGGACCACGACCTGGCGGCCAGTGGGGTAGTTGAACCACGCCTGGGGTGGAGGCAGTGCAACGTCGGCTCCCGAGAACTTCGGGGTGTTCAACGTGTCCTGCACGACGATCGTGAACACCGTGTAGATGAACCCGTCACCGGGCGACTTGACGTCCCCCGCGGCCTCGGCCAGACCGGTCGACGACCGCGGTCGTGGTGTAGTCGTAGGTCGAGATGTGGGGCGCCTCGAGGTTTGCGATCTGCTGGGCGACCACCGGCGCATGCAGAACAGCGGCCAGGGCCGCGGCGAGGATCAGCTTCGGCGAGCTGCGAGCTGCGAGCTGCGAGGAACTTCTCATCTTGCACCTCAGCTCGGTCCGTGCGGCCATCGTCCTGGCGGTCCCGAGCCACCCCATCACAGGGGTGCAGCTGCAGGGACCATCTCCGGGAGTCTACCTCCGCGCGGTTCCGAGTAACTGCCCCGCTACCAAAGTCGGAGCCTCCGTCCGATACGCCCAAGAGCCACGCATGGCGGCGAAGGACCATGGCACCGCACGCTCGCGCGAGTCTTTCGGCAGGGCGGTGGTGCACGCGAAGGTTCTGGGAACCGCCCAGAACAACATCTCCGACAGGTTGCGCAGCTCATTGCACCTCGCCGGGCCCAATGACGCAACCTTATGCAAAAAAACAATTTGCACGTTCCGAGCCCATCCCTCGGCAGGGTCGATGATGCAATCAACCGAATCTGGGGCGCAACCGCTGCGCAGCCGCTGCGCTGTCGCCGATGCCATCGTCGTCGCCGCTCCCCCGCGGCCCCAATTATTCTGGCGCAGCAATCTCGAAATCCTCCGACGCCGGCGGGATCAGCCCGAGTCAATCTCGTCGCAAGGGCCGTCACCGTCGGGAGCGCTGCACAGAGCTACGCCATGCGCGCAATGATCGCTGCGAAGAACGCGTCACCGATCGACCGGACGGCTCGGAATCCGGACGGCTAGGTTGGTTCGCCTGCAGAACCACGCGGGCCCTCGCGATCATCGACTGCTCCGCGGCATGCGCACATGACTGTGCCGTGGGCCCCGAACGTCAGTGCGAACCCGTGCGTCCTCGGCCCATGGTATGCGAGCAACGCCCCGTCGCCGGTCGGGAAGAAGCAATGCCACTTGCCCTCGGCCAGGCGCTTGAACCACACAGCCCCTGTCTCCGGGGGCAAGGCGACGACCACGTTGCTCACTGCGCTGCTCTCGCGGAGTCTCAGCAGCTTCGGCAGCCAGTCCCCAGGACCCTCGCACCCCGCGACGAACACGTTCCCTCGCACCAGCTTCACCCGAACCAGATCCGGGTTGAACCTTTGGCGGCACTTCAGATCGGCGTCGCCGATGCAGACGTCGATCTCGCCGAGGAAGCGCTCGACTGCGTCGAGGATCGCGCGCGACAGGGTCGGCGCAGGGAGACTCGACCGCGCCGCCCTCGGCGCCCTGCGGGCCTTCTTCGCGCCCGCGGCCTGCCTCGCATGTCTGGCCACTCCAGCCTCGGTCGGCACCGCGTGCTGCTCAGCCATCGCCGCCAGGTAGCTCCTGAACCGCTCCTCCGGGATCCGAGCGACTTGCCTGTAGCGCCTCGCCTTGTCCTTGCCGAGTTCCTGCAGCAGCTTCGCGAGCAAAGTCGCATCGTGCGACTTTGCTCGATCTCCTCCTCTTCTATCGACTT
>Ga0194119_10008758_pt1 | contig 13791 bp, 14 predicted proteins | sample TA2MahC100mmetaG_FD_148620 | JGI IMG/M metagenome (GOLD analysis project Ga0194119, IMG submission 148620) | Freshwater microbial communities from Lake Tanganyika, Tanzania - TA2015018 Mahale Deep Cast 100m | ecosystem: Environmental > Aquatic > Freshwater > Lake | place: Tanzania: Lake... | reverse complement strand
ATATGCAAACAAAAACTTGCCCTAAATGCGGGGCTTGCTGGATTGGTGGTCAGCATTTTTGGTCTGGCACTACCAAGAAAGGCAACGAGACAGAGCTTGCTAGTTTAGTTTGTGATAACGAAAGAATAGGCGATGATACATGTATTAACCCAGCAAAAGGAACAACAAAAGGTGACGGGTGGAAAAAAAGGTTAAATACATTAGGAGTATTGACGAAAAATTAGAAAAAACAAATGAGTGATGCAGTATATCTTGGCAATCCTAACTTAAAAAAAGCCAACACACCAATAAATTTTACTAAAAAACAGGTCCAGGAATTTATTAAGTGCAAGGACGACCCAGTTTATTTTACAAAGAATCATATCAAGATCGTTTCTTTGGATGAAGGTCTTGTGCCATTCAAGATGTGGGACTTCCAAGAACAATTAATACATAATTTTCACAACCATAGATTTAATATTGCTAAACTTCCAAGACAGACAGGAAAATCGACAACGGTTATTTCCTATCTGTTGCATTATGCTTTGTTTAACGACAATGTAAAGATTGCTATTCTAGCAAACAAAGCAGAAACATCAAGAGAATTGCTTTCTCGTTTGCAGTTGGCATATGAGAATCTTCCTAAGTGGATGCAGATGGGTATTGTGGCATGGAATAAAGGGTCGATGGAATTGGAGAATGGTAGTAAGATTATTGCTGCTTCTACATCATCTTCTGCTGTCCGAGGAAACTCTTTTAACATCATCTTTCTGGACGAATTTGCGTTTATTCCAAACCATATTTCAGAGCAGTTTTTCTCCTCTGTGTATCCTACTATTTCGTCTGGTAAAACAACAAAGGTCATTATCATTTCTACCCCACAGGGTATGAATATGTTTTATAAGCTTTGGCATGATGCTGAGCGCGGTAAGAATGGTTATGTGCCGCTTGAAGTGCATTGGTCTCAGGTGCCTGGTCGTGATGCTAAGTGGAAAGAAGAAACAATTGCAAATACTTCTCAAAGACAGTTTGAGCAAGAATTTGAATGTAACTTTTTGGGATCTGTAGATACTCTTATTTCAGCATCTAAACTCCGCGCCATGGTTTATGATGACCCCATACAAGATAATGGTAAGGGTCTCAAAGTCTATGAGAAAGTAAAGGAAGACAGAGATTATATTATAACTGTTGATGTGTCTCGCGGCACAAACAATGATTACTCAGCATTTGTGGTATTTGATATTACTTCTCTGCCATGGAAGGTAGTTGCAAAGTATCGCAACAATGAAATCAAACCTATTCTGTTTCCGAGTATTGTAGATCAAGTTGCTAAAAATTACAACAAGGCATACATCTTAATTGAAATTAATGATATTGGTGAGCAAGTGGGAAATATTCTTCATTATGATTTAGAGTATCCAAATATTCTGATGTGTGCGATGAGAGGTCGTGCTGGGCAGATTGTGGGGCAAGGATTTTCTGGCACCAAATCTCAATTAGGTTTGAAGATGTCTAAGGTAACTAAAAAAGTTGGATGCTCTAATCTTAAAACATTAATTGAAGATGATAAGTTGCTTATTCCTGACTACGAAATTATTAGTGAGCTTACAACATTCATTCAAAAGAATCAATCTTTTGAAGCAGATGAAGGATATAATGATGATTTAGTTATGTGTTTGGTTATCTTTGCTTGGTTGGCAGTTCAACCTTACTTTAGGGAGATGACTGATAATGATGTTCGTAAGAGAATCTACGAAGAACAGAAGAATCAAATCGAACAAGACATGGCACCTTTTGGATTCATATCGGATGGAATCACTGATAGCGAAGAAAAATTTGTAGATGATGATGGAAATATTTGGTACACAGATGGTTATGGAAATCCATATGCAGATGTAGAATACATGGTACGTTTTTAATGGACGACTTAGAAGATCAAATTTCTTTAGAGCATTTACTGTTTCGAGAAAGAACATGCAGAACCTGTGGGGAGACAAAAGATCTTATGTCAGACTTTTATGTAATTCGTCGAACAAAAAAATATCTTCCATCTGCATATTCTTATGAATGTAAAGATTGTACTATGAAAAGAGTGCAATCAAGCCGCAGTAAAAAGAAGGTACAGCATTTTACATGGGAGTATCCTGACTGGTAAAGTGTTCATGCATTGTTTCCCCATTTGAAAAGTGCAAAATAATAAATATTTGTAGATTAAAATGAATTAATTTTCACGAGGAAAAACACATGTCTGGTCAAGTATCACCTGGAATTATTCTAAGAGAGCGTGATTTAACTACTCAAACCATTGTTAATACTCAAGCAACTACTGCTGCTATGGTTGGTAGTTTTGCACAAGGTCCAATAGGATCTATCGTTGATATTAGTTCCGAAAAAGAATTGTTGGAAACATTTGGTGCTCCAAATAATAATAATTATGAAGATTGGTTTACAGCACAAACCTTTCTTTCATACGGTGGAAGACTAAAAATTGCTCGTGTAGCAGATCCTGCGCTTAAAAATGCAGTTGATAGCACCGCAGCAACTGCTGTAGCAATTCCATCACTCACTGCATTCCAAACAGCTTTCAGCACATATGATTGGCAATTTGCAGCAAGAACTGCTGGTACTTGGGCAAATGGACTCAAGATTGCGATTGTAGACGGCGGTGTTGCCAATTATGCTACTGCCACAATTTATGGTACAACTCTTTGGAGTACAATTGCACTTGATCCAGGCGGATCTGATGATCTGCATATTGCAGTTTTAGATGCAAACAACAATATTTTAGAAACATACCTTTATGTTTCAAGACTGGCAACTGCTAAAGATTCTCAAGGCGGGTCAATTTTCTATAAGAACGTAATCAATAATCGTTCTAAGCTTATTTACGCTGGTCCTGAAAATGTAGCTGCAGGTGAGACAGATGTCAGTCTTAGTGGTGGTGTAGATGCTTATACCACTACCGTATCTAATATCACAGCTGCTTTTGATCTTTTTGATAATTCAGAAGAACTGAATATTGATTTTATCATTACTGGCGGAAGTCTTGCAGTAGAAGCAGATCAAGTAACTAAGGCACAAAAAGCAATCGCTCTTGCTACATCAAGAAAAGATTGTATTGCTTTTGTTTCTCCTCACAATGGATTACTTACACTGTCAACTCCTTCGGCAAAAAGAGATGATATTATTACTTTCTTTGATACAGTAGGATCAAGCAATTCATACACAGTATTTGATAGTGGTTACAAATATGTTTATGATAAGTACAATGATACTTATCGTTTTATTCCTTGCTGCGGTGATGTTGCTGGCATTTGTGTAGATGTTTCTGCTAATGCTGAAGATTGGTTTTCACCTGCTGGACTTAATAGAGGAAATCTTAAGAACGTCGTTAAACTTGCATATTCTCCTGGGAAAAACGATAGAGATAGTCTCTATCTTAAGAGAATAAATCCAATTGCAACTTTCCCTGGGCAAGGAACAGTTTTATTTGGTGATAAAACTGCTCTTAGCACTCCAAGTGCTTTTGATAGAATCAATGTTCGTCGTCTATTCCTTGCTATTGAAAAAAGAATTGGTGGTCTTGCTAAAACTGTTTTATTCGAACAAAATGATGAATCAACAAGAACCGCTTTCTATTCCGCAGCAAGTTCTTATCTTTATGAAGTTCAATCAAAAAGAGGAGTTACAGACTTCCTTGTAGTTTGTGACGCTTCAAATAATACACCAGATGTAATTGATAGAAATGAATTTGTTGCTGACATTTATATTAAACCAACTCGTTCAATTAACTACATTACAGTTACTTTTGTTGCTACAAGATCTGGCGTTGATTTTTCTGAAGTAATTAGAACCAACGCATAATTTTAATTTAAAACTATTTACGAGGTAAAAAGAAATGCCAATCAACAGTAAAGTTTCTGAATTTTTAGATAGAATTCAACAGGGCATAAGGCCCAATATGTTCCTGTGTGAGTTTCAATTTCCAACCGCAGGAGCTCCCGCATCTACTGACTTAGATTTAGTCAATATTCTTTGTAAGTCTGCTGCTCTTCCTGCATCAAACTTGGGTGTTATTGAAGTTCCATTTAGAGGAAGAGTTGTAAAAATTGCTGGAGATAGAACATTTGATACTTGGACAGCAACTTTCATTAATGACAAAGACTTCAAGATTCGTCAGTTTATGGAAAAGTGGATGGAGAATATTAACAAGCACGAAGATAATACTGCTCTTGCCATTGTACCTGAAGTATCAACTGGGTACACTGGAAACATTATTGTCAAGCAATTGGAAAGAGATAACAGTGCAACCGCTGGTACTATAAGACAATATAAATTATGGGATGTTTTCCCAACTAATATTTCTCAGATTGATCTTGCTTATGATAGCAATGATCAGATTGAAGATTTCACAGTTGAATTTCAATTACAATATTGGACCGTGGAAAATGTAGGTCGTGGCGCAAACGGTGGAATTCTGTAAGATAAATAGATTATAAGTTAGTGAGACAATTTAAATATGAGTCAACTTTTTGGATTTTCAATTAAAAGTAAACAGGAGGAATTGAAAGGACAATCACCAATTCCTCCTTCAGCAGATGATGCAGTAACCACCGTAGCTGGTGGTTATTTTGGTTCATATGTAGATATTGATGGCGTAGCACGTAATGAGTTTGATCTCATCAGGCGTTATCGTGATATGTCTATGCATCCAGAAGTTGACTCTGCAATTGATGAAATTGTTAATGAAGCAATTAACTCAAGTTTAGATGACACTCCTGTTCAAATAGAATTATCAAATTTAGAAGTAAGCGAATCAATTAAAAAGAAAATTCGTGAAGAGTTTCAATATCTTCTGCGCCTTCTGCATTTTGATACCAGAGCACATGAAATTTTTAGAACTTGGTATATCGATGGTCGTATATACTACCACAAAGTTATTGATCTTGCAAATCCAAAATCTGGCATTACAGAACTAAGATACATCGACCCCCTTAAAATTAAAAAAGTAAGAGTACAAAACAAAGATCCAAGACTAGCGCAAGTATTATCAGCGAATACAGCGGATCCTTCAAATGCACTTGCATATGATTTTGGAAATTATGTAGAATACTACATGTATAATCCTAAGGGATTCATCAGTTCAACTTTTGACGTTAACAATGCAACAAGTGGCGTCAAGATTGCAAATGATTCAATCACTTATATTCAATCTGGTATTCAAGACCTCAACAAAAAAATGGTCTTGAGTTTCCTACACAAAGCAATCAAATCACTTAACCAGCTTCGCATGATTGAAGATGCCCTGGTTATCTACAGACTATCACGCGCACCAGAAAGAAGAATCTTCTACATTGACGTAGGTAATCTTCCTAAGGTAAAAGCAGAACAATACCTCAGAGAGGTAATGGCGCGTTACAGAAATAAACTTGTTTATGACGCACAGACAGGAGAGATTCGTGATGATAAAAAGCATATGTCGATGCTTGAGGACTTTTGGCTCCCTCGTCGTGAGGGTGGTAGAGGAACGGAAATTACTACTCTCCCTGGTGGGCAAAATCTTGGGGAACTCAAAGACGTAGAGTATTTTAAAAAGAAACTTTATAACTCACTTAACCTTCCTCCATCGCGTTTAGATGATGCCAACCAAGGATTCTCGCTTGGTCGTTCATCTGAGATTCTTCGTGATGAACTTAAGTTCTCTAAATGGATTGGGCGCCTTCGTAAGAAGTTTAGCGCACTATTCCATGACATGCTTAAAACTCAACTCATTCTAAAAGGAGTTATTGCTCCAGAAGATTGGGAAGAAATGCAAGAACATATTCAATATGATTTTCAATTTGATAATCATTTTGAAGAACTTAAGCAAGCGGAATTGATGGGCAATCGTTTACAAGTTGCAACTGCTCTTGATCCTTTCTTAGGAAAGTATTACTCAATCGAGTATGTTAGAAAACAAGTTCTCATGCAAAACGATACTGAGTACGAAGAAATTTCTAAGCAAATGGAAAATGAAATTGCGGAAGGTAAGATTCCTGATCCTATTCACACAAATCTAATGAACGCAGCAAGTTTGGAAGTCGGAGCATTGCCGCCACCACCACCTGCACCAGCTGCACCAGTTGCTTCACCAAAACCTAAAACATCAGAAAAATAAATAATTTATTATAGGTAAATTACATGGACACTTTTGAAGTAGTTAATGCCGTCCGTGACGGCAATCGAGTTCAAGCACTCGATAAAATCGCTGATCTCCTTTATGGAAAAGCAGCGGAAGCAATGAAAGATTATAAGCAAGTTGTTGCACAATCTTTCTTTGATGAACCAGAAACTCCTGAAGAGGAGGTAGAAGAAACCCCATCAGAGGAAACAGACCAATGAAACTAATCACCGAGAGTATTGAGGATATTCAAATCCTCGAAGAAGAATCAAACGGCAAAAAAATCCTGCACATCGAAGGTGTATTCCTTCAAGGTGATATTAAAAATCGTAATGGTCGTGTCTATCCATTTAGCGTTCTTGAGCGCGAAGTTGGCAGATACAATGAGCAATATGTAAATGTTGGTCGTGCTCTTGGTGAACTGGGTCATCCCGATGGTCCTACTGTAAATTTAGATCGTGTATCCCATAAAATTGTTTCTTTAAAATCAGAAGGAACAAATTTTGTTGGCAAAGCACAAATTTTAAATACACCAATGGGAAATATTGCTAAGTCACTTTTAGAATCAGGAGTGAAACTTGGTGTTTCTTCAAGAGGTATGGGTTCTATTGAAGAAAAGAATGGAGCTAATTATGTTCGTGATGATTTCATGCTTGCTACTGCTGCTGATATTGTTGCAGATCCTTCCGCACCTGATGCATTTGTAAACGGAATTATGGAAGGAAAAGAGTGGATTTGGGAAAATGGTATCATAAAAGAAGTTAATGTTGCTAAATACCAAAGATATATTTCTGAATCAACCAGAAAAAATATTGAAGAGAGGTCGTTAAAAGCTTTTAACCACTTCTTACAAAGTTTATAATTTCATAAATAATCATAGAATAAACATATAGTAAGTATTACGAGGAATCTCAAATGTCAGATAACTTAAACGAAAAGTTTGAGGAGCTTGTAACTGAGTCAGAAGTTGGCACAAGTGCGCTCACGCCCGCAATTGTTCCTAATCAATCATCTGGTATCGGTCAATACATGCATCCTGTAACTGGTCAAGTTGGTGATGCTCAAACTAGAGGTGGCGGGAAAGATAGTGGATTTACACTTCCTACTTCTCTTGTTCCTGGGCAATCAGAAGAAGATAATGGTGGTTCAGATTTTGAATCTCCTGAGGGTGAAGATAATCCTGGAGCAAAAGCTGCTAAGCACAATAAGAAAGTTGCAGATGCTCAAACCACTCCCAAAGGTGTTGAGTCAGCATTTTCAATTAAGTCATCTGGATATGGCGTAGAGAATGGTCCCAACAATGTAAAAGTTTTTGGTATGGAAGCAATCAATTATTCCGCTGCGGAAGATGTTGCTGCCCTTACCGAAGGTGGAGAATTCTCCGAAGATTTCAAAGCAAAAGCAACTACAATCTTCGAAGCTGCTGTTAAGTCAAGAATCGAGGAGCAAGTTCTTGCTATCGCTTCTTCTCTTGAAGAGCAGTTTTCCACTAAACTACAAGAAGAAATTGCAACTCTTGCAGAAAAAGTTGATGCAACACTCAACTATGCAATCTCTACTTGGGTAGAAGAGAACCAAGTTGCACTCGATGCAGGTCTCAAACTTGAGATCGCAGAAGAGTTCATGGATGGTCTCAAAAAAGTTTTTGAAGAAAACTACCTCAATCTCCCTGCAGAGAAAGTTGATGCTGTTGAAGCAATGACTGAGGAGCTTTGTGAAATGGAAAGTCGCCTTACCGAACAGGTTGAGCGTAATATTGATCTTAATCATAAACTCGCTGGTTATCAAAAACAAGCTATTCTCTCTTATATGAGTGATGGTCTTGTCGATACTCAAAGAGAAAAACTTGCTTCTCTTGCTGAAGGAGTAGAATTTGTTTCTGAAGAAGACTTCAAGAACAAAGTCGCAACTCTCATTAGCAGCTACTTCCCTAAGCATGTAGTAAATGAGCAAGTAACCCCCCAAGTTTCAGGTGAACAATCAACTGAAGACGTGTCACCAGCAATGGCTGCATATCTTCAAGCGATCTCACGTTGGAACAACTGATTTAAACAATAACCCAAACAACTCAAAGGAGTAAAAGCAAAATGTCTGATCTAAGAATTTTGCAGGAAAAATGGGCACCTGTTCTAGGTCATAAGGATCTTCCAGAAATTGCTGATCCATATCGTAGAAAAGTTGTCGCTACCCTGCTAGAAAATCAAGAGCGTGCAATCCGCGAAGAGCATGGAATGCTCAACGAAGCATTGCCAGTAAACGCACTGGGCGCTGGTACTATTTCACCTGCTGGTTCAGCTCTATCATCGACCAACACTGCTGGTCTTGCTGGTTTCGATCCAATCCTAATCAGCCTAATCCGCCGTTCAATGCCTAACCTTGTCGCTTATGACATCGCTGGCGTTCAACCAATGAGCGGTCCTACTGGTCTTATCTTCGCAATGCGTGCTCGTTACGAGAACCAAGGCGGCGCTGAGGCTCTCTACTACGAACCAGATGCAGGATTCTCTGGTGGTTCTGATGCAACAGTTGGTGCCTACAATGTCCGCAACACTTCTGGTGTTGGTGGTGACGCAGAAGGTAACAACCCTGCTGTTCTTAATGACAGTTCACCTGGAACCTATGAGCGTGGAACAACTTCGCTAACCAGAGAAAATTCTGAAGTTCTCGGTGAAGCTGGAACCCTGTTCCGTGAGATGTCATTCAGCATCGAAAAGACCTCGGTAACCGCTAAGACTCGTGCTCTCAAGGCAGAATACACCTTGGAACTAGCACAAGACCTTAAGGCAATCCACGGTCTTGATGCTGAGCAAGAGCTCGCCAACCTACTCTCAAGCGAGATCCTCGCTGAGATCAACCGTGAAATCATCCGTACCGTCTACACTGTTGCACTTCCTGGTGCTCAGAACGACGTTGCTACTCAAGGTACTTTCGACCTTGATATCGATTCAAACGGTCGTTGGATGGCAGAGAAGTTCAAGGGTCTTCTGTTCCAGATTCAGCGTGATGCAAACGCTATCGGTCAACTCACCCGCAGAGGTAAGGGCAACTTCATGATTTGCTCCTCTGACGTTGCTTCGGCAATGAGCATGGCTGGTATGCTTGATTACGCTCCTGCTCTCAACACAACCCTTAATGTTGATGACACTGGTAACGTATTTGCTGGTGTTCTTCAGGGTGGTATCCGTGTTTACATCGATCCATTCGGTGCTCCTATCTATAGTCAGTCACAAGCTGCTAAGCACTACTACGTCATGGGTTACAAGGGCACATCACCTTATGATGCTGGTCTCTTCTATTGCCCATACGTTCCTCTCCAAATGGTTCGTTCTATCAATCCTGATACGTTCCAACCTAAGATTGGATTCAAGACACGTTACGGTATGGTCAGCAATCCATTCGTTTCAACAACGAATACAAACGGTATCGCTGGTGCTACTCCTGACGGTCAAACACTCACTGCTAATACCAACCAGTATTACAGAAGAGTTAAGGTTATCAACCTTACCTGATTTATTAGGTCATTTTACTCAAACCCCCGAAAGGGGGTTTTTTTATGTGCCTAAATAAAAATAAAACACTATGGCAACTGATAAAAGTACAAAGGCAAGATGGTATCTTGACCAGCCAGGTAACAGAAATTTTTTGGCACCAGCTGGATTTAAAATGAATTTAGATATTTTTCCTGGAGTAGACTTTTTTTGTCAGTCCGCAAATCTTCCTGATATAAGTGTTGGTTTTGCAGAAGCACCAACAAGATTTAGAGGTATTCCTTTACCAGCATCTGGCGGTGTAAGATTTGGAGATCTTTCTTTAAAATTTATGGTTGATGAAGATCTAAAAAATTATATCTCTGTATGGAAATGGATTACTAAAAATAATATGGCAGAAGAAGGTGCTCCAGAAGTAGAATATTCAAATGCCCAATTACAAATTTTAAATAGTAGTTTTATTCCAAACATAAATGTAATTTTTGAAAATATTTTTCCTGTTGATTTATCAGAATTAAATTTTAATGTTGAGGATGAACAAGTAGATTATTTAACGGCATCAGTTACATTTAAATTTACTCGATATACTTTTAATAATAAAAATAATAGAAGGATTTAATTTATGAAATTTGATGACTTGAAAACCCTCTTTAATCATGTTAGATCAGAATGGGAAGAAGATTCAAAGATTGACTTCCAATTCAAAAACAAACAATACTCAGCAGATCTTGCACAGATCTCATTAGACATTCCTTACCAGCACAATAAATATTTAAACTTCTACAACGATTTCTCCACAGAAAAGACAGCACTGGAATTCCAGTATCGTATGAAGTTAAAACAAAAAAGAGAATACTATCAAGGAGAAGCAGACCCCGAAGTTTATAAAGAAAAACCTTTTGGACAATCCATTAAAACATCCGAGAAGATGAAAGTATATCTTGAGGCGGATGAGGATTTGATTAACATTGAAATGAAGATAGAGTTTATTAGTAAGGCACTCTACTTTTTGGATAATATTCTTAAGATGATATCCAATAGAAGTTTCCAGATTAAAAACGCTATCGAGTGGGAGAAGTTTATTAATGGTAGCACCTAATGACAGAACTTGTAGTATCGAAGAAAAATAATATTTTCCTCACGATTAAAGCAGAACCACATGTACATTACGAGCTTGCAGATTATTTCACATTCGATATTCCAAACGCCAAGTTTATGCCCCAGTATAAAAGTGGTGTATGGGATGGAAAAATTAGATTGTATTCACCAGGAACAGGCGAGCTCTATTGTGGTCTCATCTCACATCTCAAAGAGTGGAGCGGAGTCAAAGGTTATTCAATCGAGTATCAAGGTAATAAGTTCTACGGAGATGTAGAAGAAATCAATCCACAGATTACACCAGAAGGCGTGAGTGGATTTATGAATGCTATCTGCCCTAATCATACACCAAGAGATTATCAAGTCAAGGCAGTATATGAAGCTCTTCTAAACAATCGCCGTCTGCTACTTTCCCCCACTGCTTCTGGTAAGTCGCTGATGATTTACTCTTTGGTAAGATACTACTACGCTTCTGAATATAAGAAGACAGGAAGTAAAACTCTTATCATTGTTCCTACCACTTCACTGGTAGAACAGATGTATAAAGATTTTGAAGATTATGGATGGAATGTAGAAGAACATTGCCATAAGATCTACGGCGGTAAAGATAAGAATATAGAGAAAGCAGTTATCATTTCTACGTGGCAATCTATCTACAAGTTTCCTAAGCGTTGGTTTGATGACTTCTCTTGTGTGATTGGAGATGAAGCACACCTATTCAAATCTAAATCACTCACTGGCATCATGACTAAACTACATGAAGCTAAGTATCGTTTTGGTTTCACTGGAACACTTGACGGTTCAGCAACACACAAGTGGGTGCTTGAAGGATTGTTTGGCGAATGTAAGCATGTTACTAAAACAGAAAAGTTAATTAAAGAAGGTCACCTATCGGATTTCCGTATTAAGGTTCTTCTACTCAAACATGAGAAAGAACAGTTCTTTGATTATCAAAATGAAATAGATGCGATTGTAGATAATCCAAAACGTAATCGTTTGATTAAAAATTTAGTACGTGATCTGGAAGGTAACACATTGGTTCTATTTAATTACGTTGAACGTCACGGGATACCTTTATACGAAAGCATAAATAATATCGTTAGCGATGGTCGTAAAGTTTTTCTGGTCTATGGTGGTGTAGACACAGAAGAAAGAGAAGAGATTAGACGAATTACTGAAACTGAGAATGACGCAGTAATTGTAGCTTCATACGGAACATTCAGCACTGGCATTAACATTCGTAATCTACACAATGTTGTATTTGCCTCACCATCAAAATCAAGAATAAGAAACTTACAATCTATTGGGCGTGTATTGCGTAAGGGCGACAACAAAACTTATGCAACTCTTTATGACATTGCTGATGAGTATTGCAGAACTCCTCAGAAAAATTACACCTTGAAACATTTAGATGAACGATTGAAAATATACGAGGAAGAAAAGTTTAATGTAGAAATAATCAAAATCGATTTAAGATAATATGGAAGAAGAATTTTACGCAACAATAAAATTAAGTTCTGGAGAAGAGATTGTAGCTAAAGTTAGTTACGATCCAAACGATGATATTATTGTTGTTTTTCAACCCAGATTAGTTTCAAAAACTATGATAAAAAGAAAGGGAATGAAAATTGAAGGATTTGAATTTTCTTCCTGGATGAACGCTACTCCAGATGATATGTTTATTATTCCCAGATCTCAAATTATTACTATGATTGAAGCAGATCAAAAAATTATTCATTTTTATGAGACATACTTAAAAAGAAAATATGAACAAGAGGAGCAACTCCAAAATGGAGGTATTCCTGGAAACCGCCGTGACTCAAAGTTTATGGATGGATACATTACATCAACTAAAGATGCTAGAAGTATTTTAGAACAGATATATAACAAATCTTGAAAGCGCAACAATGCTATTATACACAAATTAAAAAGATCTGTCAAGCCCCTTTACAAAAGTATGTTCATATGCTACAATTTTGATTAGAGTAATGTAAAAAGATGATCACCTCAGAAACTCCAAAAATAATGACAAGAAAGAAGACGGAAAATTACGTCAATAACCGAGAATTTTTGGATGCACTGGTGGTGTATAGAATTGATTGTGCAAAAGCAGCAACAAATGGAAATCCTCGTCCACGCATTCCAAATTATATTGGGGAATGTTTTTATAAGATAGCTACACACTTGTCATATAAACCTAATTTTGTAAACTATATGTTTAGGGATGATATGATTGGAGATGGTGTAGAAAATTGTGTGCAATACATCGCTAATTTTGATCCAGAAAAATCCACTAATCCATTTGCTTATTTTACTCAAGTTATTTACTTCGCTTTTCTACGTCGTATTGCTAAAGAAAAAAAACAGTTAGAAACAAAAGCTAAACTGCTTGAAAAATCTGGATACGATGAAGTTTTGTATACAGATAATTATGGATCAGATATGCATGGTTATAATACAACTTATTCAGATTTGAATAGCATTAAAGAAAATCTTGAGATGAGATCTAAACGATGACAGTAGCATTAATCACTGACCAACATTTAGACGGGAGGAAAGGCAGTGTTGCGTTTTGGGAATACTTTAAAAAATTCTACGACGACATCTTCTTCCCCACTCTCGAAAAACACGGAGTCAGAACTATTATTGATCTTGGTGATACGTTTGATAATCGTAAGGGGATCGATTTTAATGTTTGGAGCAGGGTGCGTCAACATTATTTTCAACGCCTTGAAGACATGGGTATCTTCGTTCACATGATTCTTGGCAATCACTGTACCTATTATAAGAATACCAACGAGATTAACTCACCAGATTTGCTGCTGAAAGATTTTAGTAATATTGAAATCTACTCTCGCCCAGAGACAGTAATGATTGATGACACTAAGATTCTTATGCTTCCTTGGATTAACTCTTCTAACATGGAAGAGACAATGACATGGATTAATGATACCAGTGCGGAAATTGCTATGGGTCATTTGGAGTTAAATGGATTTTTAGTTACTCCTGGCATGACAATGGATCATGGTATGGATCCTGCTATCTTTAAAAAATTTAAACAAGTAT
>Ga0194119_10008755_pt1 | contig 13797 bp, 8 predicted proteins | sample TA2MahC100mmetaG_FD_148620 | JGI IMG/M metagenome (GOLD analysis project Ga0194119, IMG submission 148620) | Freshwater microbial communities from Lake Tanganyika, Tanzania - TA2015018 Mahale Deep Cast 100m | ecosystem: Environmental > Aquatic > Freshwater > Lake | place: Tanzania: Lake... | reverse complement strand
CCGTGCGGATCCGCCCGCTTCCTGACACGCTGAAACTCCGCCAGCCGCGGATACATCCGCCGAAAGGTTTCCGCCGTCGTCAGGGCGTCCTTCGCGAGGTAGATGCGGCCGCCATGCCGCAGGAGGATGGCGTCAAACGCCCCCGACAACGCTCGCATGTGGGCAGCGGAGCGATGCCAGGGAATATCGAGGGCCAGCGTGTGGCCGGGCTCGAGATACGACAGCAGGCCGCCATCAGCCGCGCCGCAGCTCTTCATCACGGCCAAGAACGAGGCGACTCCCGAAGCCGACACGCACGCGAGCAGTTCGCGAAGGCCCTGCATCGACGTCGCACGGGGGAAAAACGCCTGATACTGGATGAAGCCCTTCGGGCCATACAGGCGGTTCCAGCCACGCACGGCATCGAGCGGGTAAAAGAACCGGCCGATGTCCACCACGGCACCGTGATCGGGGTGTGCGGCGTAGAACGCCTCGTTGAACAGCCGGATCGTCCAGGGCCGGAGCGGCGATACAGGCGGCGCGAACGGCACACTCCAGGGCCGCCGTGCCGGCAGGGCCAGGGGATCCACCGAGCCGCGTGCGGGGAGGTCCGCGACGGTCGCGTGATTCGCCCGCATGACGACACCGCGGCCGAGCGACTTTCCGGTCGCCAGGCAATCGACCCAGGCGACGGAGTGCTCGTAGAGCCCGTCCCCCTGCGCGAATGCCTCCAAGGAGTCGTCGAGGCAGCGGCTGCGTCGATAGTCGACCGTCACGTAGGCGGTGTCGATCCGCCTGAGCCGAATCGTGGCATCGACCACGAAGCCGGTGAGCCCCATACCCCCGAGGGTTGCGAAGAAGAGCTCCGCATGCTCGTCGCGCGAGCACCTCACCAGGTCGCCGGACGCCAGCAGGAGCGTGAACTCGACCACGTGTTCGCCGAAGGAGCCCACTCGATGGTGATTCTTGCCGTGGATGTCGGCCGCGATGGCTCCGCCCACGGTCACGAACTGCGTGCCCGGCGTGGTCGCCAGGAACCACCCCCGGGGCACGAACGTTCGCACGATGTCCGCGAACGAGACGCCCGCCTCGCACCGGAGCAGGCCGGTCGTCTCGTCGAACGCCACGTAGCGGTCCAGGCCCCGCGAGTCGAGCACGACACCTCGATCGTCATACGAGGCATCGCCGTAGCTCCTTCCGAGTCCGCGCGGCGTGACGCGCGTCTGGTCGTCGCTCCGCAGCAGATCGACTGCGTCACGGTACGACGACAGACGACACGCGCGGGACGGCACCGCTTCGAGACGCCCCCATCCTTGGAGCGACGACTCCGTGCCAGGAACGGCCTTGGGGCATCGCATCACAGCAACCCAATCTCCTCCGTTAGGGACGCCCTCTCGGCGGGTGGTCGTCCATCCATCTCACGATAGCGGGAATGGCCATGCGCAGAGCCGCTCGACGTGGGCGGCAGACCCGTCGCGGAGCCACCCGTCGAGCTGGGCCACGTCCTTGAGCTGCTGGCCGCGGTGTCGCGGCACCACCACGTAGCGGCAGTCCACGTCGGGCAGCGCCGTCATGTCGCCCCAGAGCTTCTCAAACTGCGCCACCGGCAGCACGTCTTCCTGGCCGTGGCCCCAGCGCTTCTTCACGTCCTTGAGCGTCACATACGTGGGCACGCGAGCCGCCACGCGCCGGATCGCCGCGGCCACGGCTGCGTCGTCGGCGAGATCGTCGCGGCCCAGGCCAAACACCGCCAGCAGGCGATCGATGTCGATCCACGTGGAGAGCGTGTTGTAGAAGCGGAGTTTGAACTCATCCTCCTCGCGCGGCATCGCCAGGCCCTCCACGAGCCGCGGGCGGCCGTTCACGCGGGCCAGCCCGCCGCCGCGGTCTTCGATCCGCCGCGGGATCACCTCGAAGGTGAGGCACGAGCCGCTGGCGAGGTGGCGACCGAGCAGGGCCGGATCGAGATCGGCCCCCACGGTGTCGATGTTGTGCAGGAACAGGCAGCGGAGATTCGGCCGCTCGGCGAGCAGGTGCCGGAGCACGCCGTTGCGAAGCATGTTGGGAATCTCATACCAGTGGCCGACGGGATGCAGGCACTGCTGCGGCACGTTGTCGGTGTAGTCGCTGCCCTCGCCGGCCGCCTCGGCCCAGGCGATCAGCGCCGCATGCAGGCTGTCGCGAACCTTCTGCTTCTGCTCGTCGAGCACCTGATGGGCCGTCTCCTCCCAGGCAAACCGCAGGTCACGGGCCATCGGCACGAGCCGCAGGCCCACGGCCCGGCCGGGTGACAGCGTCACAGCCACGCCGCCCGAGCCCATGCGAGCGAGTGCCGTGGCGATCTGGTCGTGCGTGAGGTGGCTCGTGGTCACCACATGGGGCACCGGTCTGCCCGCCGTCCGGCCGGTGGCCCGCGTCTTGGCGAGATGGACCTCGAGAAACGACCGATGCCCGCCCCCCAGCCGACAAAACGGATTGATGGCCTTCACCACGCCGGCGCCCTGCGTCCAGCGGCTTCCCACGCCGGCCGCGAGCGTGACCACCGCCGCTTCGCCGCGGGCGAGCGCCTCGAGCCCCGCCGCGCGATGGGCTGCGTCGGCGTCGGGCGCGGTCGCACATGCCACGTCCGTGTCGGCCACGTCGTCGATCGCCGTCGCGGCGGGCAGGCGGTTCTGGGCGAGGCCGATTCGGCCGTGCTGCAGGTCGGCCCGGATCTGCTCGTGCTGCACATCGTCGAAGCCGAGTTGGCCGAGCAGTTCGCGGAGATCGGCGCCCGATGCGTGCCCGGTCGCCCGCGGGAAGAGCCGGTCGAAGAGGGTGTCCACCATGCCCGTGAGCTGGGGATCGGTGCGACACGCCGCGGCGAAGGCGTCGAGTTCGGCCCGCCGCGACTCCGGCAGCGTCGGCCGCTTGAGCAGCGCGGGCACCGTGAGCGCGTAGTAGCCGGCAGGCATCAGCGCCGCGGTCCCCGCAAGCAGGTCGCTCCACGTGCCCCGCTCGTTCACGGCGAAGTCATACACCACGGGATCCATCGCGAAGGGCAGCGCGTGCTCCAGTTCCCGCTTCGCCGCGCGCATGATCTCGCCAAGCGCTTCCTGAGCCTCGGCCTTGGCGTCGGGGGTGAAGATGAAGCCCATCCCTCCCCCCGACATGCCGCCGAGCATCCAGAAGCCCCGAAACCGGCTGCCGAATCGCCTCCGCACCCGGTCGATGATCGTTTCGGTGTAGAGGTTCGTCGCCCACGGAATGATCGTCTGGATGGGACCGAAGAAGTTGCGGGTGGTGGCGGCTGCGATGCGATCCACGTCGCCCGCCTCCACGGCTGCGATGATCTCGTCGAGCACCTCGCCGGCCTCCCGGCGGGCCTGCCATTCGGCTTCGCTGCGGAGCAGGTATTTTTCCGTGACCATCTCGAGGATGGGTCCCACGTTCTGCGCCATGCCGCCGTGCACGAGCACGAGCGACTGCTGCAGGTCGGCCCCGAGGGCCACCGCGTCGTGCCGCGGCAGCAGTCGCCCGCGGCTCGTGCCATGCTCGGGGTCGCCCTCGGCCGCTGCCACGCCGCGGATCAGTTTGGCGGCCGGCCACACGCCCCCCGAATCCTGCCAGCCGCCGCCGCTGCCGCCGAGCCATTCCCCGAGGATCGCACGAGCCGCCACGAGCCGTCGCTCTTGCTCGGTCAGCTGCCCTGTGAGCGAGCCGGCTTGGCCCGTGGCCCGCATGCACACCGCGATCAGGGCGGCGAGCAGGTTGGTGGACACGGCAAGTCGCGATCCTTTGGGGATGTTGTTCACGCTGCTCACGAGTTCGAGCCCGAGGCCCGGCCCTACCACCCGCTCGAGCAGCGTGGCGAGGCTCTCGCCGGAGCCTTCCACGCCCGGAGGCACGATGCCCGCTGCGATCACGGCGGCCTTGAGCAGGCCGAGGTAGTCGCGGGCAAAATCAAACACCTCGCCGAGGTCCGTGATCTCGGCCGATGCGCCGAGGTCCACGCTCGTGAGGCGGAGCACGGGCTCGTCGATCACCCGCAGGTAGGCTTCCACCGGCGGCTTCGGCGCGGTGTCGCGGCCGTGCACGGCGAGGTCGATCGACACATTGAGCACGCGGGCTCCCTCGGGGAAGTCCATCCCGAGGAAAAAAATGTCGCTCCAGCCGGCGTGCGAGAGATCCATCCGCACAGGCGTCGATTCCCGCAGCACCGGAAACAGCGCGGCCCCCCCGCCGCCGGCGGCCGACCTGGCGAGCAGTTCGGGCCGGATCCGCAGCGCGTGGTCGGCGGGATGGCCCACGCGAAACATCCACTGATTGCCCCGCAGGCCGCGCACGCTTCGCCGCACCTGGTTGGCGAGGGTCTGGAGGCCGAGGTCGCGGTACGCGGCGGCAAGCGCGCTCGAAATGGCATCCGACGGTCCGTCGTCGGCCTGCGCCGCCAGAAACGTCTCGATCGCCTCCTCGAACCGCCGGTTCAGCAGGTGCTGATAGCCCTCATACGGAATCCCCGCCCGGCTTCCAGGAGTTCGGCCCGGGCTGTCGGTCGGCTCGCTGCCGGCCCGGTTCCCTGGAAGCCCAACCGCGTAAGCGGTGGTGGCCCCCTCTACCAACCGCTCCGGCACGTGAAAGCGATGAATCGCGTAAAGGAAAAACAGCGCCCGCACGCGTTCGTAGAGATTGCCGCTCGCGTGCCGGAATCGCTCCAGGGCATCGCCTTCGGCGAGCAGCTCTTCGAGCGAGGCCTCTCGACACACCGACTCGATCGATCGATCCCGGGTGGCGGGGTCGGCGGCGGTGATGATCCCGACGAGCCGCGAGGTCGAAGTGGCCATGGTCAGCGGGCCTGCGGCTGCCGGGCGAGCAGGTCCACGATCTGCGCGAGCACTTCCGCGCGGTCGTCGCCGGCGAGCCCGAGGGCCAGCTGTGCCACGAGCAGTCCATAGGTCTCGCCGAGATTGAACCGCCGGCCGGTCACCTCGTAGGCGAGATACCGTTCGCGGCTGGCGAGCTGGTCGAGGGCCGGGGAGAGCTGCCGCTGCCCGGCTTCCCCGAGCGCGGCGAGCAGATCGAAGATCCCGGGCGTGAGCACATGCATCCCGAAGAAGCAGAGATAATGTCCGGCCCGCAAGCCGGGCACGATCAGGTCTTGTTCGGCCCGAGTCGGCGTGGGCTTCTCCACCACGCTTTCCACTTCGTAGAGCCCGCGTGCCTCGGCGAGCCGTCGTCCGCCCACGGTGCCGTAGAAAGGCAGCATGCTCTCTCGGGTGGCCTGCACGGCCGACACGGCGCACTCCTCGGCCTCGGCGATGGCCACGAGCTGCTGGGCGCACCGTGTGGCGGCATCGCTCACGTAGAGGTGGTCGCCCACGAAGTGCAGAAAAGGCTCGTCGCCCACGAAGCCGCGGGCGGTCTGGATGGCGTGGCCGTAGCCGAGGGGATCAGCCTGCGGGAGAAGCTCCAGCCGCGAGGCCGATCCCCCGGCGGCAGCCCGAAACGCCGCCTCATCGCCCGGTCGCACGACGATTGCGATCTCGTTAGCTCCGGCCGCAGCCGCCTCCTCCACCACGATCTGGAGGGCCGTCTTGGGGCTGCCGTCGCGGTCGATCAGCCGCTGCAGGGGAAGTTGCTGACCGTCGCGGCCGGCGGCGGTGATCACGGCTCGGCGGAGTTTCATGGGCTTGCCACGCGGCGGACGACCACCGACAGAAGCATGGTCGCGGCTGCCGGAAACGCAAGGGGCCGCTCCCTCCGACGGGGAATCCTTGCATAGCGGCAAGGCGCCGCCGCCCTGATGGCAAACCCTCCGCCACTCCTGTAGCGTGACCGGATAGCCCGCGTGGGCCCACGCGGAAATCCCAGAGTCTCTGACCGCATTTTGACACCGCCGCTCCCCACCCTTATGGTGGGCCTCCCCCACAGGATTTAGAACCGCTCGGTTATGTGCGGCATTTGCGGCATCCTCAGTGACGATCGAGGGGCCATCGAACCTGCCGTCCGCCGCATGATGGACGCGATGGTGCATCGCGGCCCCGACGACGAGGGCTTTGAACTGCTCAACGTCGGTGGCTATGAGTTTGGCCCATTCGCGGGATTCGGGTTTCGCCGGCTGGCCATCCTCGACCTCACGTCCGCCGGCCACCAGCCGATGTTCAATCCGAACACGGGCGACTGCCTCGTGTTCAACGGCGAGATCTACAACTACCGACGGCTGCGAACGGAGCTTCAGTGCGAGGGGGTCCTGTTCCGCGGCCACAGCGACACCGAAGTGCTGCTGCACGCGCTCTCGCGATGGGGTGACGCAGCCCTTCAAAAACTCCAGGGCATGTTTGCCTTCGCTTTTTACGAGGCGAAGACCCGCCGCATTCTCATCGCCCGCGACCCGCTCGGCATCAAACCGCTGTATGTGGCGGAGTCGGCGAATCAGTTCGTGTTTGCGAGTGAGATTCGTGCGATTCGTGCCTCGGGTGCCGTCGACCAAGAGCTCGACATCAACGGAATCGCGGGCATGCTTGCCTACGGAGCCGTTCAGTCGCCGCACACTATTTATCGAGCCATCAAGTCGTTTCCTGCCGGCAGTTACCAGTGGATCGACTGGCCGGCCACCGGCGATGCTGTGAAGGTGTCGCCGCCCGTTCGCTACTGGAGGTTTCCCCGTGCCTCCGCTCAACCCGTAGACATCCCCACGGCTGCAGCCAACGTCCGTCTCCTGCTGCACGACGCCGTGCTCCGACACCTGGTTGCCGATGTTCCCGTGGGTGTGTTTCTGTCAGCCGGCATCGACAGCACGATCATCGCGTCGTTCGCACGGGAATACACCCCGACCGTCACCGCTTTCACGGTGGGCTTCGGGGCCATTCACGGGGAAGACGAGATTGCCCTCGCCTCCAAGACCGCCCGCACGCTGGGCATCAAGCACGTCGCCGTATCGCTTGATATGACCAACATGCCGCACCAGTGGCATGAATGGATCGAGCAGATGGATTCGCCCAGCATCGACGGCTTCAACACCTTCGTGGTGAGCCGGCGTCTCGCCGAGGAAGGCGTGGTTGTCGGCTTGTCGGGGCTCGGCGCGGACGAACTATTCGGCGGCTACAGCAACTTCGAGCGTGCCCCGCGACTCGCTCGGCTCATGCGGGCGCTTCGATTCCTGCCGCCCGACCTCCGTGGCCGACTCGCGGGTGGGATCGGCTCCCTGAATAGCAAAACCAGCACCACCGAAAAACTCGCCGACCTTGTCGCTGGCGAACCCACTGTGCGTGCCGTCGCGATCGCATTGCGACGATCTCTGTCAAATAGACGCCTCGTGGCCTTGGGCGTTCCAGCCAGCAAGACCGATCTTGGGTATGACTACCTTGACCGACACATCGCCGTTGATGACGACATACACGGCGATGCCTTCAACTCCGTCGCCTATGCCGAGGCGACTCACTACATGGGCGACACCCTGCTCCGCGACACCGATTCCAATAGCATGCGGCAGTCGCTCGAGGTGAGAGTTCCGTTCCTTGACTTGCCGCTCGTCGACTACGTTTCGTCGCTGCCGGGCCGTGTGAAGCGAACCCGCAGCGCATCGGCAAAAGGCTTACTACGCCTTGCCTGCCATAAGGTGATCCGCGACGACATCGCGAAGCGGCCCAAGACCGGATTCGCGCTGCCGATCGGCGAGTGGATGCGCGGAGAGATGCGAGATTCGTGCGAGGCGGCAATCGCGAGTCTAGAGACGGCCTCTTTTCTCAACACGAATGAAGTCCGCCGAATTTGGACCGCGTTTCTTGCCGATGAGAGAGCGATGCATTGGTCTCGTCCGCTGTCGCTTGTGGTGCTTGGTGCTGCCTTACGCTAGCCTGAGAGGTTAGCGAAAGGGACCATCGATCCAAATGTGTGGAATATCTGGCGTTATCGGCCCTGACCCCAGCCGTATCGAGGCCGCCGTCCGCCGAGCGATGCGTGCCATGGTGCACAGGGGGCCTGACGACGAAGGGTACGAGCAGTTTCAGCTATCGGATTCATTGAGCGGTCCTACCTGTGGGTTTGGATTTCGACGCTTGGCGATCATGGACCTTTCGCCGCTTGGCCACCAGCCGATGATCAACGCCCGCACTGGCGACGCGATCATCTTCAACGGCGAAATTTACAATTTCGTTGCGATTCGCGATCAGCTCGCGACCCGCGGCTACCGGTTCCGGTCATCGGGTGACAGTGAGGTGCTTCTGCATGCCCTTTCAGAGTGGGGGGAGGACGCACTGGCGAGGCTCGACGGCATGTTTGCCATCGCATTCTTTCATGCCGCCTCACGACGCGTCCTACTTGCTCGCGACCCCTTGGGCATCAAACCGCTCTACACGGCTAGGGTTGGCGACACATTCGCCTTTGCCAGCGAGGTACGCGCTCTTCTCGCCACAGGCGTCGTGCCGACCGACCTCGACCCAGCAGGCATCGCCAGCTACCTGGCGTATGGGGCGCCGCAAGACCCTCTGACGGTGCATCGATACGTCCGATCCATGCTGCCTGCTACCTACGAGTGGATCGACGCCAATGCTCTGGAGAAGCGGCCGACTGCCAGGCGATATTGGCACTTTCCCGAGTCCGCGGCCGACGAGGGCGAGGCCGACGCCATCGATCGGGTGCGCGCCGAACTCCAGCAAGCAGTGCGGCTCCAAAGCGTGTCGGATGTCCCACTTGGTGTGTTTCTTTCGGGCGGGATCGACAGCGCCACCATGGCCGCGCTCGCACGCTCCAGGCACGCCGCGCCGATGACATTCGCGGTCGGATACGAAGCTCTCGGCGGCGTCGACGAGACAGTTGCGGCAGCAGAGACTGCTGATTACCTCGGCACACGACACTTTCAGACGATCGTCGACAACCATTGGGTGATGCTCCAACTGCACGAGTGGCTCAAAGCTGCGGACCGCCCGAGCATCGACGGTCTCAACACCTACATCGTCAGCGGTGCTGTGAAGGATCGCGGCGTCACGGTGGCGCTCTCGGGCCTCGGCGCAGATGAACTTTTCGGCGGCTATCCCAACTTTCAACGCATTCCAAAGCTGCAGCGCATCCTGCGAACGTTGACCTGGATTCCGCCGTCGATCCGCCGAGCAGCCGCCATGGCTTTGCTCGCATGGCTTCCAAGCAGCAAGCGCACGAAGGCGGTCGACCTGGTGTCGCGAGGAGCCACGGCCCTTGAACTGACCGTCCTGGGCCGTCGGCTCCACAGCGACGCCACCCTGAAGCGGCTTGGCTACGCACCGAAGCGGCTAGGCATGTCCAACGACTTCCTCCCACACGAAGCCTATGAAGCGATCACCCCTTCGCTGCGTGATCCGGTACGAACAATTTCTGAAGTCGAGGCAAGCCTCTACATGGGCAACACCTTGCTGAGAGACTCCGACGTCAATGGCATGGCCCACTCTCTCGAGATTAGAGTTCCGTTCCTCGGCAGGCGCGTCGTGGACTACGCGTGCAGCCTCCCGGGGCCCATGAGATTGCCCCGCGGCCGGCCCGCAAAGTACCTGCTCCGCCAGGCCTTTGCCGACACCCTGCCCGCCTCAGTCTTCAACCGCCCCAAGTCGGGATTCTCTCTTCCATTTGGCGAATGGCTGTTTGGGCCCCTGCGTGATCAGTGCGAGGCGGCGGTGGATGCCTTGACGGCGTGCCCGGTAATCGACGGCGAGGCAGTTCGTCGCACGTGGAGCGGCTACACCTCGAATCGCTCTGCGACGCACTGGTCACGCCCGCTGTCGCTCGTCGTGCTCGGAGCCTACGTGCAAAAAACAGCTGCATAAAGCGAGATCAGCGATCCCGTCGACGCCGTGCGGCGATTGACTTCATCACGTCGAAATGCGACGCTTGCGGGAACTTAAGTTTTGGATTCCGTGATCGGGCATTTCGTCCGTGAGTTGGATTTCGGGCATGCGTGTTGATCTCATCCAGCGTCACCCCACGCCAGGTGGATTCAGCGTCGAGAGTTATTTCTCGCGGCTGATGGGCGTGTTTCCAAATCTTGGCGTTGATGCCGCTCTGCACACGGTGCCCTTTCCGAGTCGCGGAGTGATTCCCCGGGTGCGCACGATCAACTATGTTCGTCGTTTTCGGAACCACATCACCCACATCACGGGCGACATCCACTTTGCAGCATTCGGACTTGACCCTCGCCGCACGGTGGTAACCGTTCTGGACTGTGGAGCTTTGCATCGTCTTCGGGGCATAACGCGGGAAGCGATGAGGCAACTATGGTTTCGATTGCCCCTCCAGAGAGTTGCAGCCATCAGCGTCATTTCCGATGCGACGAAGACGGACTTGCTTCGATGGGTGCCGACGCTTGACCCAGCACGCGTGCACGTGGTTCCGGTGTCGATTTCGCCTCTGTACAAACACGTCCCGAAGGCATTCAACGCGGCAAGGCCAAGAATTCTGCAAATTGGCACCAAGTACAACAAGAACGTCCCCCGTCTCATCCGCGCTTTACGCGGATTGCCGTGTCATCTCGTGATCGTAGGCGAACTTGACATGGACATGCGCACACTTCTTCATGACAGCGCGGTTCCGTACACAAACCTCATCGACGTATCCGACGAGGCTCTCGTCGTGGAGTACGAAAACGCCGACATCGTCTCCTTCGCCTCAACCTTCGAAGGATTCGGGATGCCGATCGTCGAGGCACAAACCGTGGGTAGGCCGGTCATCACAAGCAACTGCTCGTCGATGCCGGAAGTCGCCGGAACTGGCGCCGCTCTCGTCGACCCGTATGACGTTCACTCTATTCGCACTGCCGTCGTCCGCATCATGTCTGACAGCGATTATCGCGAGTTCCTCGTTCACGAGGGCTTCGCCAACGCTGCACGCTACGACAATCGAAGAATCGCCGAGCAGTTCCGTGCCATCTACGACGGAATACCGTCCGCATGACGCCTCCGCCACGACACGCTCTGGTGACCGGCATTACCGGTCAAGACGGAACGTACCTTGCAAAACTTCTTTTGGAGCAAGGGTATCGGGTCACAGGAGTTCTTGCGACCGGCCGTGAGTCCTCCCTCTGGGGCCTACACTACCTAGGCATCACAGATTCCGTCGATCTCGTAAGAGCCAATCTTCTGGACTTCACGGAAGTCCAGGAACTCCTGCTACGAACACGCCCGGTCGAGGTATACCACCTCGCTGCCCAGAGCAGCGTTTCCTCATCCTTCAGCGAACCGGCGATGACCATGCGGGTCAACACTCAGCCGGTGATCAACTTCCTGGAAGCGATTCGTACCCTTGATCGCAGCATCAAGTTCTACCACGCCTCGAGCAGTGAGATGTATGGCCGCGTATCGACTTGCCCGATAGACGACAGAACTCTGTTCAACCCCGTCAGTCCGTACGCCGTGTCAAAAGTGGCGGCTCATCACACGGTTCGCGTCTATCGAGACTCCTACTCGCTCTTCGCTGTGTCCGGGGTTTTATTCAATCACGAGTCGGTTCTTCGAAAACAGGGCTTTTTTATTCGCAAGCTGATGGACGCTGCCCTAGATGTGAAACGTGGCAAAGCGGATCGCTTATCGTTCGGGAACATCGATGTGCGGAGGGATATCGGCTACGCACCGGACTATGTTCGCGCGATGTGGCTGATGCTGCAACAGCCAACGGCCGACGACTTTATCATCTGCACAGGTCGCTCCGTTGCGTTGCGGGAGTTGGTCGAGCACGTCTTGAGGCGGGCAGGATTAACGACCGAGGTAATACAGATTGACCCGGCGTTGTACCGCCCTAACGAGATCTTGGACATCTATGGAGATGCGACTACTGCTACCCGCCGCCTTGGCTGGACAAGTAAGTACGATGCATTTGAAACCATGGACCTGATCTTTGATGAAGCGATGGCCCTTCAGGCCGGGAAGCGAACCCCGTCCCTCTAAAGACTCCATCGGCGCCCCGGGCCAGTTCTCACGTAAACCCGGCTGCCGCGGGGTCTGCCCGCCGGGCGCCGAAGCTCCAACTTGCGAGACGCTCAGCCAGCTTTTTGCAAGCCGGACGACGAGCGATTTCATGGCGCCTCTCCGGCTCGACTACTCGATCTACTACTGTCGGGCCCTTATGACTAACGAACGAAGGGCCTCGCCGCGCCGTGGCACCATGCACTGAGGCCCTTCGCCTATAGCAGGGCTTAGCCGAGCACGCGCCGGCCCTGGCAGCGGCCTAGGCAACACTCGCTGTCCGTTGCGACACCCGCCGCACGCAGCTATAGTATTTTCGAGTAAGATCCGTTCTCCTGCAGGTTCTCAGATGAAGGTTCTCGACCAGCCCTGTCGCGTCTGCGGCGATTCCGGCGGACAGTCGTTCTCTGCAAATGGCTTCGTTTTTCATCGATGCGCGACCTGCGGCACAATCCAAAAACAGGTCTCGCTGGATGACTACACGGCGATCAACCCGACGTATGACCCGGGACATTATCTCGATAGCGAGAATCTGGAGACCGTCGAGCGATTTCTCGCTGTCGAGCACAAGAAGAACGAACTCGTGAGACTTGTCGGGAACCGCGGTTTGGATAACGCGCCGCGCAACTTCCTTGATGTGGGCTGCGGCATGGGCGGCTTCTTACTCGCGGCCCGTGGGCTGGGCTTCGATGTTCTTGGGTTTGAGCCAAGCGAGAGCCACGCCCGGGTCGCACGGACCCTATTTAATCTACCTGTCCGAAGCGAGTATTTTTCCTCGGGCGTCCTTGGCGATCAGAAGTTTGACGTGATTATGCTTGCTCACGTGATCGAGCACATCTTCTGGCCAAAGTCATTCATGACTGAGTTGGCCAACGTTCTTAAGCCGGGTGGAAAACTGATTGTCATTACGCCCAATGCTGGTTCACTGATATCCAAAGTGAGTGGATCCGGCTGGCCAATGCTGCGCCCTATTGATCACGTCACTTTGCTGGCCAAAAGTGGCGCGAAACGAATTGTGCCGGCTGGCTTTGGAGCGGAAGTCACCACATCTGAATATAGTTGGGAATTCGCCTCGACGATGATTAGCGTTGCCAAGCGGCGGGTCGGTGTTGGCCCGGCTGCAAACGAAGGTGGGCAGGGTGCGAGCGCCCCTCCCGCATTGCGATATCCCGGCATTCGGGCCAGAGTACTTAAGGGAGTGCTGTCGGTGGCTTCTGCGCCGTTTTACGCGTACTCTGCGTTAACTAATGAATCCGCCTGCATTACGCTCGTCGTGACGGCGCCGTCTGCTTTTTGACTGGGGCCGGCTTAAGTTGAGCGCCTCAAGTCCTGATCCAAGTCGTGTCAGAGTAGACGGCCCGCAAATCGCCTTCTAGTCGGTATGAAGGTCTACTGCCCTACGTACAACGACACTGTCGATGCCGATACGACGGACGAAGCATCGCCCCGAGATTATCGTGAAACTGCTTGATGCAGAAGCGATGCTCAACGTGCGCAACTAACCGGGCTGGATTTGCTGTACCAGGTGATATGAGGGTTCAGGAACAGGGTTGACCAAGGTAACCAGCGTGTGCGGCTGGAGCCGAGGCCTTGGCCGAGGCGGAAGCCGCACACGCGGCGGCGAACCCGGCCGGGGTCCGATAACCCAACGAGCTGTGAGGCCGCTGGGTGTTGTATTCATCTCTCCACGAGGCCGTGAGCGACCGGGCATCCCGGACGCCCTCGAAGATCTCCATCGCCAGGAACTCATCGCGGAGGCGCCCGTGGAAGCTCTCGGCATAGCCGTTCTCCCAAGGGCTCCCCGGCTCGATGTACAGCGTGCCAACGCCCACCTGTTTGAGCCAGCGACGTAGGGTCTGAGCGATGAACTCGGGCCCGTTGTCGCTGCGGATGTGCCTCGGGACACCACGCATCG
>Ga0194119_10008752_pt1 | contig 13802 bp, 8 predicted proteins | sample TA2MahC100mmetaG_FD_148620 | JGI IMG/M metagenome (GOLD analysis project Ga0194119, IMG submission 148620) | Freshwater microbial communities from Lake Tanganyika, Tanzania - TA2015018 Mahale Deep Cast 100m | ecosystem: Environmental > Aquatic > Freshwater > Lake | place: Tanzania: Lake... | reverse complement strand
GTGTTTGCGCAGTACACGTCAGAACCAACAGCACCGCCTGGCAGCATCACGTTGCTGGCCAAAAACTTGCAGCAGGATGCGTTCAGTCTGACAGCGTCGTCAGCAACGGCGGTAGGTGCGGCGTTTGAACCCAAACTGCCGACAACAGGCACGATGGTGCAGTCAGAATCGGACATCGGACCCAACAGGCTTTACATCGGCAAGTTGAACGAACCAGAAGCCGTGCCGCTGTTTAACATCCGCGACGTCGGTTCGCGTGCATCGCCTATTTTGCGTGTTGCTGCGCTGCGCGACTCGCTTATTATTCTGAAAGGCGACGGCATTTATCGTCTGAACGGTGACAGCACAAACAACTTTACGGTCACGGCATTGGACAACACTGTTTTTGTTAAGGCGACGGATTCGGTGGTTGTGCTGAATAACAGCGTTTATTGCCTGTCGAACCAAGGCGTCGTGCAAATTACAGACAGCGCGGTGCGTATCGTATCGCGTATTATTGAACCGCTTTTGACTGCTATTCTCGGTCAGGACTTAGAAGATAACACGTCGGCGGTCGGTTATGAATCAGAACGCTTGTACTTGCTATCAGTAAAGCGGCCTAATACGCTTTCCAGCGTTGCCGATGTGACCTACTGCTATAACTACCTAACAGAAGCGTGGACGTCATGGACAGGCGCGAATAAGGTGTTTTTTAATGCTTTGCTGCGCCCATCAGATGACAAGCTGTACAGCATTCCAACACTGGCACAGAACAAGGTGGTGCAGGAACGAAAACAGCAAAACCTGGTTGACTATTCAGGCCAAGAATTTTGCGCACCGGTAATCAAGGCCATGATTGGTACAGCGGCCAGCACGGCAGGCAGTGACGTTGTGCAAGTGACAACTTTGACAGCGCATGGCCTTAGCCCAGGTCAGTTGGTGACGGTCAGCAGGCCGTCAAGCACAATCACCGCTGCGTTTACGGGTGGAACGGGTGACTTGGTTGGCCTGCGAACCGTTCAGATCATATCAGACACTGTCTTTACGTTCACGGCAAGCGCCAATGCCACGGCATCTGCTGTCGGTGACATTTACACTGCACAATTTATCAGCGAAGCACCCGTCGCCATCGTCGTGTCATCTGGCATTAGTACACTGGCAATAACAACGGCAGAACCACACGGACTGATAACAGGCGATGCCATTAACATCGACGAAGCAGACGCGGCAGTGCTTGCGGCCTTTGCTGCGGCAAATGACGTACTAGGCTACCGGTCGGTCACAGTTACATCGCCGACGACGTTCACGATTCAAGCGACGAATGCACCAACAGGTTCGGCGACCGGTAATGTGGTTATGACTGACAAAAAACAGTCGAATCTTATGGTCACAATCGACACTGTAGGTCAGTTTGCGCCGACAGTCGGTGACGCCATCGTGACAGAAGGCCGCTTGTACAAGATAGAAGACATAGTAAAAGCCACAAGCGTCGCCTACATCGCCACGTTACAAACAACGTACAAAGCAAGGTCAAACGCACTGGCATTCGTGCACCAAGCATATAGAACTTTGGTTAAATTTAGTCCGTTGACGATGGGACAGGCCGGTCTGTTGAAGCAGTTCAGCGAATTTCAGTGCGCATTCCGCAATTTTCAAAGCTGTACTAAAATCAGCCTCGACTATTCGTCGGACAGCGTAACGTCTTCGACAAAGCAGTCATGGAACTACAAAGTAGGCACCAACGGCACGGCACCATCGTTTGGTGGATGGGGCGAACTTGAATGGGGAAACTTCCCGTGGGGAGGCGAAGCCAGTATTCAGCGCATCTATACAACACAGCCAGCGGTCATTTTGCGCACCTATGTGCCGCGTGAAGTGTTCGTCGGCACGTTCATTCAGCCTATACTTGACCACAAGGTGGCTGGCGAACCGTTGGAACTTCAAGCTATAAGCCTATTCAGCAAACCAGTGACACAAAGGACTAGCCGATGATTAACATTCGCAGCGATAAATATTGGGCGGAAGACGAAACAGACCGCGTTATTGGTCACTTGGATGACCATGTGCAGATGTGGGGATCAAATACCGCAGCGTCAAGCGTGTTCACGTCCATTCTAGCCGCTTATTGGCGCAATATGTCGGCGTACTACTCGCCGATCATCAGTCCAGATTCGTGGCTGACAAGCCTTGGGTTCAGCGGTGAACAAGGCGAACTTGTGCGCATGGTTGTGCCACAGGCACGCACGCTCATTCGTCAGTTTACGTCGGTTATCACAAAACAAAGATATCACTGGGAAGCACTGACAGACATCGACGACGCTAATCCGCTGCAAACTGCTAAAATCGGCAAGGCGTTGGCAAATGACGTTTGGCAGAAACAAGGCATGGACAAGCTGGCAGAATCAGCCGCTGAACGCACTGCGGTGCTTGGTCATGTGTTCGGTTCGGTGACGTGGAATCCGTCCGGTGGCGAACCGGTGGGCGTGCGTGAAGATGAACAAGGCTTGCAATACAGCGGTGCGTTGGAAATGGACATCCACGATCCGCACGACATTGTGTTCGATTGGTCAATCGAAAATGAAAAGAACATCGACTGGGTTGTAATTAAACGCGTGCGCAATCGTTGGTCGTATGCTGCGCGTTATCCAGAATTGCGTGACCAAGTTGTCAGTTTGCCAAGCGTGAAGGAAGTGCGACAAACACTGCCGAACCTAAACTTCCTAAGCCGTTATGAATCTTCAGATATGATTTACGTTTACGAGTTTTATCACAGACCGACGCCTGCACTGCCGCAGGGACGTATGACAATTTACGGCAGCGGAACTTGCGTGTTTGAAGACCGCGAAAACATCTATGGACAGATTCCTGGCAGATTCCTTCACTTTGAACGTATCATCGGCACTGGCCTTGGTTATCCAATGCTGTCAAACCTGCTTCCTGTTCAAGAATTGCTTGACCACAGCTTTTCGGTCATCAGTACCAACCAACAGGCGACAGGCGTTCAATCTGTACTTGTGCCAAAAGGTGCAGACATCAGCGTAAACGATATCAAAGGCCTTTCATTTATCAGCTACACGCCTGCAAACGCAGAAGGCGGCGGCAAGCCTGAACCTTTGCAACTCACAAGCACACCGCCGGAAGTTTTCAATTTCTTGAACGTGTGCAGTCAGTATATGTCAAACGTGTCGATGATTACCGAAACGCTGCGTGGACAACCACCGGCGAACGTCACATCCGGCGCGATGGCGGCAACGCTTGCAGCCAACGCAATGGAATTTTTGAACAGTGCATCGAAGGCGCTGACAATCTGGTCTGAAGACTTGGTCAACGTCGCAATCGAAAACTACAAACGCTTTGCAACAGAAGACCAAATCCTCGACATCACCGGCGAAGGTTCGGTAGCCTACGTCAAGAATTTTAAGCAGGACGACTTGCAAAGCCTGCGTCAGATCAAAATTCGCACGCAATCGCCTTTGATGAACACAGTCGCTGGACGTTTGCAGTTTGGTGACAGCCTTTTGCAAGCTGGCCTGATCAAAAAGCCGCAGCAATACTTAAACCTAATCGAAGGCGCGCCAGTGGATGCGTTGTTCGATGACGATTTTAGCGAAAATATGGCAATTCAAGCGGAAGTTGATGCGTTGCTGGAAGGCCGAAGCATCGTGCCCATGATCACAGACAACCATCCTATGTTTATCAACGCGTACAGAAAGCTGCTTTACAATCCACACATCCGCACGCAGTCAGAAATTACACAGGTCATAGTGCAGTTAATGCAGGAACGTATTAGCATGGAACAACAGCTTGACCCGATGTTGAAGGCAATGCTGCGCGGCGAACCTATGCCGCCACCGGCAGGCGCACCAGTAGGCCAACCTGCGATGCCCGGACAAACAGCGCAAGATTTAACAGAAACAGCCGCAAAACCAGCCGCACCGGCGGAAGCTGCGGAACCAATGCTTTGAGGTGACACATGGCTTTTGTAGCGAAACCAAAAGACGAATCATTTCCACGCTTAACCGCCATGACGCAGCCTAGTGCAACACCTACAAAGCGTGTCGGAACCGAAACGCCAATAGGCGCTGTGACCGCAGGACCCTCAGCAGGCAAATCAGCGGCAGAATTTACTAAGTCGACGCAAGGTTCGCCCGGCAGCATATTCAACCGTCAGCTTGCAGGCGCAAACATCAGCGGCATTACAAGCCTTGCGGAACAACCACTAAAACGCGAAGCTGGCGAAGAAGCGTTGCGCGTTGCTGGCGAGGGCTTGGCATACAAGTCACGACAAGCAGAGGAACGCAAAAAGCTGCCACAGTTTCAGTTTGCTGGCGAAGTCGAAGAAGGCGGCAAAAAAGTACAAAAAGACTACACACAAGACATTGTAGGTCGTGCAATAAACACGCCAGAAGATTTTGAAACGGCCAGAAAGGTGTTGACGCAAAAAGCACCGGAAACGCCTGAATTGGCGATTGGCGACGTGCGCGAATTTACGCCATTGCAAGCACTGCGCGGCGGAACGGTCGAAAGTTTGCTAAAGCGCGAAGCCAAAGGACCATATACCACAGGCATGGCTGGACTTGACGCGTTGCTGTTCCAGAAAAAAGGTGGCGCAGCAGACTTGGCAATCAAAGGCAAAGCACTGCGTGCAACGGAACAAGCGGCAGCAGATGCGCTGGAAAAATCCGCAACAGCAGACGAACGTCAGAAAATGGAAGACTTGGTGTCGTCGCAGCGTGCAAGCCTATTCGGCGGATTGGAAAAAGCACAACAAACACAGCTTAGCAACTTGCAAACACGTCTGACGGCAGACACCGCAACACGCGACGCGGCAAACTTGCGTGCACGTCAACTCAGTGAAGAAACAGCACGACAGAAAGCAATCGAAGACCTGACAATGGGCGGCGGAATGCCACAAGGCGAACGCGACGCAATTTTTCAAGCAATTCAGAAGGCAGACATTAGCAAACAACTTGATCCGATGTTCGCTGGCGGCCAAGCAAGCCTTGCAGACGTCGCAACAGCCGAAGAGGAAAGACAATACGGCAATCTGTTGCAGCTTTTGGGAATCGGCGGCGTGGAAGCGTCGAAATTGCGCGGCATGGAACTTGGAAAAGAAACGGCTGGCATCTTTACGCCGAAAAAAGCTATTCAGCCGCAAGAATTTCACCAAGGCGACCGCGCAAATATCGATCTTATCAATGCGCTGCGTGAAGCTGGCATTACGGCTGCATCGGCATATCGCGCTGCAAATCCTGCGGCCTATACGCCAGCAGTTGAACCAACGCCGTCTGGCCGTCTGCCAAGTGATCGCGATGACCTTGGACAGCGTAGAACACGCGGCGGCGGTGCATCAGCAGAACAAGAATACGAATACAATCCACGCGGTCGATACGCATAAGGGGTAAAGTATGGATCCGTTGACGATGTCATTAATCTTAGGTCCACAGCTTATTAGCGGTGGAATGCAATATTTTGAATCGAAAGCATCGCGCGAATATCAACAGAAACAGCAAGCAAAGCTGGAAGAGGCGTTGGCGCGCATCGGCCTGCCAAGCGCAGATCCGTCCTATTTTACGCCAGAAGTGTACCAATATCTGGAAAACTACGATCCAGAAGTTGCCGCATACGTTAAAGAACAAGATCCGCGCACGTTGGCGTTGCGTTCGTCTCAGGGATTGCGTGCGCAGCAAGCTGAACAGCAAGTTTTGCAAGATATGTTAGGCCGTGCACGCGAAGGCACAGACGTGTTGGCGGAAATTCAACGCGCGCGCGGTATGCGCGAAGCGGCAGGCACGATGTCATCGCAAGCGGCTACACTGCAACAGCAATTGCAGCGGCAAGGTCAGCAAGGTGGACTTGCAGCTTATGGCGCAGCTTTGCAGCAACAGCAAGGCGCAGGACAGCAGGCAGCACTGGCAGGCGAACAAGCGGCCTTGGCAGGCTTGCAGGAACGTGGACGCGCACTGACAGAGGCCGGTGGATTGGCAGGTAAACAGATTGGCCGTGAATTGGACATAGAACGCGCGAACGTAAACGCAATTAACGCATTTAATCAACGTCTTGCCGCATCGCAACAGGATCAAGCAAACTTACAGGCACAGATTCGCAATCAAGCACGGCTTGAAAACATTCGTGGCCGTCAGCGCATCAGCGAAATGAACGTACAAAGCAAGGCGGCGGCGCGTGACCGTAAACAAGCGTTTGAACAGCAACGCTACCAAAACGAATTGGCAAAATATGGCCGACAGGCGCAGCAAGTCGAAGACGTCAGCAAACTGCGGCAGCAACAGGCACAAGATTACAACAGAATGATGCAGGGACTTGGCGACTTGGCATCGACCGGCGGTTATCTGCGTGCAGGTTATACGCCGCGCGGATTCAATGCGCCAAAGGCGTCGAATGTGTATCAACCGCCAGAACAGTATGATCTTGGATCGACGTATCAGGAACCTGAAGATCCTTACGCAAAATATTGGGCACCCTACCGTAGATGAAAGCTTAAAAAATCGTGAGGTTTAAGATGCCAGTATCACCGTATTTCAAATCGCTGTCTGCAAAAGTCGCAGTACCGGGTGAAGACGATCCAGTGGATGTTCGGCAAGTAGGCGAAAATACTTATATGGACTTTGGAATTGATTCAGGCGCAAACATCGGCGCAGCGCGATCCTACGCGCGGCAAATGGATGGACGTCGCCCACTGACACAAAGCGAAATTGGCGCAGATGCTTTATTGCGCGCACAACTTGGCGTGCCAGATCAAACGCTTGATTTTTTACAATATGGGCCAGCGACGACACCAGGCCTTGAACCTCTCGAAATGCCTTTTTCTGATATTAAAAAAAGAAATTTATCAAGGCCGCAGCAATCTTATGGCCTAAACCGTGGTGGCACTGGCAAGGCTGGCCGCGTAAAATCGCCGCAATTAGGGAATACACAATTTGATATGCCAGGGCTTGAGCCGTTCGAGATGTTGCAATCTGAACTTGATGACAAACCTTGGGAACTCGACCAAAACACAAACGCAGACGTCGCACCAGGCACCACGACAACGCCAAAAGCCGATGAAAACGTCGTGGACAAGGAACCAGATTTGCAAACACCGCGCGGTCTGTACCAAGCACTAGCAAAAAAATATCCCGATATTTTGCAGCAGAATCTTAACCAATTGCAGCAAAGCCGTGTGTCGATGGATGACGTTGACGCGTTGCGTGACCGTTCTGGACTCGGCAGCCTGTTTATTGCTGCATCGAAGGCAGCGTCGGGCGCAGGCAGCGTCGGCGGCAAAACAGCGGAAAGCATCGCGCCGGGTATTGTTGAACGCGAAGACACATTGGCACGCCAGCGCCTGAAAGACAGAATGGACGTTGCCAGCGAAAATCTGTCAATGAATGCCAAGGCTGTTGACCTTGCGATGAAACAAATCAACTTTGCAGATGAACGCGAACAATATGACCCCAACAGCGAAGTCAGCCGCTTTGCGCGTGACTTTATGAAATCAGAATTTGATGTAAACGTGCCAGACAACGTGCCTGCGTATCAGCTTAAACAATTCTTGCCTGCCGTGGTGCAAAAGTATCAGGCAGCCGAACGCGCCAAGTATCAATCGGCTTTGCTTGGTCAAAAGACTGAAGAAAATTTGCTAAATGACGCCTACAAACGCTACCAAGTAGCAACACAAAGCGGCGACAAGCAGGCACAGATCAAAGCGCAAAAGGAAATTGCAAGCATCCGCGCGATGGCCAAAGCACCGGGCGCAGCAAAAACACCTAAGCCTGAAAAGCCAGTTTTAACAGAAGCCGAAAAGATACGAAATGAATTGGTAAAAGACGATGCAAAAGCTTACCAAAAACGACTACGCGGCATTCAAAAGCTGGACGGTGCACTAAAAGCGTTGGACGAAGCAAAAACCGCAGGCGAAATCGTACACATTGGTCAAGGATTGTTAAAAACTTTGAATGACACAGAAAATAGCGATGCGGTTGGCGCGGAAGAAGTGAGACGTCTTGCATTAGAATTGGAACCGTTCGCTGTAATGACAGCAAAGCAAGTGATTCAGGTCGGGCGTGACCTGACGGGATTCGTGGAACGTGTGCGCAATGCAAGAAAAGTTTTGTACGAAACCGCCAAAAAGCAATACGACACAATCAATACAAAAATGCCGGGCGTAGTTGATGCGCCGCCAACCTACGGCACACAATCGGATACACTGCCATCTGGCAACAAGCGTTTGACTCCAGAAGAACGTAAAAAAATGGAAGATTTACAAAAACGCAAACGAGGAGGCCAATAAAATGCCTTTAACGCCAGAAGAAGAACGCGAACTAGAAGAATTAGAAATGCGTGACTTGGAAGAACGTGACGCAGAGGAACGCAGTCTTCAACAGCAACAGCCTACAAAATCGAAGCTGCCAGAAGTCAGCGCCTTGAAAGCGTTGGGACTTGGCGTTACTAGCGCATTGTCGCCGATTTCAAAGTATGGAACAGCCGCAGGCATCAAAGCACGCACAGCATACGAAGACTACAAACGCGGCAAGCCGTCATTCGGTGTGCCGTTCGATATTGCCGTTGAAACAGCCGAAGAAGAGTTGCAGGCGGCGCAGGAACAACAGCCGGGTGCATACTATGGCGGCATGGGTGCCGGTGTGCTTGGTGGCGTAGGCTATGGACTGCGGGCAACACTTCCGCAAGCTGGAAAACTTTTGGGCGTGCCGGTGTCATCTGGTGCAAAAATGCTCGGCATCGGAGGATTGGAAGGCGCAGCACACACAGGCGGCGCGTATCCATACCAACAAGCAAAAGAAGACCCTTTAGCGTTGTTAAAAACTATGGGAATCGGCGGCGCAGTCGGTGCAGGTGCTACAGCTATTCCGTTGGCTATCGGTGCGCGTGGGCCGATTATCGAAGGCTTAAAAGCTGCAAAAGAAGGCGCAAAAGGCCAAGGCGTAATCGGCGGCGGAATCACTGCTGTATCGGAAGCCTTGCCAGCCATGCGCGGCGCAGCAAAAGAAACACAGGCATTCAAAGAAGCGGTACAGACAATAAAGCCGGAAACAGTAAAACAACCGACAGTCGGTCAGTATGTGCGCGAAGGTTCGCAAGTCACGCCACAGGAGGAAACCGAATTTTTGTTGAACCTTTTGCAACCAGGTAAAACTCCGGCCAAAGACTATTTAGTTCAAAAAAGTACGCAACTATATCCGACGCAAATGGGTACAAAACAACTTGGCAGTGTGTTGGATATTCCACTTGAACAGCGCGTGCAGGCGCGTGATTTTGCCCGTGCGGATGTAGGCAGACAACTTTTACCACAAGCTGAACAAGCCAAGTCGGTTCTGCAAGGCAAAGGCAAAGTTTTTGAACGTCTACAAAATCAAGCGATTCAAGAATACGAAGGCAAAGGCCTGCCAGAAGTTTTGATGGCATTGGACCGCGCAAAAAGCGCAGAATTTACAGGCATTTCATCAAAAGCACGCAAAACGGTCGATCAGGTATTGGAAATACTTGAAGAAGGCAAAAGTCTTGACCAAGGCCGATTGCAGCCAGGTGAACTTTTGGAAGTCGGCAATCAGGAAGCCTACAAACGCTTGCAAGCTGCGCGGGAATGGATTGATGACGTTATCAGTTCAAGCATCGACGACCCGTCAGTGACAAAGCTGTTAAAGCCGGTGCGTAGTTCATTGGACGCTGCTCTGAAATCATCACCTAGCAAGTCACTTGCAGATGAAATTTATGCACGCGGCAGGCAAGTTGAAGATGTGGGCATTAGTCCGTTGGAAATGGCACTAGGCAAAGGCAAAGGTGCACCGCGTGAACTTTCAAGCGCGCAAATCAAAACGGCATTTGGCGACACAGTAAAAGGCGAAAAAGCACAGCGCGGGATTGACTTGGCTAAAAGTTATGCAAAAGACTTTGCAGAACAACTTGGACTAGAAAATGCCAAAATCGTATCTAATTTCTTTGACGCCTTGGCAAATGCCAAAACCGTTGCCGACCGAAAACGCATATTGGATGAATTGAAATTTGTCGAAGGTCCATCAGGTCCAGCCATTCGCGCAGGCATCGCCAAACTGGAACAAACCATCAAACCGGCACCCGGCGGCGCATCCATGTTCAAGGCCGCACCGGAATATCTGCAAAGCGTTGATGCGTTTATGTCAGAAAATGCCCGCAAGTATTTTGGCAAGCCGTTTGATAAGCTGAAAGGCGACCAACAATATAAACTTGTGAATGCGTTCCAATGGATGAAAGAGAATCCAAATGCGGCACAATCGGAAATAATGGAAAAGTTCAACACTATCCTGCGAGGTAAAGGAAAATGAAACAGACACTTGACCTAGTTATTTTGGAATCTCAAGCACTTGGCGCAGGATTCGACACGCCAGCCATTAGCGTCGCGCCGTATCAGCTTGTCAGCGTGCAGATTATCTTTACGATGTCAGGCGGTGCAACGTCTGCCGGTAGCGTTTCGTTGGAATCGTCGAACGACGGCACAAATTTTAGCACGATACCTAGTTCCACGTTGTCCTACACGAACACGACAACCAACCACATCATTGAATTGCAACGCGTAGGATTTAAGTTTTTGCGTCTTAAAAACGCACACACGTCCGGTAGCGGCGGCACGGCTAAGATTATCGCACACTGTACAATCGGCCTTTGAGGTGAAACATGGCACATCTTTACATACCGCTTGACGGTGTTCCTATAGTGCCAAGTCCACCGAGTGCCGACTATATTGCGGCAGATGGATGGGTGGTTTTTGCGCTGTCCGTGCGGCAATTTTATGCGTACAACTTGGCTTTAGGCGTTTGGCAGCCTGCTGGCGGTGGTATTATAGTCGCAGACACAGACAGCATTGACCTAACAGACACAGCAGGCACGCTGACAGCCGATGTGCGTATCAGTGCAGACGCTGCATCTATAGGCAACGTGAAGGCCACAATTACGGTGCAGTCTGGCGCATCACCCGGTCTATTGGCTGTTGTATCGGAATCCGACATCCGCGCACTTTTTAGCGCGACTGACAGCGATTCAATCGACCTGACCTATACAAGCGGCGACACAACCGCAGACGTGCGCCTGTCGGCTAATGCGGCAGACGCAGGCAAAACGCTTGTCGATCTGAACATTGAAACATCAGTCAGCAAAGGATTGCGTGCGCAGATTGCAAATAGTTCGATTCAAGGCGCAATAACAGTAAGCGACACGGATGCGATTGATTTGACGTACACTGGCGGCGACATAAGCGGCACCGTCAAACTGTCAGCCGATGCGCCAGACGTAAACTACCAAGCGGTTGCGTTGTCCATCAAAACGCCTGCAACGTCTGCCGGATTGCACGCACAGATCTCTGACTCTAGCATTCGCAACGCAATTAGCGTGGCTGACACTAATAGCATTGATATGACGTTTGGCGCAGGAATCATCAACGGCGACGTTCGCTTGTCATCAGACGCAGCGGACGCAGGGTATACGATTGTTGGCCTGTCAATACAAAGCGGTGCCAGCAAGGGACTGCGTGCGCAGGTACAAAATACTGACATTCAAGGCTTGTTTAGTGCCACGGCACCAATTCAGTACAGTGCAGGCGCGTTTACGTTTGACACAGCCACGACAACGCTGACGGCTTATTTGCTAAAGACCGGCGGCACGATGACCGGCGCGATAGTGTCAGCTATTCCGTATGCGAACACCGGTGTGGTGAGCACAGCATTGCATCCAGCAGGCTGGATCAACGTCAACCATTTGCAAAGCACGACACTGACCTTTGATGCGACAAAATGCGAATGTTTCAAACTTGCGATCAGCGCAGAAGGTCATGCAGGATTGGAACTTTGTGCGTATTACAAGCACGGTCAGATTACAGTGCTGACCGATCAGGAAAATAAGTATCAAGAAGCCGACAGCGGTTCAGGCTTTTACATTGCTAAAGGCAATAACACCGGCGTCATCACCATCAAATCAAGATTAGGCGGGACACACAAAATTCTTATTAACGTAAAAGAAGGCGTTCTTTCGTCGGCAACGGCGTGGGCGTAAGGGAGGATTTATGGCTTTTTTTCCAGAACGCTTGCAGACTACAAAGGAACTAATCACACGCGAAGGTACGGCAATCGCAGCCGGTGACAACGTGAACCTAAACAGCGCGTCATTTGTGCGTGTCACGTCAGGCACAACGCTGACAGGCTTCGCAGACGGCATTTCAGGTTATGAGTTGACGTTAATCAACAACACCGGCGCAGACCTGACTGTTGCAAACAACAGCACATCAAACAACGGCAACCGAATTGTGACAGGTACAGGCGGTAACATCGCACTGCCGAACGGCGCGGCACTTCATTTCAAATGGTCAGCAAACTTGCTGACTGGCGGTGCGTGGCAAGTAGTCGGTGGTGTTGCAGGCGGCTTTAAGACAAGCGCAGTGCAAAGCCTTGCAGCCGCAGGCACACCGACAATCGGCACACAGCCTTTTCAGCGCATCAAGGTCGCAGGCAGCGGCGCAGCGGTCAGCATGGCCACAACGCTTGCAGGCGGCACAGACGGCATGACCATTCTGTTTATTGGCGACGACAGCACCAATACGGTGACAATTGCGCAAAATGACGCAGCAAACGGCTTCATTCTGAATGGCGACGTCGTTCTGTCGAAATACAGCACTGTTTTGGTACAATATGATTCGACCAGCACAGGACGTTGGGTCGAAATTTCACGAAACATGATCGCTTCTTACGTTTAATTGGAGGTCTTATGCATTTTAGGAAAATAGCGGCATGGCTGACACTCAGCGCGACGGCGGCAACACCGCTGGCAATCGCGCAAAATCCCACAATCTTGCAAGGAAACTACATTTCCAACGTGTTCGGCAACAGTAACTTTGTGCTGAACCCAAACGCACAGACAAACGTAGCAAACGTGACCAACGCAACACGTTCAACCACGACACCATTGGTTGCCACGTCTGAGTTCAACTTGTCACTTGCAAGCGGTGCAAACGCGACTTGGACACTGCGTGCTTTTGACCAAGGAATGAAAGGTCAAAACTGCGAGGCGCGGTTTAGCTATCGTGGCTTTGCGACAGCGACAACCAAGGCGGAACTTGTCCAGAATAGCTTGGTGGTAGCATCGCTGACACTGACACCGACAACAGATCCAAGAATTGCATCAATCAACTTTCCATGCGGCGACTTGGCACATTTGACCACGTTCCGTATCGCACAGACCACAGCAGCCATGACAGGCACAAACGAAATAGGCGGCGTGTACGTCGGACTTGCGACTAACATGGCGAATGTGGCGCAGGCTGAAATGGTAGGTGGTGGCGAATGGACAGCTGTGTCCTGGTTCACGCGACCAGCAAATGTGACACAAGCCACTTACACACCTTTTACTACAGGAATAGGAAATTACACGACTGGCGCTGTTATTGGCAAAGCAACTTCTGCTGGTTCGGACACGACCGTTACATTTCCATATTTACCTGCTGGTGAATATCAGGTCGTAACCAATTTAAGCCTTGTACTTTTAAACCAAGCACAAAATGGTGAATGTAAGTATTCCATACAAGAAATAGACAGTAATACATATAATGGTCAAACATTTTCAGGTAATATTTGGACGAGTGGCACAATTTATACACCATCGTCGATGTTAACAGGCAGATTTAATTTCACAGCTGGTGGACAAAGACGATTTAGAATAGTTTCACTTAACCAAGCAAGCGGTGCTGTATCAGCCTGTAGTGCCATAACCGACACTACATCCAACAAAGCCGGAATCTATGTCTACCGCTTTCCCTCGTCCTCAGAACTTGTCGTCAAGCCAGA
>Ga0194119_10008749_pt1 | contig 13806 bp, 13 predicted proteins | sample TA2MahC100mmetaG_FD_148620 | JGI IMG/M metagenome (GOLD analysis project Ga0194119, IMG submission 148620) | Freshwater microbial communities from Lake Tanganyika, Tanzania - TA2015018 Mahale Deep Cast 100m | ecosystem: Environmental > Aquatic > Freshwater > Lake | place: Tanzania: Lake... | reverse complement strand
TCTCGATAAAATCGTTTCCATTTGTAAAATTAACATAAAATGAGTTTGATACAATTGGTATCATTCCTAAAATATTATCTCCTATAATACTCTTAGAATACATGCCAAATACATTTTGACTTTGAGAGCTGTTATAATCATTTAAAACAAAATAAATATAATTAGGATAAGCCCCATTATAAACGCCTTCGCTTGTATATGAATTTTCATTATAATATGCGTCACTTCTATATCCAATTATCCATCCTAATTTTTTATAAATTTCTTCTAATTCAACGCAATTTTGCGAACGCTGGCCGTTTGTAGGTTCATATGTTTTACAATTATTATTTACACTTTTGGCAGGATCATTAAAAATCATTGTAAATGTTGAAAAAGAATTGGATATGGTGATTTTGAAAGAATTGATATCATAAGTAACTATAAATCTCTCTGGCGAAATACCTAATTGACTATTTATTTCTGTTTGTAAAATAGTAGCAAATTCGGTTATGGAAGTATAATTTCCATCTGGAATGGTAATAGTTCCATTAATTCCAGTAGAATCCTCCTTAATATATAAAGTATTATTACCATTGGATTTAGATATACAATAAATAACATTTGGCAGTTGGAGAGAAGATAATCGCAGTGATAATACATTTTTAAAATAATAAGGCAATACAATAGTAAAATCAGTAGATGTCGTATTAAAATAATCTTCACGAAACAACGTATTCAGAACTATGGTCTGCAAAATAGTTTTGCGTTTAAGATTGTTAAGATTGCTTCTGGAAATATTTGTGGGATAAGTCTCGAGTGGTTCCAAACGTTTTTCTTTATTAATTACATCATTAAATGTAATGGTTTCTGGATGTATAACAAACGTGTGTCCCGCATAAGTAGTTGAGGTTTTATTTACAGTATTTTTTTCAGTATTGGCAATTAATAATTTGTCATAATCTTCAATAAATCCATCATCTCCTTGAGAAATTTCTTTAATATGTTCAACAAGTTTAAATTTCGCTTGATCTAAAAATTTGCCTAAACGAGTTTTATATACCTTATCATAATCTTTACTTTCACTAATGATATTATTCATCCTCACACAATTTTCATTTATATCATTAAAACTATGATTTTCTTCAAGAGAAAAAAATTTATGTAGATCACCGATGGTATAATTGTTAATATTAAAATCAAAGTCATAATTCATTATAATAGATATTTATAAAATTAAATTGTAAAAACCGAACCATTTATTTAAGTTATTTTTTAAAATAAAATTGAAAACAACTTAAAGAAGAATAAATATGATATAACATATACATTATAATAAAATTTACATTATAAATACAATTATAAGCTAAAATGGTGAAAAATAATACTGGAGGTAATAAAGCTAAGGGATTCGCTCGTAAGAATTTGGTAAAAAGAGACGTGGCATTAAGAATTGCTCGGGAAGAAGGCGAAATATACGCACAAGCTGTAAAAATTATGGGTGGCAGAATTGCTAGTGCTATTGATTTGGAAGGTAATCCATTAAGAGCACATATTCGAGGTAAATTTAGTGGAAGAGGTAAGCGTGATAATTTTATTGGACCTGGAACTTGGCTACTCGTTGGTCTTCATGATTGGCAGACTGATAAAGCAAAAACTGGCTGTTTAAAAGATTGCGATATTCTTGAAGTATATAATGAAAGTGATAAAGACCGTTTAAAAAATTCAGTTACTTCTGTTAATTGGGATAAATTTATAGCTAATGAGGCAAAAACATTAGGTGTAAAGAATGAAGAAGATATTCTTGAGTTTACTGATGAAGTCACCCAAGAATATGAGCTACTTATTAGTTCTCAAGCTAATGGGGGGACTTCTAATTCTATTATTACAGATAATGGGGAACAAATTGATGTAGATGATATTTAATAAAAATTTATTTGAATGTAAAAACTTATAAAAAAAAATACAAAAATATAAAAATTATAAATTTTTCACTGTATAAATTTTTCACTGTATAAATTTTTTACTCTATAAATTTTTTACTGTATATATAACTACTTATAGCCATCATTATAATCAAAATATAATTACCTCTGTTATTATTATTTGGTGAAGGAAATCCTGAAGATGATGTGCTAAAAATTCTCTTTGTCATAATATTATAATTTGACCTATTTTTTTCTATATTTTTTTTATATAATTTTTTATTTTTTTCAAAATTATATCTATTAGGCTTAGAATTTTGAAAAATATTTCGAATAAAATAGTGAATTCTATTTGTTGACATTTTGTCTATGCCTTTGTAATAACCTTACAAAAGCACTCAATTTTATTTATAATGATTGATAATGATTGATAATCATTGATAATGCTACCTCCTGTATTTAATATATAACAAATTTTTTTATGGTGATTTATGTCAAAACTAAAGGGTATCTACACATTGCTGTAAGGAGGTAATTATTATTAATGAATTATCTTTATATTACTTATTTTATTAGATATAAATTAAATATAAATTAAATATATTTAAACATATTGAGTTTATTAATATATATTGTAATAACACATACAATCAAACGAAATGAGTAATATTTTTAAAGCAAATTCTAGGTTTTCTGCTTTATTGGATGATAAAAATGATTCAAAAAAATATAAAGGTAAAGAATCTAAAAATAAAGAAAAAGAATCTAAAAATAAAGATAACGATAAACAGGATACATTTAATTCATTTAAATCTTCAGAAAAAAAGGATCCTCCATTTAGCAGTTATCACGAAAATGAAAGCGAAAGACAACGGTATAAATTAGAAAGAACAAGAGAACAAAAAGATTTCAAAAAGAAACAAGAACAAGAGAAGTTAGAACAAGAGAAGTTAGAACAAGAGAAATTAGAACAAGAGAAACAAGAACTTTTAAATATCAATAATTTTCCAGAACTAATTAGTGTTGCTAAAAAGGAAGTAAATAATAATGTAAGTTATGTAAATATATTAAAAAAAGAACAAGAAATTAAAGACTCTTGTATTGACCCTGATTTAGTGAATTTAGACCCAGGATGTCTTCTCATTAAAAAGGATCGAGAAACAGGAAATATAATCATGAAATATGGTATTGGAACTGTACTTTATGAAGAACCTACAAAATCAGAAGAAGAAATACGCTTAGATATATACAACTCATTAGTAGAACTCCATGAAAAAAGAACCGAGGAATATATTGAATTAAATGGATATGATATATGGGAAAAAATGTTTAAATATCCTGATTGGGAAGAAAGGGAAGCATATCTATATGAAATAGATGATAGTTCAGATGAGGATGATAATGATAGCGAGAATCATGATGATTATGACGATTATGATTATGACGATTATGATGATTATTGAATTATATGATGATTATTGAATTAGTTTAAAATGTTAATGAATTATATTCAAATATATTAATTATGGAATTTGAATATAATAAATTAGATGATGAATGGATTAATAATTTTGAAAAGACGGATAGGTTGTATAAAGATTTTTACAAAGATGATGTTTATTATATCAATTTAAGAATCATTTATATTAACAGAGACAATGAAATAGATAAAATCAAACACGAATCTTTATTGACTCATTATCCAAATAAAATTTCACAGGAACAAATTTTTGAAATACTTAAAAAAAGTGCTCTTGATAGTGAAACACGTTATTCATTGTTGTCAATTTTGCGATATAACATAAATTTGGAGCCAGATCAAATTAAAAACTATTTATTAAATGGAGATGATAAGAAATATTTATCAGTGATAAAAAATATAGATACAATTATATTTGAAAAGACCATAAATATGTTTCAAGATTTAAATGACTTAATAATTCTTTTCTATGAAAAATCGAAAGATTTGAAAAAAAGTGACCCCAATAATTCCACCAAAAAAATATACTTACGCTCTTTAAATCATAAAAAAACAATTAAAAATCGATATAAAGACTAATATGTATATATAATATCATCAAAATGGCTTCACTTGTAAATATTCTTGATAATTATACTCCTACTCAATTTGGAGAAAATTGTCATGTAGAATATGGTTGGTCTAATAAAATTCAGGAAAAAATTTTACAATTCAATTTTCAGCTAACAAGAACCGATCAACATGGAATACGTAAGCTTGAATTTGTGTTAAGCGAACTTTTAATGAACTTGAAGCATAAGATTGAATTTGGAACTTTCATAGAAAAAGAAGTAGCTAAAGGACATCTGTCAATTCTGTATAGAATGATAGCTCAAACGCGTGATATCATCGATGGTAAAGGTGAGTACGCGTTATCTTATATGATGATCTATACTTGGCATAAGTTTTATCCTGTATTAGCTAAATTCGCTTTAAGATCTTTTGTTACCTTAGATAATAAAGACTCGCACCCATATGGTTCTTGGAAGGATTTGAAGTATTTCTGTGAATATTGCAGGAATCAAGGTGATTATGTTGATTCTTCGTTGGTTAACTATTCAATCAGTTTAATAAATGATCGAATTAAAAAGGATTATAATAATATACTTTATGATGTGAATAATATATCTTTAGCTTCTAAATGGGTTCCTAGAGAGAAGTCTAAATTTGGCTGGCTATATAAATCCCTCGCTACTGACTATTTCAGTGAGTTTTTGGCTACGGCTAAAACCGACGAACAAGAAAGAAATGCTATTCTTAAGTGTAAGACTGAATACCGTAAGGTTCTATCGACGCTTAATCGATATATTGATACTACACAAATTAAACAATGCGAGCAAACATGGCGGGATATAGATTTCCATAATGTAACCTCTATTACGTTGGCAAAGCAAAAAAAGGCATTTTTGAATATTAAAAATAATGGTGAAGTAAGATATCCAGATAATTTTGATAGAGTACAATGTGCGGATAATTTTAACACCCATATTCAAAAGGCTGTAAAAGGTGAAGTTGAAATGAAAGGAAAGCGTATTGGAATGGCTGATTTCACTAAACAAGCCTTGGATTTATTAAAATACCAAAATAATCAGAATGAAAGAGATCTTTTGAACTCTCAATGGCGCGATAATTCCAGCCAAAATGCGCCTCTTGGTAAGATGATTGCTATGGTTGATACTTCTGCTTCTATGTCTGGAAATCCAATGCATGCCGCTATTGCTCTTGGTATTCGTATTGCTGAAAAATCGGTTCTAGGAAAGCGTATAATGACTTTTAGTGCTAAACCAAGTTGGGTTAATTTAGACCCATATCCGGATTTCATTTCTCAAGTTGAAGTCGTCGCCAATGCTGAATGGGGTATGAATACTAATTTTTATGCTGCGCTTGATTTAATTTTGGATGCTATTATTCAGAACAAGATGGCACCAGAAGACGTTCAAGATATGGTGCTTGTGGTTTTATCAGATATGCAAATGGATCAAGGTGATGAATGTGATAAGCTAGTTTTATATGATAAAATGAAGGTGAAATACGTGAATGAAGGTATCAGAGTAAATGGTGTACCATATAAGCCACCTCACATACTATTCTGGAATTTGAGAAGTACATCTGGATTTCCAACATTATCTAATCAACCGAACGCATCTATGATGTCAGGCTTTAGTCCAACTCTTATGAATTTATTTTGTGATGAAGGTTTGGCTGCTCTACAAAGTTGTTGTCCATGGAGTCGGCTGATTAAGAGTTTAGAAAATGAAAGGTATAAAATTATGGCTGATAAATTTAATGAAGAAATCGTGGTTTAATAACAAAATATTACGATCATTAATGATACTAAATCAATGATAAAATATTATAAATCTATTACTATAATATTTTAATTAAATTTATTTTCATATTTTTTTAGACTAAGTTGGAGCCCATCTAATTTTAAATTTAAAGAGTTTAATAAATTTCCATCACCACAATAATTATTTTTAAGTGTAGAATCATTTACTTCTATTAATTCTTTATCACTTATAATCATTTCCGCAATTTCTGATAATTTATATTTTTGATTGTATGAAATATTTATTGTTTTTGGCAATTTTTCTGAAAAATGATCGATATAATATTTTACTATTTTCACAAAATCATCTTCATAGACGAAATCAAAATACTTATCTTGGAATATAGTGATTTTCGTAGAATTTTTTTTTGCGAGAAAACAAGATTTGATAAATCTATCATTTTCTTCATTAACATGAAATATATTAAAAATTCGTAGGTTAATAATATTGTTATATTGTAAACTACGTTGATATATTAAATATTTTGAAAACCCATAATAATCATTTGGTATAGTATTTAATTCTTCTTCTTTTCTGCAATTAATATCTGTAGATCTGTCATATATAGCTCCTGAGTCAAAATTAATTATAAGCTTAAATTTATCAGCGAATTTAATCAAATTTTCAAACATAATTAGATTTTGATAAACTACTTCACCATTTTCTTCTTTTGTTCTTCTACCACCTTTAATTGCTGTATGAATTAAAACATCAAAATCATGATTATTTAAATAATTTGCGACTGATTTATCATCTAATAAATCAAAATCATTCCTTGTAATACACGTAATATCGAATTCATTTGATAAATAATTTTTAATCATCTTAGCAATATTACCATTTCCACCAGTAATTAATATTTTCATGTATATAAATATTTTAATTGTTATTTATATTTTAATTTTAATTAAATATATATGTATTATAAAACGAATATAATAAAATAATAACAAATAATAAAATATTAATTAATTATATGAAAAATATAATTATTTATACGCATATGCAGGAGTTTAATTTAAATGATGGTGGAACAGTCGTTCAATATTTATTAGCGAGAACACTCAGTGCTTTTGGTAAAAATGTTAGAATTTATCCAAGTTCTGGAAAAAAATGTATAAATCCTTTTTATATGAATTTTTATGAAAACGATTTTCCAATTCATGATAATGTAGTTGTAATATATTGTGAAGGTACCCAAGGCAATCCATTGAACGCAAAACATGTTGTGAGATGGATGTTAAGTAAACTAGGACAAAATGTTCCTTATGATTGGCTACACAATTGGGGTAAAAATGAATTAGTATATTATTTTAATTCAGAGGATAAAATAGCACAAAATCCAGAAAAAATAGGAAATATATATAAATTATTAAATGTAATTTATATTAATCCATTTGCTAAAAATATTAACTTTCCCAATAGAAAAGGTACTTGTTTTACGGTGAGAAAATCATATCTAATTCGCGGTCGACAACATCCTGTAGTTCATCCACCTGGTTCTTTTGAAATAACTAGAGCTCATTCTCAAAATGAATGTATTATTTTTTTTAATAAATACAAATATTTTATATCATATGATTCATTAACATTTTTATCAGTTATAGCCGCTTTATGCGGGTGTATATCTATTGTAATTAAAGTTGATGGTTTATCAAAACAAGATTGGTTAAACACTACAGCAGCGGCCGAATATTTGAAGGAAACAAATGAAGGAACTTTATATGGAATAGCATATGGAGCAGATGACTTACAGAACGCAATTAATACAATCCACCTAACTAGAAATCAATGGGAAAAAATTGCTAATTATTCTAAAATAAAATATATAAAGCCATTTATTAGTGATATTGAAAATTGGTCGAATAATATTAATACAATTAAAAATAATTTTTATATTTGAATTATTAAAATTACAATAAAAAAAAATAAATATTAATTTATATGAGTCTTCTTGTTGAGTTAATTGATAATTCTAGAACTGATAAAAATACAACACATTCTTATCTTAATACTTATGAAACTTTATTTAAACCAAAGAAAAATAGTGCTCGTAATATTTTAGAGATTGGTATTCAAGATGGAGGTAGTATTAAATTATGGTATGATTATTTCAAAAATGCTACTATTTATGGTTTAGATATTAGAAAAATCAAAGATATTTGGCCTGAAATAAAAAATAAAACAAGAATTAAAATTGGTTGTTTTGACGCATATAATGAAAATTTTGTAAATAATCAAATTAAACCATTAAATATTAAATTTGACGTTATGATAGATGATGGTCCACATACTTTAGAGAGTATGATATTTTTTATAAAAAATTACTTACCTATGCTTTCAGATAATGGAATTTTTGTTATTGAAGATATTCCATCAATAGAATGGATTAACATATTGTCAAATTTAGTTCCTGAAAATATGAAAAAATGTATTAGGGTTTATGATTTAAGAAAAAATAAAAATAGATATGATGATATTTTATTTACTATTGATTTATCTACCTGACCATACTTTTACTACTGGTGATAAAACTATACCATTTTTAAATGTACTTATGTAGTCAGTAAAAGTATAATCGCAAAGTTTACTTTTACTATTATTATTATTTATACTGCCAAAACAATTATTTATTTCACCTGTTTCTATATAAAATAAGATTCCCATTATTCGTTCTAAAGCACATCTATCACTACGATTTCTTATAACATTTATTAAGTTAGTTAAACAATATTTATTATTTAATTTTATTAAAAAATCATGTGTTATTATAGACTGTGCGCCAAAACAACTCAGCCAATTATTTTTATTCCAATTATGTATATGGTTTAAAATTGTTGTATTGTTTTTTAAATATTTACTAATTCTTATTATATTAAACAATTCACTATCATTATTATAAAAATACCATAACATCATAACATCTTTATTATATTTGTCAAAATTAAATCTTTTATGAAAAAAAACACTATCATGTATAATAATAGCTTTATCAAACCATTTATTTTTTAAATAATAAATATAAGGTAATAATTCTCCACGACCTGGATATTCTGATTGAATTATTTCAATATTTTTATATTCAAACATTGGTTTAACATAAATATAATTACTATTATCATCGATGATAATTATTTTTGAATTGGGATAAAATGTTCTTAATAATTTTATATTATGATTCCAATACATATTTGTTATTTCTGAATTTACGTGTCTCGTTAATATAAATCCATAAGTCATTTTATATTTATAAATATATAAATTTTATAAATTTTATAAATATATAAAACTATAAATTTAAATAACTAAATTATTTTAACAATCATCTCTTTTTTAAATTCTTCTCTGTCTAAAAATGGTTCCATATCTTCGAATGGTCTGCTTGAAAAAGTACCATCTTCATTTTTTACTGAACTTAATTTTGGAAATCTTTGTTGTATTTTACAAAAAACTTCACATATAATAGCTTCTTTTTCATTAAAAAATTGTTCGAATTTATCATTTAACTCATTATTTTTATAAATAGAAATATATTTAATACCATACGCGTTTGATATTTTTTCTGTATCTGGAAAAGATAACCCGCTATCTTTATTTGTTCCATATAATGACTTAAAATATAAATTTTGAGTTATAAAATTAGCACCATACGAATTATTATTAAATATTAATATTTTAATTGGTAGTTTATTATGAATAATAGTTTGTAGTTCTTGAATATTGAGTTGGAATGATCCTTCGCCAAAAATTGGAATAATTAATTTTCTCTTTTCAGCTATTGCGGAACCAATTGCTGCTGTTAATTCAAACCCCATGTCTCCTTGACTGCTAATTATAAAATTATCATTGTGTTTAATTTTAACCATATGCCAAATATTTGTTACAATTGAACCTGACGAACAAATTGTTATTTTATTTGGAGGCGCAATATCATAGAACGTATTTAGTGCGTAATATGGATTTACTCCTTTATCATCTGATATATCTAGTGGTAATTCAAATAACCATTTTTCTCTCCATTTTTTACATATGTTAACCCATTCCTGAAATAATTTTGGCTCGAAATTATAGTTATCAAAAAATAGATTAAGGTCCATATTAATTTTAACTGTATAATTTAAATTAGTTTTTTCTAATTCATTACTATCATTATCAATATAAATAATTTTAGCCTCTCTAGCAAAGGTTGAAGTATTATAACCTACTATACCTTGTGACATTCTACAACCAAGTGATATTAATAAATCACAATTTTGTAAAGTAAAATTACCACATCTATCACCTATTAAACCAACCTTACCACAAAATAATTCATTGTCATATTCAATTAATTCTGTTCCGTGAAATGAAACAACAACTGGAATATTATATTTTTTTATAAAATTTTTAAATTTTTCAGAACAATTACCAAGTTTAATACCATTTCCAGCTAATATAACTGGTCTATTAGATTCTTGGATTAAATCAAATACAGATTTTAATTCGATTTCTGACGGAATAATATTCAAAATATCCTTTTGAATAATAGGAATTTCAATTTCATCCATGAAATAACCTTGAATATCAATAGGAATTGAAAGCCAAACAGGCCCTGGTCTACCATTAAGTAAATTATATATACAATTATGAAGTATATTTGGTATTTCTTCAATGTTACTTATTTCATGACAATACTTTGTAATTGGTTTTACAATTGATATAATATCGCAATCTTGTCCAGCATAATGTCTTAAAGTCATATTTTCATTATTTAAATATCGTGTAACTTCAATACTTTTAGATTGTCCTGATATAAATAATACAGGTAAGCTATCTTGATACGCAACTAAACAAGGACTAATAGTATTAGTAGCAGCACATCCAGCAGTCGTACATACTATCACAGGTTTGGAACATGTTTTACTGTAACCTACACCAGAATAACCACAAGCTTGTTCATGATGTTGATAATATATTTCATAATTTTTATTATTACCAAAAGAGTCATTTAAATGCATTGCAAATCCACCAGTTATGGAAAAAACAACATTAATTCCATTTTTACTTAAATAATCAACAACAAAATCGCTAACTTTCAATCTCATATAAATAAATAAATAGTTATTTATTTATATTAAAACTTATATTTAACATTTATTATTATTTATTCTCTCCTCGATCATTTTAATCCTTAATATATCTTTATTAGCTAACAAAGTATATTTTTTATTTACATATTTTAACCATTCCACTTCAAATACATTGGCCAAATATAATAATTCGTCAAACTTCTCAAAATTAATTTTATGACAATCAAAAATTATATATCTAGTTTCAAATTTGTCTAATAAATTTTTTTCTAATAATTTTTTAATAAAATTTTTGGAATCAACGCTAATTGCACCCCCTAAATAACATTTTGTATTATTTTCCCTCACTTTAATAAATATATTTTCAACAATATCATATATTTCATCTGTATTTACAAAATTTCTATCTTTATTTAAAGATCCAACAAAATCTACTCTACCAACAGTAACAAAATCTAATTTATTAAATTCACAACTTAATTCATCTAAACATCTATATGCATTAATAGTTTCGAGATTAAACCCTTTTTCTCTATCATATCCATATTGATTTAATGAATTTAAAAATTTTTTTAAAGCAAATGAACTTTCTATCATAGGCGCAACAATACTATCACATCCGATATCAATACAATCAACAATATCTCTTTTTGCTTCACATCCACCAATTTTAATAGATAATCCTAAACCAATTGTTGCTGTTAAATAACGCATAGATATTATTTCATTCAATAAAGCTCCTTCGTCTTCATATGAAATTTTGATACCACTACATCCTAAATGTTTTAATTCGAATAAAATTTTTTGTAAATTTTCCATATATACAAATATATTATTATAACAATATAAAATAATTGGTTTACTTTATTGTAAATTTTTAAAAACTGTTTTACATATGGTTTTTAAATTTTGAATCATATTATTGATATTTTTATATATAATTTTTGTTTTACCAATATCATCTAATAGTATGAGACAAACGTCATCTCCTCTATTTTTCTTGTCTGATAGAATATGCTTTATAAAAACTGAATAATCAAAATCAATATCAAAAAATTTTGGATCAATTAATTCCATTATTAGTTTATTTATTTCTTCATATTTATCTCCATAAAATATAATATTTTTAATATACATACCAATAAGAACTGCTATACCATGTGGAATAAAATAATTAGTTGTTGATTCTATCGCATGTCCAATAGTATGTCCGTAATTTAAAACTTTTCTTGTATGTCGCTCAAATTCATCAAATTCAATAATTGTTCTTTTTACTAAAGACGCGATCTTAATAATCGTAATAAAATTTTTTTCTTTCAATTGTTGTTTAAATAAATTGTATGTTATATCTCCTCCAATTAATGATAATTTAAATGCTTCACCAATACCTGACACTATATCATCATCATGTAAACTTTCTAAAAAAAAATCAGATATGTATATATTATCTGGAGCAATAAACATTCCCAAAATATTTTTACTAATACGATTTATAGATACTTTACTACCTATACAACTATCCGTCATGGCTAAAATTGTGGTTGGAATAAAAACCCAATTTATACCTCTTTTGTAAATTCCAGCAGCAAAACCACCTACATCTTGGGTGATACCACCACCAATAACTATTAATTTATTTTTTTTAGAAAAATTTATATTATATAAATTATCAGTTAAATTTAGAACACTTTCTATAGTTTTATTGCTTTCAATTGCGTCAAAAATAAGTAAATTTGAAATATCATCAAATGTAGAAGAACTTAAATTATATACATTTTTATCAATAAAAATAAAATCATTTTTTTCATATATTTCTTTCACTAATTCATGCAGGTTTTTATTATTATAATATACATTATATCTTTTACTAGCAGAATTTATAGCGATTTCATCTGAAAGATCTATTTGAGCTGTAAATTTAATATTATCTATTTCAAATTCCATTATATTATTTAAACATCTTTAAAATATTATAATTAACTGTATTTTCTAAAATTTGAAAACCCTAAATCTATCTTGATAGATTGTCCGGTAATAGATGTATTTTCGACTACTAAAAACTTTACAGTTTTATATATATCATCTAAATTTATAAGTCGTTCGAATTTCATATAATTTTTTATATAGTCAAATTGTTCTGGATTTAATGTTTTTCGAGACATTTCGTTATCAATTACACCTGGTAAAATATTATTAACTAATATATTTTTTGAAGATAAATCATATGCTATATTTTTCACTAATCCAGCTAAAGCCGCCTTCGAAATAGAATACGATAACTTATTTTCACGTGTAAGCTCTTCCCATATTGAACTAATAATAACAAGTCTACTATTATTATTTATTTTATTATGGGTTAATAAATATTTCAGAGTTATTAATATAAATTTTACATTTGCGTTCATAATTTTATCAAAATTGTCTTCATCAAAATTTGTAATATTATCATTTAAATTATATCCTTGAGCCCAAACAACTATATCAATATTTTTAATTGTTGACAACGAACTAAGATTATTATTATCAACATAAATAATATTTTCTCTCATTTTATTTACATCAGTTGTTGTTCCAATACAGTTAAAATTATCTGATTTAAGATTAGTAAATATATGATTTCCAATTGAACCACATGCTCCAAATATAATTGCGTTCATGTATTCTATTATTAGTATTAACATTTAATTAGTTTATAATAAATATTAATTAAAATTGATTGATTTATTTAATTCATATAAAATTTAAAATAAAGTCAAATGTTTACAGTAGTAACAGGAAGATATAATAATGAAACATGGGAAGCAACTGTTAATTATCGACAAAAAAGAAAATTTAGTTGTATTTATGCTCCACCCTTTAGGCTTGCTGACTCCATTCATGTAAATTCACCTGTATTTGTCATTGAAATGAATAATTCAACCAATCAAATTATGGGAATTGGCTTAATCAAAAATAAATTAATAACAGATAAAGTATATAAAGTT
>Ga0194119_10008737_pt1 | contig 13818 bp, 11 predicted proteins | sample TA2MahC100mmetaG_FD_148620 | JGI IMG/M metagenome (GOLD analysis project Ga0194119, IMG submission 148620) | Freshwater microbial communities from Lake Tanganyika, Tanzania - TA2015018 Mahale Deep Cast 100m | ecosystem: Environmental > Aquatic > Freshwater > Lake | place: Tanzania: Lake... | reverse complement strand
CACCAGCATCAGACCGCCATCGGACGTAACGCGCGATCCCTGGCAGTCGATCTTGAGAAGGCCGTTGCAAGAGAGCTGAAAGGGCTGGTTTTGTTTGTCACCCATTGGGTGCTGTCCTCCGCAGGGCTCTTCGCTGCCTTCAAACCCTTACGGATATTGATGCGGACGACCATCCGAGAGACTCGCACGCGCGGCTCAAAACGGAAATGTGGGATTATACGCCAAGGAAGTGATCTCAGAACGGTCTTTCACGAAATCCACATGCCGTCAAGGACTGCTATGCTCCACAATGATGGATCGTCGCAATCTCCTGTCCGGTCTGGCGGCCGTCGCGGCTGGATGGCCGGTCCGCTCGTGGGCGGCAACGCCCACCCGGTTTCGCGTAGAGTCCCAGCGGCTCGCGCTTCGGCATACCTGGACCACCACGATGTCGTCCAGCACACATCGCGATGTGATCTATTTCCTGCTGTCGCGTGGCGCGCACTCCGGCATTGGCGAGGGGGCGCCCATCGCGCGTTATGGCGAGTCGGCGGATCAGGCCCAGAAGCTTTCGGGCGAGATCGGCGCGGTGCTGAACGATGGCGCGGACCTCATGCAATACCGCAAGATCGTCGGCCAACTGCACCAGCGCATTCCGGGACAATGGGCACTGAAGAGCGCGCTCGATATCGCGATTCACGATTGGGTAGGCCAGGTGCTGGACGTGCCGCTGTACAAGCTGTTAGGGCTGGATCCGCTTGCCACGCCGCTGACGACGTTTTCGATCGGCATTGACACGCCCGAGGTGACGCGGCAGAAGGTGAAGGAAGCGGAAGCCTATCCGGTTCTCAAAATCAAAGTCGGACTGAAGACCGACGAGGCGACCATCGATGCCGTGCGGAGCGTGACGAAGAAGCCGCTGCGCGTCGACGCGAATGAAGGCTGGAAGTCCAAGGATGAGGCCGTCGAGAAGATCAACTGGCTGGAGAAGCAGGGTGTGGCGTTTGTGGAGCAGCCCCTGCCGGCGCACATGCTCGAAGAGATGAACTATGTGCGGAAGCGCGTGCACATTCCAGTGATCGCCGACGAAGCGTCGCTCCACCCGGCGGACATCCCGAAGCTGGCGCCTTACTTTGACGGCGTGAATATGAAGCTGGACAAATGCGGCGGCATTCTCGAAGCTTTGCGGATGATCGAGATGGCCAAGGCGCTGGGATTGAAGACGATGCTCGGGTGTATGGTGTCGTCGTCGGTGGCGATCACCGCAGCCGCGCATCTGTCACCGCTGGTGGACTACGCGGATCTCGATGGCAACCTACTTATCAGCAACGATCCATATGTGGGAGTGACGGTGGAGGCGGGGAAGTTGATTCTGCCGTCGGGCCCCGGATTGGGTCTCAAGCCGCGCGCAGCTTAGCAATCAGCTTCAACGCGGCGGCTACGGGCAGGCCGAAGAACCATAGCAGCCAAGGCAGCCAGCGCGGCCACTCGCCGGGAATCAGGATCTCCACCGGGGCGCGAGCTGCCGGCGTCTTTGCGTACGGCCTCGGCTGCCAGCAGGCCCGCGCTCACGGCGCCTTCCATGGAAACCAGATCGATGTGATTGCGGCAGCAGTCGCCCGCGAGGTAGAGGTTGGGCAGTTCGGTTTTTGCGCCGGGCCGGGACTGCCACGCGCCTACTTCGTTCATGAAGAGCGGCTCGTCCACATGGGGCTGAAAGTCTGTCTTTTCGATCTCCACGTCGCGCAGCGCGGGGATGAACTCGAAGAGTTCGTCCAGCATCTCGCGCACGGCGACGTCTTCCGATACGGACTCAAGTGCGGTGAAGTTCGAGGAGATGGCATTTAGCACCGTGCGGCCGCGGTACTCGGGCCACCACTGGCCGACGTCGATGAACGACAGGCCGTATCGCCCGCCGATCACATTCACGTGGTCTTTCGGCATGCCGGGCACTACACCGCGGAAGTAGATGTTCAGCGCGGCCATCGCAGCGCTGTTGAGTCCGCGAATCGCAAACAGCTTCGGCGCGGCGCGGTAGAGATCGTCATCGAGAATGGCCGCGAGGCGCTCCCACGGAATGGCTACCACCGCGCGTTCCACCGGATGGCGCGTCGAGTTGAGATGCACTGCGGTGACGCGGCCCTGCGCGGTTTCGATTCGCTCCAGGCGCTGGCCGAGATGAATCTTCACGCCGAGCGCTGCCATGCGCTTTTCAATCGGCTCAATCCACAACTGCTGCAGGTTCCCCTTCAGCACGCGGTGCATCGGGAGCGGGTACTTGAACCAATACTTCAGCACGTTCCGCATCGTCATCGCGCTCACCGCGTAGCTGGGTACGTTGATGCCTTTCAGCAGCAGGTCCTGATGTTGGAGCACCACGCGTTCGGTGCGGTAGATGCGGCCGCGCACGAAACCTTTCACGCTGGTCTGGTCGAGAAACCTCCGGTAAGAGAAGCGGTGGCTCATTAGGTCGAGCGTGGAGTAGAAGAACAGGGCCATCTCTTCCACGGGCAGCACGCCGCTGAACAGGTTGTGGAAGACATAGCGCGCCGACCCGAGATTGGTGAGCGTTTTGTTGCGCGGAAACTCGCCGCGTTCGATCTGCACGAAGTCTTCGACGTCGGCGAAGTGGCCGGCGATGCCGAGTTCATCGACGAGCTTCCAAATGTTGCGGCACCACATGGGGAAGATGTGGTAGCCGTGTTCGTCGAAATCCGAGCCGTGTTGGTTGCAGCCGGCCTTGCCGCCGAGCCGCGAGGTGCTTTCGTAGAGATCCACCGCAAAGCCGCGCTCGGCGAGGCGCAGGGCGGCGATCATCCCGGCGAGTCCTCCGCCAATCACCGTGACGTGCATGGGCCTGAGTCTATCTCAGTAGAGTGGCGGTTCGCCGGGCGGTCGCGTCTTCCAGCGGCGGTGCATCCAGAGCCACTGATCGGGATAGGCGCGGATGACGGATTCGAGGTGCGCATGCAGTGTGCGCGTGTCGGCGTCGGCATCGCCGATTGAGTGAATGGGCGGGTAGAACTTGAGGATGTAGCGCTGTTCGGCGTCAGACCATAACGCATAGCCCGGAATGATGGGCGCGCGGCTGTGCGCCGCGATCTTGGCAAAGCCCGTGGCCACGCAAGCGGGGATGCCGAAAAAGTCGAGAAAGATGCCCTCGCGGAGCCCCGCGTTCTGATCGATGAGCACGCCGACGGCTTCGTTGCGGCTGAGCGCCCGCAGGATGCCGCGGGCGTAGTCGCGTTTTTCAATCACCTGATTCCCGGACAGGTGGCGGCGGCCTTCGACGAGTGAATCGATACGCGGGTTGTCGAGCGCGCGCACGACGACATGCATGGGGTTGCCCGAGAGAATCGCATGGGCGAAGGCGCTCAGTTCCCAGTTGCCGAGGTGCGCGGTGGCAAACAGCACGCCGTGGCCTTCGCCGAGCGCGGCTTCGAAGTGTTCAAAGCCGTCGTAACGAATCCAGGAAGAAATGTTCTGGGGCGTGATTTGCGGAAAGCGCGCGACCGCCACCAGAATGCGCGCGATCGAATGAAAGCTGCCGTCCACAATGCGCTGGTGCTCGGTGGGGCTGAGCGCGGGCAGCGCCATGCGGACGTTCTTTTCCGCAACGCGGCGGAGGCGCGGAATCGCGCGGTCGAGCAGCTTCACATAGGAGCGCGCGATACGGTCTGCCAGCGTGCGGGGGCCGAACTGCAGCGACGCCACCGCCACGCGCGCCGCGGCGTACTCCAGCCAGTTGCGGATCGAAGAGCGTTGGCGCATCAGCTCCTAGAACCGCGTCACTTCCGTGAAGTTGAACTCGTGGGCCTTCATGGCCGGCGCCACCATGTCGAATGTCTCTCCCCCGTGGCGCGCACCGCGGGCACGAGGCTCTCCACGCGGTTCAACATGACAATCAGGCCTTGATTGAAACGGAAGTTTCGCACGCCGCCGGCGACCTCGCCGCGCTCAATGAGAAACGTGCCGTCGCGGGTCATGCCGGTCATCATCCTCTCAAACGGATCCACCTCGCGGATGTACCAAAGGCGCGTGACGAGGATACCGCGCCCGGTGGAGCGGATCATTTCCTCACGCGAAATGCCGCCGCCCGCCAACACTATGTTGACGGGAAATTCGCCCACCTCGTTGGGCAGCGCGAGGCCGTGGCCGGTTGGCTCCACCCCTGCACGCTGCGCTGCGCCGCGAGAGTGGGCCAACTCCTTCACTACGCCGCGTTCGACGAGCGTGAGCGCGCGCCGCGCCATCCCTTCGCCATCGAACGGAGCGCCGGCTTGCAGTAGATGCCGGCAGTCATCCGTGATGGTGATGTTGCCGCCAAACAGCTTCTCGCCTACGCGCCCGGTGAGAAAGCTGCGCTGGTCTTCAATCGCGGTGCTGCCAAAGTCACCGAACATCTGGCCCACCAGATCCAGCACCGCGGCCGGTTCAAGAATCATCGTGTAGTGTCCGGGCACAAGTTCGCGCGGGTTGCGCGACCGCTTGGCCTTCTCCGACGCACGGCGCGCGAGCGCCGCCGGAGAGAGCGCCGCGCGGTCCACCGCGGACGCTTTCGCCCAACCGGAACTGGTCTCCTCCATCACGGTGATGCTGAACACCGCGAGCGTCTGATCGTGCACAGCGGTGACACCGCGTGTGTTGAACACGGCTTCGCGCGCGGACGCCGTCGAGTAGATGCCCGCCGGCGTCTGCCCTTCGCTCTCGGCAACCGCAATCGCCTCGGCCACCTGCGCGGCGCGGTCCGCCGGCGAGCACTCGGCGGTCTGCTCCGCCCAGCGCCCTGCTACGGGCGCAATCGCGGACGGCTCACACAGCGGCAACAACCGGTCATCCGGCTCCTGCGCGCGCATCAGCGCCACGGCTTCGGGCACGCAGCGCCGCACCGAGTCCGCATTCAACCGGTTCGTTTCGGCGCGTGCCGTGCGTTGATCTTCGTGGGGACGCACGGAGATCATCGTCATGGTCTCGGCCACGTTCTGGTGAATGGCGTTGTTGGCAAAACGCGTGAGAGCTTCGCGGTTTTCACCAAATTGCACTTCAAGATCACGGACGCCGAGCGATCGCGCCTCGCGCTCGGCGGCGCCAAACAACTCCCGCCACGCGGCGCTCACTCGGCGTATCCTCCGCCGATCTTCACGTTCGCAAAGCGCGCCGGACTTGTCCCGTGCCCCGTGCCCATCACCGGCTCCGGTTGCCCCTTGCCGCAGTTCGGCACGCCCCACAGGGTCCAATGGCCGCGCCCCGCAATCGCGCGGCAACTGTTGCAAAACTCCGTGCTGATGCCGCTGTAGGTAGGGTTCTTCAGCATACGCACGCGCTGGCCGTTCTTGATTCCCAGCCAATTTCGCAGCCGAACTGGAAGTTGAAGCGCTTGTCGTCGATCGACCAACTCCGGTTCGTCTCCATATAGATGCCGTCTTCGGCGAAGACCTCGTCGAGAGAATGCGGCCCTGGTTCGTGGCTCACGTTGGTCATGCGAATCAGCGGTAGCCGGTTCCAGCCCACCGCGCGCATGGTGCCGTTTGAGCGCGTCTGTCCGATGGCGCCGGCCGATTCGCGGGAGCTCATGTAGCCGCGGAACACCCCGTTGCGAATGATGTCGACGCACTGCGCGGCAACGCCCTCATCGTCATAGATGAACGTACCGAGCCCCGGCCCGTGCGCCACCGTCGCATCGCAGACTGCATTCACAATCTCAGAGCCATATTGCAGCGTGTTCAGCTTGTCGAGCGTCAAAAAGCTCATGCCGGCGTAGTTGGCTTCTGAGCCCATTACGCGGTCAATCTCCATCGGATGGCCGATCGATTCGTGAATCTGCAGCGCCAGTTGGCTCGAATCGAGCATCAGGTTTGCCGTGGTCTCCGGGCATTGATCCGCCGCGTGCAGCGCCACGCACTGGGACGCCACGCGCGGCGCATGCCGCAACAGATCGAGTTCTTCCACCAGTTCCCAGCCGCGCAATTGATACTGGCCTCCGAACGACTTCGGGTACGAGCGCTTCTGGATTTCGTTCTCGCGAAACGAATGCGCGGCCATGCCCGCGCCCGTCACCGTGCGAGTCTGATCGATCTCGCTGCCTTCGGTGCTCAAGAAAATCTGCCGCGTGCGATCGAAGACGAGCGAGGTTTCGGTCATCGTCACACCGGCTTCCTTGCGCATCTCCGCGTCAGCCGCCAGCAGGTGCGCCACTTGCCGTTCCACGGGCATCGCGAACGGATCGATGCGGCACTCTGACACCCACACGACGCGCGCGGGCGGTTCAGGCGCAAGATGTACGGCGCGTTTCGATGTAGTGGCTGAGGCCGCCGCAATACCCGCTGCCAGTGCCGCCGCGGCGTCGAGGCCGCCGCGCGAAAGGTCATCGGTTGCGGCAAATCTCCACGCACCTCCGGCCAGCACCCGGATGCCAATCCCACGCGACTCGGTGGACGACGCGCCAGCCAGCTGGCCGGTCTTGGTGCCGAGCGAGCGACTGCGGGATTCTTCGAGCCGCACATCTGCATAGGTGACGCCAGGGCGCCGCGCGGCCGCATCGAGCGCGTATCGGGCGAGATCAATCATTCCTTCTCGCATGATACGCTGAGCGCTGATATGAGAGCTGCTTACTATGCCGGCAAGGGCGATGTTCGCGTGGGCGAGTGTGTGCCGTTGGCCCCCGGTCCGGGCCAGGTGCAACTCCGCGTCGCCAACTGCGGCATCTGCGGAACGGACCTGCACATCTATCACGGCAACATGGATCATCGCGTGAAAATGCCGCAGGTGATCGGGCATGAAACGTCAGCCGTCGTGGAGGCGCTTGGAGATGGAGTGACGGGATTTGCCAAGGGCGATCGCGTCACGGTGATGCCGCTCGATGCGTGCAACAACTGCCCGGCGTGCCGCGCCGGCCATTCGCATATTTGTCAGAACCTTAACTTCATAGGCATCGACGTGCCGGGTGGATTTCAGGCGCGCTGGACCGTGCCCGCTCACACGCTGCTGGCCGTGCCCGCGGGTGTTTCGCTGGAACATGGCGCGTTGATTGAACCCATTGCCGTGGCTTGCCATGACGTGCGGATGGGAGAAGTGAAGCCCGGCGAGTTTGCCATGGTGCTGGGCGGCGGGCCGATCGGCGCGCTGGTGGCGCTGGTGGCGCGCGAAGCTGGTGCTCAGGTGGTGGTGAGCGAGATCAATCCGTTCCGGTTGAGGCTGCTTGAGTCGTTGGGTTTTGAAGCGGTGAATCCGCTGGAAACAGATCTGGTGAAGTTCGTCAATGCGCGCACCGGTGACGCCGGGGCCGACGTGGTGTTTGAAGTCTCCGGCGCTGCGCCTGCAGCGCTGCAAATGACGGATCTGCTGCGCACGCGCGGGCGTGTGGTGATGGTGGCCGTGTTCGCCAAGCCTGTGCCTGTGAACCTGCACCGGTTCTTCTGGCGCGAGCTTCGCCTGATTGGCGCGCGGGTGTATGAGCGCGAGGATTTTGCGCGCGCGATTGCGCTCCTTGAGTCCGGCACGGTGCCGTTTGAAAAGCTCATCACCGGCGTCTATCCGCTCGACGGTTTGCAGCAGGGCCTCCAGGAGATGGAGCAGGGCGGCGCGGTGATGAAGATTCTGATTGACTGCGCGAGCTGACCAGCCATGAATGTTCTCGATCTCTTCAAGCTGCACGGGCAGACCGCGCTTGTTACCGGTTGCCTCCGCGGCATTGGCCGTGCGATGGCGGAAGCGCTGGCTGAGGCGGGCGCGGATATCGTGGGTGTGAGCGCGCAGATGGAACCCGGGGGCGGGGAAACGGGCGAGGCCGTGCGGGCGCTCGGCCGCGAGTTTCGCGCGTATCAATGCGACTTTGCGAATCGCGCGGCGCTTTACGAATTCATCGCGAAAGCGAAAGTTGAGTGCCCACCCATCGATATTCTGGTCAACAACGCGGGCACCATTCTCCGCACGCCGGCCGCCGAGCACCCCGATGAATATTGGGATCAGATCATTGAAACCAACCTCAGCGCACCGTTTGTGCTCACGCGCGAATTCGGGCGCGATATGCTGCAGCGCCGCCGCGGGAAAGTGATCTTCACCGCGTCGCTGCTAACGTTTCAGGGCGGCATCACCGTGCCGGGCTACGCAGCGTCAAAAGGCGCACTGGCTTCGCTGGTGAAGGCGTTTGCGAACGAATGGGCCGCGCACGGCGTGCAGGTGAATGCCATTGCGCCGGGCTACATCGCTACCGAGAACACGTCGGCGCTGCGGGCGGACCCGGTGCGCAATCCTGCCATCCTCGCGCGCATTCCCGCCGGGCGATGGGGCGAACCGGATGACTTCAAAGGCGTCACGGTGTTTCTTGCCTCGCGCGCGTCGGACTACATGAGCGGCGAGATCGTCACCGTTGACGGCGGTTGGATGGGACGATAGAAGGCACACCACATGGTTACCATCGAAAAGACCGCCTGGGGCGGCTGGCCCAATTGCTATCGCCTTTCGAACGGCGAAGTGGAGTTGATTGTCACCACCGACGTAGGTCCGCGTATCATGCGCTATGCCTTTGTGGGCGGCCCGAATGTATTCCTTGAGATTCCTGCCGAACTTGGCGGCTCTGGCGAACCGGACTTCCGTCCGCGCGGCGGCCACCGGCTGTGGTGCGCGCCGGAGCAGTATCCGTTGTCGTGGGCGCCGGACAACGTGCCTGTTGAAGTAAGGGTGCCGGGCGGCAACACGATTGAACTCGCCGCGCCGCCAGAGCCATTGTCTGGCCTGCGCAAGACGCTGCTGATTCGCCTCGCCTCGGTGGGCACGTCGGTAATGGTACTGCATCGCCTGGAGAACACGCTCGCCTGGAACATAGAAACCGCGGCGTGGACGCTATCGATGATGGCGGCGGGCGGCGCGGGCATCAGCGGGTTTCCGCCGCGCGGCACGCATCCGGAGATGCTGGCGCCGAAGAATCCGCTGGTGATGTGGGCCTTCACTGATTTCTCCGACCCGCGCTGGACGCTGACGAAGAAATACGTGGTGCTGCGCCAGGACGCTGCCCACCCATCCCCGATGAAGACCGGCCTGTTCAACGAGAAGACCTGGGGCGCGTACTTGCTCGGCGATCACCTTTTCCTCAAGCAGTACGCCGCAAATCCCGCCGTGCGGTACCCAGACATGGGCTGCTCCTTCGAGATCTTCGCCAACGGCACCACCCTGGAACTGGAGACGCTGGGCCCATTGACCACGCTTGCTCCGGGCGCCTCGCTTGAGCATGGCGAACGCTGGACGCTGGTGCGCGGCGCCGGCCATCCGGGTAAATGGACTGACGCTGCGGTAGACCGGTTGGTCGGGCGGCTCCTCTGACCGGGGAATGCGGCGAAGGGCTAACGCCGCCGCAGTTCCGAACCGTCCGCAATCCGGTTTCCGGCTCCGGATATTAGTCCATGCGAGAACGCCGGGAAAAAGGGACAAAGTTTTCATCCCGGGTGTAGTACTGTGGCTGAATGCAACGTTTTATCTTGGCCGCGGCCGTTTTCTTGGCTGCGGCGGGAGCTTCAGCCGCCGAACTCACGCCGGCGGAAAAGATCAAGCAGGGGCACTCGCGGCATGGCGAGTCGTTCGATGAGGGGCCTCGCGCGCGCCCGTGGGAGATGCCCGATATTGGCAAGACCCATCTGGCAATCAAGCACAAGAATCCGGAAGTCCAGAAGTGGTTCGACCAGGGGATCACGTTGCTGCATTCGTTCTGGGATCACGAGGCGGAGCGCGCTTTTCGCTGGTGTTTGAAACTGGAGCCAGACAACGCGATGGCCTGGTGGGGCCTCGCGCGTGCCACGGCCGGCGATCGCCAGCAAGAGTTCGCCAAAGAAGCCGCGCGGCGGAAACAGACCGTGACCGAGTGCGAGCGGCTCTGCGTCGAAGCGCTCGAAAAGAGCGTGGTGCGCGATCTGCTCCGCGACCGCGGTGACGACTACAAGGCCGCGAACGAGGAGTACCGCAAGACGCTGGAGACGATCGCGGTGAAGTACCCGGATGACGTCGAGGCGCGTGCGATGCTGGCTCTTGAAGGCATCGGCGACAAGCGCTACGCCACCGAGCAAATCATCCGCGAGGTGCTGGCCAAACAGCCCGATCATCCGGGCGCGCACCACTACCGCATTCACAACTGAAAATATCACGAGTCGGAGATGGCGCTGGAAAGCTGCAAGCGCTACGGCGAAGTGGCGCCGGGTGCGGGGTACGCGCTGCACATGCCAGGCCACGTCTACGCCACGGTTGGGATGTGGAACGAAGCAGCCATTAGTATGGACTCGGCCACGCTCGCCGAAAAACGCTACATGCGCGAGCGGATGATTTTCCCGTTCAACGCCTGGAACCACGGCCACAATCGCAACTACCTTAACTACATCCTGGAGCAACTGGGAATGGCCGACGCCGCCGTGTACGGCGCGCGGCAGATGATGGACGCGCCGCTCGATCCGAAGTTCAACGCCGACGCCGGCTACTCGATGCACTCGCAGGGCATGGCGTCGATGGTGCGCACGCTGGTGAAGTTCGAGCAGTGGAAGGAACTGCTCTCACCGGAGACAATCAAGTGGCGCGATACATTTCTCGACAAGATGACGCGTCATTACGCCGAGGCCCGCGCGCACCTGGGGCTGGGCGATGCGGCGAAGGCCGAAAAGGCCATGGCCAAGCTGGATGGGCTGGAAAAAGAACTGGAGAAGAACAAGCAGTTTCAAAAGGTCTACAAGCTTCAGCGGCTGGATTTGAGGGCGCGTTTGGCGCTTTCGCGCGGAGACACGCTACGCGGGATGGGGTGGCTGTCAGAGGTGGCGGTCGAGCAGTTCGAGCTGCAGAAATCAGACAATGACCCGCCGTTTTATCCGGAGCTTCTCTACAATGCGTTGGGCCGCGCATACCTGGAGAGCAAAAGCCCGCAGCTTGCGGCGCAGGCGTTTACGAAGTCGCTGGAGGTGACGCGCAACGATTGGTTTGCACTCGCCGGTCTGGTGCAGGCGCATCATGGCGCGGGTGACGCGAAGGCCGCGGCCGAAGCGATGGCCCGGTTGCGCTACCTCACTGTCGATGCGGACCAAGGGCTGGCGTGGATGGAGCCGGCGATGGCCACTGGAGTAAAGGCCGAGGCAAAGAATTCGTCGCCCGCGCTGCAGCGCAACTATAAAGCGATGAATCTTGACTGCTACGGCCCGGCTGCTTGGGAGCCGCACTCCGCGCCGAGGCTGCTGGCGATGGACCCCGAAGGCAAGTCCGCGACGCTCGATGAGTACAAGGGCAAGAACGTGCTGCTGGTGTTCTATCTCGGCAGGGAATGCCTCCATCGCCTCAAGCAACTGCGCGACATCAACGGCAAGAAAGAAGAGTGGTACCGCCCCTACACTGTGGTGCTGGCTGTGTCAAGCAACCCGCCCGCGAACAATCTCACCGCGCTGAAGATCATCAACGCACCGGCGGCGCGCATTCTCTCCGATACCGCATTTCAGAACGCGCGCCGCTTCCGTGCCTATGACGCTTTGAGGAAATGGAGCGACACTCCACGATCCTCATCGATCGGCAGGGCCGCATGTACTGGGCCAAACAAGGCGGCGAGCCGTTTGGCGACATGGACTTCCTGGTGAAGCAACTGGAACGGATGAACCATTAGGCGGCTTTTCCGGTGCCTGTGCCTGACTTCAGCAGGAGGTCGCGCAGCACCACGGCCAGCATGCCGTCGCCCGCGCCGCCACCGGAGTTTCCGGATACCAGCACGTCGGGCGTGAGGCGGATGTTCTTTTCGCGAGCGCCGAGAAGATCTGCAGCAGCGCGTAGTTGCCGCCCATCGCGTCCACGCCTTGACGGTAGGCTTCGGCCCGCGCCGTACCTACCGCCAGGATCGACTCGCCTTCGTTGCGGCCCCTGATCGCCACCACTTCGGCTTCGGCCTCACCGATTCGGCGTCGCGCCATCGCCCCACCTTCCGCCTTGCGGGCCACGGCGAACGACTCACCGTTCGCCTGTTCGACGGCGGCCTTGGCGTGCATCTCGGCGACGCGCACATCCTGCTCGGAGTTCACCAGTTCCTTCTGCTTGTCGGCCAGCGCCTTCTGGCGCTCCAGTTCCTGGCGCGAGCGCTGCGTCTTCTCTTCCGTCTGGAAGGCCTTCTCTTGCTCCTCGGCGATTTTGCGCGCGGTGACCGTAGCCATCAGTTCATGTGGCGGCGTGATGTCGCCGATCAGCGTGTCGACGCTCTGCACGTCGTACTCGCGGATCGCGTCATTAATATGCACACGCGCGTCGCGCTGCCGCTCGCTACGGTTGGTAAAAAAGTCCAGCACTGTGAAGTTCTGCGCGCTGTTCCGGAAGTAGTTGCCCACGATGGGCTCCAGCACCTGGTTCACGAGATTCCGCACGCTACCCACGCGCGAGATGACCCACGGCGCCTTGGTGGCGCCGATGTTGATGATCTGCGACACGTCAAGATTGAACGTGAAGCCGTCCACCGAACGCACGGTGGTCGTCGACAGCTTCTCGTCGAGCTTGTGCGCTTCGGTGCGCGCCGTTGCCCAGTTGAGCACGATGTTCGTGGTGGGCACGAGTTCGATCTTCATGATGCGCGTGTTCAGCGGTTGTTTGCCGGGGTAGAGCGGCTCGTCCCACACGCCCTTGCCGCCGCGGCGCACAATGTTGCCGTGCGTGAACTGGTCGCCCGAAATTTCGCGCATGTCGTCGCCGACGAAGCTCACCACCACACCGACGTGCCCGATGGGCACTTCAAACAGCGGCGCGGCTTCCACCTCGCAGAACCAGGGATTGAGGTTGTAGTTGCCCGCGAGGATGATCTGCTCCTGCAGGCCGCGGCAACCGCCAGCGCGGATGAACGCCTCGGGGTTCTGAAAATTGTCGTGGCCAGCAGTGGCTTTGGCCGCCATTTGGCCGGTGGGCATCGGTGCGCCGTGGAGTACGGTGACGATGCCGATCTTGTCTGAGTCGATCTTGGTGATCGGCACGTCGCGAATGATCCTGAACAGCGCGGGGTTGATGCGGTAGAAGCCCGCGGTCAACACTGAGCTTTGACGGCCCTTCTGGCCGCCCGCGCGCAGGAACTTTTCCGCGTCCTGGAAATGGTCTGAGTCCACCACTTTCGCCAATACGCGGTCGACTGGCATGGCGTCGCCATCGTTGGCGATGACCAGGCCGATGTGGCCCTGCTCAATAACGGTCATTGCGTGCTTTTCGATCCGATACTGCCACGGCCAGAACGGAAAGTGGAGCCCGGGGCCCAGGGTGCGCGCCTGATAGCCGGCCTCGCCGCTGACTGCGACGATCCGGCCTTCAGGCAACGGCCGGCCTGGAGAAAACTTCTTAATGATGACTCCCACCTGATACTCGCGGATGCGAACGAAACTCGCCAATAGAGTAAGTGTGGCTGCTCCTGCGGTCACATCCGCTGCGACCGTCCATACAGCCAAACCGAAATACCACGTAAACACAGATCCTCCTTGTAGATCCGAACCAAACGAAATGAGAACGGGAATAGATGCACGCGTGCGCACGTCTAGCAGCCCGTGGCGAATGTCAGTTTGTAGCTTGAGGACGTGTGCGAGGCAGGCACACGCGGACATGATGTAGGGGCGTATAGGACCTGCCCGGGGTTACCTCACGAGGCGCACTTACTTGGTGCATCTGCATCATCGCCCAATGCAGCAGGCGCAAAAGCAGTTCGAACGCACAGCGCAACCCTTGCCACCCCTTCGGCTTCCCTGCGCCGCAGAGGCTCCGCAGGAGCAACCCGAGATTACCCGCACTGGCATGCACAACCAGCCGCTTCAAGATGTTGTCCCGCCCTCGTAAGTGAACTCGCCGCATTCCCCCGCGATCATAGAG
>Ga0194119_10008732_pt1 | contig 13826 bp, 5 predicted proteins | sample TA2MahC100mmetaG_FD_148620 | JGI IMG/M metagenome (GOLD analysis project Ga0194119, IMG submission 148620) | Freshwater microbial communities from Lake Tanganyika, Tanzania - TA2015018 Mahale Deep Cast 100m | ecosystem: Environmental > Aquatic > Freshwater > Lake | place: Tanzania: Lake... | reverse complement strand
ATGGCGCTGGGATGCACCTTCAGGTTCAACTGGGAGTTCTGCGATTGGGAATGGTCCCAGCAGGTGGCCGAGGTGAACAGGGCGTAGGGGCCGTGGCGGTCGGTGCCGGGGTAGGCCGACATGGAGGCATCGGCGAAGGTGGTGCCGGCCAGCCGGCCGTCGGGCGTGGCGATGGTGGCCGCACCCATGGGGGCGTGAGTGGACACGGAGATCTGGCAGGCGTAGTAGGGGTGGGCGTTGAGGGACTCGTAGTCGTAGCACATGGCGCAGAACCAGTCTTCCCACTCCTTCAGGATGCTATCCACAAACGGGTCATCGTTGCCGTACTTGGGCGCCGTCAGGCACAGGTAGTGGAGGCGATCGTAACGATCCATGCCCGCCCTCTTCTCCTGATCGGCCAGGGAGTAGGAGCCCACTTCATCGGCCGTCTTGAAGCCGAAGTTGGCCCGCAGCGCCTCTCGCATCTCGTCCAGGGTGGCCGCTTTCTCCTCGTAGACGATTTTCTTCAGGGCGGCCAGGCTGTTGACCAGGTTGGCGGTGCCGCAGGTCTCCACGTTGTGCGTGGCATTGTAGCGGTAGCCGAGCTCGTTGATCAGGTGGCCGCTCTCCAGGCAGTCGGGCTTGAGCAGGGAGTTGAAGATGGCCATGTTGTTCTTGCGCCAGATGTCGTGCTGGATGTTGTTGGTCAGGGAGAGCACCTCTACCGCCTGGGCAAAGTAGGCCCTCACCTGCGCAAATAGCTCCTCGTAGGTGGCCAGGGGCTGGCCGTGGGCGGGGAAGACGCGCCGGCCGGTGCGGGCCGGTTCAGGCCGGTTGACCGAGCCCCCCGCTGCTGCGGGGCCGAGCCCCCCGCCGCAGCGGGGCTGGTCTACGCCGTCGAACAGCACCAGTTCCAGGATCTTGGGCAGGGAGATGAAGTGCACGCCCACGCTGGTAGGCTGGCCGGAGCCGCCGGGGATGAGATAGTGCTTGCCGTTCAGAGAGAGTGGCATCCAGGAGCAGGGCGAGGTCTCCAGGCAGCCGCCGATGGCGACGGCCCGCGCCTCTTCCAGGGTCATCCCCTCCGGGCCGTAGTGATCGAGCAGGAATTCGATGGCCACGCGATTGTTCATGAAGGCCGGGTAGCCGGTGCCGGTCTTGACGCACTCCACGGCCTGGAGCAGGAACGCCTCCGGCAGCTTATCGTCGTAGAGCACGGACAGGGTGGGTTGGGTGGTGACGCAGTTCATGCCGGCTTCCAGGATCAGCTCCTCCAGGCGGTTGCAGGCTGGGGCACCATTGGCGGTCAGCCCGCCCAGGCTCAGGTTGTTGAAGGTGTTGCCGGAGAGGACGCCACCCACCACGCCCATGGAGGCGAAGCAGTCCAGGCAGGTGAACTTGACGCGCAGGCACTCCAGGAGTTCCAAAGCCTCTTCTTCGGTCAGGCGGCCAGTAGCGCGATCCTGCTCGAACCAGGGCCACAGCACCTGCCCCAGGCGTCCCGGCGACAGGCCGGAGATGGCGTCCTCGTTGAGCACGGCGACGTGGATCGTCCAGCACATTTGCAGGGCCTCCCGGAAGGTGCGGGGCGGCTGGTGGGCAATCCACTCCAGGCACCCGGCGATCTCGCCGTATTCTTGCTTCTGCACCGGGTCGGCTTCTTTCGCTTCCAGCCGGCGGGCTTCCCGGGCGTAGTTCAGGATCCAGGCTTGGACACCTTCCAGCACGTGGATCATGGCCTCGTAGTTGTACAGGCGATTCATGCCGCCGATGCCGTCGCCGTCCGCCCGGCCGGCCACCTGCGCCTTCTTCTGGCGGGCCAGCTCGAGCAGCCCGTCGAAGCCGTACTGCAGCGGGTAGTAGTAGTTGACGACCTCGCGGCCCTGGGGCAGGGTGTAGCCAGAATCGAACATGCAGACCACGGCCTTCATGATCTCTTCCTTGACCTCGTAGCCGGGCACCATCTGCTCGTACTTGTGGCCCAGATCGTCCACCGATTTGCCCACCCAGGCCCGGGCCGTCTGGAGCATGGCCGGCACCTCTTCCTGGCGCATGCCGAACTTGCCGGCGATGGAGACTACCTTCCCGAAGCTGTGGGTCACGTTGCCGCCGCCGGCGCCGAAGCGGGAGACCTCGTCGGCGCTGGCGCTGCCTTTGTCCAGGGCGGCCTGGTAGAGCTCGTCCTCTTTGGCCATGTAGTAGCCCTCAGAGAGCCAGGGCATGGGGAAGGAGCCGCGGTAGTAGTGGGCCTTGCCCATGACGATCAGCTCGTCGGGGAAGATGGTGGGGGTCAGGTGGGAGAAGGCACATTTCAGGGCCAGGGCGCGGCGGACGACCGGCACCTCGCTGTCCAGCTCCCCGTAGGCGCGGGTGTACCAGTAGGGAAACTCGTTGGTGGCCGAGGAGAGGGTCTGGTAGTAGAGCTGGCGCAAGCGCTTCGCTCGGCGCCCAGGCTCTCGCTGCACCTCCCGGTCAACCACCTCTTGCGGGGCCTCGCCGCCGGCCTGGAAATCCAGTGGCAGGCCCGACTCTTCCAGAACCTGTGATAGCTTTTTGCCCATCGGCTTCACCTCCCTGTAATTGCCAGCCGGTCTTGTATACCCTTTGGCCTGAAAAAGCACAAGCCGACCATATCTCAGCCTGAGCTAAGAATACAGTCGGCTTCTGCTGGTCATCGGCCTCCTCCTCTGTGAGCAGTGAGCGGCCAGTAAACGATAGTTGTCTCCACCATCAGTATACCATAAAAGGTGGGGCTGGGTCAAGGAAGAGTCACTCAGGCGGAGCCGAAGATGCTTAGGGGCGCAACTGGAATTGCACCCCTAAGCATTGGTCACCCATCGGGCAACCTGCAAGGTGAGCAATTGCGGCTACCAGGACTGGTGGTTCTTCTGTATCAAGGGTAGATATTGTGTGAATAGTGACAACATCCCGCTGGCCTCTGTGCTGTACGGCGATCGGACACCAACGTCGTCGTAGGCCTGTACCACGTAGTAGTAGGTTTGGCCTCGTCGCAGCAGCAGATCGCTGTAGGCCGCCCGCTTGGCCTCGCCCACCAGCTCGTAAGGGCCACCCGGCGTCACGCTGCGCAGGATCCGGTAGCCCATGACACCTTCCACGTCGGGTGGCATCCACTTAATCTCCAGCGCGTTGTCGTAACGCGCGCTGGGGCCGACCCTGACGAAGGTCGGTGGCGGGAGTTCACCAACCTTTACTGTAGCCTGATTATTGTCAAGGTTGATGTCCTCACCAGCGGTGGTAACCTCAGCGGAGATGGGTTGCGCGCCGCCGGTGACAGTCACCTGGCAGACAACCGTGCGCGCGTCGTTGAAGTGCAGCGCGCCCGGGACCTCGACCGTCGTGAGCAAGGTCCCCGACATAGGCGTGCCTGCATAGAGCTTCACAGCAAGCCCACTGGCCGGCGCACGACCCACATTGCGCACGGTAGCTGTTACAACAACGGTGCTGCCCAGCGCTGCATGTTGCTGTGAGAGGACCAGGGCTGGGTCCAACGCTGGGTCTGCACCTGGTTCAACAGTGAGGGATTCGATCGGGTCGTCGGTGGCAGTCAAAGTGATGGATTGGAGCCGTGGGCGAGCCACCTCGGAGGCGGGTGCGAGGAACTGCTGGATCGACGCCGCACTGACTTCTGTTCCCCCTATCGCCGGGCGGCTGATGTTCAAGACGACTGCCTCGTTGGTTGACCGATTGATCGCCAGCGCCGCCTGCCAGTGCTGGCGTGGCTCGTCGGTCACGTAAAGGGGTGATGCGAAGCTGCTGCCGTTAGGCGTCAATTGGGAGAGCGACAATTGTCCCAACTCTCCGTTTGTTCCCACCTCACCAAAGCGCCGGAAGAGTAGCAGAGTCTCCCCTTCGGCACTGGTGCTGACCAGGGGCTGCTCAGCACGCACGGGCTGGCCCTGTTCGTCGGTCACAGGTGCTGCCTGCCACCCACCGTTGGTACCGCGCTGTGCGGTCCAGAGTATTCCCTGATTGCCGATGCCGGTGTCGGTGACACCGTCAGCATCCTTCCCCCGGACCAGGAAAGCAAGATGAATCTCTTGCTGTGGGTTGAGCGCAATGCTAGGTGAATCTGCCCCCGCTGGCAGCTCCTGCGGTACGTGAACCATCCAGCCGGTGGGCGTCAGCTCGGCGCTGGCGATGCGGCGATCATCGTTGGTCATTAGATCGCCATCTAGATCAGTGGTCCAGGCCAGGACGACTTGTCCGTTCGTTCGCGCCACGCTTGGTTGAGCATTCAGTGCCGTTGCGCCAAGCAGTTCCCGTGAGCTCCAGCGCCCTGTAGCCATATCCCAGTGCGTAACGGCAATGCGCGAGTCGCTGCGCGTCGCTATGTTACCATCAGTGTCCCGCACCCAGGCCAGCGTTGCGCCCAGCCCATCGCCAGCTAGAGCAGCACGGCCGTCGGGCAGAGCGTCGTCGGTCAGGCGACTCGGAGTGCTCCAGACTTGTCCGTTCCAATAGGCAAAGTAAATTTCCTGGCGTGCCAAGATGGCGGTCAGGTTATCGCCAGCGGCTTCATCTTCTTCCATGGTCATCGGGTTTTCGGTCCAGGCCACCAGGGCGTGTCCTTCCTGATCAACGAAAGCCGCAACCGGGTCCTGCACCGCGTGGGAGCCATCGGTCAGTGTCACCGGCGCTCCCCACTGCCCGGTCTGGAGATCCCAGAATTGGGCTATCACCTGCATGGTCGGCGTTTGGGCGTCGGGTGTCGTGTCCTGAATATAGACGGCCAGCATTTGTCCGCCAGGGGCGCTGGCAACCGACGGCGAGGCCATTACCCGCGGCGGTGGGACCGCCTGCCCAGCCGCCAATGTCGCGAGGCCAGAGGGACAGCCGGGTGATCGGTAGTCTACCAGTTTCCAGGGGTCCAGATTCCACTTCTTCTTCCAGAACCACACATTGACCCGTGCCCAGGCGGTCAGCGTAACGTCAACGCGCAGGCAAGGGGCGTCGAACCAGACCGGCGGGGCGTGCTCTGTGTTCAAGCGCAAAGGCAGGCCGAGGGTCAGTTGAGCAGTTGCATCGGCGCCAGCTTTGACCACGCCGAACAGAATGTCCACCCAGACGCTCACCGAGAGACGCGGCCGCACGGTGGCCGTCAGCGATGCCTCCAGCGCCGGCACCAACGGTCGAAGCGTGCCCTCCAGCACCAAGTCGCCCCCAATCCCGACGCTGACGGCGGCATTTATCTTGACAACGCCCCAGTCTCCCCAGATCACGCCTCTGTAGACCGTGACTTCCTTGTCGAACGAAGCCAGTGTGGATCTCCCCAGGGGGATCGCAAACCTCTCCAGCCCCTCTTCACCCGGAGAGATCAGATCTTGAGACTGGTTAAAGACATCAAAACCCAGGAGCCGGGCCAACGCATTGGCACGCAAAACACGCAGGGTCAGATCGCCGCCGAGATAGAGGCTGCCCTCGAAGCGGACCCCGGCGTCGAGCCGATTCTCTATGCTACCGATGAGGGGTAAATCAGGGGGAGGATCGGGATAGACGATGGGTAGGAGCCCGGCGACCTGCGGGATTGTGCCGCCGAACTCGTATCTTTGCTCGCTGGAGTTCCAAGAGATACTTCCTTCACGGACAAATGGGTCCGCCGTCGGATCGGCGATCACTTCAATCGAACGATGGCCCGGTTCCCCGCATCCCGACGTTGGAACGGGCACGATTTTCAGCGTCGAAACACCTGCCAGTAAGAGGCTCACGTTGTAGGTGACCTCATATGGCGCGCTGGTATCCGAGCCGATCAAGACTTCGCTGCCATCCGGTTTCTTGATCCGAAACTCGACGCGCTGCACCGCTGCGCCAGCTACGGTTTGGACGTCAGCTCTGAAGGAGACGTTCACGGCGGGGCCAGAGGGGCCGAGTGAGATGTAAGTGCCAAAGTCGGCCGCGCCCTCGGCCGGCGGGCCGTTGGGGGAGGCCCTCACCATGCCGACTGCGGCCGTAGCACCACCGGCAGAACACTCAGTGAGTGGGAGCCTGGGCACGACTACGTCCACGACGGCGCCAGGTGGAACTACGACCGTGACGTCTGTCACCAGGACCGGCAGGGAACCGACGACCGTACCGCGGTAGGTTCCTGGGGGCACGTTCTCCACCCGGAACGAACCATCCGCGCGCACCGCAGCTCTGCCGGCTTCCGCACCTGAAGCGTCGAGCAGGACAAATGAAGCGTTAAACGACGGGGCGGGTGGGTCAATCGGAATCTGTCCCCGCACGGTGCCCGTTGGAGGTGCCTCAATAGTGAAGTCAGCGCAGACGAACTCCGCCTGAGCTGCACCGGTCACGGCGGCACAGACTTGCGCCGGGCCAAGCGGCGCATCGTCGGGCACTGTGATGGTGGCCGTGTACGCCTGCGATGACGAGAGATTCACTTCGGCGGCCGGCAACGTGGTATCGCCGATTCGCCAGACAATGCGTACACCGGGGTATGGCGCCACGCCCTTGCCTGAGACCCTGACGCTCTGGGCGGAGTAGCTGTCTTTCTTGCCGGGGTAGCCGTGGTCGCGATCGAGCAGGATCGTCGGGCGTGGGCCGGGTGGGTACGCACTACTCACCAGGTAATCTTCGGTCTCGCCATAGGCCCAGCCGCCGGCCGGCCCGCTGCCGTCGCCGGCCGGCGCGGGTTGGTCGCTGATCGTGATGCGGAGCCACACAGGCTGGGATGGATCCGCGTGAAAGGGTAAGAAGTATGGCGTGTTAAAGACGTGCAGACCAGGGCCGGGCAAAGTGATCAGTTGGTTTAGCACGGCCCATTCCGGCGCAGGTGTAAAATGCGTCCCGATAAGGCAGGAAGAGACGTCTCCCCACTCGCCATTTCTGTTCCAATCAACCCAGACGTTGACGTACGCGTTTTGGGGTGCGCCGGGTAGCACGTTCACGATGTACTGCAGCCTGGTCGGCCGGCACCGCTCAAAGAAGCTGGAGGGCACGACGAGGCCGTCGTCGAAGCGGTCGAGGTCGGCGGCGTCCTGCGCCGGATCCAGGTTGTTGGTGCCGTCAGCATCGGAACCTGTATCGGCTTCGTTCTCCGCACTGATGCTCTGGCCCAGGTGGAGCAGCAGCGGCTGGTTACGGTGGCGCGGACCGGTTGGCGGGGAGCCGGGGCCAAAGACGGTGGGGAACTGAGCCTGCACCCCAGCATAGGCAGTCATGGCTGTGCCGAAGGAGTTGGTGCTGTCTGGTGCGTCGCCCAGGTCAGGCATGGGCGTTGGGGTCGCCGTAGGGGTGGGGGTGGACGTTGGCGTCGGGGTTCTGGTGGAGGTCGGTGTGCGTGTCGGAGTCGGTGTAGCGGTGGGGGTGCGCGTTGGCGTTGGTGTGCCAGCGGGGGACGCCGTGCGTGTTGCAGTAGGCGTGCCAGTGCTGAAGTTCACCACCAACTGGGGCCGCTGCGAGGCGCTGCCTTCACGGCTGGTGAAAGTCCGGCCCCATAAAACGCCATACTCCTCCGGCCCCTTCAGGCCGAACCCGTAGTTGGGATAGGACCCATCTTGCCAGAGTTGCACTAGAGATGTCACATCCCAGGTGAGCCAGCCAGTCCCAGTGCCAGACGTGGTCGAAGCGAAACTGGCGTTGGTGATCAGGGGGCGATTATTCCAGGTAGCCGACAGTTCTTCCCAGGCGGCGATCACCCGACGGATGCTCAGGTCTACCGAACCGAGTCCCCAACTCGATTCCTGGTACAGACGCAGGGTGGCGCTGTTGATGATTGCGCCGGGGGGCAAATCCGCTAGGTCGAAACGCAACAGGATTCGCCAGCAGGCGGGAATATAGCAGTGAAGGCAGGCACCTACCCTCATCGTGGTGGAAGTACCGAAGTTGCTGTCAGGTCCTTCTTGGCCGACTTCAGTATCAGCCACGGCGTTCAAGGTAACTTGGGTACTGTAAGCAGGCTTTGCCTCCGCCTGGAGCGCGCTCTCCGGACCGATGTTGATCGTAGTTGCGCTCGACCCGATAGAAGGCAGGATTAACACCGCTGTCGCCAGGATCAGCAGGCTAGCTAAGGTGAGAATGCGCTGCCCGTTCATCGCCAACCTCCTCGTCAATTTTGGGGAACCTCCAGGTCACTTCTCTACCCGCAGCCATCACCTCCTCCCTGTGAGCATCATCCACACTGCCAGGCCGTCTGGCACGCGACCAGGTCTGCAAAAAAGCAGACGCCGACCATTACCTCAGCCTGAGCTAAGAATAAGGTCGGCATCTGCTGGTCATCGGCCTCCTCCTCGTGTGTTCAGTGAGCGGCCAATAAGCGACAATCGTCCCGACAATCAGTATACCACAAAGGTAGGGGCAAAGCAAGGCCTGTCAGAGCGTCAAAGTGAAGAACCCCGGCTTCTCCCAAGAAGCCGGGGTTCTTCGGTTACGGTATGGTCACCCAGGCGGAGCCGAAGGGGTATGGTGAGGTAAAGAACCCCGGCTTCTCCAATAAGCCGGGTTTCTTCGGTTACGGTATAGTCACCCAGGCGGAGGCGAGGAGGCGGGTTTGATCTGCATTCCACACCTCCACGCGATAGTCACCCGGCGGCAGGCCAGCGATGCGGGCGCTGAGGTCGTAGGGGCAGAGGCAATGGCAGGGCGAGCTATGCGGGTAGGTCTCTCGCTCGATGAGCTTCAGGGTGGGCCGCTGGTCGAGGAAGTCTATGACTATCTTGGCGCAGCAGTTGTAGATCGCCCCATGGTGCTCCATGACGATGTCCTGCCCCTCCACCCAGATCTTGACCTCCGCGTTGGCCCTACTCGCCGACCCCAGGCAGTCGCTGACCGCAAAGCGGAAGCCTGCACCGGCGTAGCCCTTCATGATCAGGGGCAGGTAGAGGCGATACGGCGTAGCCGTCGGCGTGGGGGTGCGGGTTGGCGTCCGGGTGGGGGTCGCTGTGGCCGTGCGCGTGGGCGTAGCCGTCGGCGGCAGCGTGGGGGTGCTGGTCGGCGTGCTCGTCGGCGTGGGCGTTGTCGTCGGCGTGGGGGTAGGTAGCACGGAGCCGTACTCGTCGGCACCGATGTCGTAGCCTGCACCCCAGGGGCGCACCTGGCCGTCTATGTCCAGGGTGACGCCGGCGTCTACCCCCGCATCAATGGCCGCCGAGCCGGCCTGCAGGTGGTACGTGGCGTCCAGTTTTGGATCGCCGGTCAGCGGGTTGATGGCCTGGAAGGTGGGCGTCCCGCCTTCAGTGTGGTGCAGCGTGGCCACGTTGTGCGTCAGGGTGTTAGTATGATGTATGGACACGTTGCCCGCCTGTTGGTTCGCGGCAAAAGCGTTGGTAGCCGACACGATCAGGGTGTTGGTCAAGGTGACAGTGAGCGCATACCCCGCCTCGGGACCTGTGGCGCGCAGGAAGGTTGCGGCCTGGTTATCGGCAGCGGTCACGTGAGCCAGCGTGAGGTCTAGCTCATACCAGCCATCTGCTGCCAGCACCGAATCGGTGCCCCCGCCGGAGATAGTGCCGTTTTCCGCCAACAGCAGGTTGGTCAGGCGGGCGCTCGTCAGGCCACCCCCGACCTTTCTTAGAAAAATGGCTGCTCCCTGTCTTCCGGCCTGGTTGCCCTGCATCCATACCCGGTCCAGGCGCAAGGCCTCGCCCTCCAGGGCCAGTGTGGCCTGTAGTCCGCCACCATCCTCATCAACGTTGACGCCGCCGGGGGTGGTGTTGCTGATGAAGGCGGTGTCCTCAATGACCACGGCGCTATAGTCGGGATCACTGATGGTCATCCCGCCGCCTCCGTCAGAGGCGCTGTTCCCCTCCAGGGTGCTGCGCACGATGGTGACACCGTAGCCATCAACGATGTATATCCCGCCCGCCTGGCCTCCAGGGCTGGTGGCCTGGTTACGGGACACGGTGACGTTCTCGATGCGGCTGCCGGCGCTCAGGTCCCAGAGATAGATTCCGCCGCCATCGCTGTACCAGCGCGTGCGGCTGGCGATGTTGTCGGTGACGGTGCAGTTACGGACTACCAGCGTGACCCAGCGGGCGAAGAGGCCGCCGGCGCAGTCGCTGCTGGTGCGTCGGCAGAGGCGCCAGTCCCCGTCCGGGTTGCCCAGGCCGGTGTAGTCGCCGCCGGTGATCGTGAAGCCGTCCACCGTCACCGTCTGTCTGCCGTCACCGACGATGGTGATGCCCCGCCCCTGTCGCTGGGCTTCAATGACGGTCGGATTGGCGACGGGATCAGAGATGAGCCAGTTGGTGGTGGTGAAGCCGCCGTGCAGGGTCAGCGTTTGGGTGATGATGACCACCTGGGTGTAGGTATAGGGATAGTCCCACTTAGTTATGGTCACCGTCTGCGTGCCGGTGTAGGTGCCGGCGGCCACGCGTATTTCGTCGCCGGGGCTGGCGGCGTCCACGGCGGCCTGGATAGTGGCGTAGCAGGGCGTTGCCCCGCCGCAGTTGCCGCCGGGAGCGACGTACCGGAGACCAGTAGCGGCTGCTCGCGAGATGCTCGGTCCTACCCCTACCCTGCCGTCCTCCTGATAGGCGGAGAGGATCGGCCCTGCCGCCCGGCTCAGCCCGACAGCCAGGCTCAGGGCCAGCACCAGCACCAACACGCTGGTGAGAATGCGTTGCCCGTTCATCGTCAACCTCCTTGCCACCTTGGGTCTTCAGAAAAAACAGCAGCTCAATGGAAGTGGAACACCGCACAGCCAGTTGGATCACCGTATTCGGCAAAGGCGAGACTACGGCCATCAGGAAGAACGATAGCTTGAACGGTTTCCGGCTCAGTCATGATTGGATTACTGGCCTTGGCAAACATCAGCCGCAACACGTTGTTGGGCGTCTGGCCAATGATCCGACGTATAGGCTGCGGAACCAACTCAGTCTACCAAGATGCGACACCCAATTAACCGGCCGGGGGTGGGGAATCCGTCTCCGGCATCCCCGCATACCGAACCACGTATTCCGCTTGGCCACAGTAGACAAAGCTCCGGTTCCGGTGATCCCGCTCATCCAGCCCAATCCGCCGAAAGACATCTGCCCAAGTACTGACATCACTACTATACTCTTTCACCAACGTATTGTGGACGGGCTGCGTTTCCCATTCCGGATGTTCCGCCACAAATTGCGCGTATACGTGCTCGGCATGATCTTCAAATTCGGCATTAAACAGAAAGGCGCGGCGCAAACTGACCAGCGCCAACAGCCAAGCAATCACCCTATACGACCAGATTATCAGCCAGGGGATGGGTGGCACCAGATACCAAGGATCCGGCAACCCCTCGGCTTTCATCTTCTCTTGGATCACCAGAAGATGCCAATATTCGTTATCCTGCGCTTCCCGCCCCCAATTGAGAATCCGGCGCGCTTGTTGCACCACCGCCAGGTCGCGATAGCCCTGAGTCATGCGCCCATATTGACGGGTTTCCCACTCTCGATACGGAATACTGGCCAGCATTTCGAGAAGTTTCGTCTTCGCCAGCGTAGTTTTCCGGCCTGTCATCACGTCCATGGCTAGAAAGAAGAAGCGTGCCGCCAAGGAGTACTCATACCGTGGTCGCGCCATAGAGGCTTGCTGTTCCCGTTTGAGGTCAAGATTCGTCTGTTCCATGTCTTCCTCCTTATCCTTGAAAAATAGTTCAGCTTCCTCGACGCCTAACGGAAAGGCTCACCGGCAGCGGCGGTGCGACCAGGACTCGCCTGCATTCTCGCACCAATTCTTGCCAGCCGGGTGCGTACCCGCAGCAGCGCAGCCGCTGTCCGGTGGAGCCGATGTTAGCCGCCTCTTCTGCTAGAGATACTAACTCGCTCCGACCTCAACATTATCAATTTGCGCAACAGTATATTCTGGGTCACCACCGCTTCATTCGCTATGATACTTCAAGCTCGATAACCTTATACTCGTTCTCGCATGGTCTCCCGTGAGCGACGTGAATCTCACCTGTACCTAGCTCAGCGACCCAGGAATAAATGGTGCCAAAGGGCTCAGACCTACCCTCGCCATGATCGCAGAGGCCAATCTCATGGTCGCTGCATAGCCTCTTGGCAGCGTCCAGGTCAATCTGGCCTTTGTGGTCATCGTACCAGGCCGGGATGCGCTTCCTGTGTCGATAGACGATGTTCTCCTTGCCAAGAGTGTGCTCAAGGTCAAGGCCGCCCATCTCTGGCGACTGGAAGAGGTTGATCGCTGCCAGCATGCCGTCTTTCGTGAAGGCAACATTTACGCCTTCGGGCGCGGCCTCTACACGCGCGATGCACCCCTCCCTGTCTGCAACCAGGTACGAGATGCCCTCGTGATGTGGAATGCGCGTGAGATAGTCGACCGCGCTCGGCGTATCGGAGAACGTGTCCAGCACCCAGCGTGTGACGACGTTCATGCGCAGGCCCGGCTGTGGCTTGTGCCGGTACCAGATCGCGGCGCCAGCCATCGCCAGCCCCGCTTCGTTGACGCCGTCGTATCGTCCCGGATCTGCGAAGCCGAACCCGATGTTCTGCAGGCCGTTCTTGGGATTCGTTCGGAAACAGGTCACCCACTGCTGATCCTCATCGATCCAGTCGTGATTGCGTGCAAAGATCGTCCGGCCATTTCGACATTGAGTTCCAGCAACAGCAACCACGTTGCAGGCCGACTGCTCAAAGTAGGTCACCGTCATGTTCGACAGGATCAGGTCGTAGTCAGTCTGGCACGCGTCGGCGATTCCCCGAATCTCTTCGAGGAACCCTGGTGCATGAACGGCGATCTCGCGCTCACATGCCTTGACGAGCGCAAGCTTGGCCTCACTGGGCTGTGTCCACCACCAGCCGAGCTTCTCCCTGGACAGGATTCGTCCGTATTCCAGACCCAGCTCATAGTGTGAACCGGCTATCTCAACGCGTCGCACGAGATCTTCCTCCTCTTGAACACGGCCGCTTCGGAACCAAGGGGGGTATGAGAGCAGACGTTAAGCCGGCTCTCGTAGCCCGCACCCCACGCCGATAGGCGTGGTCGGCTGCAGCGCATTGTTGGGCGCACTTTCGTTTTTACAAACTGCCGCAACCGAATCAACTCTCACCTACCCCGCTTGATGTTCATAATTACGCCACAGCATCCCTACCGCACGATGCATCCCTAACGACTCATAGAAGGGCTGCAACTCTTCATCACACAACAAATCTATCATATAGAATTGCTTCAAGCGCTCCAGCATCCGACTCACCAGAACTCGCCCAATACCCCGATGTTGATAACTGGGCAAGACTTCTAGAAACGGAATATAAGCTGCTAGAACGCCATCGGTGATTGCAGTCATAAAACCCACTATCGCTTGTGTCTCTGTATCCTGCGCTAAGATGACGACAGCACTCTGACGCAAGAGCCGCAGATGCACTTCTGGGCTTGGCGGATTAGGCCATCCGACAAAGAAACCTTGTAACTGCTCGGGGGTCAGCCCTTCTACGGAATCGCGGTAGACTATCATGGTCTGGCCTTTCGCCTACACCGGTGATGTTTTCTGGCAATCGAAAAAGCGCTGATTTGCTGGCTTATGAGTGCGCCCAACGGCTGGGCGCACCGGCGCGACGCCGCAGGCGGAGCGTCCGGTGGAGCCGGTGTTGGGCCGCAGGCTTGCGGCTACCAAACCCCTGGTAATAGGCGCCAACGAACCCGGGCCTGATACTCACGATAGCCTACAAGATGGTCCCGGAGCGTTCGATCTTCGCGCAATGTTCGCGCCACGAAGAATGCCGTCCCGACAGCCGCGGGCAGCAAAGCCCAGATGGAGCCAAGTGCAAAAGGAAGGACTAAGTGTGAGAGAAGCACACCCGAGTAGCCGGGATGCCGAACCAGAGCGTACGGGCCAGAGGAGACGACAGAGTGACCACGATCATCCTGAATTCGCACGAATGTAGCAAAGAACGGAT
>Ga0194119_10008726_pt1 | contig 13834 bp, 11 predicted proteins | sample TA2MahC100mmetaG_FD_148620 | JGI IMG/M metagenome (GOLD analysis project Ga0194119, IMG submission 148620) | Freshwater microbial communities from Lake Tanganyika, Tanzania - TA2015018 Mahale Deep Cast 100m | ecosystem: Environmental > Aquatic > Freshwater > Lake | place: Tanzania: Lake... | reverse complement strand
CAGGCCATGTCGAGGTAGCCGTAGCCATTGGTGATCGGCACCACCGGCTTGCTCCACTCCTCAGGGTTACTGGCGTCAGCGTTGAAGCGGAGCTGGGCGCCGCGGGCCACCATCCAGAGGTTGCCATCGGGCTGGAATCCCATCGATTGCAGGCGCTGGCTGCTCTCGCGTTGGTGGGGAGTCCAGCGGGGTTCGCCCGGATTCCAAGTGGCGAAGAAGTTCCCCAGGCTGCTCACGCTGATGTAGCTGCCCTCGGGGCTGCGGTGCAGGTCACGCACGGCTCCGGCGGCGTCTTCCACCTGGGCTTGCCAGGAGGCTCCCGCGTCATTCGTGCGGTAGACCGCCCCCACATTCGTGGCCAGTTCAGCGGCGTTTCGCCCCAGCGCCGTGACCATGTAGGGCTCTCCGGGGAGCTTCGTGTCGAGGAACAGGCGGCTCCAGTTTTGACCGCCGTCTTCGCTATGGAGAAGGAGGCCTGGCTGGCCAACAATCCAGCCTTCGTTGCCCGAGAAGTCAATGCTGATCAGACGGAAATTTTCTTCCTCTGGAAGGTCCAGGGCCATTTCGGTCCAGGACGCACCGGCGTCATCGGTCTCCAGGATCAGGCGGTTGCTGCCAACCAGGAAGCCGTGCTGGCTGTTGGTGAAGGCCAGATCCAAGGGGTTGGATTTGGTGTGAATGTCTACGGGCTGCCAGGGACTGCTTTGCGCCGTGGGCAGGCTGCTGCTGACGCAGCCACTCAGCACGAGGGCCAGCAGCAGGGCGCTGAGAGAGGAGAGCAGGCGTTTCATGGGGTTGGGTCTCAGCGCAGGGAATACAAGGAGAGGAAGAAGGCGATTGCCAGCGCGAATCCGCCGAAGATCAGCACGTTTTTCTGCCCGGGGGTGAGGGTGTTCACGCCGAGCCCGTAACCGAGATTTTCCTCGAAGCCGCTGGGCTTGTTGCGGGGTCCGATGTCTTTAAAGGCCAGGGTCTTGCTGCGGCAGACCGGGCAGCGGAAGCTCACCGGGTCCAGGGCGCTGAAGGGCGTGCCCGGCTCGATCCCCAGCTTCTTGATCCCCTCAACTGGATCAAACACAAACCCACAGCTGCGGCACTCAAAGCGGTGGGTATCGGGATCATCAATGGGTGCGGCGGCTTCCCCCGGCGATGGATGGAGTTCTTCGGGGAGGGTCTCCTCGCTCATGGCTGGTCCCATCGATTGAGGCGGACTCTAAGAGGCTGCTGAAAAAGCCAGCCAACTGCGGGAGAATGGCTCAACGGCATTGAGTGGATGCGCGGCCAGCAGGAACGCACCGGTCCCCTGTTCTCGTACATCTCCACAGAAGACCGAATCCCGGCCAGTCATCCCCTGCGGCAGGTACGCCGTCTGGCCGACCAGGCTTTGGATCGGCTGAACCCAACCTTCTGCCAGCTCTATCCAGAGGGCGGTCGCCCCTCGATTCCGCCGGAGCAACTGCTGTTGGCCCTGTTGCTGCAGGCGATCTACGGCATCCGCTCGGAGCGGATGTTGATTGAGCAGCTCGACTACAACCTGCTGTTCCGCTGGTTTGTTGGGCTCAATCCCGACGATCCCGTTTGGCATCCCACCTCGTTCACCAAAAACCGTGATCGGCTGCTCAACGAGGAGCTGATGGCCAAGTTCCTGGAACTGCTGTTGGCGACGCCGGAGGTCAAGCCGCTGCTGAGTTCAGAGCATTTCTCCGTGGATGGCACCTTGCTGCGGGCCTGGGCATCCCATAGCTCGCTGGAACGCATTGATGGCTTGGACGACGGACCGCCACCACCGAGTGGTGGCAACGGATTTGGAAGTAGCGCTACTGGTGGCAAGAAACGTGCCAAAGGCGACTTCCGTGGGCTGCTGCTCTCGAACCAGACCCACCGCTCGACCAGTGATGGGGAGGCCCGGCTGTTCAAGAAGGCTCCTGGTGTTGGCGCCTTTCTGAGCTTCATGGGGCATTGCGTCATGGAGAACCGCAATGGCCTGGTGGTAGCCAGCGAAGTCAGTCAGGCCACAGGCAGAGCTGAACGAGAAGCGGCGATCCGGATGGCCCGATCCCTCAAGGGTGCGCACCAGAAAACCCTTGGTGCCGATAAGGGGTACGACACCAGAGAGATGGTGGCTGACCTGCGCATCCGCGGCATCACGCCCCATGTGGCTCAGAACACCAGCCGCAGCGGCGGATCAGCGATTGATGGCCGCACTGCTCGCCACCAGGGATACGCCCAATCGATCAACTCCAGGAAGCGGATCGAACAGGTCTTTGGCTGGATCAAGCAGGCTGCTGGACTCCGTCAGCTCAAAGCCCGAGGGCGAACCAAGGTGGGAGCGGTGTTCCGGTTGCATGTGGTGGCCTACAACCTGATCCGCATCAGCAATCTGCTCAGGGCCCAGAGCCAGCAGGAGGCGATGGCATGAACGCACCGATCAAGGAGGCAATGGTCATGGCGATCATGACCATTGCAGGCAAATCGAGCCTGGAAGCGGTGCATGCGAGCCGCAGAGCACCGGTCAACCTGATTGACGCGATGCTGCTTGCGGTCACGAACAGGGCAAAAGCCCTCGCTTCCCTCGCTTTTTCAGCAGCCTCCTAAAGCCTTCTGGTTCTGCGGTCGAGCCACCTACGTAATTGATTGACGCGAGGGTAGTAGTAGTTACGATGACCGGTACCACAGCAGCAGCCAAGTGGAGGTGGTGCTGCGTCAGCAAATCGGAGCAACTCGCAGTGAAATGGTGGCGCTCAAGCCTATTTGATTAACGCGTCGAGCCTCGTAACCATCACTATCCCAACTGCGTTCTCACGGGTAAGCCGCGCTGAGAAGGAGCGACTTGACCTGTCAACAGAATTGACACGGGACATCTGCAAAGGGTTCAGCCATTGTGATTGGATTACGTTTTTGCCCAGCGACCTGAAAAGCATGCGTCTTCCGCATGAAAGAAGACCTCAGTCATGCAATTCTTGGGTGCCAATGCCTTGACCTCAGTCAAGGTAAACCTCCTTGCATTGCTAGGGCTATACCAGTCAAAGTTTGTAATTATCGATGTCTCGCCTCCCAGATCAGAATTCCAGAAACACTTCAAGAAGTTCCAGTAGATAAAACGCTGGATATCCATCGTTCCACCTTTGATGCCGAGAGCAGGAATTGCAGGTACATCTATGGATGTATTCAGATTACTTAAACGACGCCCAAGCTCTGTCAGTTGCTCGGACATAGACCACAATTCTTCTTTTGATAAATTGGTGCAATGAGAGCGAAAGTAATCATCCAAGAGTTCTCGCGGAAGCGCTTTCCTTGCGTAGAAATAGCAAGCGACTTCGCCTGTACCTTTTGTTATGCGTACTAATTCTGCAAACGTAGCCTCAGGATCTTCAGTATGCATGATTACCTGATCGCAACTCGCAAAGTCTATGCTGCAGTCACTGAATCCGGTAGCACCAATGTCTCCCTGAATGAAATATAGGTTCTCTATGTCAGCGTAGATGTTGGCTGCTTGCAGAACCGATTCTGAGAAATCCATCCCGATAATGAGTGTCTCTGGTGCCAAGCGAGCGAACCAGGCAGACTTGTATCCGAGACCACATCCAGCATCAAGAACTATGCGACACCCCTGCAAGTAATCTGCAAGCGCTTTCTCGTCGTTGAAGCCATATAGTCGTAAATACCATTCGCGTTGAAACTGGTAGAGTTTCTCTTTTTCGTTGCTCTGGGCATAGCGATTCCATTTGTAGGAAAAAGCAGAATTTGTCTGCTCTTGATTGACCTCTCTAGAGCAGGATGAGATTATTGATAGATTTGCTAGATATTGCTCTGGTGCTGAGAAGGTAATTGCTGATGAGAGTAGTTTGCTGAATCTTGGATGCATGACTACGAGGAAAACTGTGATAAATAAGATTACTTAGACATTGAGCGAGCAGAGCCAATTACCGGGTACCAGATGCGGATGTTGGCCATATACAGACAACTTGTATTTGCTTTTTTGCCTGGTTTTACCTCTTCAACAGAAGAAAGAGATTCGATCACAGTCCCAAATCACAATAAATAATATCACAGGGGATAGAGGTGATACCGCAGTATTTTGGTGTGTGGTCACCTGGAGACGGCCCCTTGGCCAGACTTTCTAACATGGCTTGGTAGCACATAAGAATTCATAACTATCATACCCCTGGCCTTAGGGAGGAGGAAATGGTTGCCTCAGTCGATGTGTTTAAATTGCTCTCAGAATATTGGCAATGCCTTCAAAGTGGCATTTGACACAATACGATTGATGGGATACTCTCATGTCCAGAAGCAGTGCATCGAGTTGACTCAATTAGTAAAGAGAATCGGCCGCCTGAGGGCATCGACCTACTAATTCTTTCATAGTCTACAGCTATTGTAATGACCGACAAATCTAATCATGATCCTCATTCATCTTTTCTGGCAGAACCTAAAGGTAACCCTGCTCGCATAGCAGAGCTGCTCTGTGAGCTTCAAGAGTTGTGGTTTCATGAACAGGAGCGAGTTCAAACAGAGTATTCACGTAGTTTGCCGTTTGGAGACTATATCGTTGATCGCTGGCAGAAGGCGCAGGCACTGCGATTTGGTGCAGGGACTTCGATATACGACAGCAGCTTGGTTCTTGGTGATGTAAGTGTAGGCAGCAACACATGGATTGGTCCATACACTATTTTAGATGGTTCAGGTGGTGGGTTGGTGATTGGAAATTACTGTTCAATCAGTGCCGGAGTGCAAATCTATTCTCACGATTCAGTACAGTGGGCCACTTCCGGTGGGAAGATGCCGATTGAGCATGCGAAGACCAGAATTGGGAGCAACTGTTATATAGGGCCCAATGTTGTGATAAGCAAGGGTATCTGTATAGGCGATGGTTGCATCATTGGTGCTAATAGTGTGGTGCTTCAAGATCTCCCTGCTGGAACTAAGGCCTTTGGCAATCCGTGTAAGCCGGCTTGACGAAAGATCTAAGTAGCTGCAGCACGATAAGCGATCGAGCTGACTGCTAAACTGGCACAAACAATAAACTCGAAAGCTAGCAGCAGGGCCCTCGGTCTGTTTAGAACTCCATCATCCATGTGTCAACACTTAGTAGTGACCATATCAATAGACGGTTGTTTTTTTTGCCTTGGAGGTGTTGTTCGACCAATGGCACGACAGACTTGTAGTCTAAGACTGAATAAATTGCGGCCTGGCTATTGAGAAGGCGTCGTTTGACAAAGTCGATGCTTTCCCCACGGAACCAGCTGGCGTCTGGAGAAGAAAATCCTTGCTTCTTTCTCTCCGCAACTTCGCATGGGATGTAGCGACTCACTGCCTCTCGAAGAATACGCTTGCCATCCCCAGTCTTCTGGAAGTAGTTGTCTTTCTTGATTCCTGTATCGTTTTCATTGATTCTCGCAGAACTTCTCAGGTTATTTATCTTTAGCTCCACTGGGCACTGCATTGCGAAGTCAACAAGGTCGTTGTCCATGAATGGCACACGGCTTTCTAACCCATGTGCCATTGAAAGTTTGTCTTCAATGGTAAGTAGGCCATGCAGAAAAGTCTTGGCTTCGAAGTAAAGAGAATGGTTTATGTAGTCTTCAGGCCGCTTTAAGTCGTTGGCATGATTAGTGAATACTCCAGCAAAAATTTCGTGTGCACAGACATGTTTTGCATCATTCGCAATAGGTGCAAACATGGCTTCGAGATCCCTTTCACTTGCAAGCCTTTGCCAGTATGAGTAGTAATGACTGATGTAATCTTCAAAGCTTTGGGCATCTGCTGCACGGTAGTAGCGCCAAGGATATCCGCCAAAAAGCTCGTCACCACCACTCCCTGAAAGTACGACCTTAACGAATCTGCTGCTTAGTTTGGCCGCATAGTAGTTAGGATAACTCTGTCCGACACGTGGCTCTTCGATATGGTTTGTTACGAGCGGCAGTGATCGTTCCATGTCTCCTGCTTTAAGTACCATTTCATAATGTTCAGTCTTGAACAAGGCTGACATTGCCTCAGCTTTACTACGCTCGTCGAAGCCGAGTTCAAGACCAGATGCTGAACTTAGGTCAAACCCGCAAGTAAATGTCTTAAGATCGTTGATGTTTTGTGCTGCGATCGCAGTTATGGAACCAGAGTCTATCCCACCTGATAGATAGCTGCCTACTTCAACATCGCTTACGAGCTGTCGAGTAACCGCTTGCTTGAAAAGCCTGTCTAATTCTTCTATATACTCTGTGCGGGGGATTTGCCTTGTGGATTCGTTAAAGCTATAGTCCCAATACTGGGTGAGCCTGGGGGTTTCATTGTCTCGATTGCCTATTGTCAGATAGTGGCCAGCGGGGACTATGTGTATGCCCTGCAATAGCGTCTGATCGGTGAATATATTCTGAAATGTAAAATACTCTACAAGGGCTGACTTGTTCAGTTCGCGCTTAAAGCTTGGCTGAGATGTGATTGCTCTCTGTTCAGATCCAAACGCAAAGAGGCTCCCTTGACTTGTGTAGTAAAGCGGCTTAATGCCATATCGATCACGGGCAAGTAGCAATCTCTTCTCTTTGCGGTCCCAAAGCGCAATCGCAAACATGCCGTTAAACCTCAGCAAGGCGTTTGTGCCCCATTGAGCTAGCGCGTAAAGGACCATCTCGCTGTCAGTATTGCTGCGAAACCAGGTTCCATCGGCTTCTAATTCTGTACGCAGTTCCCTGTAATTATAAATTTCTCCATTATAGCTCAGTATATACCGGTGGTCACTGCTGATCATGGGCTGATGCCCAGCCGGGCTCAGGTCGATGATCGCTAGTCGTCTGTGCCCAATTCCCACATTGCCTTCTATCCATTGTCCCTCACCATCGGGTCCGCGATGTGAGATGGCATCTGTCATTCGTTTGAGCATCACTGGCGAAACTGGTTCGCCGTTGAAATTTATGCGCCCAGCGATCCCGCACATCAGAGATCTCTGCGGCGTACGACATCAATCACGTATTCCTGCTCCTGTCGAGTCATTCCGTGAAATAGGGGGAGTGAGATGCTGCAATCGTTAGCTGCTTGCGCCGCTCGAAACTGATCGGCTCTAAGTTGGTACTTGTCTCGGTAGTAACTAAGCATGTGAATGGCATGGGTTGCAGGACGAGTAGAAATGCCTTGTTGCTGCAAAGTTTCCATCCAGCCGTTGCGCTGGTTGCGGATCTGCCCTAGTAACTCATCATCGGCTGATGCAAGTGCTTGTTGCACCAACTTGGGTTCAAACAGACAAGGGTAGCTCTGATAGCCATGACTAGACGTTGCAGGCTGTTGAGGAGTCTGAAGCCAGGACAGTTCTGCAAAGGCAGCGTCGTAGCGGACCGCCAGCTGGCGGCGCTCAGCCACGATCTCGTCAGCCCGTTGCATCTGTGCTGCACCTAAGGATGCCTGCAGATCTGTCATACGATGGTTGTAACCGGCCTCTGGGTGATCCGCTAACAAGTAAGGCCTCGGGCCTATGTGCCGCTGGAGATCGCTCATAGCGGCACCGTGATCGCGCAGGCAGCGCAAGCGTTCAGCCAGTCCAGCGTCATTAGTGGTGATCATGCCCCCTTCGCCGGTGGTGATTGCTTTGCGGGGATGAAAGCTAAAGCACCCAGTGTGCCCAAGTGTGCCCACATGCCGGCCGTTCCAGGTTGCACCAAAGCCACAGGCGGCATCTTCCACCACCCACAGCCCATGGCTCTTCGCAATGGCGTTGATGGCATCCATCTCTGCAGCCAGGCCAAACAGGTGCACGGGTAGGATCGCCTTGGTGCGAGGCGTGATCAGGGCCTCGATGCCGCTTGGATCAAGGTTGAAGGTGGCTAGATCAATATCGGCAAAGACCACCCGGCCCCCCAGGTGTTCCACCACGTTGGCGGTAGCGATCCAGGTGAAGGCAGGAACAATTGCCTCATCACCAGGGCCAAAGCCCAGGGCTGCCAGCGATAGGTGCAGAGCCGTAGTACAGCTGGTTACAGCAATGCTGTGCTCGGCACCGGTGAACGCGCACCATGCTTCTTCAAAGGCACGCACCTTGGGACCCTGGACCAGCCAGCCGCTGCGCAGAGGCTCGAGCACACTCTCGATCTCCTCGGGCAACAGAGAAGCGCGTGCGATAGGGACATGCATTGGAGTGACCTCGTTCATGCCGCTACTCGCTGTGCAGCTCGACGAGCCTCAACCTCGGCGATGTGGGTGGCTCGCCAATCGATCAGTCGCTGCAAGCCCTCGCGCAGCTTGATTGCGGCGGTGTAGCTAATCTCTTCAGAGGCCTTTTGAGGACAGCCAATGCGGTTACGCACCAGCGTTGCCTGACTACGCGGTGCGTAGTTGATAGGCTTTTTGCAGCCGGTTAGGTCCTGCAGCAGTTCAGCAAGCTCCTTTAACGAGGTACGCGTGCCAGTGCCCACGTTATAAAAGGCATCGCTGCTGCTGGCCTTCATCGCACACACATTAGCCTGGGCGCAATCTTCAACTGCCACAAAATCAAATGCTTCAGAGCCATCACCAAGGATCGTGGGACTTTCGCCACGGTCGATGGCATCGAGCATCTTCATAATCACGGCGATGTAAGCGCCTTGGTAATCCTGCCGAGGGCCGTACACGTTCATGTAGCGAAGGCCCACGTAGTCGAGTCCGTAGCGGTGATGGAAAGCCCGCAGCATTGCTTCGCCGCAGATCTTGGTGGCGCCGTAGAAGTTCTTGTTGTTGAAAGGATGATCTTCGGTCATGGGTTCGCTGAGTGCGTCGCCATAGACGGATGCCGATGAGGAGTAAACGAGCCGTTGCACGCCAGCTTTCGTGCACGCTTCCATCACGTTGAATGTACCGCGCACATTCACATCAAAAGCTGAGCGCGGATACTCATGGCACTGCAGCAACCAAAGTGCGGCAAGATGAAACACGCCATCCGCGCCCTGCATGGCGGCTTCGAGAATGTCAGTCTGAAGGATGTCGCCTCCGATGTCATACACCTTGAAGCGAGGATCCTGGCGGGCGCCAGCCAGATTCTCCAGGCGGCCACGCACAAAGTTGTCATAGACAATCACTTCGCCAACATCTTCGCGAAGTAGTGCATCGACTGTGTGAGAGCCAATCAGGCCGGCTCCACCGATCACAAGGAATTTCTTGCCGCGGATGTCCATCAGTGAGAAGCAAGGGGTGATTGGTCGAGAATTAGATCCGCCAGGGCAAAACTGGCAGTAAAAGCCGGTGAGATGGCATTCAGCACATGGGTACTCGCCTCGCCATGCTCCAGCCTAAAGTCTTGCACCAAGGTGCCAGACTGCCGGTCGTAGAGTTGAGCCCGTATACCCACCTTCTCACTGGGGATCAGGTGTTCAGAGCGCAGACCGGGGACAAGTGCCTGTGCCGCCTTCACGAAGAGCGGTTTGAGGCCGTGCAGCGCCTGCTCGCGGGCATAACGGCGGAACCCTCCAGCATTGCGCCACCACTGGCTGACTAGGTCGCCCAGGAACTCAACCGCCATCAAAGGCTCCACTCCCTCCAGCCCCCGGTAGTTCTCCCTACCCCAGGCCGGGATAGCCGTTGGCCCCAGGGTGATACTGCCATCCGGGCTTGGAGTGACATGCACCCCAAGGAATGGCAGATTCAGGTCCGGAACAGGGTAGAGGTTGGTCGTGAAGTGGAAAGGGGCACGGGGATCAAGCAGCCAGTACACGCCTTTAAACGGCAGCAAGGTGCACTGCTCAGCAAGCCCAAAGGCCTGAGCCATCCGATCAGCCTGAAGACCGGCAGAATTGAAGAGATAGCCGTATCTCAGCACGCGCTCTTCCCCAGAACTGCTTTGTAGGGTCAAGGCTCTTGATTCAGGTTGCACTCGGGCAGTATGCGTGCCGCACTGAAAGGCAACACCCCTCTCCCTGAGCCTCTGCTCCAACCGCTGCAGAACCAGCTTAGGCTTAACCACGCAGGTTCCTGGGCTCCAAAGGGCACGATCACTGGCCGTGCGACCGTCAGGCACAAGTCTATGAAACTCCGCTCGATCAATGAGCTGAACCTCGGCCCCATTTGCTTGACCACGATGCAGGAGCAGCTCGAGCTGCCCATCGAGTTCTAGTGCCTGGGGGGCAATTACCTTGCCACAGGCCAAAACGGGCAAACGTTCGGCCTCACACCAGGCACGCAAGCGCCGGGCACCTTGCACACACACCTGAGCCTTGAGCGTGCCTGGGGGGTAATAGAGACCAGCATGCAACACCCCACTATTGCGACCAGAGCTGTGGCAGCCAAGTTCAAGTTCCTTGTCGATAATTACGATCGACAGCTCGGGATGTCTTTCAAGGAGCTGATAGGCCAGCGCCAGACCAACCATGCCGCCGCCGAGGATGGCGATGTCTGCATGGAATGAACTCATGGCCTTGGGCGGCATACTTCAGCCCCTGTCATTTGCCTGCAGACTCGTCCATCATTCAATTCGATTACACGATCACATTTGGACAATGTGCTAAGCCTGTGTGCAATTATGATCAGAGTTATGTTGTTGCTTAGTCCCTCTATGGCATCCATCACCGCACGTTCGGTACCGGCATCTAGCGCGCTTGTTGCCTCATCAAGTATAATCACGTCGGCCTGCCTGTAGAGCGCTCGTGCGATACCTATGCGTTGGCGCTGCCCACCACTTAGGCGAATACCTCGTTCTCCTACGAAGCTTTGAAAGGCTTGATCCTTAGCCTCTATGAAACTGGCAATTTGAGCCTGATTCGCGACATGGCGCACACGTTCCATGTCGATTTCACGGGGAGGCACTCCAAAAGCGATGTTCTCGGCGATAGTACTGTCTGCCAAATAGATGCTCTGGGGCACATGTGCGATAGATGCGCGCCAGGCTTTCAGTCTCCCTGGATGATTGGGATCATGAATATCATCGCTATCAACGAAGATCTTACCAGATGTTGGCTGCAGAAGTCCCATCAAAAGATCAACTAAGGTGCTCTTGCCACTACCGGTAGTTCCAATAACACCAATGCGCTCGCCTTGACAAATCTCAAGACTTAGCTGACTAATCACCTCGGGCAGCTCTTTCCCATAGCTAAAACAAACATTATCAAATTGCAAACACTTGCGCAGAGACAGAGAGGTATCTTGTCTCAACCAGGCAGGCAACGGCTGCCGGAGCATCGCAAGCACATCAGACAGAGGACTGTTGTATGCCTGTAGGGAGGCCCAGCCGGTGTAAATCTGCTGAAGTGCTGGAAGCAAACGTTGGGCACCCAAAGCAAAGGCGCCAAGCACAGGAATAACGTCGTCTCCACTGCCTCTCTGCAACAGCAGAATACCTCCCAGCAGAGCAAGGGCCAAGGTACCCAAGGCTTCCAGAATAAACCGGGGAAATGCTGATAAATATTGATTCTGGGCTTGCAGTTTTCGCTGTGGTCGATCGGCTCGCCGATAAATCTCCAAAAATGTCGATTGACTACCGGCCAGCACAACATCGCGAATGGAACCAAGACCCTCCTGCAAAGCCTTGAGTTGATGATTTGTCGCTAGAGCAATTTTTTCACCATTCCCGAGGAGTTTTAAGCGTGTAGATCTAGCTATCCAGCAGTAGGAACCGCCAAAAAGAATACACATGAGCAAGGCTGCGGGCCAGTCGATCAGCAGCAAACCAATAAGCAATCCAGTAGCAACAACGGCCGCTGTTAGCAGCTGCAGCAATGCGTTGAGGGCAGCCACAGTAAGGTTGATTTGCGCAACGGTGGCAGTGATCACTGAGCTGCTGTTACGTTGAAGGTGGACTTCGTAGGGTTGATAAAGTGTGCGTTCGTATGCCTCGCAACTCAGGTCCGACCCGACTGCGGCAGCCAAACTAGTGTTGAACCATAGGTTCGTCAGCCGAATCACTGCAGCCAGCACCGCAGCGGCCGCAAAGATTGCCATGGCCGGCAAGATCAATTGACTCGCCTCTGTGAGGCGCACTGATCTGGCAAGACTCTGCACCAGGGGCTGCTGCCAAAGTCTTTCTGGATCACTAAGAGCTGTGAGGAATGGCAGCACTGCAGCCAACGAGACGAGCTCTACCACGCCGCTGGCCAACATCAGGAATAGAACCAGCCCCATCTGAATGCGGCGCCGTTTACTCACATACGACCAGATGCCCCTCAAGAGAATTAGCGTCGATTGAGATTTTCCCCTCACTCAATACTCCATTGGCAGGTGCACCGTGCGCCCATCCCGCGCTGAGCGGTAAGCGCCGATTAGTAGCTCCAGGCTGCGCAGGCCCTCGCGGCCGTCGCACAACGCCTCGGCCTTGCCCTGCAGGGCATCGAGCACGTTGGCGTAATAGGGCGGATGGCCAAAGCCGTAGACACTAGTTGTGTGGTAGCTGGCCTGCTCCGCCAATGCATCGTCGGGGCTCTCGTCAGCAAAGGACCAGTGCTCGATCTGGTTGACAGCCGGCCCGCCGATGCGCACCGTGCCGGTTTCGCCGAGCAGCGTGATCGAACCCTCCAGGTTCTTTGGATAGGTGAGCATCGTTACGGCCAAGGTGCCAAGGGCCCCGTTGCGCCAGCGCAACTGCAGAGCAGCGGTGTCTTCGACCTCGATGGCGCGGCCCAGGGTGGCGATTGATGCGCTGACGCTTTCGACCGGTCCGACCAACCAGTCGAGCAGATCCACATAGTGGCTGGCCTGATTCATCAGCGCGCCTCCGTCAAACTCCCAGGTACCGCGCCAGCTGTCCTGGTCGTAATAGCTCTGCGGCCGCTGCCAGAACACATTCACCGTCACCATTGCAAGCTTGCCGAAGCGCCCTGCCTGCAGCTGACGCCTCACCAGCTGAAGGGTGCTGTTGAAGCGGTTCTGCTTCACCACGAACAGTCGCACGCCCGCGTCATCGCAGCTCTTTACCATCGCCACGCCATCGGCCCAGCGGGTAGCCATCGGCTTTTCAGTGCACACATGCAGACCTGCCTCGGCCGCCGCGATAACTTGGCCAGGATGTAGGCCGCTGGGAGTTGCCAACACCACCAAGTCTAGTCGGATTGTGTGACTTTGCACCGCCTTCAGCAACTCGCTGTACGTGCTGAACTGAGCCGGTTTAGCGGCAACTCCAGGAAAGTCGACCACTGCTTCGCTGAACAACTGCTGGGCTTGCTCGAGCTGCTCAGGCTGGGTGTCGCAGAGTGCCACCAGCTCGGCGCGCTCATTGTGCATCGAGATCGCCTTGATGTGGTTTCGACTGATCCGTCCACAACCGACCAGTGCGATACGGATACGTCGATCGAGGATCGGAGCGATGGGATAAAGCATGAAACTCACATAACAGCGATATGCTGGATAAAAGAGACTACAGCAGAAACACTTTAGTCCAAACCTATTTCCCGGAGATAAGGTGGAATGGCAGGCTCAGCACCCTCTCGCAGGGGGACATCGCAAAGGACAACCGCAGGATAGATCACAAAACTTTCTGCACCAGCTCCGACCAGCAAGTGCTGGTTACTGGTCGGGACATAGTGGGGTAATGCACAGCTGTAGTTAAGCCACCAGCCGCTGCTCCGGTTGCGCCGCCTCCGGACCAAGGATGTATTGGCCGTGATCGAGTGACGTGGACCCCGGAAACTGGTCCAGGGTGAATGAGAGTCCTCATCCGGCCAGACTGGGCCGGGGACTCGACCATGAAACTTACCAGGCACACGGCGGAGCAAATCATCCGCAAGCTCAAGACCGCCGAGCAGCTGATCGCCCAGGGCAAGACCGTCCTCGACGTCTGCCGCGTCATCGAGGTGACGCAGCCGACCTACCACCGCTGGCGGCAGCAGTACGGCGGGATGCAGGCCGAGGAGGCCAGGCGGCTGACTCAGCTGGAGAAGGAGAACGCCCGGCTCAA
>Ga0194119_10008723_pt1 | contig 13839 bp, 10 predicted proteins | sample TA2MahC100mmetaG_FD_148620 | JGI IMG/M metagenome (GOLD analysis project Ga0194119, IMG submission 148620) | Freshwater microbial communities from Lake Tanganyika, Tanzania - TA2015018 Mahale Deep Cast 100m | ecosystem: Environmental > Aquatic > Freshwater > Lake | place: Tanzania: Lake... | reverse complement strand
CGTATTCAATGGTAGGTTGGGTTTGAAGTGCCGAGCAGGATGCCAGCAACACGATTACAAACGAGATCATCTGGATTCTGGTATTCATTTTTCCCTCTCTATCGTTGCCAGCGACCATCAATTCACCTCCTGCAAGCATTTCGTAGTCCATGCGCGAGGGGAACAAAGCGTTTCAGATAATCGGTCATGCTTCTATTCCCGTTCGTAATGATCGCGGCAGATATGCCGGTGCGATAATCTCCGAACGCCAGCAGGATAAACAGATGCAATAGAGTTGATAATTTGACGTTTCATTTTTCTCTTAAGGCTCCTTTCGTTTCCGAATCCTTATTTTGTCCCAGAACAGGTATATCAAAGCCGCCAGGAGGAACCAGAAAGTGATGGAGACGGCATATCCATATGTTCGGTGGATGTTGAAGGCTATCCTGATCAGGCTGAACAAGGCGAAGTATTCAAGCACGATGTATGGGATGTGCGTTTTCCAGTTACGCCTGAACTCCACCTTGAAGACAAAGTCTAGGAGGAACTCCACCAGCATGTAAAGAAGAACCAGGGCTAGTGGAACCAGGAACGCTGGACCTCTTCCCTCGGACAGGTAGCGGATGAAGACGATCGAGAGCGGGATCGCCATGAGCAGCCACAGTATGCCGATGCCTCTGACGGCTGTGGTCAACCCGTTCTTTTGGGCAACAAAGAGAAGGACGAGCAGGAGATTGAATGCCAGCGTACTGAAAAGGAAGATCAGGTCGCTGAGGAACAGGGCGCCGATAATCGCCAACAGCACAGACATATGGTCAATGTCTCCCTGGTTCATCAACACGATCAGCGTCATTCCATCAGCCGGATAGCGGAGGTAAAACGTGGCAAAGCCTGCAGCCCCGGCCCACCCCGCGCCGCCAACCAAGGGCTGCCCCAGGAGCCTGGTCACCAACCAGCCATAGCCGTAGCCGAATGGCGGGTATTCGGTCATAGGAATATAACGCTCGAACATCGGCTGCAACTCAGCCTGGGGCATGAGCTGATCGGTATAAAGAGCCTGGTCCAAGAGGAGCATATCTCCGGTGGTAGAGTACAGCCAACCTTCGCCATTGGAGATGGGCCATTGCGGCCACTCCTCCACCCCGGTCGTGGCGTAGTGATCGGTATAACCCACTGCTCTTCCACTCGAATTGTCTTCGTATCCTGAGTCGCGCATATTCAGCGGTGTGAAGATGTTCTCCAGGAGGAAGCCTGCATAGGATTGGCCGGAAACCTGTTCGATGATTTGAGCCAGGAGGTTGTAATCGTGGTTGTTGTAGGCGTACTGCTCGCCCGGGCGAGTCTCAAGCGGAACCTCCCCGGCGATCTTAATGTAGTAGGCAGGGTCAGGCGGTGCCTCCGGGTCACTTGCAGCGTCGACCACAATGTCGTACAGCTCGGGAGACAGCCCCGCGGTATGGGTCAGCAGCTGGTGGATGGTGATGTCCTTCCAAGCTGCAGTGCAATTGGTGATATAGTCGCAGATGGGGTCCTGTACATTCAACTTCCCTTGCGATTGCAGGATCAGGATCGCCATGGCCGTGAACTGCTTGGATAAGGAACACAGGTGAAAGCGCGTCCCGGGTGTATTGGGGATACCCCGCTCGCGATTCGCGAGCCCATATCCTTCACTGAGAAAAACCACCCCGTCTTGCGCGATCAAGACCGAGCCGGTGAATGTGCCATCGCGGGTCCATTGGGCCAGCAGTTTGTTTAGGTTGGAAGCTGCCTCCGGCTTCACCACCAGCCTGGGAGGGCCAAACAGCGCGTAGGTCAAAAGTGGAAGGGCGATAATGATTGAAATCATCAGTACGAAAAACGTTTTTTGTTTCATGGTAGAACTCCATTTACAACTATCTTTGTTCCTCATTCATTTTTACATTCCTACGAAAGGTTTGAAAACGAGTTTTGCATTTGGGGCATACCCTGGAGGGGCTTTGCTCTCCACGAAAGATGTATTTCTTACATTGATACTCTTTCTTTCACTATTGAATTAGAAAACGATTTTCCAATCGCCTGTTTTTGACAGGCTACTGAGTAGCTCGTTTATTTTTTGATCCATCATTCCCATTGCGAGGGAGATCCTGATGAGTTCGCTTGAGCATCCGGCGGCGGAAAATGATAATCACCACAGCTACCATCAAGACACTTGTCAAGCAGACCGTTCCTGCTGTAGCACCTAATCCCAGTCGGCTGACCAACCCAAGAGCAATCCTGGACAGTGGGCGCGGAATTCCACCTCGTGGAACCGGAATTGGAGCCAGATCGCACTCATTGCAGACTGGCAGGTTCTCAGAACGCCAGGCATCATATTGTTTGCGCAGTTCGAGCAGGGGGTTGGAGCCGCCTCTGCCCTCAATGACGGAGATGAACAGCCACGGAGTGTCAGGGTCATTGTGCGAGGGATCGCGGCCCATGGTGGCAGCAAAAGGCGGTTGGTCAGCCCTGGAAACGGCGATAAAAGCTGCCTGGGCGGTTTGCTGAATACCATTGCCATTGCAGCGACGATCGCCGCCAGCGGCGGATGCGGCTTCCAGCGCGCGCAGCAAGCGATCCGGGAACGCAACGGGGCCGATGTCGGTTGTTGCAAAAGCAGCCAGGGCATCCGAAACAACTTTCGGACCCTCAAGGGTATTGCCCTGCGCGCTCACTGCCATGGCGATGTTCTGCTGATCGCCAGACCATACTTCAGTCTGATTTCCGGTGAAGCCTGCCACATGAACCTTTCCCCCATTAAAGGTCACCACGCCATACTGACGAATACCATTGTCTGCATCGTATGACTCGTTGCTCACAAAATCGATAATCTCAGTTGCTATAGCTCCTTGCTGGAGCATATTGAATATTTGCATTCGTTGTTTTGGATCCAGTGCTGCGGCTTGTGTTGCTGAGGCTCCTTGTCCTGGCACTAGAGCTGTCATACCCGCTGCCGATATAGGGACACAGGACGCTCCGGCGATGCCAACCTCACCAGTTAAGGGATCGACTGCGACGATAGAAAACGTACTCTTTTCCGGGATTACTGCGTTGTAAATAAATGCCTGTACAGAAGTTGAACTGACCAGAACCCATAACAGGCCCAGCGCTGAGAAAAAGCCAAATACCTGCGTGAGTTGCCAACCCTTTCTCAACCAAGTGCTCTCAGCCATCCGGAATTTTCTCTTATCTATCTGAATAGTATTGTTTGTGGATTTCATGTTTTTTCTTTCTTTTTGTCAGCCATCCAGAACCGGCGCCTGATAAACCGCTGGGTGGGCGGAGGGGAGTTTCTTCCACATACTGTCGGATACGATGGCAACGATCGCCAGGCTGACGAACAGGGCGCCGCTGGCAATATTCGTCGAGAATTGGTCTCCGAAGGCGTTCATGGCGGCATGGAAAAGAACTGGTGCAAGGATACTGCCGTTCGTGCGGTTGTATAACCAGGCCATGAGAATGGAAAAAACGAGGTTGTAAAACAAACGGTTTGTAAGTATCTGACTGACAGGAGTATTTGTGCCTATATCCAAGGGTAAATGCCACATTGACCAGAAGAATCCCACGATCAGCGCCGATACGATGACGGGGTAACGGGTTTGCAGGCGGGGCAGGGCAAAACCGCGCCAACCGCTTTCCTCGTTGATGCCACCGGTCATCAGGAGGACATGCAGGAATTCCAGCAGGAGCAGGAATGCAACATCCTGGAACGCCATGCCAGCCATGAAGAATTTCGCCTCACTGCCAAACTGGAGCGTGATCCACATCCCAAGAAGCGGAATCCCCGGGAAGGTAAGGAACACCACCAAGTACCACAACACAGAGCCTCTCGGTTTGAGTAACGTCGAGAAGTGCTTACGGATACCGGGCGTCCGGGCATAGGCGCTGGAAAGTACCCATGCAGGGAAAAGCGAGAGGAAGCCGTAGATAAAGGCTGCCATCACCAGTTCGACCTTATATATCTTCCACGCATACAAAATCAAGATCGGAGCCGAAACCAGCCATGACAGGAGAAACGCAATTCGATGGGGTTTCCTGTCCGCCTGTTTGGGCTGGGGTTCTACGATGCCCGAGATCAACATCGCCATCAGCGCGGGGCTGAAAACCACCAGCGGCTCCATCAAAGCCCCCGCAGTAGTGTCCCCATGGAAAACATAGAAATAGATGAATAGCAGCGGCCAGGTGATGGCATAGGCGAACAGGAAGAAGGCCGTTACTTGATGACTTTTCATCCAATCGTTCAGCTTTTTCATGGTGCATCTCTTTTTTTGTTGTCTGTTACTTGCCGTCACCTACCCTGCAAGAAGTAGACGGTGACGAGCAACACAGCCAGTACAACTGCCAGCGCTACTCCAATGACGATCCCTCGCTTCTGTCTCACCTTTTCCTGCTCGGTGAGTGGACGGAGCTCATCCTTGTGCCTTTGCTCCAGTGACGCGCCAATGCCCGGGCCGATGGCAGCGCTGATACCGATCCCCTCGCCAAAGTATCAAAGGCGGGCCAGGCGCCGCGTGGGAATCTTCCAATCCGACTCGATGATCTTCTTCAAGTTCTGACCTTCCTCCCGCATGTGCTGTCTCATCGCCTCCAGCCTGCGATGGAACAACACGCGAAGAACCGCATCTACGAAGCGACCCACAATGGGGAAACTGGAACCGAGTCCAAGTTCTGCGACGAATTCGACTTCATCGTCTTTTGGGATGACTTCGAAGGCTCCCTTGCCCAATCCGATAATTTCGTATTCCATTCGTTTGTCAGGCTCAACCTTCGTCAGGCGAAACCGCAGGGTATGCAAGTTTCCATGGAGATGCTCCTGGCATTCGATCTCAGAGCCCGGCTGGCGCATGGATCCCTTGATCACTCGATAAGCAACGTGGTCGGGATGCCAGGAAACATATTCTTTCGGCAACGACTCCAACCATCCAAAGATTCGTTTGGTCGAGGTTTGAATCGTGATGGTATCTCGTAACTTGATCAATTCGATCGCTCCTTTCTCAAATCCAGGTCACACCCTTTAGGTTGCGTTTGATGCCTCGCTGATACCGATACCGGGGATATCCGAGGACCATCGAAGCCACAACCACATTGTTTTCAGGGATTGAGAACAACCTGCGCAAGGAAGGACTGTTTTGAACCGCCGGAGGGATTAAGTCGATCGCGGTGCCTCCGAGTCCCAACGCGTGTGCCGCAAGAAAACCAAAGGTCAGAGCAATGTGGATGTCTCCTTCATAATTCTCGGCATCGCGATGAGCATGAAAGAGGATCATCGCAGGCGCATGGCGCGTAATGGTGTCCTCCGTCCCTTGTTTCAACTCCGGTAGGCGGCTCTTCATCAGGGCACCACATGCCGAACCAGGGTCTGGAACTTCGCCTCCCCCACCTTGCGGCGAATAAAAAATCGAGCCAGCGGGTTGCCCATGGCTTTTATCAAACCATCATAAACTTCGATCATTGCAGGCAATGCCCGACGAATTACAGATGCGTCCTGCACAATCACAACCTCCGTCTTGAGTGGCGTGAATCCAGGCGGAGCAAATGAGATTGCCTGTATAACTTTTTCCAGCAATTCTCTGGGAACCGGCTTGTCTTTGAAGACTCGAATTGCCCGGCGTGTTTTTATCATTTCAAGAAACGACATTTCAGTCACCGTCCCGGCTGGTAGTGTGAAGAAATCGCGCAAATAATCCAATCCATCTACAACGCTGGACTGGAAAGGTCAGATAGCCATACATTGACCGCATTTGATACAAAGATGCAGGCGATCAGGATGCAAGTAGATTTCGCCATTGCCGTCTTTCTTCATGATCCGATTCGGACAAATATCCTCGCATATGCCACAGGCGTTACAGGTCTCCCGGTGGATGCGGATTTGGTGTTGCATATGTTATCCAACCTGCCATAGCTCTTTCAATTCGGTAATCCGCGCCAGATGATGCCGGTCATGCTGTGTGTGGAAAAACAACATGTCGCACAAGCGCATGGGTTTCTTCAACCGGGGATGGAAAATGGCTTTGTCGAAGTCTGCGAGATTCATTCCTTCCAGGCGATCGATGTAATTTTGCCGTTGCTCCCGAAATTGATCGAGGATCCACCCGATATCCTGGCTGTTGAAATTGGCTTGATTCGTGGGATTGTCCTCGAAGCGGGCTGGTCGCAATTCCGGTGCATTGTTTTCATAGTCATCCAGCCGGCCAAGGAACAGGGATTCGACCGCCAAAAAATGGCCTGCATTCTCCTGGATGGACCAGGAATCTCCATCTCGGCGAATGAGCACTTCCCGTGGCAGGTCTTTGACAGCTTCTCTCAAACGCGCCGGCGTTTCGCGTAGGGATTGGAGAAATTCCATATATTTGGATGCCGGAAAGTCAAAATCGAATTGTTTCTTCAGCCAGTCTTCTTTGTGAGACATGGTTTACTCCCTTTTTTTCTCCAGGATCTCAACAATACCTTTACTGCCATCCACGGAAATGGTTTGGCCGTCCGCAATGCGGCGGGTTGCGACGCCCGTTGCCAGCACCGCAGGGATGCCATATTCACGCGCGACGATGGAACTGTGACTGAGCGGACCTCCGATATCTGTCACGACCGCGGATGCGTGCGTGAAAAGCGGAGTCCAGGCGGGGGTGGTGGTGACAGCGACCAGCACATCACCTTGTTTCAGCCTGCCGAAATCCTCGGGACTGAACAATAGACGCGCAGTGGCAGTGACTTGGCCTGTACTTGCACCCAAGCCTTTGATGATGTTTCCGGAAACATCTACCTTGCTCCAAGGAAAGAGTCTTGTCCAGGATGATTTTTCGGGAAGTACAGCGGGCGGGATGAGTTTCATTTGTTCACGCCATGTGGCTTTGCGGCCAGATGCCCTTGCAGAATGATCCGGCAGAAGTTCACCGTGTTCAAGCATGGAAGCGAGTTTGTCCACTTCCTCTTCCACCAGCCAGTAGATTTCATTGGCGTGCTCGAGTGCGCCATTCACGACAAAGCGTTTGCCCAATTCGCCCAACAGACGGCGGACTGTGGTATGTCCCATGCCCATGTCGGCGATGCTGTCTTCGCGCGCAGGCCCCGTATCTACTGCCCATTTGAAAACTTTATCGAACCAGCGATTCGGGATCAGTTTGAAGCGGTTGCGAATTTTCTTAAGCGTCTCTTCACGATGATGAATTGCCTCGCGCTGACGGGCATAGGGGTCATTGCCTTTGCCTTCCACATACAGTTTGAGCGCATCGAGAATCACTCCGGGCGTTTCGGCAGGAGTCGGATTCATGAAATCGAATTCATAAGAGGTGTGACCATATTCATCAAGATGATTTTCGAGGCGGGATTTGAACTCGGTCCAGTCTTGAACGGGTATAACTTCGGCGGTGGATTCAGCCTGAAGCGCGGCAACCAATTCACCTGTCGAGCTCCGAAGCATGAAATCGCCCAATGCCGGGTATGTGCGTATCCACATTCCCAGGCCGAACAAGGATTTTTCCGCCTTCAATGGCACGGTATCAAGACCGAACAACAGCGTGGAGGCGGCGGGATCACCTTTGCGTTTGATCATTTTGTAGACGCCAGAAAAGATGATCTCACTGGAACTTGCAGAGGGCAAAGTGCCAGATTGGATGACCGTGTAATACTTTCCCGCTATATACATCAACTCGCGCGCGCCCTCGAGAATTTCAGAGGGCGTCAGGAATTCGGGATTTTTTTCATCCCATTTTGTGATGACGTTTTTCATTGATTTACGCGCTTCCAGCCAGCGTTCTGCGCCTCCCGTGAACATGAATTTCAAACCCGTGAACGCCAGTCTCATCATGGCCAGGGTGAATTTAAGGTTCATCAAGAAGCCCATGTAAACGTAGCCGTTGATGATACGATATTGATACTCGGCTTCCAGCACATCAATATCCATCAAATCACTCAATTCGGCAGTGGCTTTGTTAACGGCGCGCAATCCCAGTGTGCCGAACAGGGGGGAGACTGCGTTGGGTAAATGCTCAGCGAGACTGCCGCGCGCATACACAGCTTTGGGATTGAGTCGCGTCCATTCAATCGATGGAGCAGATTGTGCAATTTGGTCCTGTTCGGTTGTTCCGAGAACGACCTCGCCCTTCGTCCCATCCACCGTGATGACCTGTCCGCTTTGGATGCGCTTGGTGGCGACGCCTGTTCCCATCACGGCGGGAATGCCGTATTCGCGGGCGACGATGCTTCCATGGCTGAGCGGTCCGCCGATATCGGTGACGACGGCGGATGCCATGGCGAAGAGCGGTGTCCAGGCGGGGGTGGTGGTGCCAGCAACGAGAACTTCACCAGGGCGCATTTGCTCGAAATCCTCGGGTCCGCGCAAGACGCGGGCGGGCGCGGTGACTTTTCCCGCGCTGGTAGGAACTCCCTTGAGAATGTTGCTGGTTCGGTTTCTTTCGGATTCCGCCAGCCAGACACTTGTGTCAATGCCCATGAATTTTTTCTTCATCGGCATCATGGGCGGCGGAGTCTCTTGTCCGACTTTCTTGTGGAAGGCTTTGCGTTCATCCACACGCGCCGACAGGTTTTCAATCTCTGCGCCTTGTCCCAGGGTGCGGACACAAGCCTCCACTTCGGCTTTCTCCAGCCAGTACATGTCATCGGCGTGCTGGATGACGCCCGCCGTTACGAAGCGATTTCCCAACTCACGCAACATGGCGCGCAGGATTGGATATCCCAGACCGATTTCAGCCAGCGCGTCCTCGCGCACTTCCGCCAGTGACTGTCCCCAATTGAGCGCTTTGATAAATGCCCAGCGTTTGAATCCTTTCAGGCGATTGCGCATGGTCTCTGCTGTCTGGATTCGTTTCGTTTCGCTGGCTTTCTGACGTTCGTGCGGATTAACTCCCTGTCCGCGCAGATACATCTTGATTGTTTCGAGGAGGATTTCGGGATGGTCAAGCGGAAGCGGTTCGGCGAAGTCCATTTGGAAAATCAGGTGCCCAAATCTTTCCAGGTGGGCTTTTAATCGGGAGGCAAATTCGGGGAACAGTGCGACAGGAACCGAATCGGGCTTCTCAAGATTCACTCCCAGGTCATGTGATGATGTGTCGAGAATGTACGCGTTCAGATGTTCATCTTCGCGAATCCATGCAGCAATGTCGTACAGCGATTTCTCTGAGCGGACGGGAATGTTATCCCAGCCCATCAACAGGGAATTGCCTTCGGGATCACCTTCTTGTTTGGCAAATTTGTTATAGACGCGGGTCAGCAATCCCTCCGAGCCGGCCGAGGCGCCCATTGTTGCGAACAGCAGTCCGGTGGCATAGTACATGGCGGCGGTCAGAATCTCCTGCGCCTCCCGCCAAAGTTCGCTTGCCGACATTTTTCCAAGGTCCTGCCCTTGATACTTTGCGACAGCCGCTTGATATTCGGGATGCAATTCGTCGCGCCAAAATGGGACCATCCTCCGCAACAGCCTGGGATAAGCAGGCAACATGCCCGTAATAATCCACCACCAGGCTTTGGCAGGGAACGCCGCGTTCATATAGGCGTAGCGGTTGATTGCGATGTAAAAATCCTCCTGCAATACAGGTAAACCCATCCCCAGCCGCATGCCGAGTGGCTTCATTTGCTCCGTCAATATCGGGATTGCCCACGTGATGTAGAGCGGGCTGAGCGGGCTTGGCATCAAGTCCACCACACTGGTGCGCATGTAGATGCCTTTCGGGTTCGGCGGCTTCCATTCGATGGGAACCTCTGGCAACGCCGTGACGGGGCGCGACTGCACGATGTAAAACTTTCTCCCCTCTCCTTCCAGGAGCCCCACAGGGGTGCTTCGCGAAGGGGTCGGGGGTGAGGTCAGACACCATTCGATATCTTGTGGCCTGCCGTAATAGGATTCGATTCTGCGCGCGATGCTGACGAGTTTAGCGACATCCGCCTCAACCAGGACCTTTGAGCTGCGCCGCGTGTCCGTGAGTGGATCCTCCCTCGTGCCTTTTTCCGTCAACACCGTGATGACGGTTTTCTCCGCGACCTCATACGTTTTGATTTTGCCCGTGGCTTTATCGGCGACGATGGTGTCAGGCGAGACGAGTCCGCCGACGATGGCTTCGCCCAGCCCCCACGCGGCGTTGATGACCATCTCGTCGCGCCGCCCATTGATGGGATTCGCGGTGAACAGAATCCCCGCGGCTTCGGCATCAACCATCTCCTGCAAGACGACTGCCAGCGCGACGATGTTCTGATCGATGTGATTCTTGATGCGATAGGCGATGGCGCGTGCAGTCCATAGTGATGCCCAGCACTTCTTGACGGCGTCCAACACTTCGTCAATACCATGAATGTTGAGGTAGGTTTCCTGCTGACCAGCGAAGGAGGCTTCGGGTAGATCCTCCGCCGTCGCCGAAGAGCGGACAGCGACCACGGCGTGTTCATCTCCGAGCGCCTGGTACGCATCGACAATTGCATCGCTCAAGTCAGCGGGGGTATGACTTTGGGCGAAGAATCCGCGAATCGTCGCAGAAGCCACTTCGAGCGAGGCGGGAAGCGAAACGTCCACATCCTTGAGCGCGGCGAGAATCTTTGGCTGCAGTCCGTTTGCGGCGACGAATGTCCGATAGGCTTCGGTGGTGATATGGAATCCGTCAGGGACGGGTAGTCCCGCGTTAATCATCTTCGCCAGCGACATGCCCTTGCCGCCGACGGTCATAAGATCGGCGTGAGGGGATGAAAGGGGAATGATATAGGTGTTCACGGGGTCTCCTTTATGGTTGTGCCTGTTTCAGTTGCATGTCCTTCTTCTTTGATCCAGGCCAGACTCACGAAAAATACGATGCACAGGATCAAGGAACCGCTGAGATACGGGTAATTCGGATTGATGTCGAAGACAAAACCTGCGATGATCGGCCCGACAATTCGCCCGAGGCTGACGAAGGAATTGCTCAAACCCATCGAAGCGCCCTGCCCGGCCGTTGTGCGTTTCGAAGTCAGCGAGTGAATGGACGGGCGCAGGAAGGTGATCGAGCAGGTGAAGATGCCTGTCGTCAATAAAACGGTCGCATACGTGTCCGCAAGCAATAAGAGAATGAATCCGACCGCGCCGACGAGGAGCGAGGTTTTGATGACGGTCGGCTCTCCCCAGTGTTCGGTTACCAAGCCCGTCAACAGCCCGCGACCGACCAGGGCAATGGCTCCGACCACGGTCAGGATGCCGCCAACCTGTTCGGGCCCGTACTCCAGTTTTTTGAGCATGTACAGGCCGAAGACCGATTCAAAATTGCTGGTGCCGAAGGTTGCCAGGAATGCGACGAGCAGGAGCAGGCCAATGGGACCTGTCAACGCACGCCAGAGCTCACCGAAGCGGATGAGTTGAATCCTTTGTCCTTTTGGAGCGCGTGCTTCCACTGGCAATGATTCGGGGAGGAGGGCCGCGATCAGAAAAAGAGAAAGTAATGCCATTAAGGCGGAGACAAAAAACGGGGTCGTAAGTGAACCGCCTGCGAGAAGCCCGCCAATGCCGGGTCCAATCACAGTCCCTGCACCCGCGACCGCGCCCAAAATCCCCATCCCTCCGCCGCGCGCTTTTTCCGATGTGCTGTCGCCGATGTATGCCATTGTCGTCGTGATGGTGGCGGAGGAGAGAATGCCTGATAGGGCACGGAAGGTGAGCAACATCCAAATTTTTGTGGCGATGCCGAAGGCGAACATGGCGAGGGCGTACCCGAACATGCCGATCATCAAGATGGGTTTGCGTCCCACGCGGTCTGAGATACTGCCCCAGATGGGACCGAAGAGGAATTCGGTGAGTGCGGCGGTGGCGACGAGGATGCCCAGGGCTCTTCCGCTTGCGCCGAGTTTGTCGATGATGAACGGGAAGACGGGAATGACCATGCCGAATCCCAGCATGACCACGAGCAGGGCAAAGACCAGGATGAAGAGGTTTCGGCGATTGGTTGTTTTCATGATTTGCACCTCGTCATTGCGAGCAGAGCGAAGCAATCTCCTATTTTCAAGTATTTACCTGCCACAAGGAGATTGCTTCGTCGTGGTGCTCCTTCGACTTCGTTGCACTCCGCTCAGGATGATGCGCCACTCCTCGCAAAGACATTCTCAATTCAACGACACCGTCCCCGCGCTGCCATCCACTGTAATCATCTGTCCATCGTGAATGCGGCGCGTTCCGACGCCGGTTGCCAGCACCGCAGGGATGCCGTATTCGCGCGCCACGATGGAACTGTGACTCAACGGGCCGCCGATATCGGTGACAACGGCGGAGGCACGGGCAAAGAGGGGGGTCCACGCCGGGGTGGTGATGCCAGCCACGATCACGTCTCCGGATTGCATTTTGCTGAAATCCTCGGGACCCAGCAAGACACATGCACGCGCGGTGACCTTGCCCGCGCTGGCGCCGAAGCCTTTGATTTTGTCGCTGGTCTGTTCGTTGTCCGCATAAAATTTGGACAAAAAGCTTTTTTGCGGCAACGTGGTCGGCGGGATGATGTGCCGCATGGCCTCCCATTTGGCTTTGCGCCTCCCAACGTCAGCGGAATGGTTCTTCAGGGTTTCCCCTTTTTCGAGCAGGACAGTCAATGCCTCCAGTTCCTGTACTTCGAGCCAGTAGGTATCATCCGCGCAGGCGATGGCACCTCCAGCCGCCAGACGTTTGCCGAGTTCACCCAATATGCGGCGGATCTGCGGATGTCCCAGTCCCATATCCGCGATGCTGTCCTCGCGCAACGGTGCGGTATCCTGTGCCAGTTTGAGCAGTTTGAGGAATTGTTTACGGCGCAGTGGATCGAGCCGTTTGATGATCTTCTCCGCGGCTTGTTGGCTCCGCTCAAGCGCCGCCTGTTGTCGCTGATACGGATTGTTCGTTCCGCTCAAATACACTTTTATGGTCTCGATCAGCGGGGCGGGAGATTCGGCGGGAACAGGCTTGGCAAAGTCCAAATCGTAAACCGCGTGACCGAACTGGCGCAGGTACGATTCGAAGCGTGATGAAAATTCATCCATCGCGTGAACAGGCTTGGGGTCAGATTGAAGCGCTGCACAGAATTCATCTGCAGAGACGCGCCTCAGATAATCCACCAGGTCGGGTTGACCCTTCACCCACATCGCCAGATCGAACAGGGCTTTTTCCGCCCGAATGGCGTGGTTTTCCGTCCCGAACACAAAGACTTCCGCCTTGGGATCGCCTTTACGCTTGACCAGCAGGTTGTAGAATCCGCCAAAAAAAGCCTCGCGCATCATGGCTGTGGGGATGGTGCCCGATTGTGCCATGTTGTAATATTTGGCCGTCTCAGTGAAAATTTCGCGAACGCCTATTAGAAGTTCCGATGGAGAAAGTGATGCCGGTTCGCACGCCTGCCATTTTTGCACCACCTCCAGGAACCCTGCGCGCGCCGTCACCGCCCGCTGCGCGGCTGTTTTCATAATCGGCCCAAGCATCTGCAACGAGGCCTTGCTCATCTGCCAGAGCAATCGGGACGTAAAGATGAAGCCGACATACACATAGTTATTGAGCACTTCAAAGAGATAACTGTTTTCGCCCGTCACGCCAAACTCAGCCATCAAGTTTCGCGTGGCTTTGCGCGCAATCGGAACAGCCAGCGTGGCAAACAGCGGCGAAATCGGTTCCGGTACGAACTCGGCGAAACTGCCGCGCGCCAACACCGCTTTCGGGTGCGGCAGTTTCCATTCCAACACCTCTGGCAGGGATGTGATGGGACGCGCCTGTACGATCGCAATTTTCTTGTTTGCAAGAGTCCATTCGATGTCCATCGGCATTCCATAGAGCGATTCGATCCGGGCGCCGTAACGGGATAGATCGCGTGCCTGTGCCTTGGTGAGCACGGGTTTCTTTTTCATTGGATCGGGAATAGGTTG
>Ga0194119_10008719_pt1 | contig 13843 bp, 14 predicted proteins | sample TA2MahC100mmetaG_FD_148620 | JGI IMG/M metagenome (GOLD analysis project Ga0194119, IMG submission 148620) | Freshwater microbial communities from Lake Tanganyika, Tanzania - TA2015018 Mahale Deep Cast 100m | ecosystem: Environmental > Aquatic > Freshwater > Lake | place: Tanzania: Lake... | reverse complement strand
ATAACACAATCGGACGCGACTGTTGGTTCGCCACCTCCCGCCCGACGCGATGTCGATATTGGCCGTGGTCCGCCTTGGGCTCGTGAAAACCGAGGCTCACGCCCAGCAGTACGCTGCCAGAGCTACGCCTTACTCTGTTGTTCGATTTCTTGCCAGCCCCTAAGGCCGGCCCGCGGTGCCGCATCCGCGGCACCACTTGCTGAAAGACCAACTCAAGCGGGCCGGCGACGCACACGGCAAAGATGAACCCGATGCAAAACTGTTAGGCGAAGAAGCTCCAGCGTCCGGACAACGCCATGATGGAGATGGGCAGGATGGAGGCAGCCAAGGTGTAGCTGATCAGCCGGTCCAGCGCCGCGTGGTTTCGCATCTACGTCTGCCTACTTTACGTGACAGCCGATGCACGTCGTTTCCGCCGGCGCCAGCGTGCCCGTTTCGCGAAACTTGGCGGCTCGCTGCGCGTACGGAGTGCCGGGAAGATCGCGTTCCAGGCGCGCGAAGACCTCCTTGGCCTTGGCGTCTTGCCCGCTGAGCCGGTACCCATTGGCAAGCCCTTGCAGCAGTTCGCCGCGCGGGTGCGTACCGAGCTTGTCGAACACGGCCGCTTGCAGGGAGAGCGTCTTCTCGTAGTCTCCGATCGCTTTCTCGATGAGCTGCTTCGTCATAGGGCTGCCGCGCATGAACGGCGCAGCGGCCAGGAGCGTCGCGGCGCGCGGCACGCGCACACCGGCATTGTCCGGCGCAAGATCCACGGCCCGGTCCATCTCCGCGATACCGCGGCCACACGCCTCCAGGCCTTTCTGCGTGTCGCACTGACGGAACAGAGTACCGGAGCCGTGCCACACCGGCGCCTCAGCGTGGTTCGGCGATTCGGCCAGCGTGGCTTCGAGAATCTCCATGCCTTTTTCAAACTTCGCAGCGTCACCGGCAAAGCCCGCGAACAACATGTGGCGGACTTTGTGGTCGTAGCGTTCCGGGGCCGGGGCTTGGGCCAGTGCAACCGCGGCGGCAATCCATGTGAGGATGAGCGTTGTTTGTTTCATGCCTCCAGCTTGCGGCGGAAAGCGGCAGGGTGCAGCAGGTTTCCGACGAACCGTCACAGGCGGGCGACGAGTTGTCGATTCGCCGGGATATCCCGAATCAACAAAACCGTTCGCCGTCAGCGGCGCGTTGTGGTTGCGCGCCGCCGGCCAATTGCAGCCTTCGGCACGCGCGCCACCACGGTGCCGCCGAGCGTCGCCACGTCATAACGGGCCTTCACGCCGATCAACATGTGCGACTGCCGTGGCGTCAATCCGAAGTCGTGCTGCAGCCACGTGGCGAGGTCCGCAGTGGCGATGGCGGTATTGGCGTTGAGCGTCGCGGGCTCCGGCGCGCGGCTCCCGATGGCGGCGACCCACTCGGCGTTCTCCAGGCGCGGACCGGGGATCGTCCAGCCCTTGCGCAGTTCCACCGTCACCTCCACATCGAGCGACGTTTCCACGCCTGAGCCCAGCGCTTCACCATCACCTTGTAGCGCGTGGCCGTCGCCGAAGAACAGCAGCGCGCCGGGATGAAACACGGGCAGGTATACGGTGGCGCCTTCGCGCACAAGGTTGTAGTCGAGGTTGCCGCCCCAGTAGCCCGCGGGGCCGGAACGCGGCGAGAATTCGCCCTCCGGCGCCACGCCGATGCAGCCCAGCATGGGCTCCACCGGGAAGCTCATCGCCGGTTCGTCGCGCGGGTTCGTGCGCTGGCGCTTGAGATCGATCGCCCACGGAAGCAGGTAGTCGTAGCCGGCGTACACGACGCCGGGCCCGGGCTTGGGCGGGAGCGGCGCGCCCGCCGCGGGAATGTGCCAGCCGGTGTAGCCCGCGGCGCGGTTCACGCGCAGACGCCGCACGCGCACGGCCAACGCATCGCCGGGCTCAGCGCCTTCGATGTAGAACGCGCCGGTGAGCGGATTGCCATGCGTCTTCGTACGGCGCGTCCCGGAGAAATCAAAGCCCGCCGAGTCGACGGTTTTGGTGACGATCGTGTCGCCCGGCTTCACGCGCAGCAACACCGGATGCGCCGCGGAGAAGGTGTGGAAGTATTGCGTGCCTACGATGCGGTGCGTTTCAGCGAGAACCGGGAGCGAGGCTAACACGAAGAAGACAGCGCGGCGCGGCGGCACTCAAGCATTATAAAATGTGCCTGCGATGAGCAAGAACATTCTGATTGTGACGGGCGACGCGGGTGAGGGCTACGAGTGCTGGTATGCCTTCCACCGGTTCCTCGAAGAAGGCATGCATCCGGTGGTGGCGTCGACGCGCACGCGGCGCCTGCAAATGGTGGCGCACCTGATGCGGCCGGGCTGGGAGACGTACGCCGAGATTCCGGGCTACGACATCGAAGCTACGCTCGCGTTCAAGAAGGTGAAGCCCGCGAAGTTCGACGCAATTCTGATAATCGGCGGCCGCGCGCCCGAGTATCTGCGGCACGACGAAAGGCTGCTGGAGATTGTGCGCAAGATGCACGCGGCGGGCAAGTGGGTATTCTCGATCTGTCACGGCATCCAGGTGCTGGCCGCGGCGGGGATTCTGAACGGCCGCCGCGTAACATGCTACGAGCACGTGCGGTTTGAAGTGAAAACGGTGGGCGCGGAGTGGGACAAACGGCAAGCGGTGCGTGACGGGAATCTGGTGACGGCGCAGACGTGGGAATCGCACCCGGAGTTTTATCGCGAGGTGTTCCGGTGTTTGCGGGAAGAGAGCAGGGCGTGATGCTACGCTCTATATGACATGTTGGATGGCCAACGCTGACCCGCCTCCGTTCATCTGGTTTCGTTCATCGGCTGAGGCGCCTGGCAGTCGGGTCTACCGCGGCAGAAGCCCGGGGCCGGGGCCAGACTGAACCTTGCCTTTCTGAAGAAGTGTGCGGTGAGTTTCCAACTCGCGCGACGCCAGAGCTTGCCTGCCCAGCGCCTTGTAAGCTCGCGCCAAAAGAAAATGGACACTCGGGTGACCCGGCGACCGCGCGGCGACACGCTGGAGTAACTTCAACGCCTCCGCGTACCGGGTCGTCTGCAAGAAGCTCTTGGCGAGTTCCACCTCCACGGGCTCGAAGTCCGGCTGGACCGCCAAGGCTCGCTCGAAATAGACGGCGGCCTCGCTGTCTTCGCCGCGGCGGGCGCGAATGAGTCCGCGCTCGAACCAGACGAGATAGTGGGAGCCGTCCTTTTCGACCTCGTTCGCGAGGTGACTGTCCGCCTCGTCATCCTGCCCGAGTTGGCGCAGCACGTGGCCGAGCGAGAAATGCAGTCCGGGCGTTTCCGGCGCGCCCGCCAGCGCCTGCCGATAATGTGTTTCGGCCTGTTTAAAGTCATCCGCATATTCGGCGTTCAGACCGCGAATTTGCAGCAGCCGGGTGGAGTGCGGCGCCACCCGCTCAAGGCGAGCCGTGAAATCGTCTGCCCGTTCGCGGTAGAGCTTGTGGAGAAGAAAAAGCGCGTTCTCACCGCGCCGGGCCCGCAGCGCCGTGAGCGGAGGATCCGGCGGTTCCATCAGCGTGGCCGCTTCAGAAAATGGCGCCGGCGCCGCGCGCCGTTTCGACGCCATGTCAGCGAACCCCGCCTGGCCGGGGAAAATGCGGAGGCCGGCGTCGACGACTCCGGCAGCTTCGGCGGGCCGATTCAGTTGATCGAGTGCATAGGCCAGCAGCAGGTGGGCCTCCGCGTACCGGCGATAGCGGACGGCAAGGTTGAGGTGAGGAAGGGTGCCGCGAGCAGGAATGCCTGAACCACCCGTGGGCCTTCCCTTCCCCGCTGAGCCGCTTTGAATACTTACGCCGCGAAGATCGCGACCCGCACTACGCCGCGCATGACGGCTCGCGCTGCGAAGCGATCCTGATGTGCGGACTCCCCGGTTCCGGCAAAGACACGTGGCTCGCCGAACAGGCCGCCGGACTGCCCGTGATTTCGCTCGATGCGATTCGCGAGGAACTGGGCGCGGCGGCCACGCGCCAGCAAGGCCATGTAGCACACGCGGCGAAAGAGCGTGCGCGGATATTGCTGCGCGACGGCGTGAGTTGCGCCTGGAACGCTACGAACCTGACGCGGGAGATGCGCGCGCAACTGGTGGACTTGTTCACCGGCTACCGGGCACGCGTGCGGATCGTACACGTGGAGGCGCCAGCGGCCGTGCTGTGGGAGCGCAATGACGGGCGTGAGCGCACGGTGCCGGCGGCGGCCATCGAGCGGATGCTGAACCGTTGGGAAGTACCCGTCGTAACCGAGGCCCCGATCGTGGCGTGGTAGGAGAACGGCGCGGCGGGTTTTCGGCGAGTGCTGTGATGCCAATCTAGAAGCAAAACCCCGAAGCACCCTCACCGGGGCTCCGGGGTTGAACTGTGGTGGCCAGGGACGGAATTGAACCGCCGACACGCGGATTTTCAGTCCGCTGCTCTACCAACTGAGCTACCTGGCCGGTTCCCCTTCAGTCTACCAGATCCTCTAGCGCATCGTCTTGACATAGGTGCCCGCGGTAGCGTCTACCAGAATCGAGTAGTTGCTCGTCGAGGGCAGGCCCCAATAGATGCGCCAGACAGCGTTCGAGGATTCCTTGGTCTTCTCCAACACCGGGGTGATCACCGTCACCGTGGGGTTCTTTTTCATGTAATCGACGGTGTCCTTGTGCGCCTTCGCCACTTCGGTGGCGGCGGTGTTGTCCGTCTTCAGCGCCAGGATGGGGAACGGGATGTTCTGGCCACGCGGACCGGAGTAGCTCTCGTCAGGGCCGCCGAAGGAATCCTTGAAAAGCCCCTCGGCTTCCACAACCGAGTAGGAATACGTCTTCATCGCGCGCTTGCTCTGGGAGACGAACGCGCATTTCCAGGCCGGGAACTTGCCATCCTTTTCCGGGACGGCGTTCAAGCGGATGGGTTCGCAGCGAAAACCTTCGAGGTCCGGCGCCCAGCCTTTGGCCATGCCGTACATCTTGAAGAACGCAGTCTGGCCGCTCACCGGCTCGGGAGCTTTCTTTTCGGCCTTTTCCTGCCGCGCCTTGATTTCTGAGGGCGACGACGAGTCCATACAGGAAGCCAGTATCAAAAACGAGCCGGCGAGAATAATCCGCAACGGGGAATGTGTGCTCATGGGGTATCCTATCATTTTACCTTTGCGCGGCAGCGTTTAAGACCCAGGTTGGTTACCATAGGCCGGGCTTTTACACGTTTGCGAGGCCCAGGAGGTTGTGATATGCATCTTTTTCGTCATTTCTTCTTGCCGAGTGTGCTATTGCTGTCCATGCTGATGGCGCAAGAGCAGGGTGCTCCGGCTCCGGCCCCCAACCCGGGAAGCGGCGGAGGAGGAGCACCGGGCGGCGACACCACCGGGGGCGCGCTGGGCGGCAACACCCGGCAGCCGGGCGGCACCACTGGCTTGCCGAACCCGAACGATTCGCGGCGTCAGCCCAACGACAACCGTCAACAGTTCCCCGAAATGCAGCCGCAGCCGATTTTCCTGAGCGGCAAGGTGGTAATGGCGGATGGCACGCCGCCACCGGAGCCTGTCACGATCGAGCGGGTTTGCAACAGCGGCAGCCCGCGGCCGGAAGGCTACACCGATTCGAAGGGCCGCTTCAGCTTCGCCCTCGGCCAGAACCAGGGCATGTTCAACGACGCCAGCATGGGCAGCAACGAGCGCGACCCGTTTGCCACGGGCGGTTTCGGCGGCGCCAATCGCAACGTGGGCGGCGGCATGGGTGGCATGGGCGGCGGCAGTTCACGCCAGATGCTCGAACGGGAACTGATGGGTTGCGAACTGCACGCGAAACTCCCGGGCCATCGCGCGCAGCCGGTGCAACTGGCCGGGCGGCGTTCGCTCGACAATCCCGACGTGGGCACGATCATCCTGCACCGCCTGTCCAACGTTGAAGGCCTCACCACCAGCATGACGACGATGACCGCGCCCAAGGATGCCCGCAAAGCGTACGACAAGGGCCGCGATCTGATGAAGAAGAACAAGCTGGCTGAAGCGCAGAAGGAACTCGACAAGGCCGTGACGCTCCATCCGAAGTTTGCCGCGGCGTGGTATGAGTTGGGCCGGATCCGCGCGTCCGCCAATCAGGGCCCTGAAGCTCGCGAAGCGTTCATGAAAGCGATTGAGGCCGACGCGAAGTACGTGCACCCGTATCTGCCGCTCGCCAATATGGCCGTGGCGCAGCAGAAGTGGGACGAAGCCGCCGGCTTCAGCGGCAAGCTGATCAAGCTCAATCCGGCGGACTACCCCGTGGCATTTCTGCTGAACGGCATCGCCAACTACAACCTGAAGAAGTACGAGGAAGCGGAAAAGAGCGCCACCGAAGCCGTGAAGCTCGATCCGCAACACCGCTTGCCCAAGGCGCATCACCTGCTGGGCGCGCTGCTGGCCGAAAAGGGCGCGTTTGCCCCAGCGGCCGCACAGTTGCGTGACTACCTGAAGTTTGCCCCGGCCGCCGGCGACGCCGACAACGTGAAGAAGATGCTGGGCGAAATCGAGGCGCGGATGGGTCAGGGCGGCGCAGCCAAAGCACAGTAGACGGGGAAACCCCAGGGCCCCGGCGAGCATCCATAATAGGGGAAGAACTATGCGCGCGACTATCCTGTTTTGCTCTCTTGTGCTGGCCGGATCGGTTTCGGCGGTTTGGGCCAACAAGGTCAACCCCACCGAGGCCGAGATCGAGGACATCATCAAGCGCTTTGCCGGCAAGGAAGCCGAGTTTGCCAAGGCGCGCGAGCGCTACACGTATCGCCAGACCGTGAGCGTGCGCGAGTTCGACGGCAGTTCCGGCGCAGCGGGCGGCAATTTTGAGTTGCTCTCTGACATCGTCTTCACCGCGGACGGCAAACGCACCGAGCGCATCGTGAAGGCGCCCGTGCCCACGCTGAAGATGGTGCAACTGACGCCCGAAGACGAACAGGACTTGCGCAGCGTCCAACCGTTTGTGCTCACCAGCCGCGACATCGATCTTTATCACGTACGGTATCTGGGCAACGAGACCCTGGACGAAATCCCGTGCTACGCCTTTGCCGTGAAGCCGAAGAAGATGGAACCGGGGAAGCGGTATTTTCAAGGCATCGTATGGGTGGATCAAGACGAGCTGCAGATTGTGAAATCTTACGGGCGCGGCACGGGCGTGCGGAAGAAGGGCTTCGATCAGAAGTTCCCCAAGTTTGAAACGTACCGCGAGCAGATCGACGGCAAGTTCTGGTTCCCCACGTTCACGACGGCCAACGACACGCTGCATTTTGAAGACAGCGCCGTGCGGCTGCGGATGACCGTGCGCTACGAAGAGTACAAGCAGTTCGGGGCGGACATCAAGATCACGTTCGGCGACGCGGTGGCGAGCGATGGCAAGCCGGCTGCGGCGGAGCCAACGCCGCCGGCAGCGGCGCCAGCCACAAACGAGCCGCCCGCGGCGGCAACGGAGCCTCCGGCGGCGAAACCGCAGGTCTACACGAACGAGAAGCCGAAGAAACCGAAGAAGCGGTAGTTGCGCAAAAGCCTACATCGGCAGCGCGAATAGCCGGTTCACCCCGTTCACCGTGACGCGCTTCGAATAGTGCTCGACGCGCGCAGCGCCGCCGGCGATTGCCGTTTCCGTTTCCAGAATAAAGTCGGTGAAACCCGGCGCGTTGAAAGCAGCAAAGGCGAGCGAGATCGAATCGGCAAGGCTCTCCCAGCGTCGCGACAGGTCTGGAAAGGCCACCGGGCCGGTGTCCACCTGATAGAGGTCCTTCGCGTCGTGGATGTTCATCGTCTTCACGGGGAATTCGATGATCGCGCGCAGGCCCGCCGACTCGTTCGCGAATTCCGTCTGCGCCACCAGCGGATTTCCTGCATGCGTGGCGCGGCGGATGGCGGCCGTGGTGGTAAGAAGTTTCGCGCCCTTGGCCACGCGCAGGCGCATCGTCTGCCCGTCCCACATCTTGTTCGACGGGCGGACGTCGCGGTAGCGCACGGGCGCCGCGGCGGCCTTACGGCGGAAGATCACACCGTGCGTGGGGCCGAAAATGGGCAGGAAATCGTAGTTGTCAGCGAGGAACAGGTCCTTCGCGCCGAACGTATCCTCACTCTTGCAGGACGCGCACTGCAGAAAATCCTCGTGCGCGCCGGTGCGCATATCGATGATGCGCGTGCGCGACTCCACCCAGAAACGTACGCGGTTCCACTCGGCGACGCCGGACAGAAACGAATGGCCGTAGTCGAGCGGGGCCAACGCGGGCGCGCCAGCGGCAAAGGCGGAGGCTGCGGGCAGGAGCAAGGCGGTTCTTCGACGCATCTAACAAGTATCTTCGCAGATCGCGCGATAATGGTGTTAGGTTCCTAACCTGCCCCCTATGACCACCCTCCACCTCGCGCGTCAATTGCGGGCGCTAGCCATCGCGCTCCTGGTTGTTTCGGCCGCTCTGGCCCAGACGCCGCCGGCCACGCAACCCAAACCGGTTGCGCCGCGCGGAGGCGTTGCGCCGCCTACGATGCCCGTGTTGCAACTCAAGCCCGGTATGCAGGCCACGGCGTGGACGGTGTTTGCGGGTCACGAGGCCGAACCGGTGCCCATCGAAATCATCGGTGTGATGAAGAACGCCTGGGGACCGAAACAGGACATCATTCTCGGGAAAATGGGCGGAAAAGCCCAGCGCACCAACGTGGCGGGCGGCATGAGCGGCAGCCCCGTCTACATCGATGGCAAGTTGATCGGCGCCGTGGCGCTGCGGCTGAGCGTGTTTTCGCCGGATGCGATCTGCGGAATCACGCCGATCGACCTCATGCTCGAAATCAACGGATTTGACCGCACGCAGCCCAACAGCGCGCGTACGCCGGACAAGGTGCGCGCGTCAAGCGACGCCGTCACCGTCCCCGCCGCCATGGTGGGCGCGGAACCGCTGTCGCTGGTGCCGATCGATTCGCCGCTGGTGCTGAGTGGCTTCACCGACGCGACGCTCCGCGAGTTCGGGCCGATGTTCCGCCAGATGGGAATTTCCGTGGCACAGGGGGGCGCCGGCCCGGTGCAGGCCACCGCATCCGCCGCGATCCACGGCAGCGCGAAGCCCGTCGCTGGCTGGCAGCGCTCACTCAATCCGGGCGAAGCCGTCAGCGGACTACTCGTCTCCGGCGACATGAGCATGGCTGGCACGGGTACGGTGACCTACAACGACGGCAAGCGAGTGCTCGCCTTCGGGCATCCGTTCCTCAGCCTCGGCCCGGTGAACATGCCGATGGCCAAGAGCGAAGTGCTGATGACGCTGGCCTCGGCGTTTCAGCCGAACAAGATTGCCAACGCGACGGATGTAGTGGGCGCACTGAAGCAAGACCGCCACTCGGGCATCATGGGCGTGCTGGGCGAGCAGGCCGAAATGGTGCCTTACAAGGTAAAGATCCGGTCGTTTGCCGAAAACGGAACCACCGTGCAGTCGGGAAAAGATCTGTCGATGCAGGTCTTCGTGCAGCAGAAGTGGACGCCGTTTCTGATGATGGTGGCGCTCTTCAACGGCGTATCGCAGATGAACGAATTCGCCGACGACGTGACCTATCGCGTGTCGGGGAACCTGGAAGTGGAAGGCCAATCGAAGATCGCGCTCACCAACATCTTTACGCAAACGGAAATGCCCGCACCGCCGCCGATGCAGATGGCAATGTGGTGGGGCGAAAAGTTCAACCGGCTGTTTGCCAACCACGTGCGCATGCCGCGGCTCAAGAGCGCGTCCATCACGCTTGACATGCTGCCGCAGCGCCGCAGCATGGCGATTGAGTCGGCCTTTGCGGGCACAAGCGAAGTGGACGCGGGCGCGGACCTGCCGCTCAAAGTCTTCCTGCGGCCGTTCCGCGGCGGGCGCCTTGAGCGCGCCATCACCGTGAAGATTCCGGCCGGCTTCCCCAGGGGCGACCACCGGATTCTGCTGAGCGACGCCGACACGCTGAACCGCATGCAGGCCATGGCGGGCATGACCAGCCGGTTCATTGACCTACCACAAACCGTGTCGCTGCTCAACCAGGAGCGCACGAACAACCGGATGTATGTGTCGATCGTGCAGTCGCGGCCCACCGTGTATCTGGAGGACAAAACTCTGCCCAGCCTGCCCGCTTCGGTGGCCAACGTGATGCAGAACGGCCGGAGCGCGAATCGCTCGCTGTTCACCATTCCGGAGACCGCCACCGAACAGGCCTCCTTCGCATTTGAAGAAGCCGTCAACGGCAGCTACTCGCTGCGCATCCGCGTCAATTAAGTAGGGAGTGAGAATGAAGTCGATCCGTACAAACGCGGCCCTGCTGGCCGCTTCCTCAGCCGCTTTATTGTGGGCCGGCAGCACCAAGAGTTGGGAACACGACGCCGAGGCTGACTACCGCAAGGGCAAACTCACGCGCCTAGCGCTGCGTAGCGATGGGCGGCTATCGCTCGCGCTCGCGTGGCGCGAATTGCACGACGCGTCTACTAGTTATCTGTGGGCCGTGGCCGAGGATGCACGCAACGGCAACGTCTACTACGGCGGCAGCGGACAGGATGGCAAGGCCAAGCTCCATGTGCTGGAGACGGGCAAGCCGTCACGCGTGCTGGCCGAGTTGAATGGCCTGGAGATTCACGCGTTGGCGCTCGACGCGCAGGGCCGCGTGTACGCGGCCACGTCGCCAGACGGCAAGGTGTATCGCGTCACGCCGGGTACGGGCGCGGCCGAAGAGTTCTACGATCCGAAGTCGAAGTACATCTGGGCGCTGGCCTTCAACCCCAAGGGTGAACTGCTCGTCGCGACGGGCGACAAGGGTGAGTTGCACCGAGTCACTGCTGCCGGCCAGGGCTCAGTGCTCTATCGCACCGAAGAAACCCATGCGCGTTCGCTCACCGTGGACAAAGAGGGCAACGCCATCGTGGGCACCGAACCGGGCGGACTGATTGTGCGCGTGGACGCGGCGGGCCAGGGGTTCGTTTTGCACCAGACGTCCAAGCGCGAAGTGACCGCCGTGGCCGCCGATGCGCAGGGCAACATTTATGCCGCCGCGGCGGGCGCGCGGACCGCCGGCGCGGGCATGCAGATGATGCCGTTGCCGGCTGCCGCGCCGCCAGCTACTCCGGTCCCTTCGGGCGGCAAAGTCGCGGGCTCGATTGTGACGCCGCGGCCCGGGCCGCCTTCCATGCCGCCCGCCAGCTTCGGCTCGCCCATCAGCGGCGGTAGCGAGATTGTGCAAATCGAGCCCGACGGCTTTCCGCGCAAGGTGTGGAGCGACGACACGGATATCATTTATAGCTTGGCTTTCGACGGCGCGGGCAGCGTCCTTGCGGGCACGGGCAACCGCGGGAATCTGGTGCGCATCGATCAGGGCGCCGCGCCGCTTTCAACGCTCCTGCTCAGCGCCGCGCCCACGCAAATCACCGCGCTCGCGGCGGGCCGCGGCGGACGTGTGCTGGCTGTGACGGGGAACATCGGCAAACTGTTTGCGCTGGGGCCGGACGTGGAAAGAGACGGGGTCTACGAGAGCGAGGCGCTCGACGCGGGCTTCTTCACCTATTGGGGCCGCATGAACTACACAGCCGATCTGCATGGCGGCGCGGTAAAGATGGAAACGCGCAGCGGCAATCTCGATTCACCTCAGCGGGCCTGGAGTGCGTGGGCCGCGGTGCCGCTGAATTCTACGTACGGGCGCGTCGGTTCTCCGGCGGCGCGCTTCCTGCAATACCGTGTAACGCTGACGGCCGCGGGCGATGGGCAATCGCCGGACGTGGCGGGTGTGGACATTGCGTACCAACAGAAGAACGTCGCGCCGGTAATCGAGATCATCGACCTGACGCCGCCGAACTACAAATTCGCCGCGGCCGGCACGATCACACTCGCGGCGGCCAACAGCCAGACCATTTCGCTCCCCGCGCTCGGCCGCAACGCCCCGAAGCCCGTCACGCTGCTGAGCGGTTCAGACGCGCCGTCCGGCTCCATGAACTATGCCAAGGGCCACATGGGAGCAAGGTGGCTCGCACGCGACGACAACGGCGACGTGCTCTTGGGCAAGGTGGAGATTCGCGGCGTGAACGAGACGGCGTGGAAGCCTCTGCGCGAAGACGGGCGCGAACGGCACTTCAGTTTTGACTCAACGGCCTTTGCCGATGGCGACTACCGTTTGCGCGTCACCGTGCAGGACGAGCCGGCGAATCCGCCGGCGCAGGTGCTCACCGCCACGCTCGAAAGCAGCGTGTTCACCATCGATAACACGCCGCCGGTGCTCGCCGGCTTGGCCGGCACGCGCAACGGCACGCGTGTGGAAGTGAAGTGGAAGGCCACCGATGCGCTGTCGGTGATCGCCAAGGCCGAGTATTCGCTGAACGGCGGCGAATGGAAGACAGTGGAGCCGACGACGCGGCTGACCGACTCGCACGAGCACGAATATGTGCTCTCGCTCGATAATGCCGCCGCCGAGTCCACCGTGGCCGTGCGCGTGACGGACTACTACGACAACCAGACCGTGGCGAAAACGGTGGTGCGTTAGGCGCCGCTAGCGCCTGGCAACGCTCGCCGTGCGCAACGCCACCACGCCGCCAGCGCTGCATAGAGCAGAAACGGTGAGGCCGTACGGCACCACCGCGCCTTCGCTCACCACGCCGCTGAGGCCCAGTAAAGAGACGAAGTAGGCGGGTTCATAGGCGAGGGCGGCAAACAGGGAGAGTCCGGCGGCGATAAGCGTCGCGCCTTGGAAGCGGGAAGCGGAGGTCTTCATACATCTCTGTACGCGCGCACGCCGCGCAAAGTTCCCCCGCAGTGTCTGTTCGGGGCGGCTGTAATACCCTGAAGCCGTGGGCTCGCTTTGTCTGATCCACGGACGCGCCCCTGCTATGGGAGTGCGGACACGAAACGGTTTGCGTAGACTTGCCGGGCGAACCAGCCGGACTGGAGCGCCCGTGACTACGCGGCCGTGATCGGAGCGGCCCCTTCTGGTCTCAGCGGCCCGGCGGGCCACCGAGTGTCCGTGGGCTGCACACGATCAGACTCAAGCCACGTTCTGTCGCAACTTTCCAGACTGGGACTTCGCTATCGCGTCAGCTTGTCCGAGTTCTGTACGAGTAGGTGATCCGGGAGCAATCCGGAAATGAACCTGTTGAACATACGCGGATTCCGGTTCTCGTTTCCGTGCGATGGTCCGAAGAAGCTATCCGCAGGCACTGGCCCGCGCCCGGAAGTAGCATTCGGATCAACTCCGGCACTGGAGTGAGACGCTGGGTGTATACTGCAACGGTCCGGAAACCCAAGATGGAAATCCCGGTTAGGAGGGAGACCATGGCGACACTCTTTGAGCGGCTTGGTGGGACCGAAGGAATCACAAGGATCGTCAGCGACCTCGTCGACCTGCACCTGACGAATCCCCGCATAGCCACTCTCTTCGCGGGAGGCGACCTTGCCAAATTAAAGCACCGCGCCGCGACTTTCTTCATCTCCGGATCCGGCGGGCCGAACACTTATGAGGGGAAGGACATGCTTTCGGCCCACAAGGGCATGAATATCGACGACGAAGAATTCAATGCGGTCCTGGACGATGCTTTGGCAGCGCTGAGCAAGCACAACGTCGGCCAGCCGGAGAAAGAGGAAGTTCTGTTCATTCTTTAGCCTCGTCCGAGGAATCTGTGGGCGTTTGGGCTAACTCGTGCTACTGAGGAAACGGCGTAGTTTACGACAGGTGGCATCGAAGGATCGTTGATCCTGTTCGTCCATGCCGCCGTTGATGAGCGGCCCGCCTTCGTCGTCGTCGATGGCTTGCCAGAGAACTTGGCGCACCGGCAGCTTTCGTAGCTTCGGCGTTTCGTTGAAATCGGTGATGATCCGGCCACCGAGCCGCCACAGGTTGTCCACATGCCGGCGGACCGTCTGC
>Ga0194119_10008712_pt1 | contig 13853 bp, 18 predicted proteins | sample TA2MahC100mmetaG_FD_148620 | JGI IMG/M metagenome (GOLD analysis project Ga0194119, IMG submission 148620) | Freshwater microbial communities from Lake Tanganyika, Tanzania - TA2015018 Mahale Deep Cast 100m | ecosystem: Environmental > Aquatic > Freshwater > Lake | place: Tanzania: Lake... | reverse complement strand
GCAACCTTTAAAAAAATATGATCCGGGCAGCCTGAGGTCGGCTAATATCTCTGAAAACCCGCAAACATATAGTGTCCCCGATTGTTTAAGAACTCGTGCGGCCTGTTCTATCCACTTGATAGACCACTTTATATATTCTTCTTGAGATTCAAAAGTGTCCCATTCTGCTTTCTTAATATTATATGGTGGGTCTGCAAATATTAAATCCACGGAATTATCTTTGAGAGATTTCAACCAGTTAATTGCATCTCCTATAAAAATATCTCCGTTGGGATGAGTATAAAAAATAGTTGGAATTTCATAATTTATTTCGTCCGGTTCAATCTGAACATAAGAACCCTTAAGTAGTGGTTGTCCAAAAAATTCAGCAATCTCTTTATTGCGTGAATAACTAACATGTGGTTCTTGAGTTTCATAAACTGCATTTATTTTTTTTATTATTTCACTCATAACCATGTTCCTAAATTATACATAAACTTATTATAAAATATTTATTATAATCCCTGGGCATAGACCGTTTCTTTTAATATTGGCTCTCTAAGCCTGGGCTTAAGAGCATCTTTCATTACTAAATCAACTTTGCAGCCAAACATTTATTCCAGAAAGTCTTTAAAATCCATATAGACATCAAAACTCTTTTTCTCTAACTCCACCAGGAAATCCAAATCACCCCCTTCCGTGGCTTCGCCGCGGGCCACAGAGCCAAACAAGCCCAAGCGTTTGACCCCGAAACCCCGGATTTTATCCCGATTGTCTTCGATCTGTTGCAACACTGCTTCCCGAGTTCTCTTCATGGATTGAATGTCGTCCCGCATCGCAACTTAATTCTGCGCTGCCTCCGCCAAGAAATCTTCGAGCCTCTTAAATTTGAGCAGCTTTTGGCGCATCTCCGCCAATATTTTCAAATCCTCGGCATCCTCCAAACGCTCTAGCATCTCCTGGTAATCATCTATATCGAGTATTACGGCAGCAGGCTTGCCTTCTCTGAAGATGATCTCTGGTTCTTTTCTCTTGGCCTTGGCGGTCATTTCCTCGCAACCCCCATACCTATAATTATGGTCAAGTCTCGGTTTTTTTAGCTGGGTTTGGCTCTGTAATCGCGGCTTCTTTAAGCAACTCCTCCAGCCGCGCCGCCCGGTCCAGCCCGGGGTCCGGCAGGAAGAAGAATTCCGGCATCAACCTGAAAAGGTTCTCCCGGGCCACTTCGGCCTTGATGAAGCCCAGGGCCTTGTCCAGGGCGACCTGCACCTGGTCCCGGTCCACATTTTCCCGCACCACGTAGAACACCCGGGCCCGCTTCAAATCCGGGCTCATCTCCACCTCGGTGAGGGTGAGTTCCTGCAAACGCGGGTCGGCGCACTTATTGAGCAGGATCAGCGCCAGGCGTTCCCGGAGCAACTCCGCCACCCGGTGGGGGCGGCCCGTGGGGGTCCGATGTGAGGCTTTCATGAGGGCGTCGGCATTCCTCCCTTGCCGGTGGGGCAGGCCTCTGTGCCTGCCTCAAATGGCTCAGACAGCGGGCACGGAGGCCCGCCCCACCATTCATTTTTCCAGGTAACAGAGTTCCACCTGGGAATCGATAATCTCCGCCAGATACTGGTTCTCCATAAACTTCATAATTTGCTGCAGCCGGCTGTTCAGCAACTGGGAGTCGTTGCCCACCAGGGCCACGCCGATCCTGGCTTTCTGCCACAGGTCGTTGTCTCCCACTTCGGCCACGGCCGCGTCAAACTTGTGCCGCACGCGCTCGATGAGGCTTTTGACCACCCGGCGCTTGCCCTTCAGGGAGTTGCTCTCCGGGATAACCAGGGTAATCATGGCTGCGGCGATAATCATGTCGGCGCTCTCGGCGGTTCACCCGGGGCAAAGAAGGTCCGTTTTGCCTCATTTGGCGGCTTCGGTGGCGGTTTCCGGCCTGGCGGTCGGGGGTCCCAGTACGGCCTTCACCTTTTCCTGGGCATAGGCTTCAATGATGTCCCCGGCCTTGAAGTCGTTGAACCGGTCGATGCCGATGCCGCATTCATACCCCGCCAGCACCTCTTTGGCGTCTTCTTTGAAACGCTTCAGGGAGTTGATCTTGCCGCCTTCGGACACCACTTTCCCTTTGCGCACCACCCGGGCCAGAGAGTTGCGCTCCATCTTGCCGTCCAGAACCATGCAGCCGGCTATGCTGCCCACTTTGGTGATGGAAAAGACTTGTCGCACTTCGGCCCGGCCCATCACCTTCTCTTCCACGATGGGCTCCAGCAACCCTTCCAGGGCCGCATGGATATCCTGCAGCAGGTTATAGATGATGTCGTAGTAACGCACATCCACCTGCTCGGCCTCCGCCAGGGCCAGGGCCTTGGGGTTGGCTCGGACATTGAAGCCCACCACGATGGCGTCCGAGGCCGAGGCCAGCATGATGTCGTTCTCGGAGACCTCCCCCAGACCGGCATGGATCATCGAGACCTTGATGTCCTTGGTCCCCAACTCGGACAGGGCCTTGGCCAGGGCCTCGATGGAGCCGTGCACGTCGGCCTTGAGCACCATCTTGAGTTCCTTGACCGCGCCGTCTCTTACCTGCTGGTAGAGCTTCTCCAGGGTTACCCGGCTGATGCGGGCCATGCTGGCTTCCCGCAGCTTCTGTTGGCGCATCATGGCGATCTGCTTGGCCTTGCGCTCATCTTCCAGCACCAGGAATTCGTCCCCGGCGTCGGGGACGCCGCTGAACCCCTGGACTTCCGCGGGCCGCCCCGGCGGCGCCGCGTCCACTTTTTCGCCCCGGTCGTCGAACAGGGCCCGCACCCGGCCGTACTGCGAGCCGCACACGAAGTAATCCCCGGGTTTCAGGGTGCCTTCCTGGACCAGCACGGTGCCTACCGGCCCCCGGCCTTTGTCCAGCCGGGATTCGATAATTCGGCCGGAGGCCGGGACCTCCGCAAAAGCCTTGAGATCCAGGATCTCCGCCTGGAGGAGGATCTTTTCCAGCAACTCCTTGATGCCGATGCGCTGCTTGGCCGACACCTCGGCAAAGAGGATGTCGCCCCCCCACTCTTCGGAGACCACGCCAGCCTGGGACAATTCCCGTTTTACCCGTTCCGGGTTGGCATTGGGTTTGTCGATCTTGTTGACGGCCACCACCAGGGGCACTCCTGCAGCCTTGGCGTGGTTGATGGCCTCGGTGGTCTGTTCCATGACGCCGTCGTCCGCCGCCACCACCAGCACCACCAGGTCCGTGACCTTGGCGCCCCGGGCTCGCATGGCCGTAAAGGCCTCATGGCCCGGAGTGTCCAGAAATACCACTTCTCCCTGCTTTTCGGGCAGGTCCACGTAGTAAGCGCCGATATGCTGGGTAATGCCGCCGGCTTCCCCTTCGGTGACCCGGGTCCGGCGGATCGCGTCTAAGAGCGAAGTTTTGCCGTGGTCCACGTGGCCCATGATGGTGACCACCGGGGGCCGGGCCTTGGCCTTGCCTTCTTTGCGGGGGCCCACCGCCAGCAGGTCTTCTTCCTGCATGCTGGCGTGTTCCACTTCATAACTAAATTCCCCGGCTACGATGGTGGCGGAATCAAAATCGATGGGGTAATTGATGTTGGCGATCACCCCCATCTGCAGCAGTTGCTTGATGATGGCGCCGGACTTGATGCCCATGCGTTTGGCCAGCTCTCCCACGGTGATGGATTCTCCCACCTTGATCCGCCGTTTGATGGCCTTGGGGACCGTGAGTTCCCCGGTGGTGAGCTTTTTGACGGCCTTTTTCATGCCTTTCCTGCGGCCCGACCCCCGGCGCTCGCCTTCCGCACCCGCATAGAGGTCGGCCCGCTCCCGGACCTCCCGTTTTTTGACGGGTTTGGCCCGGGCGGCATCCGGAACTTCCGGACGCTTGATCTTCTTCTTGCCCTTAACGTCCTTCTTCTCTTCGACCACCGGCGGTTTGGCAGGTCCAGCTGGCGGCCTGGCCGCCGGTGCCGACGGTCTGGCCCCCGCACTCCTCGCTCCGGTCCGGGATGCCGGCCGCTCCGCTGCCGCGGGGTGAGCCGCCGGCGCCGCACTGGCGGGAGCAGGCGGTTTCTCCACCGGCAGGCTGATGATCCGGGCCGGCACATCTTTCTTCTTGGCTTTGCCCCGCTGCCTCTTTAACGCGGTGGCCGAGTCCCCCGGGGCAGGCGCCTTGAGGGGAGCCGCCGGGGGCGCATCCGGCGGCGCGGCCGTTGCCGCCTCCGGGGTTTCGGGGGTCACTTCGGGCGTCACTGCTTCGGTTACCAGGGGTTCCTCGGCCGGGACGGGCGGCGGGGCCTTGACGGCAGCCGCCTTCACTTTGGGAGGCTTGGGAGGCAGCGATACTACCCGAGCCACCGTTTCCTTGGGTTTCCGGGGCCTGGCCGCCTCTTTGGGCGGCGATGGCGCTACTTCCGCCTCCGATGCACTCTCCGGGGGCGGTGCCATCGGGGGTACCGGCGGCGGCGCCACCCGGCGACGGCGCCTGACATTATCACCCACGCGCATTTCCTCGACCTGGAGAGTCGCCGCGCTGATTACCTGTCGCGCCCGGGCCACTGTCACATCGTCCAGAGAACTGAGATAGGTGAAATTTTCCTGCAGCCCCAAATCATCTTTGAGGCGCTGGATCAGCTCCCGTACTTCCATTTTTAGTTCCTTGGCCAAATTAACAATCCTGGTCTTGCCCATATATCTAACCTAACCCCCGATACTGATTTCGCCCTCGGCGCAAAAAAACCATCCCTTCAACCTTCCTGAACCCCGGCCGGCTTCTCAGCCTGATCGGCCGCTTCTTCCGGGCCACCCTTTTTTGCCATTTCCCGGGCTGCGGCGATGAGCGTCGCGGCCTTCTTCTCAGTCAAGCCGGTGGACTGGGTCAGCTCTTCCCAACTGGTTTCCGCTACCTCCCGGGCCGAGCTGTATCCCGCCTCATGCAGGAGACTGGCGGTGATTTCGCCCACCCCGGGGATGCTCAGCAGCGAGAGATAACCTTCTTTTAAGGATTTCGAATACTTGGATTCACTACTGACGTCTATTTTCCAGCCTACCAGGCGGGAGGCCAGCCGCACATTCTGCCCTCGCTTGCCGATGGCCAGGGACAGCTGGTCATCCGGCACGATCACCTCCATGGTCTGGCTCTCCTTGTTCAGGATGATGCGGCTCACCTGGGCCGGCGCCAGGGCATTGGTGGCAAACTTGGCCGGGTCGGGATGCCAGGGGATGATGTCGATCTTCTCGCCCCTCAGCTCCTGCACGATGTTTTGGACCCGGCCCCCCTTCATGCCGACGCAGGCCCCCACCGGGTCCACGTCCGAATCCCGGGAGGATACCGCAATCTTGGAACGGCTGCCGGGCTCCCGGGCGACGCCCAGGATCTGGACGATGCCTTCGGAAATCTCCGGCACCTCGGAGTTGAACAGGGCCATCAGGAACTGGGGATGGGTCCGGGACAAGATGATCTGGGGTCCCCGAGTCTGGCGCTTCACGTCCAGGACATAAGATCGGATGCGCTCCCCTTTGTGGTAAATTTCCCGGGGAACCTGCTCCATGGGCGGCAGCAGCGCTTCGGTGCGCCCCAAATTGACGATGATGCCCTCGGAGTCCAGACGCTGCACGATGCCGTTCATGATGTCGCCTTTGCGGTCCTTGTAGTCTTCATACACCAGATCCCGCTCGGCATCCTTCATGCGCTGCATGATCACCTGCTTGGCCGACTGGGCCGCAATCCGTCCAAACGCGGCGGCGTCCATCTTGAAGCCCAGGCTGTCTCCCACCTCGCATTCCGGGTCCTCCTTCCGGCCCTCCTCCAGGGAAATCTCCTGGCCGGGGTCCTTGACCTCGGCCACTACTGCCTTATACTGAAAAACTTCGATCTCCCCGGTGTCGTCCCGGTATTCCACCTCGATTTCCAGGCGCGGCCCGTGCTTCTTCTTGGCGGCCGAACGGATGGCGTCCTTGATGGCCCCGACGAGCAGATCCTTCTCGATCCCCTTGTCGCGGCTTACCTGGTCAATGATCCGTTTCAATTCCAGATTCATGAGAGGTGCTAGCCCTCCTTGCCAGTATTTTTCAGGTCTATATCCAGCCGGGCCCGGGCGATTTCACTCAAGGGGATGCATAACCCGCTCTCTCCCACCTTGAGGCACACCTGGTCGTCTTTCAGGCCCTGGAGGATGCCGCAGTGCACCTGGCGGCCTTCCCAGGGGGTCCGGGTGGTGACCCGCACCAGCCGGCCCACGTAGCGCTGATAATCCTCGGGCTTCTTCAAGGCCCGGGTCAGGCCCGGCGACGACACCTCCAGGGTGTAGGCCCCGGGGATGATGTCATGAACTTCCAACAGGCCCCCCACCATCCGGTTGATTCGGGTCAGTTCTTCTATGCTGATGCCCCCGGGCCGGTCCACGAACAGGCGCAGGATGCCCCGCCCCCGCCGCGGGCGCCCGTACTGCAGGTCCACCAGCTCCGCGCCCTGGGACTCTACCAGGGGCTGGATCAACTCCTCCAACCGGGAGATTATGGCGGCTTTCGGTGTCGTTGCTCCTGGCAAAACTTGCCCCGTTTCGGTTTTTTTCATGATCAATCCAGCGGTTAAAAAACTGCCCTTTTCATTAACTTGTCATGCTAAAGGCCGCAAAGCCTCCTATCGGCCGTATGGCCAGGTACGGAAAAACCGCTGAGAAGCGCTAGTTATCGATATGCCTCCCGTCGGTGCCGAACCTGGGTGATGACTATTAATTGACCCAAATCATCGATTTCATAAATAAGACGATAGTTACCGACCCTGACCCTATATAATCTTGCATGTCCTTGCAGTTTCCTAACCCCCTCGCGGCCGAGGTTCTCGGTGCAATTTCTCTATTGTCATCCCCATCCGATGCTTCATATCCGATGGGAGGAAACGAAACTCTTTGGCGGCCGAGTCCACAAACTGAATCCGATAATCAGCCAGCCTTGGTCTCCTCCTGAGCCATTTCGGCCTTTAAATCCTCCCAATCAACCGTTGGCTCGTGTTTCCGGGAATGGGATACCAGGACATCATAGATATCTTCCCACAGCTCTCCCCACTCCGAAAGATCGATGAGAACGGCTTTTTTCTTGCCTTTTTCGTCTATGACAAACTGGATGCCCTTCATTGATTAGTCTCCCGAGATTCGATCCATGGATATCTAAAAATCTTTTTCCAATCATATAAAAAAGACGGTACAATATCGCCGCCTTGTGCACGTAAAAGCAACAAATACTTCTTCAAAAGTTCTTCCAAAAGATCTAAGCATTCATCTAAATCGCCAAAAGTCGGAAAATCTTGAAAACTATATTTATCAAAATGAGCAATTCTTTTATTGGCAAACTTCCGTATTTTTGATGCTTTATCATCCATATTTCTTAAATCTTCTAATACGTTTTTAGGATCAATATGCGGTGCTCCACTTCCTGCTAATCCATCAAATTCTTTCTCTGGTACCTCTATAGGGAGTGCGCTACCTTCATATAGAGATAAGTACTTTTTACGCGATAGAATTTCAGGGTTTTTTTCAATATCTGCTAAAAGCCTTGCTAATGAAATGCTATCGGAACGAGTATCGAGCTGACGTCTAACTCCCATAACCATCGCTGCGGGGTAAATAATTCCAATCCAATCATAAAAAGCGCTCCCATTTTGTATTTTAGGATTTGATTTAATTATTTTCTGAACTTCCAAAAAAATATATCGATTGATTAAAAGACCTTGAATCTCAGAATAAATCGTATCCAAACATTCTTGCCATTGCTTAAATTTTTGGTCTTCATTCATTAAAGCTTTTCCTAAATAAAAAAAGCGGGCCGCGGCCCACTTCCGGGAAATTCCAAGAATAGGTAATCTCGGGGCACCCCAGAATATCGACGATTCTCCGCCCTCAAAGCAGGCCGACGGTGTTGCCCCTGACATCGGCCGCCTCGATGGGGGAAGCGGGTCTCCCCGGCGGACCGGTTGGCCTTATGCGCCAACCGTCTCGCCCCCGGGGCTGGAGCGGGCAACGGGATTCGAACCCGCGACACCAAGCTTGGGAAGCTTGTACTCTACCAGCTGAGCTATGCCCGCTCAATGCTCAACAAGTATATTTAGTAAATCCCAGCAAAAATGTCAAGGCTTTTTCCGGCCTGCGCCTTGATTCGCCAACCTCGCCCGCCGGTCCTCGCCCCCTTTCCCCCTTCGCTGAAAAAAAATTCAAACCCGCTTTAAGTTATTGCGAAGGAGCGCCGATAGGGCTGGTAAATCTTGGTCCCGGAGCTCTACGATGAAAACCGCTGCCCTGGAAAAACCTGCGTGGCTGGCCCCCGGCCTCCGATTTCTCCTCCTGGGATTGGTCACCCTGTTGCTGCTCTGCGCCCCGGCCCGGGGGCAATCCCTCTGGCCCCAGGAGGACTTGGGGAAGACGGCCGCTGGCGTCGGCAAGTCCGGCCGGCCGCCGTCCTGGCGCCCCCTGCCGGCAGCGTCCGTTTTCATCTTACAAACCAACCTCCGCAAGTATCTGGAAACCTGGCCGACGCCCGGATCAACGACTACCGAAGCTTGGCCGGAATATGTCCCAGAGGATGGGGAAAACGTGGATTAGCAGTCGGTTGCCCAAGGCCCGCTTCGCCGCCGGGGTCCGGCGGGTCTTGCCCTCAAACCCGGTTGCTTCAGATGCACCCGCCGCACAGGCCGTCGATGTCCCCGGCGTGCAGGTTGCAGAAATCCTGCCCGCACTTGGTGCAGTCGTCCAGGTACGGTTCCAGGCAGGAGTCGCACTGCCGCTCCCGCTCCAGTCGGTAATCCTCGGGGCGCCGCGCGGTTTCGCAATTATGGCTGTCCTTCCGGTGGGCGCAGATTTCCGCTTCGCTCACTTCCCGGTCTCGATTCCATCTTGACCTCAGGCCGCAATAACTGCAGGTCGCACGGTGCCGCCACATGATTTCTTCCTTTAGCCTCAACCCCCAAGGCTGACCTCCGGGGCGCCTCTCCCCTGCCTTAAGGGGCGCGCCTCAGTGCGGGGCCAGGGCCTGGCGGGCTGCGACGATATCCGCGTGGATCTGGGCCGCCAGGGCCTCGAGGGAAGGGAAGCGCTGTTCCTCCCGGAGGCGGGTGACGAATTGCACTTCCAGGGATTCGCCATACAGGTCGCCGGAGAATTCCATGAGGTGGACCTCCAGGGAGAGTTCGGCATTGTCAAAGGTGGGACAGGTGCCGAGGTTGGCCACCCCGGGCAGGATGGCGTCGCCCCGGCGGACCAGGACGGCATAGATGCCGCAGGCCGGCAGCAGTTCGTTGGGGGTGAGGATGTTGGCCGTGGGCACTCCCAGGAGTTTGCCCCCCCGCCCTTTGCCCGGGATCACCCGGCCTGCCACCCCGTAGGGGCGGCCCAGGAGGCGCCCGGCCTCCGTCACTTTGCCCAGGCGCAGCATGGCCCGGATCAGGGAACTGCTCACCACCGCGCCCTCTACTTCCACGGCCCAGACCACCTGCACGGTGAACCCGTGGCTCTCCCCCATCTCCTTCAAAAGGTCGATGTTGCCTTCCCGGCCCCGGCCGAAACAGTAGTCGTGGCCCACCACCACTTCCCGGGCCTTCAGGCGGTCACAAAAATAGTGCTTCACGAACTCCCGGGCCGGCAGCGCCGCAAATTTCAGGGTAAAGGGCAGGACCACCACCGCATCCAGCCCGGATTCGGACAAAAGGTGCAGCTTCTGGTCCTGGGTGGTGAGCAGCGGCAAATTCACTTCCGGCCTCAGCACTTTTACGGGGTGGGGGTTGAAGGTTACGGCCACCGCCTGTCCCCCAAGCTCCCGGGCCCGCTGGCACACCCGGCCCAGGATGGCCCGGTGACCCAGGTGAACTCCGTCAAAGTTGCCGATGGTGGCCACCGTCCGGGAAAAACCTGTCTCCCCGGGGGGGAGATCTTCATAAACCATCAACGCGTCGCCTTTCGCAGTTTGGCCTTGACAATATTTAAGCTAAAATTATATATACTAAATTCGGAAATTGCCAGGGTGAAGCGTTGCAGGTTTTCCCCGGCATCCGGCCGAAGTGGCGGAACTGGTAGACGCGCTGGGTTCAGGGTCCAGTGAGGGTTTCCTCGTCGGGGTTCAAATCCCCGCTTCGGCACCATTTGATTAAATAAGGCGTAATCCCAAGGGGTTACGCCTTTTGTTTGTCAGGGGCGGAAATCAAGGCAATTATATCAGGGCTGCTCACCTGCGGGGTGTATGGCGATTAAAGACGGCAATAGCGCCGGGAGTTCTTCCTTGCCCAGCGCCCAGACAATATCATAGTTGATGCCGAAATAGTCATGCACTACCTTGTCCCGCATCCCCGCTATCTGTTTCCAGGGCAGGTGCGGGTGCGCCTGTTTTGTCAAGGCCGACAACTTCTTCACCGCCTCTCCCATAACTTGCAGATTGCGGAGCACCGCGTCCTGGGTCTTCCGGTCGATCAAGAATTCCTCATAAGAAAGCCCCCCGGTATAGACGACAATACGCTGCATCGCCTCCACCACATCCGCCAGATATTCTTTATCGCGCCTCTTCCTGGACATCGGCCAAAGACTCCTGGATGTTAACCGCGATATCTCGATAGCGCGGCAAGGTCAAACTTCGGCGGAAAGTTTCAAAGGTGGCCAAATCCACCTTGCGACCCAGCTTCCGTTCCAGATATTGGGCCAGGGCCACGAACTCCAGCCCCAGGGGACGGGAAAGTTCCACCAGCAGGTCCACATCGCTGTCCTTGCCTGCGGCGCCTCGGGCGAAGGACCCATAAAGGGACAGGCGCACTACTCCGTACCGCCGCCTCAGGTGCGGCAGGGCGCGCCGCAAACGCTGGAGAACTACTTCCCGAGTCGAGGATAGTTGCTTCATGACTGTCACCAAATAAATGGTTTAATGAGGCCCCGGTCCGGAACCTGGAAATCGACTTTCATATAAGAAGTTTATTGCGAAAAGGCAAGGATAGTCAATCATTTAATGGAGAATGGAAAGTGGGCGGTCGGGTCCTGGAGAAGTGCCGAGGGGATTGGGGCCTTGAAAGGACCTGGATTGGTTCTAAATGGCCTCTAATGGCTTTGGGTTAGTCGCCATAAAAGGCAAAAAGCAATAAAATCAAGCTTTCTGGACAAATCCCCGCTTCGGCACCATTTGATTAAATAAGGCTTAATCTCAATGGGTTACGCCTTTTGTTCTGGCTCTTTGCACCGCACGTGAAAATGTAACAGTAATTATTTTACAGTGCGTTGGCTGGAAGGTAACGCCGGGATCAGAAGAGCCTGGCGCCATGATTGCTGTCAACCAACTTTATTGGATCCCTGGGATAAGTTTTTTTCCCCGACCTGACCCGTGAAGGCGTCCAAGCTAGCCTCACCGCCTTTGGACTCGGGTGGCTTTGGCGCCCGCGAGGCGCGGTCAAGACGGGCCATTAAACCAGGAGGGCCAGGGCCAGCCGTTCAATGAGGCCCTGGTTTTCCAGTTTTTCCCGCCAGAGGGCGGGGATGGCCGTTACTCCCAGGTAAGCTCCGGATATGGCCCCCGCCATCGCCCCCAGGGTATCCCGGTCGCCGCCACTCAGCACGGCGCCCAGGAGGCAGTCCTCAAAGGAGTGGGGCTGGGCCAGAAAAGCATAGATGGCAAACGGCAGGGATTCGTGGATCCTGACCGATTTCCCCAAGATTCTGGCCGCCTCCATACCGGGAACCTTACCCTTCAACAACGTCCTTACCAGGGACAATTTCTCCTTAATCTCCGAGGTCTGGGCCAACCTGAGCATCCGTCTCAAAAAACCGTCCCGGGGAAAAGGTTTCCGCGGGTCCAGGCGCACCGCCATGGCCACCGCGGCGGCCTGGACCGCGGCCCCATCCTGGGCCAGGGGATGGGCGTGGGTGACCGCGGCGGCAGCCGCGGCCTTGTTATAAAGGTCCGGGGCATCGTGAAAGAACAGGCCCAAGGGCGCCACCCGCATGGCCGCCCCGTTGCCCAGGGAGCCCTGGCTGCCAAACAAACTCCGGGCCGCATCCTCGTAAGTAAGGCCCGACTTTTCCACCAACTGAAAGATGGTGGGCGGCCCGGAAGCATATCCCCGCCAAGGTTCCCGGTTGAAATGGCGGTGAAAGGTCCGGCCCAGGTGGTGGGGGTCCAGATCCCCCCTCTCTGCCAGGGATTCGGCCAGCCCTATGGCCATGGCCGTATCGTCGGTGTAGCGCAGGACGGGGGCGGCGGCAATGGCAGCCCGGAGCCGGCCCTCTTCCGGAAAGCGAAAGGCCAACTCCCCGATGGCATCCCCCAGGGCGCTGCCGAGCATACACCCCAGATATTTGCCCCACAGCTTTGCTTTAGTTGCCTGCATAAACCCGGTTTTCCCGGCTCCGGCCCCGACGCTTCCGGTCCTGGTGGCGCAAAAGGCGCACCGGAGGAAAAACTTTCAAGACCGAGCCTGAGAGAAATTCATGCCTTTGGCCCGCCCCCATTAAGGGCCGGGCTCTTCCTCCCGCCGGCAGAGTTCCCGAATGATCGCCTGGTCGATGGCGTCCCGGCTCCGGCGGTACGCCTCCAGACCGCACCCGTAGGGGTCTGGCGCCGGACGCGGGAGCACTCTCACGGCGCTATCCAGGGGGATGCGCCCTTGCAAAGAATGGTCGGAAAGGTTGATCAGGAGGCGATACTCCGTAAAGTCAAACTCTTCCAGCCCCTTGGAGCGCAGGCCTGCCGGGTTAGTCATGTTGCATCCTTCCCCCGTTCTCCCGTAACTCTGCCGATCAAATGGCTCAATGCCTTCTCTCACCCACCATAAAGATTCCTGAGGACACCATCAAGCTAAAAATGCACCGGGGGACAAAATCCCGCTCCCCGGTTGCTACCAGGCCGGAGGAACCCGCCGGGGCGCACCCAATCCGGGCCGGTTGCCCAACCCGGCAAATTGTGCTACAAGGGGTCTATGAACCATAGGCATCTAATAAGACGGAGTCTCCCATGAGCGCTTTCAAGACCATGTCCCAAGAGCTGGTGGCCGGCCTGTCGCTCACCTATGAACCCGTGGGCGTCACCCTCTACCGGGAAACCGACCCCCTCCCCGCGGGCCTCCCTTTGGCCCAGGAAAACCTCAAAAGCTACTGCCAGGCCCTGGCCCTGGCCGGGAAAGGCCGCACCCTGCTCTTAGCCAAAGAGCAAATGGGCTGCAAGCTGGGCACTTCGGTGCTGGGGTTTGAACCGGATATGGCGGCTTTTCTGGACGACGGCGTACTGGAGAAATACGGCGTGGGCCTCTACGGCACGGAAGAGGCGTCCGCCGCCACCATCCTTAACTCCACCTACCTGGAGCCAGGCAAGACCCGGGCGGTCCTCATCGCCCCCCTGGCCACCTTCCGGGAGCCGCCCCAGGTGGTGGTGTTCACGGCCGACAGCGAGCAGGTCATGTGGCTCCTCTACGCGGTGAACTACGACAAAGGCGGCAGAATGGACCTGCCCCAGTCGGGCGGGGCTTTGGGGGGCTGCGCCGATATCACCGCCCTGCCCCTGCTCCAGGGGATCCCCAACGTCACCTTTCTGGGCCTGGGGTGCCGCCTGAAGTCGGCCCTGGACGCCTGCCACCTCATGATGGGGGTCCCCGGGAACACTTTGGCGGCGCTGCATCAGCACGTCCTGGACATGGCCAAGCCCATCGCCATGCTCAAAAGCGCCCGGGGCGGGGCGGGAACCTGAGGCGCGCCCGATAATAAAACTCCCTATGCCCGATGGCGAGCCGATGTCAACCGGAGGGTTTAACGGATGTTCCAGACCCAAAATCATATAACAGATTGAATATAATTGATATATTGTGTTTTTTGGTAAAATATGTAGCCACTAATCTAATAGATAAATTAGATAAAAAG
>Ga0194119_10008705_pt1 | contig 13860 bp, 15 predicted proteins | sample TA2MahC100mmetaG_FD_148620 | JGI IMG/M metagenome (GOLD analysis project Ga0194119, IMG submission 148620) | Freshwater microbial communities from Lake Tanganyika, Tanzania - TA2015018 Mahale Deep Cast 100m | ecosystem: Environmental > Aquatic > Freshwater > Lake | place: Tanzania: Lake... | reverse complement strand
CACCTGAACTTTGGTCAAATATCCCATGGAAAGTGCCTCCTCTCAAGAATGTTGAAAGGAGGATATCGTAGTTATATGGCTATGTCAAGCTTTTTTTAATTGTTTCATAATTTTTTCACACCTTCTCCCCCTTGAAGGGGGAGGAAATTAATTCTCGAGGGGACGTGGAGACGTAGTTCACTTTTTTCACCTCTTTTGTCTTTCGAAAATCTCCTAAGATCAATAATGAGCAGTAGGCAACCAAAACAAATTATCATGAAAATATAATTCCGTTCCGATCGCCCCAGACGTTGGCTTCTTTATACCAAAAATTTGATTTTGTTACAATTTTCTGAGGAGGAAGAATATTTTTCCCCATAAGTCAGGAAGAAATGACGCAGGTACCGGAGGAAGGGCTCTTTATCTTCACCCACGGACAAAGGGATTGTGACGCTTTTCGTACTGGATCGTTGAGGTGGGTGTGGAACCGTAGTTGTGACCGGGAAAGACGATCGTGTCACCGGGTAGTGTGTAGAGTTTCTTCCGGATGGAGGCCTCCATCACATCCCAAGAGCTTCCAGGGAAGTCCGTCCTTCCAACCGAACCCACAAAGAGGGTATCTCCGGTAAAAACCATCCCATCCATATGGAGAGACATCCCGCCCGGAGAGTGGCCAGGCGTGTGAAGGACCTTGAGTTCAACTTTCCCTGCCTTGATCAGATCTCCGTCTTTCACGAGAAGGTCAGCAGGAGGAGAGGCGGTCGCGCTAAACATCATGAGAAGATCGGGAGAGGTACGGGTAAGATAAGCGGCCTCCTCCTCATGGATGACAATCTTGGCCCCGGTTTTTTTCTTCATCTCGGCATTGCCCATGATATGGTCCACATGGCAATGGGTGTTGATGATATATTTAATCTTATCTATTCCATTTGCTTTGGCTTCCTTGAGGAGATAGTCCGCATCATCCGATGGATCGATGAAGAGGCCTTCCTTTGTCTCCTCATCACCGATCAGGTAGCAGAAGACTGAAAAACTTCCTACTTCATATTGCTTAACGATCATTTTTCTCCTCCTCAGCCTTTTTTATAATATTAATGGATGACCCCTCCAAACTTCAACTTTTTTTGAGAATTTCTGATTAAACCCCTTTATGCCATTAGGCAGGGATTATGAAACGATTACATAGATCAAAAATGTCTTGACAAACTAATTCGGAATGGATAATTGGCTACCATGGCTTTCATCACGGATTGAGCAAGTTCAAGGAGAAGAAATGGATTTCGAGCTGACGAACCGACAAAAGCAGATCCGTACCGCAGCACGGGAATTTGCCGAAGGAGAGTTCCCACTCATTGCCCGAGAATACGATCGTAAAGAAGTATTCCCATGGGACCTATGGAAGAAGGCCTGTGAACTGGGTTTCATCGGCCTCTTTATAAAAAAAGAGTACGGAGGCCTTGGACTGGGTTTTCTTGAATTTGCCATGGTGATGGAGGAATTCTGGAGGGTCGATCCCGGATGTGGAAATATTTTGCTGACTACCTTTGGCTCCGAGCTCATCCAAACTTACTGTACCGAAGAGCAGAAGAAGAAATATCTCCCTCCCCTGACCAGCGGAAAGGCAATCATGGGAACAGCTATCACTGAGCCTGATGCAGGAAGCGATATCCTGTCCATCCTAACCCGCGCGAAAAAAGAGGGGGATCACTATGTGATCAACGGAGCAAAGCAGTTCATCACCAACGGAAGCATTGCCAATTATCTCGCCGTATTCTGTTTGACGCACCCTGAGGCAGACTCACGGTTAAAGAGATTTGGGGTTATTCTTGTTGAGACGGACCGCCCTGGATTTAGTGCAACAAAGATCGTTGGAAAAATGGGGATCAGGGCTTCTGACACTGCAGAGATACGGTTCAATGATGTCAGAGTCCCAAAGGAGAACCTCATCGGAACGAAAGAGGGAGAGGGGTTCTACCACATTATGCAGCTCTCCAATAGCAACCGTATGATCGCTGCAGCCCAAGGCGTGGGCGTGGCTCAGGGCGCTCTCGATAAAACCATCCAATATGTGAAAAAGAGAAAACAGTTCGGGCAATCCCTTGCAAACTTCCAGTCCATCCAATTCAAGATTGCTGAGATGGCCACCTGGGTGGAGGCCGCTCGATCGCTCACCTATAAGGCAGGATGGATGATCGATCATGGGAAAGTCGATCCGAAAATCATCTCCATCGCTAAATATATTGCAGGAGAAGTGGGAGTCAAAGTGGCCAATGATGCGCTACAACTTCACGGCGGGTATGGTTATATCGCTGATTACGATGTCGAGCGTTTTTATCGAGACGCCAAGATCGTTGAGATTTACGAGGGGACAAAAGAGATCGAGAAAAATACCATTGCGAGAGAGTTGCTGGGAAGAGTTTAATACATTGGGGGGGAGCCGTGGATTTTGAACTAACGGATGAACAGAAGGATATTCAGAAGGCAGCCCGGGAGTTCGCAGAGAAGACATTCCCAGAGGTCGCCGAAGAGTGTGACCTCAACGAGACTTTTCCAAAAGCGTTATGGAAGAAGGCATGTGACCTCGGTTTTGTGGGCGTCTTCATCGATGAAGCCTATGGAGGTCCGGGCCTCGGTTTTTTGGAGCATGCCCTCATTACCGAAGAATTTTCAAGAGTGGATGCCGGGTGCGGAACAGTTCTCGCCACCACATTAGGTTCGGAATTTATCCACTTCTTTGGCCGGGAAGAACAGAAGAAGAAATATCTCCCCCTTCTGCCTAAGGGGGAGGCTATCATGGGAATGGCAATTACCGAGCCGGATGCCGGGAGCGATGTGGCTTCTGTTTCAACCGTAGCTCGCAAGGCCGATCGTCATTATGTGATTAATGGGAGTAAGATATTCATCACTAATGGCAGTATAGCCGACTATTTGGTCGTCCTCTGTGTCACCAATGAAGAGGAGAAGAACAGGTCAAAGCGTCATAGCCCCATTCTCATTGAGACGAATCGAGAAGGATTCGAGGCTAATAAGTTGAAGAGGAAACTCGGGATGCGTGCATCGGATACAGCCGAGGTCAATTTTTCAGAGGTGAAGGTCCCGCTGGAAAATTTAGTGGGGGAGATAGAAGGAGATGGATTTTATCAGCTCATGACGGTCTTCAACCATACCCGCGTTGCAGTGGCCATCTCAGGAGTGGGAATCGCCCAGGGTGGGTTGGAGAAGGCCATTCAGTATTCGAAGCAGAGAAAGCAGTTTGGAAGTTCCCTCTCCAGTTTTCAGGGAATTCAATTCAAATTAGCTGAAATGGCCAGCCTGATCGAGGCCGCAAGGGCGCTCTGTTACAGGGCCGCCTGGCTGGTGGATCAGGGAAAGATTGATCCCAAGCTTATCTCCATGGCCAAGTGGTTTGGAGGCGAGGTGGCAGTCAGGGTGATCGATGAAGTGGTCCAGATTCATGGCGGATATGGTTATCTCGGTGAATACGGAATTGAGCGCCTCTACCGGGATGCCAAACTGGTAGAGATCGTGGAGGGAACAAAAGAGATTGAGAAGGTGATCATCGCCCGCGAACTCCTCGGCAGGTAGAAAACCTCTTAAAGCGGCCTATGTTCCACATTGAAATCATGAAATTAAAAAAAAGAGACCCCAGAATGACACCCGGGGTCTCTTCACGTTTCAAGGAATTCGTTTTTAGGATACCGGCATTACATTGGTAGCCTGGGGACCTTTTGGCCCTTCTGAAATATCAAATTCTACCTCATCTCCTTCGTAGAGGGTTTTGAAACCATCCTTTTTAATGGCGGAGAAATGCACGAAGACATCCCCACCATCATCCCTGGAGATAAACCCATATCCTTTCTTCTCATTGAACCATTTCACTCGACCTTTGGCCACTACACTTCACCTCCTCTCCTCTGTGTACTGCGTAAGTTGTAATAGCCTTTGGTCTTTAAATAAAAAAGGCCACATAAGTTTTAACTAAAAACTTTGTGACCTCTTATCTTAATCCAACCACATACTCCTTACAACTTACCTTGCAGCGAATTATGGCTAATCCTTTTTTAATTGTCAAGCTTTATTTTCTGTTCTTAAAAACTGGATAATCCCTATGCTGAACCGGCCCGGAAAATTGAAACTCACGAGGTAAAAATGAAAAATAAAATCATCCGAAAAACATAAGTAAGGAATTGGATAAGAGATACGAGATGAGAATTAAGATCCAATTTGAGTATTAAAAAGTGTCTCTCGCTGAAATAAGATCACAGGGTGATTAAATAATGTTTAGAAATGTAACTAATCGAAATAATTAAAATAATTTATATTATTAATTTTCTTTTTTTCTCTTGACAATATATATATTGTATTGTATTGTGTTCAAAACTATTTGGAGGGGGTTTTATTTGTCTCAGACAAAGGTTGCCAGAACGATTTATATCAATAGTGATCAGGTAGATGCCCTAAAGAGATTATCCGATAAGACCAAAGTCCCACAGGCTGTCTATGTGAGAGAAGCTCTTGATATGCTCCTGGATAAATATTCCGAACAGCTAAAATTTGAATTCAAAGATTCCTTCAAGGAAAGAGCTCTTCTGAAGGATTTTAGCATATAAGAGGAAACTGCTGTGACAGACCGTTTTCGATTGATCTATCTTAAATCGACTGAGGTGGAAAAAAATCCTCTGGAAAAAATGCGTCCCTTCTATAAGGAAAAAACCGAGAGATCTTCCGCCACGTTAAAGGACCCTGCTCCCGAGACTCATGCAACCAGAGAAATTCTGAAACAGGCAAAAGTTGATCTGAAACACCCTGATCCGAAAGTGAGAATGTTAGCAGTAAAATTTTATCTCGAGCAGTCGCACCTCTCTATCGCTATGCCTCTCCTTCAGGAAATTCTCTCCGACCCCGATTCACGCGTGAGGGCCAAGGTTCTTTCCATTCTGATCGCATTTGGAAATCCAATCGTCTCTCCCTTCCTGAAAAAACATCTCAGGGATCCGGACCCAGGGGTGAGGATGGTTGCCTTGAAAGGAATGTTTCAATTTAAGGAAAAGATGGAGTTAAATCTCCTGATGCAGTTTTTGAGCGATGATTCCCCCTGGGTGAGACGGAAGTTGGCTACTCTTCTGGGATGGAACCAGATTGAAGGAATCTTGCCTATCCTCATCGAGATGTCGAAGGATAAGGATGTAAAGGTAAGAAAGGCCGCCCTCTTCTCACTGGTCACCCTCTATTCCGAGGAAGGAGAGAAACGATTGATGGAGGCGATGGCTGATTCCGACCCGGATATCCGGTCATGGGCAAGAGACCATTTGAATAGAATGCTCGAAAGACCAATAACAAACATATCCATTTCCCTTTCGAGGTAAACCCCGTTAGAAGGCTTTCAACGGTCTAACAGGAGGGTTTTTAAATGATTCTAAACCATATGCTTGCTACCAAAGAAATTCTATTTTATCCCACCGCTGTATGCGACGGGACTTTCTAACGGGGTAAAGTTGAAACAAAAAACGATGGCCACTCAATCTCTTCCTCTGATACAAAAAGCGCAGATTTTTGGAGACAGGGTCTATTCTCCACAGGCCTTTGTCAGGCTCCTTGGAATCTCAAAACAGGAACTGCTCGAGAAAGAGGCTCAGGGAATTCTCCCTCCCGCTAAGAGAAATGAGCGAAAAGAACGCTATTATAAACCGGAAGATGTAGCTAAATATCGCAACTATCTGTCCATCCCATCGATGATTACATCGGTCCGGAAGCAGCTTTTCCTAAACTTCAAGGGCGGGACTGGAAAGAGCAGCCTTTCTGCTTCCTATGGGTTTCGTCTCGCCCAGATGGGATTCCGGATCTTGTTGATCGATCTCGACCCCCAGGGACATCTCACCCAGTGCCTGGGCCTCAATAACGAACAGTATCCCAAAACTCTTTACAATGCTCTTGTTGAAAAGGAGGATATCGAAAGGGTGATCGTCAAAACAGATCTCCCTACGCTCGATATCATCCCGTCGAATCTCAATCTCTCGCCTGTGGAGCTCTCGCTCTTCTCAATGAACTCGAGGGAGTTCAGGTTGAAGCGACTGTTCAGCTCCATGGAAAAGAGTTATGACGTTATCGTCATGGATGCCTCTCCAAGCATCGGGCTCTTAAATCTGAATGCGATCCTTGCCTCCAATGACCTCCTCATCCCAGTGTTGGCGGACTTCCTCTCCTACCATGGCCTCAAGATTCTTTTCGAAACCCTCTCCACGATTGAAGAGGATTTTTCTTTCGTCTTTGAAAACATCTTCATCTTTTTGAACCGATACAATGAGTCCCACCGGATATGCAGGCGCTCGAAGAAAGCCCTGGAGACCCATTACAAAAAGTACCTTCTCGACACGGTCATCCGGCAGGATACGAAGATAGCCGAGGCCACCAGCCAAGGGACCCCCATCTTTCTCTTTGCCCAATCCTCCAAAGGAGCAGAGGACATACAGAACCTGATCGGAGAAATTTTCGGAATGAAAGGAAACGGATATGACGGATGAGTTCACTAACAATGTCGCACAAAAATTTCCCAATACACTGAACAAAGATTCAATTGAAAAACCCTGGGATGTCGCAGAGCCAAAGGTGGTTTCCTCGATCAAGAGGCTCGCAGATGAGCCAAAACGTGAAGAGATGACTGACCGGATCCATACCCTCTATTCAGAGCTCCGCGCCTCTCTGACCGTACGATCCGCACTCGAATTTGACCTCAAGAGAGCAAACCGAGTTCTCGACGAGGTCAATAAGATCAAGGCAGAGGTAGAGAAGATTGTTGAGATGTTAAAGACGATGGAAGATTATATGAGGGAACGGCTCAAATAACCCCCTGGTTTCCTTTTGACCTCTTCAGGTAAGGGATGAAGCGGGGGATGGAGGAGGCAGGAAGATGAAGATCAAGACGCAGGTCGCGACCGCCGATGGATTCGACCGGAGCGTGGCAGAAAAGATGCCCAAGATGAGGAAACTGGAAGAATCCCCTCTTCAGGAGCAGGAAGCGGAATTCCAGTCCCTTGAACTTGAAGAAGAACCTCCTGAAGTGATTCAGGAAATAAGACCTCGGGAGAAACCGGTTGAGAAGAAACCTATTTTCGAACCCTTCAGGGCAGCCACGGAATCAGGTCAAGACCTCGATGTGCTCAAGTTGATTGAGGACCTCCATACACAGCTTCTTGTCTCAAGCCGGGCCAAGAAAGCCCTGGAGATGGACATTGCCTCTCAACAGAAGACCATCCACCAATTGGGTCAGGACAATAAGGGTTTGCGCATTCAACTGGACGCTGAGAGAAAAGATCTCCAGGGATTCAGAGAGGCTCATGCCGAATCTATCTATCTGAAAGAGGAGAACGAGGAAGCCCTCCAGAAGATACAGGAATTTCAGCTAGAATTGAAGAATATGAGAGAACATTTGGCAAAGACGGTTAAAGAGAAAGAGGAAGCGTTAAGCCGGGTCCAGGATCTGGAATCTCAGATGGATCAGAACGAGTTGGTCAAGATCAAAGGAAAGATGAAAGAGCGCGAGGCTTCCCATTTCCATGAGGAGAATCAAGAGCTCCAATCCCGTCTGGAAGAGGCTCTAACAAAAAATGCGGAATTGGAGAAGAAGTATGAAGTATTAAAGAGGTCTTTTGGCGAAGTTAAAGAATCTCTCACCCTGTTGAGAGATTCTTATAAAAAGAGTTATTACAACCTATCTGATACTTCCGATTAACCTTGTTGTCGGAAGCTACTTGAAAAGCTCGTTTTACCCCGAATACCTTCGGGCAGCCTTCTGTCGTCTTCGCCGAGCTTCCTGCTGTTTCCTTTTCTTCTTAACGGAAGGCTTTTCGTAAGCCCTTCTCTTCTTCAATTCCTTGAGAATCCCATCCCGTGCAAGTTGGCGTTTCAGTGCCTTGATGGCATTTTCGATCTGATTGTTTTGAACTTTAACTTCCAAGGCTTCTTCCTTTCGCCTGCGTTGACTGATTACCGGTTTCTATCTCTCCTGCCGCCCCTGAACTCTCCACCCTTTTTTTTCTGAGGTCTCGCCTCATTAACAACTAGGGCCCGCTCCATAAAGGTCTTTCCATTGAGCATGGAAATTGCCTTCTCTCCTTCTTCCTTTGAGGCCATCTCCACAAAGCCGAATCCTCTTGAGCGTCCGGAATATGAATCGACAACGATTTTAACCGATTCAACTGTTCCTGCCTCCGAGAAAAGTTTTTTTAAATCTTCTTCCGAAGCTGCAAAAGGAAGATTCCCCACATAAAGTTTTTGGCTCATTTTTCTCCTCCTTATTCAATTTAAAACCCCCAAGACTTTCTAAAGAGCCTCCGGGGGTTCCCATTCCCAAAAACTTTTTATTAAGTTCAGGAGATTAACCTAAATGATAGCAGGATTTTTCTTTTATAATAGAAACTTAATCATCTGTCAAGTTAAATCCAACAAAAAAGAAAATTAAAAGAATTGACATTGTTTTTTAACTGATTTATATAGTAGCAGACTTTGTGAAATATTTATCAGAAAGGAGGGGGGATATTGTATAAGATCACATACAAAAGGGAAATGGCTGAAAAGACGGTCTGCCACTTTAAGGTAGACGCCCCACGGATCGCCAAGAAAGCGAAGCCGGGACAATTCGTTGTCTTGAAGGTTAACGAGACAGGGGAGAGGATTCCTTTGACCATGGGTGGGACAGATCCTGCTTCTGGAACCATTGATTTGATCTTTCAGGTCGTGGGAAAGAGCACCGCTCTTCTGAGAACTCTCAATGTAGGAGATTCGATCCAAGATATTATCGGCCCCCTTGGAAAACCGACTCATGTGGAAAACATTGGAACCGTGGTCTGTGTGGGAGGCGGAACCGGGGTGGCTGTGATGTATCCGATCACAAAAGCCTACAAAGATTCGGGAAACCACGTGATCGCCATTATCGGGTCTCGGAACAAAGATCTTCTCATCCTTGAAGATGAGATGAAGGCGGCCAGCCACGATTTGAGGGTGACCACCGATGATGGAAGTTACGGCCACCATGGTTTTGTGACGGACGTGCTCAAGAAAATCCTTGATCAGAGCAAAGAGGTGAAATTGGTAGTGGGCATCGGACCCGTACCCATGATGAAATTCCTGTGCAAGATGACAAAGGAATATGGGGTGAAGACCATGGTCAGTCTCAATCCCATCATGGTCGACGCCACTGGAATGTGTGGAGCCTGCCGGGTGACCGTGGGAGGTAAGACGATGTTCTGCTGCGTGGATGGCCCTGAATTTGACGGCCATCAGGTGGATTATGATGAATTGGTCAAACGGCAGAGGGCCTATCTTACAGAGGAAAAGGCCTCAATGGATCGATTTAAAGAAATAGGGAAATAAACTCCGTTAGAAAGGATAGGCTTAACATTCCGACCTTTCTATGGGGATGGTTGACTAAATTGAATACGCCCCCGCCAAAACATGGCGGGACTTTCTAACAGGGTAAAGGGGGATGAAGATGGCAGAAGAAAAAGAAAAGAAGGAGAAAGTAAAAATCCCAAGACAGAAGATGCCTGAGCAGGAACCCAAAGTGAGGGCAAAGAATTTTAATGAGGTCCCCTTTGGTTATACGCCGGAATTGGCCCAGCTGGAGGCAAACCGTTGCATCCAGTGTAAAAAACCGAAATGTATCGAAGGATGTCCGGTCGAAATCGATATTCCCGCCTTTGTTAAGCTCATTCTTGATGGAGATTTCATCGGTTCAGCCCGAAAACTGAAGGAGCGAAACAGTCTCCCTGCGGTCTGCGGACGCGTCTGCCCCCAGGAGGACCAGTGTGAAAAGCTCTGCATTGTTGGAAAGAAAGACCAGCCTGTGGCCATTGGCCGTCTGGAAAGATTTGCAGCCGATTGGGAGAGAGATAAAGGGGAAGTTTTCATTCCTCAAAAAGCGCCTGCTACAGGTAAAAAGGTTGCGGTCGTGGGGTCCGGACCTGCGGGTTTGACCGTGGCCGGCGATCTCATTCTTAAAGGGCATAAGGTAACCCTCTTTGAGGCTCTCCATAAAACCGGCGGCGTCCTGATCTATGGCATTCCGGAATTCCGGCTTCCCAAGGCGATTGTTCAGGCCGAGGTCAATTATTTAGAAAAGTTGGGGGTTAAAGTAGAATGTAATTGTGTCATCGGAAGAATCGACAGCGTGGATGAACTTCTCCAGGAATATGACGCCATCTTTTTAGGGTTAGGCGCAGGTCTTCCACAGTTTTTAAATGTTCCTGGAGAAAACTTCTGTGGCATCTATTCAGCCAATGAATATCTGACGCGATCTAATCTGATGAAGGCCTACCTCTTCCCTCAATATGACACACCCATTGCCCTGGGCAAGAATGTAGCGGTCTTCGGAGCGGGGAACGTGGCCATGGATGCGGCGCGAACTGCTCTTCGCCTGGGAGCGAATACGGTCCGGATCATTTACCGCCGGTCCAGAGACGAGATGCCGGCCCGTATTGAAGAAATTCACCATGCGGAAGAAGAGGGTGTTCAGTTCTATCTGCTGACAGCCCCCATAAAATTTTTAGGAGATGATAACGGATGGGTTACGGGTGTCGAATGCCTCCAGATGGAGTTGGGAGAACCGGATGAATCAGGAAGGAGAAGACCGGTCCCCATCAAGGGTTCAGAATTCCAATTGGAGTGCGATATGGCAGTCGTTGCCATTGGCGCCGGGCCCAATCCGCTTCTTCCTACAACTACACTAGGGCTTGATTTGAATAAGAGAGGATATATTGTGGCTGACCTCGAGACCGGAAAAACGACCAAGTCCGCTGTCTGGGCAGGAGGAGATATTGTCACAGGATCGGCAACCGTTATCTTGGCCATGGGAGCCGGAAGAAAAGCCGCCAATTCCATTCACGAATATTTGATGAGTAAATAAGCAGTGGGATTTTTGATCTGAAACAAAAGGCAGAACCATCAGGTTCTGCCTTTTGTTTTTAAAAGGTCACGAATCCCCTTTGTATCAGGATAAATAATTCAGGAGAGCTTCACGGGTTTGATTTTACTCTGATGGATCGATCTTAAGGTCACCATGGCCTTGGCAACCATCTCCTCTTCATTGGCCCTCTGATCAAACACCTCGCTCTCTCCCACCAAAATCTGTCCCCCCTCCCGAAGAATCTGTGACTTACAGATAAGGGTTTTTCCATAAGCAGGCTGGAGAAAATTGATCTTAAATTCTATGGTCAAAATGCGATGATCCTCAGGAACGAGACTGAAGGCGGCATACCCTGCAGTATGATCAGCCATTGTGGCAATGACTCCAGCATGGATATAATGATCCTGTTGACGATGACGATTCAATACCCTTAGCCGTGACTCCAGATAGCCTTTTTGGTACTTCATGGCTTTATAACCTACATCTTCGATAAACCCTCTTGAATAATCTTTCTTCAAAAACCGAACCCTTGTGACACTTAGCTCCTTCTCCATAAGGCTCCTCTCCATTAATTTAACCGATGCAACTCTTCACCACACGATAGAAGTTTCCTCCCATGTAGGCAGCAATCTCATCCTGAGTGAAACCAACCTCCTGCATGGCCTTGACCAGATGGACTATACCCCGGACATCCCGGTATCCCTGGAGAAGTTTTGAAAGATGACCTCCACCATCCGTCCCCAAACCCACATGCTCCATGCCTAATCGTCGCTTCATCTCAAGAATCTCTCTTGCCCAGTCCAGACAGGTTAGCCTGCTGATCGTTTCCCTTTTATAGGCCAATGGCCAGGTGCAGACAACGCCTCCGGTCTTTGCCACCCACTCCATCTCCTTCCATGTCCGGAGCCGGCCGCATCTCGCGGGGTCTTCAAAAGAGCACGGGTTGGTATGGGAATCTAAGAGAGGCTTTCCACTTACCTCAACGATCTGCTTCAGAGTATCCACATGGGCGTGAGCCACGTCAACCACCATTCCAAGTTCCTGCATCCGCTCGATGACTTTACGCCCGGCTGGGGTCAGTCCCTGATTTCGGGGCCCTGGATTGAGTTTCCTCCATGGCTTCATGACATCCCCCAATTCATTGTTGCGATAGTGAATCAGGGTGATGACCCTGACCCCCATGTTATAAAAATCATTCACTCGATCAGGATTTCCTTCCAGAGGGTCGCCACCCTCAATAGACAGAATGGCTCCGGGAGTATTGCTTGGTTCCGAATGCTCCGGGATATCCGATGCCTTCAATATCAATCGGGCCTGCCCTGATTTGATCATTCCCTCAATCCACCAGTCCAACTGAATCTTCGTATTATGAAACTCACTCTCGTGAAATCGTCCCTGGCGGAAAAAGACCTGATCCCCGACTGCCCCAAAAGAACTGGCCGCCATGCCCAGGGTCTTGATCTTTTCAAGTGTTGAACTTTCATCCAACCATGCCTTGGTCCGACCAGGCGGGATGAGCCTGTCGGGATGGGCATGGGCATCGATGATTCGGATATTCTTTATTTCTGCACCGGTCTTTAATGTCTTAGCAGAAGCTTCCTGGTGATTGACAAGGTTCCCCAAAACGAATGAAACACCGTACAGCCCTGCATGACGAAGAAATTCACGTCGATTCATCTTAAATCCTTTTCTCCCATTTTATTTGGAAAGTGTGCTAAAAGTCCGCAAGATATGATCCAAGTCTCACATTGACCATCGACCTGTGATACTGGAATCCATAAAGGGGACCAAAGAGGGGACGTATGGGGAAAGAGAAATTACTTATTCCACTCATCCAAGCCCCCTACCTCCTCCTGTCTCGCCATCCGGTTCACCGATGATGTCGTCATCCCCAAAAACCTCGCAACCGTCGCCCCCGTATATCCCAACTTCCGCACCCCCATCTGACAGATCATCTTCCTGCCCTTCACTAACGACTCCCGCCTACTCCTCCCAAGGATCTCCTCCTCTTCCAACCCTTCTCTCCTGCATACTTCTCTTAACAGTGTCTTTAAATCCATCACCCTCTTTTTCCAGCGAAGCGTCATCTTGATTCGCTCCTCAGCTTCCTCCAACACCCTCTCCACAAACTCTCCTCTTCCCAGTATCCGCTCATCCGATGCCTCTCTCTCACCCTTCCCCCTTAACGAGACCACCTCCGACCATCCACTTTTGCTCCGTATCAATCCCCCTCCCACTAACTCCGGACGCCTTCCCATCTTCACGCCTTCCGAAACATACCTCTCATATTTCCCGATGGCCTCTCCCCATCTCTTCCCAAAGTAGGAGAGAACGGTGTTCACATCTTGCCATGGCCTTTTCTGCCTCCCCATGATCACACCATGCCCCGTCCAGCGATAGCCTGCCAACTGTTTCATCGTTTTGGCTATTCCCGCTCGCATGGGATTGAGATGAATGTACCGGGTCAGTTCAAGTAGATAAGGGTCATGCTCACAGAGGATCGATTTGTACCGATTCTGAAACAGGTGTCCGTAACGCCCGTGTCGGTGATTGAAGCTGACCACATATCCGGTCAACAACTTTCGCATGCTCTCCGAAAGGCTCTGTTTTCCAGTTTGAACCAGGAGATGGAAATGGTTGTCGAGTAGCGTCCACGCAAAAACATTCAGAAATCCCTTTTTACAGAGGGTCTCCAATCGTGTTAGAAAGTCTTCTCGGTCGGTGTCGGTTCGAAAGATGGAGGTTTTCTCCACTCCCCTGCCCATCACATGGTGTAACGCCCCGGGAGCATCCAGTCTCGCTTGTCTCGGCATATTTCCTCTTTTACATTTTTCTTTTTCTCATGTCAAACATTATTTCTCTTTGCACCAACGTCCCCTCTTTTGTCCCCTTTTATTTTGTAACAGTTTAGTCCTTTTGGGACTTTTTTAGTCATGCGCTCACAATGGTCTTGACAAGTGGGCGTTTTTATGGTTTAAATA
>Ga0194119_10008695_pt1 | contig 13872 bp, 11 predicted proteins | sample TA2MahC100mmetaG_FD_148620 | JGI IMG/M metagenome (GOLD analysis project Ga0194119, IMG submission 148620) | Freshwater microbial communities from Lake Tanganyika, Tanzania - TA2015018 Mahale Deep Cast 100m | ecosystem: Environmental > Aquatic > Freshwater > Lake | place: Tanzania: Lake... | reverse complement strand
TTATGAATGAGCTCAGAATCGTAGAAAACTGTCTGTCGCAGGTCGGCACCCTCGAAGAGATTCATGGCGAGTCGGCAATTTTCGAAAAGTGTGTGCTCGGCATTGACGAGCCGAAAGCGGCACGCGCTCACACCAGTGCTAATCAATGTTGAGTAGTAAATGCGCGCCTCGTTGAACCCGGTGTGATGCAGGGCTGAATTGTGGAACTGACAACCCTTGATGGCTGCTTTCCAGAAGTTTGATCGAAGAAGTGTGACGTCACGAAACTCACAGAAAGCCACGAGAGCTTCGGTCAATCGGCAATCTACGAACGTCGTCTCCTGCGCCCAAACACGAAACATGCGTATGTGTTCCTTCTCGGCGCGTACACCTGCCAGAATGCAATCGAGGAGCTTAGTCCTTATTAAGGAGCTTCGGTCAATCGGCAATCTACGAACGTCGTCTCCTCCGCCCAAACACGAAACATGCGTATGTGTTCCTTCTCGGCGCGTACACCTGCCAGAATGCAATCGAGGAGCTTGGTCCTTATTAAGGCAGCACGATCAATCGAACAGTGGCGAATACGACACTTCTTGAATTCCGTCAAATCGAGCTTGACACCGCTCATATCGCAGCGGTCCAATGCGCATTCGTTGAGCACGGCGTAGGTAAAGCGAGACTCGTGGGCAGAGCAATCCAAGAAGGACGTGTGGTCAAGGTTCGCCCAGAGGAATGAGCAGTCGGAGATGTCGCAGTCTGTGAACGTGACTCGCGCAAAGCTCGCGTGGCTGAACTCAGCCGCAGAAATTAGGCAGTCTTCGAAAGCCACGTCGGTAAACGTGCATTTCATCAGCGAGACACCTGAGAAGTCGACTTTACGAAATACTCGATTCTCAAGACACCTGAGAAGTCGACTTTACGAAATACTCGATTCTCATACTTCTCGAACGGTGCGAGCTCGAGAGTTTCATCCCCGAGACACAAGATCAGGCAGCCGTCCACCAGGACAGGCTCCATCAATGGTTCGTCGTTTTCCAGTGCGATTGCGCCTCCTCTGCCGGGGCGCATTAGCCCCTAGCAACTACGTCTTTGAAATGACCGAAACCTTTCGGTCACTCGGAGGTGCTCGCGGTGGTACGACGACATTGGAATGACGGTATCACGCCCAAAGGCCGTGGGATTGTAAGGCAATTTCACTGTGACGTGTATCACGAAAGTTGCTAAGAGGCGGATCCCTACTCGCGAAATGCGGTGGGGCAAGAACGGGGCTTTACACCGTGCACCTCTGGTGTGGTCGCAATCAGTTAGTTTGCGGTCGTAGGTCAGGCCGAATTGTGAGAGTTGTCCATGTTTGAAGTAATTAGGCGATTCGCCGAAGCTCAGGATGCGCCGGCGCCAATGGCTCGCGCCCAGGGTCGTACCTGGTTTGAGGTGGCGCGAAACGAACTCGAACTTGGGGCAAAAATCTCACACTGGATCTGGTGGACGTTTCCGCAGTTTTTGCCAGATCGTCCCCTCGCGGAACTCTCACCCAATTCGCGGAGATACGCAATCAGCGACACGCAAGAAGCCATCGCATACCTCAATACGCCGCTGCTCTGTAATCGATATCACGATCTCACACGGGTAATACTCGACCACTTGAGTCGCCGAACTGTTGTCCCAGAGGTGTTGATGGGTGGCGAGACAGATTGCAAGAAACTGGTGTCCTCTTTGACGCTGTTTGCCGCCGTCGCATTCAGGAGTGCAAGACTTGAGTTGGCACGCGATGCCACAGGCGTTTTGGTCTTAATGGAGACCGCCGGATTCTCAGTGTGTGAACACACGTTGCGAAACATTGACTTCTCTGGCTTTGAGTCAGTTGGGGTTGTGTAATTGACGGAGTAATTTTGACCTTCAAGCACTCGAAGGGGGTCAGATATGTCCGATTCAACACAGCAGGCACTGCCGATATGGATGGCACCAAGTGGGCAAACATGGGCTCTGCCATCAGTTGAGTTTTATCCTCACAATCATCCGACGGTAGATGTTGTTGATCTCTCTCCGTTTGGAACAAGTCGAATCGTGAAGGACACGATGATTATCGTCAACGACTCGTTCAGGATTGTCGGTAATGGAGTCAACTGGGGATGGACATCGGTTGCCTGTGGGTCGGACTCAATGGGTTGGCTGAATCTGGTCATCTATGACGGAGCACAACTTGCTCGAGTATTGACTGAGGCGGTTGATCGGTACCGGCGTGACTATCCAACAATTCAGGAAATCATGGCCGCCTGTCCCTTTGCGGGTTCGGAGACAGTGTCATTCGGTGATCTCTTTGCACGAGTCGCGGCTGATCAGTCGAGTGAGTTGCGATCCGACTCCATCGGCAAGCTTGAAGCTGTAACGACATTGTGGGAGATGATCTTCAAGAGGTTCAGTCTCGGCGAAGGTGAAGGCCCAAGCGAGTTGTCGATGTTGATGTACGAAGATCGGGGAGTCACATACGCCCTACTCCAGGAAAGCGCCCTTCTACCAAGTTCGAGAGAGTCGGTGCACGTCGATCGAGATGATCTTCGATTGGCCTCGTGTCTGAGACGTTTGCGTGGTATGACCACGTGGGTGTCTTATGGCGCCGACATCGATAAGCGCTGCAACGAAGCAATCGCGGCCCATGTCGAACTCAGACCCTCACTGCGCTGGTTCTATGGACGCGCATTGAATCACTAAAGAATCCCTAAGAAATCAGAGTTAATCCACCTTGGCGTTGCAGGTCAGGGATCCCACGGATCGGGTGCAGTCGATTGCAGAGCCTCTCGAAGGTATTCGTCTGGAAAGGCAATACAAGCGAGCATCTCTGCTGCGACTGTTTTCGACTGGATGACCTTCGCCTCGGTGGGGGTCCGACTTTCTACGAAACGCTCTACATAACTCACAATTCGATGAATCGACTCCGGTACCTCAAGCCAGCCCTCAAATACGCGTTCAGTCTTCGCTCCGCTCAAATAGATGAACTCAAGAAAACTCATCGCATCCTGCATCTCTCTCGTCAGTCGGTAATCGGTATCACTCTCGAAAGTGAGTGCCGACACGTGTTCGTGTTGACTCCCAGCCCACCAACACACCTTCATTCGACGCCCTAAACGTTGGATGCCGAGACAGCCCTTGAGGCATGTGCACCACGGACCACCTTCGCAATAGCTGGCGAGCACTAGCTGTCGGGCAAAGTCGTGTCTTAGTACAACGAGCTCAGCGTTGTCATGGCCTTTTGGTTCATATGTACCGCTCATGCCAACGGATGCTAAATCGGCTTGAAAATGGAGCACTGAGCGGCGCAGAGCACAGTCAAAGTGTCTTGTCCATCTATCGATGTTCGAGTGTTGCCTTAACGCTGCCCACATAGAGTGCGAATGTGAGCTCTACTGATCCCGCCTTGCAGGCACTTCGGCGGCTGACTGGTCAACCCGATAGTGACTTTCGACCAGGTCAGCGCGAGTCAATTTCGGCCTTGGTTGAGCGCAAGGAGCGTGTGTTGGTAGTTCAGCGCACCGGTTGGGGTAAAAGTGCGGTGTACTTCATAGCGAGTCAGTTGCTTCGACAGCAGGGATTTGGAACGACCCTCATCATCTCGCCTCTCTTGGTGTTAATGGACAATCAGATCGCGGCTGCCGAGAAGCTCGGACTGCGAGCACTCTCTATCAACTCCGCAAATGATGTAACTGTCGATCAACTCGTGAGCTCCCTATCGAACGACGAGGTTGATGTGCTACTCATCTCGCCCGAGCGTCTTGCAAATCCACAGTTTGCCGACCGTGTAATGCCGCTACTTGGGCGAAAGCCGAGTCTGATTGTGATCGATGAAGTTCACTGCATCAGCGACTGGGGCCACGACTTTCGTCCTGACTATCGACGAATCGCTCAAATGATTTCTTCACTGCCGAGCGGAATTCCAATTCTCGGCACTACTGCGACTGCAAACGATCGAGTAGTGAAAGATGTGACTGACCAGCTTGGTGCCGTGTCAATCCAGCGTGGGCCTCTCCGCCGCGACAGTCTTGCACTCAGCGTGTTGCACGCACCAACCCGTGCGAGTCGATTGGTGTGGATTGACAAGCACCTCAATCAACTCTCGGGTACGGGAATCATCTACTGCCTGACAATCAGGGATGCCGAAAAGATTTCAAAGTTCCTGAGAGATCGTGGACATGACGTCGGCACCTATCACGCCGATATGGAGCCAAGCGATCGAGACTCGGCCGTTCAGCTGCTACTTGGTAATCGCGTCAAGGCTCTCGTAGCAACGCTTGCACTTGGAATGGGTTACGACAAGCCGGATGTTGGGTTCGTCATTCACTATCAGCTTCCTGGTTCCGTAATCACTTACTATCAGCAAGTAGGTCGCGCCGGACGAGCTATCGCCCGCGCAGATGCCGTCTTGATGCACGGCGAAGAGGACATCGACATTCTCGACTACTTCACTTCGTCTGCGTTTCCGCCCGCCGAGACCGTATCGGCGATTCTGAAAGTCCTTGACGCCACCAAAGGTGCAGTTTCAGTTGCCGAGCTCTGTGACGGACGAGCTATCGCCCGCGCAGATGCCGTCTTGATGCACGGCGAAGAGGACATCGACATTCTCGACTACTTCACTTCGTCTGCATTTCCGCCCGCCGAGACCGTATCGGCGATTCTGAAAGTCCTTGACGCCACCAAAGGTGCAGTTTCAGTTACCGAGCTTTGTGACGACCTCAATCTCCGCGAGAGCGACATCGAGAACGTACTCAAGCACCTGACGGTCGAGGGTGCAGTTCAGCGTCTCGCATGGAAGAAGTATCAACGCACGCTCTCGCCGTACACCTTCCCAGTTGATCGCATCGCCAAGGTAAATCAGTCTCGAGTCTCCGAGAAGCAACAGATGCTCGACTATCTCGCGACTACTGGCTGCCGAATGACTTTTCTCTCAAATGCGCTTGACGATGCAGATCGTCAGCCGTGCGGCAAGTGTGACAACTGCTCAGGCAACATGCTCACCGCCAGTTTCGGCGCACAAGAGATAGCGGACGCAGAGCGGCTTCTTCGTCAAGGCTACGAACCAATCATCGCCCGAAAACAGTGGTCGAATCGAGCCAGTATTCCGTCAGGTGAACGATGTGAGGATGGAAGGGTATTGTCACGGTGGCGTGACGGTGGCTTTGGCGATGTTGTCGCTCACGCCAAGCAGGTCGACAAGCGTTTCTCTGACGAGTTAGTAGCAGCGGTCGTAGCGATGATTACCGATTGGCGCCCCGAACCGTTCCCGTCCTGGGTTACTTGTGTTCCTGCCTCGTCGAGCGGCAACCTCGTTCATGACTATGCTCAACGCCTGGCCACTGCATTGAACCTTCCTTTCAAGCCGATCGTGATAAAGACACGTGCCGTTGCTCGGCAGAAAAGCATGAATAACTCCTCGTTTCAAGCGTCGAATGTCGCAGGTGCCTTCGCCATTTCATCGCCCGTGCCCAAAGGAAGCGTGTTCTTGGTCGACGACCTCGTTGACTCTCGCTGGACAATGACAGAAGTCGGGGCCGTGCTCCGGCGAGCTGGATCTGGTCCAGTGTTCCCAGTGGCACTCTCTTTGACGACTGGGCGAGGATAGCCATGAACATTTCAGCATCGCTGGCGACGCTTCTGTTGACGAATCGAATCGTGGACATTGGTGTCAAGCCGCTGTCAGCTCGAGAGTTCTGGTCTGTGAAGCGATCCACTGTCGATGTGAGCGCGCTGGCCGGCCTCAACGCAGCTGAAGTGTCCAGTCGTTTTGGTATGTCAATGGAGTTGGCCGACCGCATTGCATTGCTCTTCGACGCTGCGATCGCCTTCACGGCCGCACGAGAGCAACTTGAGACATCAGGTATTCGAGTGCGCTCGTATCTGGACCCCGAGTATCCACCCCGCCTAAGTAAGGCTCTCGGCGATCGGTCGCCGATCTTCTTGCTCATGGCCGGCAACCCGTCGCTTCTCGAGAGCACGATGCGCGGGATTGTCGGCTCGCGGAGTGTGGGTACGGCATCTATGGAGGTTGCCGCAGTTGCAGCACGGCGCGCGGTAAAGAGGGGAGATGTCGTGACTAGCGGGTTGGCTCGCGGTATCGATCAAACTGCCATGGGCGCGGCGCTTGAAGAAGACGTTGGCATCGTTGGACTACCTACAGAAGGTATACGGCGCATCACGCAAGACCCCAAGCTTCGGCAGCTTGTGCTCGGCAACCAGATTTGTCTACTCAGCCCGTACGGTCCCGACGCTCCGTTCTCTGTTGGTAACGCAATGGGCCGAAACAAACTCATCTATGGCCTCGCAGAGTCAACATTGGTGGTGACATCAGATCTAGAAACGGGCGGCACGTGGTCCGGTGCAGTTGAGGCGCTGCGCGGGCGCTTCGCCGATGTCGATGTTTGGCTGGGAGACGGCATGGGCGACGGCAATGAGGCCTTGGTTGACAAGGGGGCCAGACCGATTCGTGAATATGACGAGTTGTGGAGTGAACGCTCGCCCGAGGCTGCGGCTGTGGATTCGGACGCAGAGCAGCTTGAGTTGGAGATATAGGGCTTAAGTGGCGAATTCGCGACAGGGTTGGTCGCGGGTTGATCTCGATGTCATCGTGACTAGATTTCTGACTGGTCGAGAGACATAGATGCGCCTGTTTACTGTTCTGACATGTCTTGTGCTGGCCGGAGCGTTCGCTCAAGCAGTAGTGCAGCGCATCAGAACTCGCGGAACTCACCAGATTCGAGAAGTGAAGCTCGGTGAGATATCCGACGCCTCGCGGGAAACTGTCAATGAAGCAGCGCGACAGTTTCGAGCTTATGGCGTTAAGGCGAGGGCCGAAGCCAAGAGAGCTTCAATCGCTTCTCGCAGGTTATTTTCACAAGGCTCAGGAGGGAAGTCGGCACGTAGCGGGGTGATCTCCAATGCAATGAAGGTGTTGCGGTGGCGGTCTGCGCTGTCGTGTTCTGCCCATGATGCCGAGCAGTGGCGAGTCATCTGTCGGCATGTCGATGATGTCGGCGATGTCGCCGGCATTGCTCGGGCACGCCAGTGGATTCTTTTCGGCTTCAGTCACTCAGATGCCCGCTCCTGGGCGAGCCGAGGATTCTCGGCACTGGAATCTCAGCAGTGGAAGAACCACGGTATTTCAAGTCCTGCGGAAGCAGAACGATGGAAGATGGTCGGACCGATTGAGATTGCCGACATCAGCAAGTGGCGAAGCCACGTCGATAAAGCGACACCGGAGGGTATTTCAAGTCCTGCGGAAGCAGAACGATGGAAGATGGTCGGACCGATTGAGATTGCCGACATCAGCAAGTGGCGAAGCCACGTCGATAAAGCGACACCGGAGAAGCTTCAAGAGTGGGTCACGGCCGGCTTCGGTGGAGACATTTCCGATGCTCTCAGCTATCGAAAAGCGGGATTGTCCCTGTCGGCAGCAGCAGTCTGGCGTAAGGGGTTCGCGAGCTTCAGACAGGCTGAGCCGTGGTTTGATTCCGGTTGGAAGCCACAGCGGGCATTGAAGTGGGTTGAAGCGGGTTTTGCAGATAAGCCGGACGAGGCCTTGCTATACCGAGAGGCAGGAATTGATTCGTCGGCGGCGGGCGTGTGGCTCACGGGCTTCCAAACATTCGCGCTGGCAGAGAAGTGGGTTGGTTCGGGATTGACGCCCCATGAAGCCGTCAACTGGGGTCGTGCTGGTTTCGCCGACAAGTTCGACCTTGCCCAGGAATTCCGGCAACGAAACTTCGATGCGATGGCCGCAGCGGACTGGTATCGGGCACTTGGATCTGCAGAAGCAGCTGAAATGTGGAGAGAAGCAGCTGAAATGTGGAGAGCTGCGGGCTTCACTTCGACAAATGCGGAGAAATGGAGTTCTGGGGGCTTCGCTCCCTCGAAAGCAAAAGAGTTCCTCGACAATCATCTCTCGGTTGCAGTAGCCCAAGAGTGGCGCGCTTGGTCAGACGATGTCGCATCAATCGTTGAGTGGCGAACGGCAGGCTTTCAGCAGCATGCTGCCTCGATCTGGCGTGACGCAGGATTTGCTCCCCAACACGCTCGGGAGTGGATTCGTGCGAACATTCACCCACACGATGCGGTTAGCTTTCGTCGGCTCGGAGTTTCTGCAGAACACGCCGTGCAGTGGATGGCTGTCTTTGGCAGCGTTGACATTGCAGAAGCATGGATTCAGGACAAGTTCGCCGCTGACATCGCGGGCAGTTGGTTCCAGCAAGGCTTCGACTCGCATTCGGCCGCCGAATTCGCCTCTATTGGTTTGTCTGCGGACGTTGCGGTCGAGTGGCGGTCTTGGCCCCATGGCACTGAAAAGATCCCCGAGTGGCGTGGGGCGGGATTTCAAGCACAAGCGGCGGCATTGTGGCTGGAGGCTGGCTTCTCGTCGGCTGAAGCTGCGATATGGCGAGAATTTGGCGGTCCCAGCCAGGCTCAGTCGTGGCGTGAGGTTGGCTTCGACGCCGAGGAGGCGTCGCGATGGGCGTCGTGTGGGTTTGCCCCTGATGACGCCAGTGTCATTCGGCCGTTTGCAGTGTCGCCAAGCCCCGATCTTTACGAGGCCGTGCAAGCTGTAACACCCCTTGATCGTGTCATATTGTGGTTGAAAGCGGGTGTCACAGCCGATCGCATCCTTGTTGAAGAGGCTCGCTGGCCCGTTCGCTCTTTTCTTGACTGGACGAATGGTGGTGAGCTTGAGGCAGATGTCGCTTTCGCCTGGTACCAGGTAGGAGTTGAGCGCGCCAGTATTCAGGGTTGGCTCAGTGTCGGCGCAACACCGCAACACGCCAAAGTTCTTGAGGAGTCTGGCTACATGCCCGGCGACTACTCGAGAGTCGGCGAAATCATGCGTGAGGAATTGGTTGAGGTTGGTGAGGCAGTTTGGCGATACGACATTGAGCAGGCGGGATACAGTCGAGACAAGTCGACTCCAATCTTCTACCGTGTTTCGGGAGCTGGCACCGTAGATGAAGTCAGGGATTTTCTGGCGTTCGTCTCCGAAAGTGGAACCGATGTCGCATGGGTATGGCACGACGCACCTCGCCTCAGCCGCGCCATGCTCGACGCTCTCCCTAATGCAAGGCCCGTGCGCGGCGGGGTCAAGAAGGTGATTTGGGGGGAGCAGGTAGATCCGCAGAACGAATTCGAGTTTCATGAGGTGGAGTCATACTTCATGGTGCGACCACGCACAGCGTCTGACGACGCGATTGGGATGCAGCGATCACATCTCGAGGGTGCCCAATGAACCAGCGAGAGCAGATTCTTGAGATATATGGATCTCGCGAGCCGCGTCGCTATATGGTGCTCAAGTTCGCGGAACGATATCTCTCTGGAATCATCAATCGCGCCTCCACCGAGACTCGGGAGGGTCTGGAGTGGGAACAAGTCTGGCCCGATGATGTCGAGACCGACCAGCTCTACATCAAGGTAAACAACGCGCAAGCCTCACCGGGTACCAGCTACACCGTCGTCAATCCGGGTGACAATCGAAAAGTTCTGGGTCGTATTGAACGTCCAGCAGAAGCACGCGCAGTCGAAGTAACTGAACTCCCAAGAGGTCCAGTCGTGAGCCTCCGTCCCGATACGTCAGTGCCAAGTCGACAGCGTAATGCCTTGCGCAGTTGGGTAAATAGGCCAAACCCTGATCGCGATCAGTTCTTTCGCGTGCTTCACTCAGAGCGATACACGCAGTGGCCACTGTTTGGGCCGACACATGTAGAGGATTGGGCTTTTCTCGTAGACGATATGCGACCCGGAGTCGAGCAACAGCGTGAGTTCGTTCGCAAGGCTCTCGCCACCCCCGACTTTGCGCTGCTCGACGGTCCACCTGGTTCTGGGAAAACCACCGTGATCTGCGAAATCATTGCTCAGATGGTGCGAGCGGGTGGCCGCGTACTCCTCTGTGCGCAGACCCATGAGGCAGTGGACAATGCTCTTGAGCGACTGATGTCGGAGAATACGACCACATTGGGTTATGTCACGCCGGTACGCGTGGGGCGCGACATCACTCGAGCGTCCGAATTTGCCCGGCAATTCTTCTGGCAGAACCTCGAGAAGACGGTATGCGACCGGCTTGCCGATCGACTCATACGCATGAGCAGCCGAACAGCGAGCCAAGACCGAATTCTCGACGCCATACGAGGCGATCGTTCGGAAATCGGGCGGATAATCGTTCAGTCTGCGAATGTCGTGTGCGGAACGACTTCGGGGGCAGTAAGCGACCCTATTCTCGCCCCAATGTTTCGAAATGCCATTCCCGAGTTCGACATGCTCATTATTGATGAGGCGAGCAAATTGACCCTGCAGGAGTTCTTGGTGCCATCCCTGATAGCCCGACGATGGGTGCTCTCAGGCGATCCGATGCAGTTGCCGCCGTTCAGCGATCAGGACGAGATAGAGCGTCATCTGCGGAGTGTCGTCGGCGAGATGGAAGTTGATGCGACTGCCGAGGCGCAGACAGATGACCTGGTCGAGCTGAGTCCTACACAAGGTGACACAACAGTTCGCGATCGTCTGGATGACTCTAAGTCAGATCCCATCGCAAACCTTGTCAGTCGAATGCTCGATGCGTTTCAGCTGCGTTTCCTTCAAGAAGACGCTCGTTCCACAGAGGTTGATGCGTTCGAGGAAGCCTTTGATGACTTCGCACCTGAAATCGCAACTCAGCTACGCAGGGAAACCAAGTTGGTAACAGGTCTAAATCTGAGAAGCGTGTTGGAGAGCCTCATTGTGCCACGCGGCATCGAACAGTCACTGAACGACCCGAACTATGCGGGTGCTATCGACCTCGGGATACCTCAACCAGCACGTGACAACCGATCGACTTTGCTTGACATCCAGCAAAGAATGCACCCCGATATCTCGGTGCTCGTGCGAGACGCCGTCTACCAAGGTCGTGCGCTACGAGACGCCGATGGCATAGACGCGGCTCGTTCGTGGGGCTACGACGAGTATTCGGGCCACGCGGTGTGGAAGCGGGTCACTCGAGAATTGAGCTCGTCTGTCAACCTTGCAAAGTTCAAAGGGCTCGGCAAATTTGCCGCATCTTTCAGTCGCGACCGCCTCCAACTCATGGCCGCTGAGGCAATCGTGGCCGCGAAAGAGCTCGACAAATTCGTTGCATGGGCAGATCAGCCGGAGAACGCAGCCAATAGCTTTTCGGTGGCCATCATCTGCTTTAATCGACCAGGGGTGCCCGCATGTAACGCCGCACTAAGAACGCGATTCCCACAGCATCGTGTCAGCTCGTCGCATCTTGGCAAACGCAACAACGTGCATCTTCGCGTCGGCACGGTCGACTCGTTTCAGGGTCGCGAAGCGGATTTGGTGTTTGTGAACCTTAACAATTGGAGGTCAACAGCCCACCTGCGGTCATTAAACCGAGTCAATGTCGCCCTTACAAGAGCGCGGTACCAATTGGTGGTGGTCGGGCGGGCCGACGCGTTTCGCAGAGAGCCAGATGGTCTGCTGATCGCCGAACTCAGTCGCAGGCTCCCGTACGTGGAGACATTGTGACGAAGGTCGATGTCGAGTCGGTAGGCCCCGAGCTTCAATGCGATATCGACCTCGAGATTGCATCGTTCATGTTCCAAGGGGCAGCGACATTTTCGGCACGGTATGACTTTCTGTCTGCCTTTCTGGCGTCGGTAGTAGAGCTCGGTGGCGCCCCCAACATGTCCGAGATTTCCGAACACCTTCTTCCTGGTGTACCTCAATTCGTCGGTCGGGCAATTCTGGGCAACCTTCTCGACAACGGACTCTTGTCGCGAGACGGTGACGTCGTGACCCTCTCTGACGAAGGTATTACTGCGCTTCAGCGAAACGTAATTCCGCAACCCACCAACAACCTGTGGCGGGTGAGGTATCTCTTCGGCTTGGATGAGGGATCTGTCGTCGTTTCCTGCGTTCCCTCAGAAGTCAACAACTGGGATCTTCGGACGAGTGAGGCGCAAGACAACTCATCTGTCGACGGATCACTCGTCAGTTTCTCGACGCCACCCGAGATGTTCGGCGTGGCACTGCCTCTTTGCTCGAATGCAACAGAGATCGTTCTGAGCCCAAACGGGCAATACTCAAGCAGTCAGGCCGCGGGAGTAGCTCGAGTTTCAGTTGTCGTATCGGGTCAACACACCAAGATTGTTCGGTTCGAGGCCGTCGACATTGACGACGATCTGTCGACGCTCAACTTCCCAAAGCAACTCGAAGGTTTTGTGACCTTCATTACTGGTCAACTCTTTGAGCAAGTTGTCACTTCGGGTATTCGCTCACTTGTGGTGTCAGACCAATCCGTATCGCCGCACGTAGTTGTTCGAAGCTGTGTAGTTACTGGTTTGCAAGTCGCGCCACGATCGTCCGAACGAGACCGGTGGTTTCTTCGCAAGCTGGCGCTCGCTTTACGGGAAGATATGTCTGTCGAAGAGTGGAGAGAGTGCGCTGAGTCTCTGGCTGATTGCGAAGGGTATTCGGGAGACCGTTCGCCAGCATTTCTTCGTAAGTCGTTGGCTAGCGACCTGAGCCGCCGGGCCGTCCGATTCACGGACCAGTGGTGGGCGATTCACAGTTCGCTCGATTGGGAGCTTTCATGAAGTGGGTGTCTTTGCAGCCTCAGAAGATAAGTGCACCAAACACCTCAACTCTTGTCGGCAACACCGATGATCAATCGCTGCTTGATGAGGTTCTCAAGTTGATTTCCTCAGCTAACGAAATTATTATCATCTGCAGCTTTCTCATTGCGTCTTCGGAAGTGGGTAGCGCGGTGAGAGAGGCAGCAGAGCGCGGCGTTCGGGTGTATGTGCTCACCTCAGCGGAATCCGCGCTCAACGACGGGAAGTGGTTTCTGACGGACACTGACCGTGCGCTAGAAGCCAAGCACCGCGGGGCCCTTAACGAACTCAGTCACTTCGCGCGAGTGAGAAGCTCACCACACTGGCACACCAAGTTCATTCTCGTTGACCCTCACACCAAGCCCGGCGGCCTACTGCTGTCAGCAAATCTCAATAGTCATGCGTTACGAAGTAGTCCGGAGATTGCCGTTCGGTTGCGCGAAGAGGAGGTGAGAGCTCTGTTTGGAATCGCTCGCTACACATACTGGTCGGCAAGCAGTGAGATCCGAAGGGGAGTCTGGTCAACTTCGACTCAAAATCGATCACTATCTCAACTGTCAGAAAGCCCAGACGTCATTTCTACAGTTAGGAATTCTTCAGCCGTACTCTCGTTCATGCGCGATCAATTGAGCGAGAGCAAACGTGTTGTTTTAACTTCGTACTCAATCGATACATCTAGCGTTGTAATGGAGGAGCTAAGAACTTTCGCGAAAAAGGGTGGTCCAGTCACCGTAATCTGTCACCCGAGCAAGAACAATGCTTCAAGTCTTCGTGAACTGTCAGAGATGCAGTGCAAAGTATTGGGGATCGAATGGCTCCATGCCAAGTTTCTCGATTCAGGTGGTGACAATGTGCTAATGGTTTCGCAAAATCTTGATGCGCCGACGAATCGGCCTCGCCTCGAAACTGGTCTGGTGTTGCGCAAGGAACGTGCTGCCGACGCACGAACCTGGCTCGACTATTGGACGAAAACTGCTGAGTGGGTGCTTCAATAGAGGTACCTCACTAGAGCAGCAAGCCGTAGATTCAGACGTACATGAAAGTTCGACTTCGTGCCATTCCTCACGTCGCTCGGGACTTTGATGCAAAGCCCACTGCTATGGTCGTTGAATACGAAGGATCGCTGAGCACGATACAGATTCCCCCAGCTGGCGTCAGTCTCCTTCTGGGGAAGAACGGCACCGGAAAGTCGTCGCTGCTACGCGCTCTTTCTCTCTTTACCAAAGATGTCGAATCTGATCGGCGTACCTACAAAGATCTTCGCACATTTCCGATCGTC
>Ga0194119_10008694_pt1 | contig 13873 bp, 35 predicted proteins | sample TA2MahC100mmetaG_FD_148620 | JGI IMG/M metagenome (GOLD analysis project Ga0194119, IMG submission 148620) | Freshwater microbial communities from Lake Tanganyika, Tanzania - TA2015018 Mahale Deep Cast 100m | ecosystem: Environmental > Aquatic > Freshwater > Lake | place: Tanzania: Lake... | reverse complement strand
CCACATTTAACACACCTAGACCCAAACATGGAAAACAGTGTTAGTTTCAAGTTTAGTGCTCGTTGTTTTGTTTTCTCTCTTTGCTCTTTTTTATTTAAATTATAATAATTTCTGGCATAAATTAATTTATGATTGTAATCTCTATGTTTCCAATATCGGGTATTTGCAGAATGTAATCTACCCCAAATTCGTTGGTACTCTCTACTTCTACTTGGATAATATGGTAAAGCTAGTAATGCCATTATAGATCACTCACGATTTCTATCGAATCAGAACAAAATGTATCAATCTCAAATAAGATATGTTTTTCTCTGAAGATCAATTATAGAGTTCTTTATGCTTTCTTTTGTAGTCACCGTGTTTTATTGGAACACCGAAGATTCTCAATAGTTTGATAACTTTCCACTCTATTGTTTCTGGTGATGCACCTTTGTTTTTTTCTGATCTGATTAATTCAAGAACCCTGTTTTGTATTTCTAGATATTTCACGTTAAGCAGTTTCATATACTCGTCTATGTCGGGATCTCCTGTTATGGCTTCTTTCAGTTTTCTAAAATTCATTTTCCTTTCTTTGCCCACTTTTGCCATTCTTCATTCCAGTTCTTACCAGGAAATCGTTTAGAGTATTCATCGTGTGATTTTTTCCACGCATCTTCCCATTGTTTCTTTTCTGTTGCAGTCTTGATAGAACGTTTAGAATTTAAAAGCGAGAATAGTTCTTGTTCTAGAACTTCTTTTGATTTTGCACCACTATGCTTGGATGCAAACCTATCAGTAGAATGAGTCATACATAAAAAAATTCTTAAAAGTATAAAGAGAACTATTTATAACATTCATCGTTTTTATTTTTATTTTCAGCGAATCTCTCAACAGTTTCAATCAAGTAACCATCTATGTTGCCTTGTCTGATCTTTGTAAGCATCATTTCAAGAAGAACAGTTAACTCAAAATAATTCGGCCGATTTGTATTAACTAGATTCTCTAAGAATCGATCCATTTCATCATACATCTTATCTATCTTAGAGTTGTCTAGCGTATTTCTCTAATTCAAATAATAAAAAAGAGAACTATACTTTAATCATTCTTAGTTCTACTGTTTTCAAATGATTACAACCCATAAGGAAACAATCACCAAGATCAAAAGTTAACTCTGACTTATCAGGTCCACCTTTACTATCAAACTTCACTGCTCTTAATTGTGATGCTAGATTTGTAAAGATTTTATGTATTCTAACTCTTTTCTCCCTTACTGCTTGTGCCGCCTCAGTTGTCATTTTACTCCTTAAGGTTTGTTTATTCTCGTCTTCTTGTGCAAAGTTAACAGGCTGACAGTTAATTCCCTTTTCTCTTAAATCTCTGATAATCCCAGGGTGTGCAGAATCTACCAACGTAATCTTATAGTTTTTTGCTATCTCATAAGATTTCTGTATAGCAAATGATAATGATGGTCTTTCCAGTTCTAATTCTTCTTTGATATAGATTATACCTGATCTTCTACCCATACCTAGAATACCAAACATTGAGGAACCAAACGCAGGATCAAAAATACAGACATCTGAAGAAATTACTGATAAATCATAATCTTCTATTATATCATCTATGCCAGTAAAGATATTTCCAACACCAACGCCATATTTTAGATTATATTCTCTTTCAAAACTAGGTGACTGTTTAGCCCTATCTATACGTTCTTTAGTATAGATTTTACCTTCTCCCACTTGATAGTTCCATAACAGTTTCTTATAAAGCGAGTTTTCTTCTTTCTCTATCTGTTCATATAATCCGCCTGGCAGATATGGTGTTGATACCATTATGATATGCGGATCTGTTTTTGCTATGTATCTTTCACTGACTGATCTTGCCTCTTGTTGTTCTTTAGGTGGGAAGAAATCAGCTTCATCCAGGAACACCAAGAATGGATTTAATCCTCTTGCAGAAGCCAGATGGTGAGATGGAAACGCTTCTATCTTACAACCATTAAGATAACAGACTGTATTTTTCGTTTCAAAATTAAAATCAAATAATGCCTTTAACCTATCTATTAGTTGTATTGCTAACTCTATTCTTGGTCCTGTAATTATTATTGTTGTTACGTCTATTTGTTTATCTTTTAATATGTTGTCTTTTAAACAATGCCATGCAACCCACCTAAGAAAAAACTCACTGATACCTAAACCAGTTGCTTTCTTTATCCATACGTGCTTGTTATGTTCTAGGATTTGTTCCAGTTCTTGTTCATAGTCAAAGAAGTCTAGATTAGGTTTTAATGAATCCCAAAACTGTCTAAATGTTTTTCCTTTGAATTGATCAAAATAGGTTTTCTGTTTTTCTGTTAATTTTTGTTCTATTAGTTTATTTGCTTTCTCACAATCATTAGTGAAATTCTCAAGCATAAATTGATTCTGTTTTATCGGCCTCTTTTAGAAGTTTCTTTACGCCTAGAACCCTATCTACTATCATAATCTTAGTATGTGTTGCTTTGAATAATCTATCAGCATAAGAAAGTGCTAGCTCAGGATTCTGACATTTCCATAATTTTGTATTCATATCCTTTATGATACGCTCCATTCTTCTTCCATCTCTATTCAGATCGGACCAGTTAGTAGTTGGCATTTGACCTGTTTTTTATTCGTAGGCATGACTAGAATAGAACTAATTTTTTTTTTTGATAAGTATATGATAATTTAAGTCCAAACTCGAAGTATTGTCGTAGCACCTCTTTTTTTCTCTTTATCACGTGCATTATCATACTGTATTTCCCAATATCCATAACCTTTGATGGATTTAACATTTTTCTCCTTACCGGTTGATGTGTCTAGAACTATTATTGGTTTTCCAGTTTTTTTTAATGACTTACAATAATGTATTCTTTTTTCTATCATCTATGATACTCCTCTAAATGACATTTATAGCAGTCTGTTATTTTTATCTTGTGATGTAGTTCACAGATGTTTTCAGGTGCTTTGCAGATTCCATGTGTCTTACAACCGTTTTTATGGATATCGCATAAAATACATCTCATTCCCCTGGTTTTTGTGGGATCATGGCAGACACAATCACAACTCATGTCCTTTCCACCAGCATCCACACTCACAACAGGAAAAACAATAATTGCAGAATCTACATCTTTTATCCAGCTTAGCACAATTACACATTATTTATCACCTTATGCTTACAACGGAAAATTTTACATAGTGTTATATCTTGTTGTTTTGTATTTTGAGTATGATAAAGTTGATGAGCATGATTTTTTGCCTTATAGATTTTATATCCTTTTGAATATGAGCCTGGATGATTTGGTTTTGATCCTGGTTGTCGTTTGTATAGACTCATTTAATAGGTTCTTTTGAAACGAGTCTAGAAAGAACTAATTCGACTAGCTTTAATCTTTCGTGAAGCAGTTTATTCTCTGTTGACAGATTCTTTATTATTTCTTCTATTCTGTCAGTATAATCTATTAGATCCCATACTATTCTTTCATAAGTTTCTTTCATTCGCTAGTATGTTTCCAACCGGCCGAATCTTTCCAAATATCCCTGGTTGGTTTGAGTTTTTCATGCCAGTTGCAATCACATTGTAGGTGTTTTAATTCATGCCATAGTAAAGGCAAACATCTACCATCCCAACAACTATCCATTCGTGCAGTTCCTATTCCTATCACATTATTTTTGTAATCAGCATATCCTGTTACCCAATATCCATTTGGATCTTGTAAAAACAAACTATCGTGTATTTCAATAGTCCATTGTTCTGAGCAATCATAGAATGGTGCCTCTAGTGTCAACGCACAAATAATTAATATTGTTTCTATCATGTTTTACTTTCCATAAAAGCGTTTAAACGAACAATCATATTTTTCCTCAAACTTAAAATTACAATAATGATTCAGAACAGCTATAAGATCGTGTGGTCCTATGACAGAATTAGAACTATGATATGGATTCATAATTGATTTGAAATCATACTTGTTTGTGTCTTCCCAATGCAGTAAACCAAGAGCATGACCAAACTCATGTGAAACCACGACTTGCAGATCATGATATGAAAGATAATTTGTCTTGTTATTCAAGTTGTAAGATGGATAGATGTTAATCAATGAATAATCATGTTTGGATGAGTTTGTGAAATATTGAGTTTTACCTATTTCTTTAAGATTTGGCGTAAAGTCAAAGTAAAAGAAAACATCACAAGTCGTAAAATCCTTAGGACCATGTTTTAATGAGTCTTCATAAGAGATTAACTTGTAATCCATGTTCCACTCTAACCTGGTAAATTTTTCTAGTTTGTGTTCCCATGTAGAAACACCAGTTAAAGCAGAAACAAGAAACTGTGTCTGGTTATAATGTTTATTTGGTTGTGGTTCGATAAAACAGATTGATGGTCTTTCATCAGTTATTCTAATATTGATTAGTTTGATTTTGTCTGCATCAGCATAGCCGATAAATGAACCTAATACAGCACACGCTATTATAATTAAAAATATTTTAGTGATTAATTCCACATAATATGGAAAATCCTAAACAAAAAGAGAACGATTTTATTCGTTTCTGTGTTTTACCTGATCAGCTATTGCAATACCGCAGATTACGGCAACACCAGCCCAAAACTCTGGTCTTGTTATTCCAAGAACTCCACCTAATGCTAGGAGTCCAGAACCGAACCCGACAGCCCAATATCGCAGGGAGCCTAAACGATCTGACATAATTCAAACGAAATTAAACAAAATTAAGAGAAGTTATTATAGTATTTTCTATATTCATTAATAAATCTGTAAAAACCAACATGACCAGAAAGACTCCTTTGAAAATTGGTTATGGGTTCTCCATAACTCTCTATCCATGCTGGTCTATTGAAAACATACTCACAGTTTGAATAAAATATATTGTGATCATACGGACAGTTTTGTATGTGTTCTCTATCTTCGGTTTGTCTTATTCGGTTTGTTTCAGCAACCCATACTATCATATCACCATATTGTAGGCATTTTTTTTCTTCATTCGTTAGCTGTAATTTATTATATGGTATAAACATTCTAACATTTAGCATCTTACTTTAGCTTAGCAGTTTCAAGTACGATTTCTTCAAAAGGAAGTTCTAGTTCTCCTCTTTGAATCTGTCTGTTATACCAGTCTGCTATATTGAAAGTGAACGTCTTTTCACCTATTTTGATTGTAATTGATTTAAACCACTCCAGGTGCCTCATTATCTCTGGTTGTTCACGCTTCATTATGTTAAAGCTCATGTGTTTTGGCGTTATTCCCGAATGTCCACACTTTACACATGGTGGTGTTAGTATCTTTGCTACTTTTGCTATATTGAATTGAGTCTTTTCTAGTAACAAAGCCTTAAGTTTTTCCCATTCTCCAACTCTTTGTCTTAAGTCTAGTTTCTTTTCTAGAGCCATGATTCGTGCCTCATCTTCCTTTGATTGTTTGTTTAGTTGTTCAGGATTCTTTAATGCTTGTTCTATTTCTTCTGCAAACTCTTTATTCTCATAGTATTTTTTAACTAGATCATCTGCTAAACTAGCTAATTCTTTTAGGTTTTGTGCTGATCTTTGTAGAAATTCTGTAATTGGATTAGAATATGGTTCCTCTTTCTCTGTTTCTGATTTAGAACTTTCTATAATAGATTCTTCTTTTGGTATTTCTTCTGTAAAGATTCTTCCTTTAAATTGAACTGCACCACATAGACACTCACTATTAATAAAATTATGAATATGAGTTTCGTAGGTAACTTCGGAATTAGTTCTTACTAACTTTTCATCCTCATTGAAAAGATCGTAAAAATGAGATTTAGCATAATAGAAATCTATCTTTTCCAGGTCATTCCAAATATAACTTGCAAGACCATGAAGATTCCAGTCCTGTTCTTTGAATAACTCTACTGCTTTTTCTTTAAGTCTTGAAACAAACTGCTTTTTGGTTTCCCTGTCTTTTAATGCATAGTTTTTAGACTCTTTTAAAACCTGATCATATTGTTGCTTGAGAAATTCTAAAGTATTCAATAAATACGCCTCTCTAATTGAATACTAGAGAAGTAATATTATATTAAGTTAATATCATAAAATGTTAAAATTATGATATTATCACAAATATTCGTTTATTTTAGATAGTATTTCTATAATCCATTCTTCATGTTTTTCATCAAGTCTTAAGTCTTCATCATCTAGGCAATAATGCAGGGTTTCATGTGTGCAGGAATCAATCAAGTCTTCCAGATATGCTTTGCCATCGTGAAGTATTGGATTTACAAAAGATCGGCCGGTTTCTGCATAATACACTCCTTTTGAATCTAGACCAAAATCAAAATCTTGTGAAAAATTACTAAAGTTAGGTATCAACTTATTTTACCTGTTTTTCATCTAGGTTTCATCTCATCAAAAAACCATTCTCGGATTATATCTCGAAATTGTACGTCATCTTCATCATAAAGATCCTCAAGTCTTTTTCTGAATGTTTTTTCTATTTCTATCTTATTTTCTGTTTCATTAATTCGCTTTAGTGATCTTTCAAGTATGGTATTATAGGTTTCTCCTTTTTTGCCAAGTTTATCAAGTTCTGCTTTAATGCTTCTTGATAGTTGTATTGTTGTTTTATCTTCAGTCATTTTTCAATTACCTTTGGATAAAATTTAGTTACAGAGCAATTCCATTTACCAATTTTACGTCTTTTATTGATTGCATTAAAGTAGGTTCTTAGTCCTTTAGATCCACCTTTTAGTAAAGCTTTGATGTCGGGCTTAAAATTACTCATATAGTAGGCTCTCCTGATTGCTTCTGCATTTCTTGGTGTATTGTAGATTTTGATTTCTTCGATTTCTTCTTTTTTTTTAAATTACTGTTATCTTTTACCTTGGACCATTTATCTGGATTTAGTTTTCTTCGTGTTTCCCAGGCTTTTTTTGCCGCATTATGTCGTATAACAGTAAAAGATAATTCAGCAGTCATTTTTTAAACTCCTTTTTTCATCGCATTTAATACATAATTCTTTTTTCAGATCACCGTAAATTATTTTTTGCTTTCCGCATCCCGTACAGTTATACATTTGTTTTACATTCCTCAGCAATTTTTTGTCTTTCATCACATTGGTCCCAGGTTGGATTTGGGTGATCTTTATCCCATTGAATTATTTTAGCATACTGTTTATTATATTTCTGCTTGCATTTTTCAGAACAGAAAGGACTCAAAGTTTTACATGGTTTATCACACATTGAACATAAACACCCAAAATGATCTGAAAATAATTTCAAGTCTTCTTAACCTCTTTGAAAAATACTCTGTTTGTTTTTGGCTTGTTAAAACATTCGCCTAAGTGTTTTACGTTGTTGCACTTGTCACAAAACTTTAAGTCTGGTTTGGATAGCTTTTCAGTTTGTAGGAAGTTGAAAATAACGCATAAAAAAGTATGTATATCATCTAATGTTTCACCGCTAAAAACCCAATGATCTTTATTTTCTATGCTTTCATAAATTTCCCAACCGAAAAGATTATGTTTTTTCACTTTGAACAGTCTGTTATTGTCTCTTTCTAGTCTGTATATAGATTCATTTACCATTTCTTGATTTTGTTTTGAGTCTTTTTTTCTAGTCATTTTTTACTCCCACTCACTAAAAATGTGATTATCAAAGTTACATTTGGGACAGATTGCTCGTATATTTTTTTCTCTCATAGTGTCACCATGATCACTTTCCCAGATTTCAGAAACAGTATATTTTTCAACATCTGTTATGTTATTACCGCATGATTCACATTTTATTTGATAATCTTCAGTCATTTAATTAATCCTCTTAACAAATATTATCCGCATTATGTTTTGTTCAATGGCTCTAACTGAAAAAATTTTAAAACCTTTTCTAATTAGTTGTTTAATTGCTTGATGTGATAACCCTGTTTCTGTATTAACTTCATAAAGTATTAAGTTATTTTTTTCGTCAGTATTCCAACAATTCACCAGGCTTGTAAAGAAAAAGTCTTTTAAAAATTCTATATCATCGCTTATTTTTTGAGATAGAATTTGATTATATTTTTCTTGTATGTAAGCATTAAGCGGGATCATTTTTTAATCTCCTTTGATTTATAAAATCGCTGTGTCATTATTCCACAAGAACAGGATGTTTCAAAAGTAGCACTTGAATTGATTTTTTCATAACTTGTGAAACTTGAGATTTCATCACACTGTGGACACACAAAAAAGTGTTTGTATTTCATTGTAGATTTCCACCAAATATTTTTTCAAGTTGTTCTTCTGCTTCCAATCTCTGTTCAGGAGTCTGATTAGTGTATTCATCGTATGACTTTATGCAATCTTTACAAGTGTGTGGTTCTTCGATTTCAAGATCATGTCCTCTCAAGAACCAGGCAAAGCCGCCAACATGTGACTGAGCAATATAAAGATCAACAAGTTTTTCAATCGCTGTATAGATTGGTTTTGCCTGATAATATTTGCTAGAATACATCATGCCAAGAAAATCAAAGATTTTGAACTTTGCAAATTTTAGATCAATTATTGCCTGTTGAAGTTCTTCAGTGGATGCGCCAAAAAAATCAAGTGTACCTAGTATGGAGTCAATAAAGGGTTCGCTAAGTTTATGGGTTGTGCCTCTTTCAAGACTTGAGCCAATCCTAAGTAATTCTTCGTGTTTGGTTATACTATACTTAGTCAATTTTTATTCTCCATATACTGTTGATATTCGATGTCAACCGGAATATCAATAGGATATCCCCTATGCTCTGTTTCTACTCTATATTCAAAACTAAATGATGTGCCTTTTCTCATAGTTGCAAGAAAACTTTCAGCACGTTTTTTGAGTTTATGAGTAAAAACAATCACTTGTTCACCAGTGAAATAATTAACTTGTATAACATGGTATTTATCACCGAATTGATTAAAACCGTTTGTTTTTTCTTCGTTAGTCATTTTTTGCATATCTTAGTATAAACGTTATAGTTATTATAACTTATCTATATAGAATATGTATATCTATATAGATAAAGCAGATGTAATATATAAAGAGTTCACAAAAAACGCAAAAGTCAAATTTAGTATATAAAGCAGTAAAAACATGAAAAAAGAGATAATTTGAGTAAAAAATGCTCAAGTCTGCATATCTGTTTTTGTTCAAGTCTGCATATTAATTAAAACAAGAAAAAAGCCTAAGTATGATTTTATTTCATTTTATCAGAATCGATCATATAATCAGGAATTAATTCTAATTCTTTTTTGAGTTTAATTGCCTCTAGTTTTTCTTTTATGGATATTTCATCATCTGATTTTTCAAGTATTTCATTGATATATTTCAGCATCTTTTCATATTCTGATCGCTTCATGGTTTAACCTCAAAACCCATATAAATTGTAGAACCAGCGCCTTTTGATTGATTATTCATCATGTTTATTTTTTCAACATTGAAGTTATGTTCTTTTGCTATTTTCTTCAAAGTTAAAATAAGCCATTTTTGCATGAGAAGAAAACTATTAAGTTTTTTATACTCTGTCACATATCCCATTCTTTGAAAAATATCTAGTAAACGTTCTTTATTTTGATATTCGTATCTGATTTTGATAACATTACCATCTGTCAAACAAAGAAAAAATGGTTTTTTAACCTGAAATTTTTCAAAAAAAGATTTGATTGTTGGGATTGGTGTTCCAAATGCGTCAAAATCAACTAATGTAAGATCATCTAATTGGTCCAGATCATTTTTAATATAATCAGTGTTGCTTTTAAAAAAAATCTTATACCTATCATCATTTTTAAACCTGTCTAGTTCTACATAGTTTTCTTTTTCGATCATTATGTTTGTTTTACAATAATTTTTGTATAGTTTTTCTGTTAAAATACCTTTACCTGCAAATAACTCTAATATAGTACCATTTTTATTCTGTATTTTTTGACAGACCATTTCACGTTGTTTAAGTTTCCAGGTAGACACGGCTTGGATTGTTATTGATTTTGTTTTATATTTCATTTCTGAACACTCGTTTTTGTGCTTAAACAGATTGGCATTTCAAGATATTTTTCGCCTTGCAGATATGGTGATCCCCAAGTACCTGATTCATGTTTTATTCTACCACCCATTTGTTTGAAAAAAAACGCTGTTTTGGATTTTCTACACTGATTTTTTATATTAATAGCCCACACCTCTTTCATTGGTCGTGGTTCTAACACACGTGAACTTTCACCACCAACAATAGCCCACTGTATTCCATTTAAGTTAATTTCGCCCAAATCTTCTAAAAGAGGTTCAAAACTAACATATCTGATTTTTGCTTTAATTCTTTTTAGTTTTTCTAATCTGTGTAAAGCGGATTTATTTTCAATCGAAGTACCAATCCAACAGTTTTCTGGTACTTGATATTTTTTATGAAAGTTATAGGCACGATTGATTCTTTTTGTTAAGATTAAAAATTCCTGTTCAGGCCGAGATATAAAAATATCAAACCACGATGAAATTAAATCAAAATCAAAGTTTTCGTGATATGTATCTGTCATAGAATTAACAAAAATAATTTTAGAGTTTTTGTATTTGTTTAGATCGGCTATTATGTTTTGAGCTTTACGTGGATTTGGTTTTGTTGGATCTTTATTAAACATTTTAGACAGTTCAAACATATAACAATTTTGACAACCGGCACTTACTTTCGTACAACCCCATGCTGTATTTAGCGTACTATCTGCCCATTCAATTAACGTTTTAATTGTCATTTTCGTTTTATCCTCTGTTCTTTTTGTAACTTTACACCATCAAGTTCTTTTTCTACATCAACAATAAGAATAGGTGCTTTCAGTATTTCTGTTATTAATTTCTTGCCGTTTTCGATAAGTTGTATAATCTCACCATCTGGATTTAGCATGGTATCAATTTGGGAGGAGTTCAAGTTTGCAGTAACTTCTAACTGGTAACCTTTAGCGAATGGAACAAGCTTGATCTTATATGGTTCTTTTAATCTTGTCAATACTTCTTTTTTTTCTGTAAAGACTTCGGTCATTTTATCATCCTGTAAACAAATGAGAATTTGCCAGTTTTTATCTTTTTTGCGTGTTTTCTTATGATCTTACTCCAGATTGTGCTTGTTGATCCGTTGTTACCAAATTCTATTGTTACATCGGTCCAGGTAAATGTTTTCTTTTTTCTACACCACTCCATAATCTGTTCTTCTTTTGTCTTGATTCGTTCCAAGCTTTCTGTTGCTTCTACTTCTTGTAAATGTTTGAAAGAGATGTTTCTATCCTTCATTATTCAGTAAAAACTCCGTTTTTCTCCTAATGATTTGTTTTTTATTTTCTTGATCTCTTATTACCTGATAATCAGCTACTCTACAAGTTAATTGATTGATATAACGCCTTACTGTTTGCTCTGAACCATGCCCAAATTTTTCTTGTGCAAGATATACAATTTCGTTTAGTGCGTCCGTGTATGGTAGAGAACCACTCAGGTCTATTCTTTCTTTGATGTATTGTTTTGTAAAATTATAGAAAAATCTATTAATCATAATTTCAGATGAGAAATTACATCGTTTTCCAATCTTACCTAGTTTTTCTTTTTTCTTTTCATTTATGATCAAGTCTAATTCATATTGATCGTGATTCCTAAGCTCAGTTAATATATCAGATGTTAATAATATGTCTTTCATTTAGACATTCAACTCCATTTGTTTATTGATTCTATCCTTCAATCGTTTCCGGCCTCATATTAATTTCTGCTATATGTTTTTCAACAATTATTTTTCCGTTAGGCTCTATGATAACTTCTACACAACCAACATCAGGTATAACTCCACCCATGCCACCACGATAAAGATGTTTGTCTGGATATTTCCAGGTAGGATTCGTAAAACCGTGTGTGTGAGTGAACTCTACGTGAACAAAATAATGAACGTGACTTCGTACTATTACACCGACATTTCCAAGCTTGTCTTTCATAAAGTGCAGTGCAGCCATTCTCTAGCCAATGCAGTTGTTCTATAAGCCGCCCATCGTGCAAAACCGATATGATGTGTTATGTTAAACAATACATCATTTAGTTTTATTTGTGCAAAATCTTCTGCAAATGATGGCTCAAAATACGTTGAATATTTTCTAGCGTTGAGTTTCTCAGCAAGTATTTCCTCATAACTTGTTCCACCTTCGTCAACGTGATAGATAGAACCCTGAACAAATACGGTTTCCTGTCCAGGAATTAGTTTGATTAATTTCTCAGATTCTCTCACTTGATATGCCATGTTTGTTGTCCATTGACCCCTACCAAGTTGTTTTTTGTTTGCGCCATCAAAGGGTTCTCCATTGATTACCTTGAATCGTGGTTTTTGATGTAATTCGTCTATTGTTTCATTCCAAATAGAATAAAGTAATTTCTGAAATTTGTTTGGTTTGTAGCTTGGTTCTTCTGGATCAAGTGAGCAGATAGAACGTCTTGATCCTACATGAATATCTGAATAAATTACCAAACTCTTTGAACTGTTAGCCATCTTAATCATTATCCTTCTTATGTAAAAGACGAATTAATCGGTTTTCAAATCTATTGAACATTCTACTTTTACCTCTAGTTTTACCACCACAACAAGAACATGGATTTTCTTTTGTAATTACATCGCAAGTTTTACACCAACGATAACCATCTTTATACATTGTTGCGTATGCTCTTTTATTAATACAAATACCATGACACTGCCAGCTCATGCTAAAAATAATAACTCCTTTATAGTATGTGTTTTTTTGAATTTATGTAAATTAGATTTTGTAAGTCTGTGTTCAGCAAATTCATCAGGTTTAACTTGTTTCTTCTTTTGTTCAAGACTATGATTAGGTGCTGGGTTAATCCATCTTTTTAGCGTTTTTTGTTCCCTAACAACTTCATTTGGGTATCTTTGAATTATGCTTCTAATTCTTCCTAATTGTTTGGAAACAGGATAGCCTTTTTGTGATAATGAATCCAATTCTCTTTCTAATGCCCACATTTCAGCAAAAACAGGTAAAGGGTGTTGATATACTCGTTTGCCTCGAATCTTAGCCATCTCGTAAAATCTCCATAATTCTGTTTAATGATTCTTGATAGTTTTTCTTGTTGTTTCTTGGCTTCATTCTGATTGGAGAAGAACAACACCTGCAAAGGAAACGCTTTGTAAACTTGATACCGTTCACAGTTAGATCACATTTGCATACCTGGCATTTATAGATTCCAACTGCAAATTTTGATAGACCTGTACTTTGTGGTGGTATTTCTGCCTTATACCTGTGACAGATTCCATTACAAGTCATTAATACGTCAACTCATCCTCTGCTTTCCAAAAGGCGTGAAATTGTGAAAGAGTGTGATAGTATAAGTATGTAAATAAACCAGATTCATCTAGTTTGCAAAAACGTGCCAAGTCTTCATTGATTACAAAAAATGGTGTTCTTGTTATCCAATAATCCATGTTTCTTTTCTGTGTTTTTGTGTCTTCAAAGCCCAATTCACCATGTATTTTTACTGTGTCATGCTCAGCCAACACATAAGGAATTAAGCAACCATCAGGATAAACCACTAATTTTTTAATTTTAAAATCTGGTCGATGTACCTTGTTTTTAGTTGAAAATCTGTTATCTGTTATTGATTCCTCTCTTAATATAGGTAGTATTGCGTTATTTTGTATTCTGTCTAATTTTGGTGCATCTGCGTTTCTAGTCTGTTTCTTTTTTACAGCATGAATAATAGATTTATTTCCTCTAGACAAATTCAGAACCTCGCTTAAACTCTGGTTTAAATTGTTGATCTTTTCTAAGATAGATTTCTAAATGAGTTGAACAAAGTAAACGATTATGAAGTGTTTCTGTTGTTACTGCTTTGTTTTTACAAATACTACATTTATTCATTCTAATTCACAACTCCCACA
>Ga0194119_10008689_pt1 | contig 13878 bp, 11 predicted proteins | sample TA2MahC100mmetaG_FD_148620 | JGI IMG/M metagenome (GOLD analysis project Ga0194119, IMG submission 148620) | Freshwater microbial communities from Lake Tanganyika, Tanzania - TA2015018 Mahale Deep Cast 100m | ecosystem: Environmental > Aquatic > Freshwater > Lake | place: Tanzania: Lake... | reverse complement strand
TTATTAACGCTATCAAAATATTTTGCCCCAGCCTCTAATTCTGCTGAAACTTTTTTTCTATTATAATAAACAATTTTCATTCCAAATCCTTTAGCTCTTTTAGCAACAATCCTTCCAATTCTACCCATTCCTATTATTCCTAACGTTTTTCCAGTCATTGGTTTACCAACCATAAAATGGGTAAAATCAACTTTAGTATCTTTCCATTTTCCAGATTTTACTAAAGTTAGGCCTTCAAAAACTTTTCGAGCAGCATTTAACATCAAAAGCAAAGTTACTTCTGCGACTGCATCATTTAAAACGTTAGGTGCATTAGTAATAATAATATTTTTTTCCTTTGCAGCTGATATGTCAATATTATCATATCCAACTGCAACACTTGCAATAATTTTAAGCCTTCCATTCATGCTACTGAAAAAATTTTTATCGAATTTATCAAAGCTGGTTGCTACAACACCGTCATATTCATTACATGTTTTTGCCAAATTTTCGTATGGAATAGCCTCATCCTTTAAATTTAATCTTACATCAAAATTATTTTTTAATTGCTGCTCTGCAAGATTTGAAATTTTTCTCGTTACTAAAATTTTTGGCTTGGTCATTAATGAGAATTTCTTGGAAGTCCTTTTTTCTTTGTAATATCCAAGTAAATACCCATCGAATTAATGCACGCTCCGTCCTCTAATTGACCTACTGTATTTCTTGCAATTTCTTGCCATGGAGTTTGATTATTTAGTCTAGGAATTTTTTTGTTCTTTCTTCTTTTTTTAAACTCCGTTGAAGAAATTAAAAGATCCACTCTTCTTTTGTTAAGATCAATTTTAATTTTATCACCCGTTTTAATTATACCTAAATCACCACCAATTGCTGATTCTGGAGAAACATTTAGGATAGAGGGACTTTCAGAAGTGCCACTCTGTCTTCCATCCCCAAGTGTTGGTAATGCATTAATTCCTTTTTTTAATAAACGATCAGGTGGTTGCATATTCACTACTTCAGCAGATCCAGGGTAACCTACTGGGCCGCAGCCTCGAATAATTAGAATAGAATGTTCATCTATTTTAATTTTGCTACTGTTTATTCTAAGATGATAGTCCTCAGGTCCTTCAAACACTACCGCATTTGCTACAAAAGCATTTAAATGTTTTGGATTAGATAAATATCTTTCTCTAAACTCCTCACTAATTACGGACGTTTTCATCACTGCGGAATTAAAGAAATTACTTCTCATTACAATAAATCCAGCATTATCAACCACTGGATCAGCAAAAGTTTTTATTACATCAGGGTCTAACTTAATTTTTATTTTTAAGTTCTCCCCTAAAGTTTTACCAGTCACGGTCATCACTGAAGTATGTAACTTCTTTTTTTTTACTAATTCTTGCATAACCGCTGGAATTCCGCCCGCCTTGTAAAAACTTTCCATTAAATGTTCTCCAGCAGGCTTACAATTAACTAACAAAGGAATATCGTGACCTAATTTTTGCCAAGCTTCTAGATTTATTTTTACGCCCATATGTTTTGCGATAGCAGATAGGTGTGGGGGGCAATTACTTGAGGCACCGATCGCACTTGCAACAACGATTGCATTTTCAAAAGCTTTTTTTGTCATAATTTTTGATGGGACCAAATCCTCAAAAACCATTTCTACAATTCTTTTTCCAGTATCGTAGGAAATTTGTTCTCGCTCTCTATATGGAGCAGGAATAATTGCGCAACCAGTTAAAGACATCCCTAAAGCTTCAGCAACTGAATTCATCGAAGATGCAGTTCCCATGGTGTTACAGTGACCAATGCTTGGGGAGGACGAAGCTACCATATCCATAAATTGATCGTAATTTATTTCTCCTTTACCTAGAAGTTTTCTAGCATCCCAAATAACAGACCCTGAACCTACTAATTTTCCATTGTAGTAGCCATCCAACATTGGCCCACCCGATAAAACAATAGATGGAATATTTACAGTTGCAGCAGCCATGAGCGCAGCAGGCGTAGTTTTATCGCAACCTGTCGTCAACACTACACCATCAATTGGATATCCAAATAAAACCTCAACCAAACTTAAATAAGATAAATTTCTATCTAATGCAGCAGTTGGTCGTTTGCCTGACTCTTGAATTGGATGAGTTGGAAATTCCATAGGAATTCCACCTGCTTTTCTTATGCCATCTTTAATTCTAGCGCTTAGTTGTTGGAAATGACGATTACAAGGAGCTAGATCAGATCCTGATTGAGCTATACCAATAATTGGACTTCCAGATTGCAATTCTTTTCTTGTTAATCCATAATTTAGGTATCGCTCCAAATAAAGAGCTGTCATAGCTGGATCTTTGGGATTGTCGAACCATTGCTGACTTCTTAATTTTTTTTTATTCATTATTTTCTAAAATAAAATAGCACGTAATTCTAATAATTAGAAATGTTGACTAACTTTGATGATAATAATTATATATCAAAAGCATGAATAATATAATTAAACTTAACAAAAATGATAATGTTGCTGTCACAACTTTTGAAATTTCTCCGCAAACAAAAATAGCTAGTCAAGGAATTGTAAGTATTGATACCATTCCCTTTGGACATAAAATTTGTCTTAAATCAATTAATAAGGGTGAGCCAGTTATTAAATATGATCAAGTAATTGGTTTCGCATCGAAATCTATCAAACCAGGTGAACATGTTCATTCACATAATTTAGAGTTTAGAGAGTTTAGTAGAAATTTTTCTATTACTGAAAAAAAAAATATTAACTCTGAAAAAAGTAACTTATTTTTTGAAGGTATTCTTCGTGACAATGGTGAAGTTGCAACTAGAAATTACATTGGCATCATAAGCACTGTTAATTGTTCAGCAACGGTAAGCAAAGCTATTGCAGAAAAAATAAAATACAGTCACATTTTAAAAGATTATCCCAATATCGATGGTGTTGTTGCAATAACTCATTCTACTGGCTGTGGAATGAATACATCAAGCGAAGGCATGGAGGTTTTTCAACGAACTATTGATGGATTTAAAAATCATCCTAATTTTTCACATGTGTTTATCGTAGGTCTTGGCTGCGAGTGTGCTCAGATAAGCTTATTTGTAGACTCTATGAAAAAACATAATCGTATTCACTTTTTAACGATTCAAGATGAGGGAGGCACAAAAAAAACAGTAGATAAAGTTTTTAGTCAAATCAGAGAACTTTTAAACGTAGCAAATACAATAAAGAGAACGCCGCAAGCAGTTCATCATCTAGCTTTAGCTTTACAATGTGGAGGGTCAGATGGATATTCTGGAATATCTGCAAATCCTGCATTAGGTGTTGCAGCTGATTTGCTTGTGAAAAATGGTGGGAGTTCAATTTTATCTGAAACCCCTGAAGTCTATGGTGCAGAGCATTTATTAATTAATAGGGCAGTAAGTAAAGAAGTTGCTGATAAACTTATTGCAAAAATTGAGTGGTGGAAGAATTATACAAAAATTAACAACAGTTCTATGGATAACAATCCTGCACCTGGAAATAAAAAAGGTGGACTTACAACTATATTAGAGAAATCTTTAGGAGCTGTTGCAAAGGGTGGAAATTCTATCTTAGCTGATGTTATAAGTTATGCTGAACCTTTAAGAAGCAAAGGTTTTATTTTTATGGACTCCCCAGGTTACGATCCAGTATCAGCAACCGGACAAGTGGCATCAGGTGCTAATATTATTTGCTTTACCACTGGTAGGGGTTCCTGTTTTGGCTGTAAACCAGTACCAAGTTTAAAGCTTGCAACGAATACAACAATGTTCAACAAAATGAGTGAAGATATGGATATCAATTGTGGAACGATAATTGATGGTGAAGAAACATTAGAAGAAGCTGGTCAAAGAATTTTTAAACTTATTTTAAAAACTGCCTCAGGCCAGAAATCCAAAAGTGAATTAAATGGATATGGTGATGAGGAATTTACACCCTGGCAAATTGGTGCTGTCATGTAATCTACATGACAGAAATCAAAAAATCTAATTTCATTGTAATACTATTAGCCTCTACTGCGTACTTCACGTTTGTACTAATGGATTCTTTAGCCAAACACTTAACCTCGATTATCAATATCGATCAATTGATTTGGGGAAGATATTTTTTTCATTTTCTCTCAATGCTTATTTTTTTTTTAATTTTTAAGCCAAAATTAAATTTAAAAAAAAATTTCAAACTTCAAATTCTAAGATCATCTCTACTTGTCTTAGGTACCCTATGTATGTTTGTTTCGTTAAAATATTTTAATCTTGTAGATATTTATATTCTTTATTTTTCATCACCTCTTATTTTAGCTTTATTGTCTGCCTTTTTTTTAAAAGATAAATTAAGTGGTATGGGATGGATTTTAATGATCTTAAGTTTTATTTCCATTGTATGGGCTATTGGACCAGAGATGAAGACTTTCTCACCGCAATTACTTATTCCGCTCTTGATACCAATTGTCTGGGCTTTTTATCAATATTTAACAAAAATTATTTCGGTGAACCGGGAACCCTTTGTTGCAGTTTTTTATAGTGGTATTGTAGGAACGGTAATTTTTTCTCTTTATACCTTTGTAAATTGGATACCTTTTAACTCTTACATGGTTTGGCTTCAATTAATTGTACTAGGCACATTTGGGTTTATTTCCCATATAGTTTTAGTCTACGCTATACAACTTTCAAATCTGTCCTTTGTCGCTAATTTTCAATATTCACAATTAGTTTGGTCATCTATTGTCAGTTTTCTTTTTTTTGGTGTTCCAATAGAAATTAACCGTCTATTTGGAATGGCGGCTATAATAATTTTTGGAGTTTTGTTTATTAAATTTGAACTAAGTAAAAAAATTAATTAACCTAAACTAATTTTTTAAATTTTGTGAATACAAAAAAAAGTAAAAAAAAAATAATTAATAATTCTTCAAAGTCACCAATTCGTATTACCTCTATAAAAGCTGCACCCTTATTTGGTAAAAGTCCGAAAGGGGGCTGGAGAGCAGAGATACAACCAGAAGACTCTATACATGCCTTGATTGCAGTGCATACAAACGCAGGCATCACTGGATATGGTTCAGTGTTTACCAATGGTCAATTAGTTGAAGCAGGTCTCAAAGTGCTTGAACCTTTGTATAAAAACGAAAATGCATTAGAGCCTGAACGGGTCACAGAAAAACTTCATCAAAATACTTTTTGGATGGGTCGGGGAGGCACACTTACCCATACTATTAGCGGCATAGATATTGCGCTATGGGATATTTTAGGAAAGGTTACACAGATGTCTGTTGGAAGCTTACTAGGAGGGCGATACATAGAAAAAGTTAGACCATATTGCTCCTTATTAATGGAGCAACCTGAACGAATGAAAAATGTAGTCACGCCTTATCTTAAAAAAGGTTTTACTGCTTTTAAAATAGGCTGGGGTCCTTTTGGAAAATTTGATGAAGGACTAGATAAAGCAATTGTAGCTGCCACAAGGGATGCACTAGGGCCTGATTGTCAATTATTTGTTGATGCTGGTGCAAGTGATGCTTACTGGCCGCAAGGACTTAAATGGGCAATGCGCACAGCTGAGATGTTAGCTGATTATAAAGTCGGTTGGTTTGAGGAACCTTTAAAACCAGATGCCATAGATGATTTTTGTATTTTACGAAAGGAAAGTCCAGTGCCTATAGCGGGTGGTGAGGTTTTAACACGTAGACAAACTTTTCAACCATGGCTGACGCGTGGAGCTTTAGATATTGTTCAGCCTGATGTTACTAAAGTTGGAGGGATAAGTGAGCAACGACGAATTATTTCAATGGCTCAAGATTTTGGCGTTCGTTACGTTGGTCACGGCTGGAATACTGCTTTAGGTGTTGCTGCAGATTTACAACTAGCTACAGCATTTCCTAATGTTGACTTCGTTGAGTTTATTGGAGGTAGTCCTTATGTGGATGGTATTTTAAAAAAACCATTTAAATTAGATAAAAAAGGGATGCTTGAGATTCCAAATCTTCCAGGCTTAGGAGTAGAAATTGATAAGGAAAAATTGGCTCTTTATACTCCAGATGCTTCGCTTTTTTTTAAAAACTAATTTTTTGATTTTTAATAAGTAGCTCTACCACCGCTCAAATCAAATACAGCAGCTGTAGTGAATGAGTTTTCTTCACAGGCTAACCAGGCAACTAGTGATGCTAACTCTTCAACTTTAACAAATCTATTTCTTGGAATTTTTGAAAGCATATAGTTGATATGTTCCTGAGTCATTTGATCAAAGATTCTTGTTTTTGCAGCTGCGGGGGTGACACAATTTACAGCAATATTTTTATCTGCAAGTTCTTTACCTAAAGATTTAGTAAGAGCAATTACTCCAGCCTTTGCAGAACTATACGCGCTAGCATTTGGATTTCCTTCTTTACCTGCAATGGATGCTATATTTACAATTCGTCCATAATTATTTTTAATCATATGTGGGACAATTGCTTTACAACAATAAAAAACTGCATTCAAATCAAGCTCAATTACCCTTCGCCATTCTTCAATTGGATAATCTGAAACTTTGGCATTCATTCCAGCAATACCTGCGTTATTTATAAAAATATCAATTTTATTTTTTTCTATAATTTTGTTTATTTCTTTTTGAACTTCATCAAAGTTTGAAATATTTACTTTTGAAGCTGAAAGTTTAAGGTTGTTTAAATTTTTAAGTGCCTTATTTGTTTCTTTTTCATCAATATCCCAAATAATGACATTTGCACCAGACTCCAAAAAACGCTTTGTAATTGCTAAGCCAAACCCTTGCGCTCCACCAGTAATAACTGCTGTTTTATTTTTTAAATCAATTGCGTTCAATTTTTTTTACGTACCTTTGATAATTATTCTTACAAAAAGTAATTATACTTTATGAGATTTGTAAAACAAATTACAAGTATATTAATTTATAATTAATAAGTTAGATAAATTATGGCTATTGAAATTGAAGGCAACTGTAAAAATCCTGATCAGGAGACAATAAAGTATAGATTAAATCACACCATGCTTCGGGTCAAAGATCCTGTTAAGTCTGTAGATTTTTATACTCGAGTAATGGGTATGAAACTTCTTCGTAAAATTGATTTTCCAGCAGCTAAATTTTCTTTGTATTTCCTTGGAAGTTTTGATCAACATGAAGTTAAAGATATCCCAGAAAATGATGAAGAGAGAAGAAACTGGTTACTTGCTCAAAAATCAATTTTAGAGCTTACCCATAACTACGGCACAGAAAGTGATAATAATTTTTCCTATCATCACGGAAATAGCGAACCACGTGGTTTTGGTCATATTGCTTTCCGCGTTCCTGACGTACAAAAAGCTTGTGAACGTTTTGAAAAAATGGGAGTAGTATTTCAAAAGAAGCCATTAGAGGGTAAGATGAGCAACATTGCCTTTATAAAAGACCCTGATGGATATTGGGTTGAAATTCTTTAAATTAAAAAAATTCGATTATTAAGCAATATTAAAGGACTTAATTACTTGGTTGTCTACAAATGTTAAATAGTATTTAATTCAAGGTTATAAACATAATTTGGGGTTTACTAAATGAAAATGGATAGAAGAAAATTTATGGCACTGGCAGGTGCATCAGCTGCCGTGCTTGGAATGCCAAACTGGAGCTTTGCTCAGTCTGCAGCATTCGATAAACTCAATATCTTTGTTCCAGCAGCTGCAGGTGGCGGTTGGGACGGTCTTGCAAGATCTATTGAAGCTGCTGCAAAAGCAGAAAAGTTAGTAAATAATTTTCAATTTGAAAATGTTGGAGGCGCAGGAGGAATGGTTGGCCTTCCAAAATTTGTTAATGAGAGAAAAGGTCAGGGTGATTGGATTATCATAGGAGGCTCCGTGATGGTTGGTGCTGGAATAACAAATAAAAGTCCAGTGACCATGAAAGACGTAACTCCATTAGCTCGAATGACTGAGGAAGCTGGAGTGATAGTTGTTCCTGCAGCAGGAAAAATAAAAAATTGGAACGAACTTTCATCTGCAATTAAAGCAAATCCTAAAGCGGTATCTGTAGGTGGTGGTTCTGCTGGTGGAACTGACCATATTTTACTCGGCTTGATCATCAAAGCTCTTGGTGGCGATCCTAAAAATGCATCTTACGTTGCCTTTGCTGGAGGTGGTCAGTCAGTCGCTGCTATTTTAGGTGCTCAAGTTACAGCAGGTATTTCTGGATACTCAGAGTTTGATGAGCATATAAAATCAGGAAAAATGATACCTGTAGCGGTTTCTGGAAACGTTAGAATTCCAGGTGTAAACGTACCAACGCTTAAAGAGCTTGGAGTTAATGTTACAGCTGCTAATTGGAGAGGTGTTTTTGCAGCTCCAGGCATTAATAATGATCAAAAAAATAAATTAGTAAGCTTTTTGACGAATTTAAATAATTCGGCATCATGGAAAAAAACTGTTGAAGATAGAAAGTGGACAAACACGTTCTTATCTGGAAATGCTTTTGAGGAAGTTATCAAGAAAGATATTTCTGAGACAGAAGCTGTTTTAAAATCTCTAGGTTTAGCTTAACCTAGACTAGTGAAAAGTACCCACTTTTCAATTTTTCTAATTTTTTTGTGTGGTCTTGCTATATGGCAGGCCACACAAATACCAACTTCAGGATTACGCGATTCAATTGGTGCAAAAAATTTTCCGTTTTTTATTGTCTCTTTATTTGTAATCTTTTCTTTTATATATTTTTTTCAGCAGCTCTCATTTTATAAAAAAAAAGAAATTTTAAAAAATCAGAGCACAAACAATGTAATTTTTTTTTGTTTAGGATGTTTAATCTTGATACTTGTAAGTAACTTTGTAGGCTTTTTTATTGCCTCAGTTCTTTCAAGTATTTTCATAGCACGATCATTTGGTACCGTAATAAACCTTTCATCATTGAAAAATTGTTTTTTAATTACTTTAACCGTTTGGCTTTTATTTTCTGTGGTTTTAAAATTACAACTAGGACCACTTGTTAAATTTTTGTCTTAATGTCTAGTTTAGAGTCTCTTTTAAAAGGATTTACTATAGCACTAGATCCAATAATTTTACTTTTCGGTTTTGCAGGCTGTTTGGCTGGAACTTTAGTTGGTTTGTTGCCAGGGATAGCACCAGCACTAACGATTGCACTTTTATTACCTTTTACTTTTACTGTTCCTGCAACATCTATGTTTGTTCTTTTTGCAGGAATTTATTATGGGGCTATGTATGGAGGTTCAACAAGTTCAATTTTAATAAATACTCCTGGAGAGTCTTCAACGGTTGTCACTGCTCTTGAAGGGAATAAAATGGCAAAAAAAGGATTAGCAGGCAAAGCTTTGGCTACTGCGGCATGGGGAAGTTTTTTTGCTGGCACAATAGGTTTGATCGCCTTAACTCTATTCGCACCACTTATAGTTGAGTTCGCATTAAAATTTGGTCCTGCAGAATATTTTAGTTTCATGGTTCTTTCATGCGTTGCCGTAAGTGCGGTTCTTGGAAACTCAACTGTGAAAGGAATGATAAGTTTGTCCTTAGGATTGATTATAGGGTTAATTGGAATTGATATTCAGTCTGGACAGGCAAGATTTACCTTTGGGGGAAAAATAGAATTATTAGATGGTATAGAGATGGTGATGGCTGTTGTTGGGCTTTTTGCGCTTGGAGATTCTATGCATTTAGCTTGGGAAGGACGAATTAAAAATCAAAAGATTTTAAAATCACCTCAAACCCCTTGGTATAAATGGATGAATAAAAGTGATTGGAAAAGGTCATGGAAGCCATGGTTGAGAGGATCTTTTTTTGGCTTTCCAATTGGTGCTTTACCTGCAGGAGGAGCAGAGGTTCCTACATTATTAAGTTATTACACTGAAAAAAAATTATCAAAAAATAAGAATGAATTTGGAAAAGGTGCAATAGAGGGAGTCGCTGGCCCTGAAGCTGCAAATAATTCTGCAGTGGCTGGGGTTTTGATGCCACTGTTAACTTTAGGAATTCCTACATCCGCAACTGCGGCTGTATTGTTATCTGCCTTTCAATCTTATGGGATAGTTCCAGGACCATCATTGTTAACTCAACAAGGAGGTTTAGTTTGGACCTTGATTGCAAGTTTATATATTGGAAATGTAATTTTATTGGTTTTAAATTTACCTTTAATTAAAATTTGGATTAAAATTTTGCAACTACCTGCAAACTGGCTTTATACAGGTATAATAGTAATATGCACTGCTAGTGTGTATTCAGTCTCACGGTCATCTTTTGATTTATTAATATTATTTATTTTTGGGTTTATTGGTTTTTGTTTTAAGAGGTTAAATTTTTCTCCAACCCCACTTATAATTGGATTAATTATCGGACCTTTAGCTGAGCAATCATTAAGGCAAGCAATGATAATTAGTATGGGTGATTGGTCGACTTTTGTTACAAGACCAATATCGGCGTCAATACTATTTTTGTCCTTTATTTTATTATTTTTGCCATTTGTTTGGAAATTCAGAAAAAAAATAATCTGATATTTAAATAATAATTTTCTTTGTGAACCTGTGTTGACAAATAAAATGAATCATTTAGCTTAACATCACATTTAGTTTATCCTAGTAATGTAAAACTAATAGATTATCTCTCCTCTCTATTAATTCCATTACGTCGATAAATCGATTAAAAACTATGGATACTCAAGTCATATATTTAGTTATTGGCGTTTTAATTGGTGTTGTTGCTATCTATTTTTTTATTAAAAAGAGTAATAGCTCTGACGGTAATAACAATGTCTTAAGTTCGCAGCTTGCAGATTTATTGGTACGATTTTCTAAGGTTGAAGAAGCAACTAAAAGCATTTCAAACACGCAGGCGTCAATAGATAATACTTTTAAAAACTTTGAAGGGATGCTTAACGATAGACAAGAGCGTGGTGCATTCTCTGAAATGGAATTAGAAAAATTATTAAAAGACCGTCTGCCAATACAGTATTTAAAATTTCAACATACTTTAAGTAATAATAAAAGAGTAGATTGTCTGATTGATTTAGGAAAAGACTCGCAAAAAATTGGTGTCGATTCAAAATTTGTCTTAGATAACTTTAAAAATTTAAGAAATGCTAAGACCGAAGAGGAGACAAAAAAATATAAAAAGCTATTTGAGGATGATGTTATAAATAATATTAAAAAGATTTCAGCTGACTACATTATCAGCGGTGAGACAACCGCTCATGCAATTATGTTTATTAGATCTGAGGCAGTTTATAGGGAAATCAGCGACAGTAATTTAGTTGCAAAAGGCTTGGAAAAAAATGTTTTAATCGTATCGCCATCATTACTTTGGGGACTACTTAATACTCTTAGAATGTTTTTAAAAGACTCAGAAATGAGTAAGAAAGCACAAGTTGTAATCAAAGAAATAGGCATAATTGGCAAGGATATTGGCCGTTTAGTTGAGAGAGTGGCTGATGTTGAGAATAGATTTAATCAAGTGTCAGAGCAGTTCAGAGGAATAAAAGTTTCAGCAGATAAAATTCAAAGTAGAGCAGAAAAAATACAAGAGCTTGACACTAAGGATGAGATTACTAGATGAATTACGTTTTTTACGACTTTGAAACCTCAGGCAGAAGCTCAACTTGGGATCAAATTATTGAGGCAAGTGCAGTAATTGTAAATGATGAGTTTCAAGAATTAGATGATCCAATCAATTTAAGATGCGCACTTAAAAAAGGAATAGTTCCTGAGCCAGGTGCATTACTGATCAACCGAACAACACCACAAATTTTAAAAAAAACTAATCTTTCACATTATGGAATGATTAAGTTGTTACTTGAAAAGTTTCATAAGTGGACGCCTGCTATTTATATCGGCTACAATAATATTTCGTTCGACGAAGAATTCCTAAGAAAAAGTTTATTTAAATCTTTAAATGAACCTTACTTAACGCAGTATAGTGGAAATAAGAGAGGTGATATTCTAGGATTAATTCGGTGTGCTCATTTGTATTATCCAAAATGTATAAAGACTCCAACTAGTGATAAAGGAAATGCTGTATTCAAACTTGATGAGCTTACTAAACTAAATGGAATTAAACATGATAATGCGCACTCAGCACTTGCTGATGTTTATGCTACTATTGAAGTTGCAAAAATTATAAAAAAAGATGCGCCCGTAGTTTGGGAGAGTGGCAGGATTACCGGAAGTAAGGCAGAGGTTAATAATTTAATTGAAGATAAAAAAGTTTTTGCAATAGACGAGTATTTTTATGGAAAATCAAGACCCTTTGCAGTTAAATTTATTATGTTCCATCCAAAATATACATGGCCTGTATGTTTTGATTTAAAACATGATCCAAATTTGTTTTTTAAAATGAGCTACCCGCAACTCAAGGAAGAATTAAAAAAAAGTCCTAAAGTTTTACGTACTGTGAAAAATAATAAACATCCAATTATAATGGATATCGAATGGGCATTAAATTTTGACAGCTACAAACAACTTGGCCTCGAAAAGTTAAAAGATAGGGCAAAGCTAGTAGATGGTAACGATGAATTTAAGGAAAGAGTTAGAAAAATTTTAATTGAGGAAGTTGAAGAAAAAGAACAATTAGATAGTCAGCTTGGTGTTATGGCAGAAGAGAGCTTATATTCAGGTGGATTTTCAAAACCTGAGGATCAAAAAATGATGATGGATTTTCATAAATCAGATTGGAATGAGAAGTTAAGGCTATCAGATAAATTTAAAGATGAACGTTATAGCTACTTTGCAAAACGCTTGATTTATGAGGAAAATCCAGAGGTTTTGTCAAAAGACGAATACAAATTAATTCATAGAAAAATCGCAGAACAAATTTTAAGTACTAATGATGAAAAATGGAACACGGTGCCTAAAGCTTATAACGACATTGATGATCTACGCGTTAAATGTGAGGACAGAGGCGATACTAAAAGATTAAAATTGCTAAATGATTTAAGCGAATACATCGAAGAAATAGAGAAACAATATGAAAATGCTTAAATGTGTTTTTATTTTTTTATTTCTATTTAATGTAAGCGCTTTTAGTTCAAACTTTAAGCTTGAGAAGTTATTAGACCTTAATGTTCCTTGGAGTTTGACCTTTATTAGTTCTGATGAAGTTTTAATCTCAGATAAAGAAGGTGAGATCATTCTTGCAAATATAAAAAATAAAACTCAAAAAAAAATTAGGCATAACTTAAATTTTAAAGTTCATGGACAGGGTGGGTTACTTGAGATTTTAAAGTATCAAGATGAGATTTTTATTTGTTATGCAGAAAACAGAGGAGATGGAAAAACTAGCACAAGTATTGCAAAAGCAAATTTTTCAAGAGAAAATTTAAACTTTAAAAATATTTTCCAAGCAAATCCTGCAATCGACAGTGGCTTTCATTTTGGTTGCAGAATTGTAATTAAAGACGGTCATTTATATGCAGGACTTGGCGAACGCGGAGGTGGAAACATTGCACAGGATCCTAATAACCATATTGGAAAAATTATAAGAATTAATTTAGATGGCACTTCCCCAAAAGATAATCCAAAGTTTAAGGGAAAAGATACATGGCTTCCTGAAATTTATCAATTAGGTGTAAGAAATTCGCAGGGCATGACCATTCATCCAACTAATGGTAAAATTTATATTTCAAATCACGGTCCAAGAGGTGGAGATTTTTTTGGAGAAATAAAATCTGGAGAAAACTATGGCTGGCAGATTTGGTGTTGGGGAGGAATTAACTATACAATGACGAAGTGCGGTGAGACAGATAAATGGGACAGCAGATTTACAAAACCTCTTTACAGTTGGACACCGTCAATTGCAGTTTCAGCAACCCAAATCTATAAGGGGGAAGAATTTAAGGAATGGAATAATCAAATATTAATTACGTCACTTAATAATGAGTCTTTAAGAAAATTAGAATTTTTA
>Ga0194119_10008687_pt1 | contig 13879 bp, 9 predicted proteins | sample TA2MahC100mmetaG_FD_148620 | JGI IMG/M metagenome (GOLD analysis project Ga0194119, IMG submission 148620) | Freshwater microbial communities from Lake Tanganyika, Tanzania - TA2015018 Mahale Deep Cast 100m | ecosystem: Environmental > Aquatic > Freshwater > Lake | place: Tanzania: Lake... | reverse complement strand
AAACTTTGCGGTATATCCTAATTTTGATATTTCACAAATAACAAGTTTTACTCTCTATGGTTCGTTACAAAAAAGGTTGTCAGCATCAATTACAAAAATTATAAGTAATTTTCCAGCGGCATTAGACGTTAGAAATCAAACGCTTTCACTTACATCAGGATATACTGCAGTAAACATTACTTTCGACCCAATAGAGGATTTAACGACTTTTGATGTTAATGTTCCTTGGATCGTAAACCCATTTGATATTGATTACTCATCAAACGCTAGAAGAAATTTAGCCGTTAGACCTATCAAAACATCAAATTTTAGGGACCTAACAAATAATTTTGAGTTTTACAGTTTATATTTTTCTAGTGTAACGACAGAATACCCGTTGGTTGATTTTATACCATCACAAACACTTACCGCAGGGACGATTACCATGACAGTAGTTGGTAATCCATTTTCAGGTGCAACCGCATCTAAAGATAATTTAATTATAAAACCAAACACACAAAAAACCGCTGAGATATTTCAAAATGAATTTGATGAGGTTGAAGATTTTATTTTGAATAGAAATACCCAACCAAAATATACATCAACATTTCAGTATCCTTATTATGACTCGAACGAAGACTATACTTTAAAAATAGAAAGTGTTACTTGGTTTTTGAATGGTAGTTGGAACTTAGATATAGTATCATCTCAGTTTGACACATACTTAGAAAAATTAAGTAGCATTGCTATGTTTTTGGATGATTATAAAACAAATTTAATATCAAGATTTTTAACTACAGGTTCCCTCAAAGACTTTGACACGCAAGACCAAAGAATGGAAAAAATCTTGCAAATATATGGTAGAAGTTTTGACGAAGTTAAAAAGTTTATAGACGCTCTTGCAAATATGAACTCAGTAAACTATGTTGTTGGAAACGATATACCTTCACAACTTTTAGTAAATTTAGCACAAACACTTGGAGTTAATACAAATATTTCACCAATAAACAATGACCAATTATTAGAAGCGGTATTTAGTTCCCAAACAAACAAAATATATACAGGACAAGCTCAAAATCAAACCCCTTCAGAATTGAATTATCAATATTATAGAAATGTTATATTAAACTCGGCGTATATGTTTAAATCTAAAGGAACAAGAAATTCTTTAGAATATATAATGAGACTTATTGGTGCTCCTGAGGCCATTACAGAATTTAATGAAGTAGTTTATTTAGTTGATTCTAAAATTAATGTCGACCAATTTAAAGAAAATTATGCTAAAATAAGTGGCGGAACTGTGTATGTTGAAAAACCGGCATTAGACCCAACAAACGTATTTTCAATTCATGGAAAAACATACACAGGTTTTACAACAGATGGAAATGTTGAAACGGTATCAACCACTTTTAATGATTATGGTATATCAAACGATGGCTACCCAAAATCGCCAAGGCAAACTGATGATTTCTTTTTTCAAAAAGGTTCAGGATGGTTTGAGTCAAGCCCAAAACATAGGGCACCTCAAGTTGTTGATTTAGAAAACTCACAGTTAAATCAAAACGTACCAAGTGTTGTTACACAATTACAACCACCATCTTTTGGTCAAGAATATTTAGATAGGTTCACAAAATTTCCTTTTTTAACTGAAGGATACACAATAACAAAAATATTTGACAATCAAAAGTCTTGGTCTGTTGATGACATTGGAAATAGAAAAAATAATTCCAACTTCAATGGTGTTGATTACACAATTACAAGTGATAAGCAAATTATAAATTCCAAAAACATTGAATTGAATATCAATATGGGTCAAGGTTTGGTTTACGATGTTTGGGATATGTGTGTAAAATACGATTACCCAATACCAAATTCAGGATTAACTTCACCTTACCCATATCCTGGAGCCATTGATTGGACTTTTGTAAATCCAAAACCAAAAGAAAAAACCTTTTTTGAATTTGCTCAATCATTTTTTATGAACATGATTAATGTTCGGAACAGACAAACAATATTTGACGGTAAGACAGGAGGATACCCAACTTTACAATCGGTATATTGGAAATATCTTCAGTCCCAACAAACCGTAGGCATTCCATCTAATCAATTTACATATCAAAAAATGATTGATTATACTTTGGGTATTGGTGATTATTGGCAAAGGTTATTGGAGCAATTAGTTCCAGCAACAACACTTTGGCTTACGGGTCAAAAAATGGAAAACTCAATATTCCATAGGCAAAAATTTGTTTGGAGAAGACAAAGAGGTTGTCAATTTATTCAAGTAGAATGTGTTCCTTGTACGTTCGATGGGCAGTTATTTGGGTATGATTGTATTGACCAAACTCTCTCTTGTGGTTTGAATATACAAAGTCCACAAACTTACTTGACTCAAGTTTTAAATTCGGTAATTGCTCAAAGTGGTTATACACAATCAGACTGTGATTTAACAAGTATTGTTTCAGACTGGTTTATAGACTGTAGATTGGATAATACCATATTGGTCCAAGAGCAATTTTATACGGGTTATGGATATTACGACACACCAACATTTGTTCAAATATCCGATGCTATTAATAATGAATTGGTTGGTTTATATAATCATGGTTTAAATTATTATTTTGCTGGTAAAACTTTGGTTATTAGTAATTCCACTTGTTATGATGACTTCACAAATAAAAAACTATACCTAAATATAGGAATAAACCTTAGCATAAATTGTAATTAATGGCTTGTTATACAGGATTAACAGACGGTGTTTATTCTTACGTTGATTGTTGTGGCGTCACAAGAACAGGGGCGTCTTTAGGTGAAAGTATTTGTTTGGACGGAGCTTTTTCTGGTTCGTCTTTTGGTATATATATTGACGAAACAAGTTCATGTAGTCCTACTTGTGAAGAACAACCTTTAGGAATATCATTTTCCGTAACAGGTGTTTGTTCAGACCCAATAGGGTCAGTAACTTTTTCACCTTTTGGTGGTATACCACCATATACTATCGATAATGTAATACCTGGTGGTATAAGTGCTCAAACTTCGTCATCACCAATAACATTCACAGGTCTAACTGCTGACACTTATGTTTTTAGATTAAACGACTCTTTGGGTTATGAAAATAATGAATTATACATAAATGTTATAATAACAGGTTGTTTTTATACCGATATTATAGAAGTCACAGGAACAAACTGTGGTGAAAATAACGGAACTTTGTCTGTAAGTGCAGATTCACAATCATCGCCTTATACTTTGTTTTTGAAAAATAGTGGCACGACATTACAATCGCAAACAACAACTATTTTTCCATATACTTTTACAAATCTTTCTGCGGATACCTATTTTGTTCAAGTTGTTGATTACGGATTATCCACAGCCACAACAGCAAATGCAATTATTTCGGGAAGTAGTTCTTTAGATTTTGGTTTTTGGAAAGTAAATACATCAACTTGTGTTATTAACCAAGGTAAATTATCGGTAACTGGAGTCACAGGAACACCACCATATACATATCTTTGGAGTAATGGAGAAACAGGACAAACAATAACAGGACTTACTTTGGGTGAATATAGTTGCACAGTAACGGATGCGAATGGTTGTGTGACAACAAAAAGTGAAACTATAGGTCAGGCCGACCCATTAGGTGTTGGGATTGTAACTTCAGAAAATCCTACATGTTTTTCATCAAATGGCAGTATAACTTTTACAATCACGGGAGGTAGTGTTCCATATTATTATTCGGCTAGCACTTCACAAGTTGGATACACATTAAGCAATACTTTAACACTTTCAGGTTTATCAAGTGGAAATTACAATTTAGAAATAACTGACGGTAATTTTTGTAAAGAAACAATAAGTGCTTTCATAAATGCTACAAATTCATTTTTTGTTGTTGATACGCAAGTTATTAATTCAAACTGTAGTCAACAACTAGGCTCAGTTTCGATTTCACTTCAAGGCTCTAATAACTTTTATACATATATTCTATCAGGACAAACTAATGGTTTATACTACACTAATACAACACAAAGTTTAACAAGTTCATTTTCAGGATTAACAAATGACACTTATGATTTGACAATATCGGCAACAGGAACCAATTGTGCATATACAACTTCATTTATTGTATCTTCAACCGATAAGTTCAGTATAACAACATCAACAACTGGCTCGACTTGTTCTCAAAATGACGGAATTTTATACATCGAGGTAAGTAGCGGATATACTTTACCGTTAGATTATATATTAAGTGATGGTCAGTCGGTAATTGATACATCCGCAACGGCATACACCTTCAATAATTTGGTTGCGGGTAGTTATTCAATAATAATAGTTGATGGCGACGGTTGTCAAATTGAAGAAAGAGTTACCATATCAACAGGAGGTAGTTTATTGTCTGCAATTTCAACAACACAATGTTATAACGGTCAAAACGGAACTGCTGAAATTTTGATTTATGCGGGAGAACCAACATTTACTTATGATTGGTCAAATAATGTACCATCAGGACAAACTGGCTCTACAATATCAGGATTAACCGCCGGAACTTATTCAGTGGAAGTTTTAGATAGTAGCGGGTGTTCACAAATACATGATTTTACAATAACTTGCTTTGGAAATAATGTTTCCACTTATTCACTTGTAACTCTTTGTGAAAATACTTTTACGACAACAGTGGGGGATAAACGAGGGTTTTTAGAAATGTTAAATGAAGGGTATATCGATGTAACAAGTGGATATACAGGTTGTAGTTTGAATACTGCTGAATTCATACTTGAGTTAGATATAAATGGTTCAGGATACACCCAAACATTTTATACTGCGACAACACTAAATGATGTCCCACAAGATATACTATGGCAATCAACAATAGAAAGTGTTTTAAGTGGTATCACAGACATTAGTCTTTATACTATTAGTTTAACTGATAATACAATCCACATTGAGTCAAATTGTGAAGGAGATTATGACCCATTATCTGACGCCAATTTTACTTTGGAATTAACAATCGAATACGATGTAACTTGCTTTACTTAGATGCCATACTCAATCGACATAACAAGTTTAACAGGAGGAACTACTCCAATTGATTATTATGTTTGTGACCAAAACGGTAACAACTGCTCACTTCTTGGGACATCATTAGGTGTTTATGTTTTGAGCGCATATTACAGTAGTGCAAGTTCATTAATAATAAGGGCTATTGACAATAATGGTTGTGAAACATTTCATGAAGTAAATTGTTAAATTATGATAATAGAAATAACAGGAGTCACAAGCGGAACAAGTCCTTATGATGTATATATATGTGACCCAACAAATGTATCTTGTTTTTATGTATCGGGAGTAACATCTATTCCACCAAATGTTGTAATTGATTCATCAATTTTTTTTCCAAATGAGGATATTGTTTATATAAAAGTCATAACTGCAGATGGATGTCTAGAAGAAATTCAAATAGACTGTAGTAGTTAACTACTACAAGAAAATGGATTTATAATCAAAATAACTTGATAACTTTATAAAATACCAAGCGGCCTCATGAAATGTGTCCGCAATTCCATCTTTAATTGTAACAATAAATAAAGTGAGTTAATATGTACTTTATTTAGTTTTTTTATTTTTTACTTTTTTACAAAAGTTGTTATTTATGAAAATATTTGTTCAAATTGCGTCATACCGCGACCCCGAACTATTACCAACAATTAGAGATTGTATCAATAAAGCAAAACATCCTCAAAATCTAACATTTGGCATATGTTGGCAAAGAGATGAAAATGAATCATTAGAAGAATTTCAAAACGACGAAAGGTTCACAATTTTGGACTATCATTGGACTAAAAGTAAAGGTTTATGTTGGGCCAGAAGTCTCATTCAAAAACTATGGAAAGGTGAAGAGTACACAATGCAATTAGACTCACATCATCGGTTTTTACAAGATTGGGATGTGGAATTAATTGAAATGATGAAATTAACTGGTGTTGAAAAGCCAATAATCACTACTTATGCAGGAATGTATGACCCAAAAACTAATACGTTATTAAATGAAGAGCCATATAAATGCACGGCAAGAAAGTTTTCAGAATACGGCACAATTTTCTTTTATCCTGAACAAATACCAAATTGGCAAAAATTAGAAAAACCAATACCGGCAAGATTTGTAAGTGGTCATTTCTTTTTTACATTAGGAAAACATTGTGAAGAATACAAGTACGACCCAAATATATATTTCGCGGGAGATGAAATAAGTTTATCAATTAGGTCTTATACGTTAGGTTATGATTTATTCCACCCTCATAAGACAGTTGTTTGGCATGAATATACAAGAATAGGTAGAATTAAACATTGGGATGATTTTAATGAAGAAAATGTAAAAAAAGGATTAATTGAAAAAGAATGGCATGTAATTAATTCAGAAGGGTTGGTTAGATTAAGACATATGTTACAAGAAGAAGATAATAATATTGATTTAGGGGAATTTGGTTTAGGTGATGTAAGGTCGCATAGGGATTATGAGTTATATGCTGGTATTGATTTTAAAAAAAGAAGATTACACCCCAAAACATTAAAAGGAACCGACCCACCAATAAACGACGACTCAAATTGGTTTGAAACTAAACTAAATAAATTCACATACAATATAGTTGTACCAAGAATTGAGGCGCCAGTTGATGATTATGATTTTTGGGCCGTTTCATTTTTAGATGAATTCGGTGGGGAAATATTTAGACAAGATGCCGATGAAGAAGAATTAAAGACTTGTTACGCAGTTAAAGGTGATTACGTTCAAATTAAAAGAACTTTTATGGTTGATGATTCTGCAAAATCTTGGTCGATATGGTTACACCATAAAGAAAACGGTTGGGTTAAACAAATAACAGGAGAAATATGAAAATAGGTGCATTTTATCAATCGGGGCATAAACTTGTTGCTTGTTATAAAGCATTAGAACAATTAAGAAATATTTATCCAAAAATTCCAATCGTATTATATGAAGATGGTTCTGAAATATTGGAACCTGTTGCAAAAAAATTTAATTGTGATTATAATTGGATTGAACAACAAGGATTTAATTATCCTCACTCTGGTAGGGTATTTTCAAGTGAAAACGGACCTTTAGATTGGTTAAAAAGAATTTATGACGCTTGTATAACAACATTAAAAGATGTGGATTGGGTTATACATTATGAAGATGATGTTTGGTGTAAACGTGAAATAACAAAACCACCAACATTCGATATTGCAGGAGCAAATGGACCTATGTACACACCTGAACTTTACAAGTATTTAAAAAATAAATTCAATATAACAGACGAATCACGACATTATTGGAGTGAGATTGGTTCATTAGAAGGTTATGGTGCTTGTGGGGGTGCAATATTCAATCGTAAAAAATTTATCGAAATATATCACAGATTGAACGAAGTCCCGTGGGGTGAAATATATCACTTAGATACAAGACCAATTGAGTGGTGTGATGCAACACTTTCATTTCTTTTTCAATTTTTCGGTTACACAAGCGGTGTTTGGGATGATTGGGCAGAATACGATTCAAAAAATCAAGGAGATTGGTGGGATAAAAGTGGTTGGTCAATACCTATGGAAAAACAACCTGATGTTGCTTTTATTCATGCGTATAAACACTTTTATAACTATCTCCCTGAAGAAATAAACCTTGAGTTGTAAATAAAATAAACATAAGCTTATTTATATTATAAAGTTAATTTTTCTATGGCAGATATTCTTTTAGAAAGTTGTTGTTATCCTGGGTTACAATATTATACCGATGAGTCAAATTGGACGGGAGCCACTTCTGCAGTGACAACGGTTTTTTCTGTTACTTATGATTCTGTCGTAGTTTCAGGTTGTTATACAATAGTATCTGCGTTCACTTCCGGATTTACATCAACTAGCATAGTCCCTGATGGGGTATATACTCAAGTAACAGGATGCACAGACCCATTTTGTGCAACAGGACAATGTTGTTCAAATGAGTATTGTGTTCAAATTAACGATGTAAATTTTTCAGCATATAGTGGTAGTTATGTTGTGGCCGGAAGTTATAATTCCTTACCTTTTTTTACAGGTGGAACACAACCTGGATACATTTATAAAGGACCAACAAAATGGTGTTTAGGAACTTCTGCAGGCACAGGTTGTTATTTCTTTGGGCAAGACCCAACTCTATCACCTTGTCCAAATTTATACACGGACTTGTTTTATGAAGGTCCTTGTGGAACACCACTACCAACTCCAACGCCCGTTTGTGATATATTTGATTTTGAAGTTGACGTGTTATGTGTGACACCAACTCCGACTCCAACACCAACACCAACACCAACTCCGACCCCTACACCCACACCATCACCAACACCTGATATATGTTCAGGATTTACTGTTGATATTACGGTTAGTGGAACAACACCAACTCCTACGCCAACACCTACTCCCACCCCTACTCCAACGCCAACAATTAATTTAACGGGAGAAACGGTAACATTTACAATAGATGATGGAAACTTTGTATGTTTTAGAGTTAAAGAGTTAAGAGATTGTAATGAAAACGTAACTTATTATGTTTCGGGTTCTTTAGATATATCAGGAACACCAATAACAACAGGTCAGACGTTCTTAGGAGTTATTAATGACCAATTGAAATGTGCAACTTACATACAAGATACAACTGCAAGTCCAAATGCTACAATTAAACTTGTTGTTTCGGCATACACAGGATGTACGGTTTGTCCAACACCAACACCTACACCAACACCTACACCAACTCCCACACCAACTCCGACACCTACACCAACTCCAACGCCTACATTCGCGCCAGGAACTTACTTTGTGTTTACATCTTGTACTACAACATCGATGATTACACAAACAGCTTATCCACCAACTAATCTTGACCCAGGAGAAGTAATTAGAGATTATTCTGGAAATTGTTATAGTTATGTAGGATATTTTATAAATTATATTCCACCTTCAGGTTATATTGTGGTAAATGAAGACAGATTTACAGCGACAACAGCAACAACATACGTTGATTGTGCTGAATGTTTATTAGTCGAACCGCTAGTTGTAACATTTAATACTTGGATTGGAAGTGGGGCATATTCGGTAAATTGCCCTGGATGCCAATTAACTAACTTTGGTCTACAAACAATATTCTATACACACCCATCGGTTAATCAAATACAAACAGGAGTGACCGTGTATAGTAATTCGTCATTGTTATATCCGTTAACAATTGACTATATCAGATACGGAAATAAAATTTATAGTGTTAATAATAGTGGTGTTATCACTGAGTTTTGCACAGTAAACGGAGTTTGTTAATATGCCAACAATTGTCACAATAAATACAATAACTTCAGGAACAAGCCCATATGATGTTTGGGTGTGTGATGCATGTGGAATTTATGGCACTTGTCAATATATAGACACATTTATAACAACACCCTATTCATTTACATTACCTGTTTCCTTTGAATCTATGGATAGTTATGTTGTTAAAGTAATTGATGATAATGGTTGTGAATTCTGTTATGATGGACTTTGTAATTATAAACAGTTTCAAGACTTAATATGTTTTGAATTCGAAGACGGAATACCTTATGATTTTCAATAAACTATGATATATATAAAATAAAAAAATGGCAACTTTAACATCGAGGACATTGACTACTGGGGCATCACTAAATGACCTTATACACATTGTAATAACGGGAGACACATCACAAAGTCCAAGTGGCTCATCATATAAGGCATCATTAAGTCAGTTGGTGCCTTTGTTTGGAGGGTCACCTGACGTATATTTAACAGGGGGGACTGCGGTTTCTTCAGGAGGAACAATTACGTTTACAAATAGTACAGGTGGAACCTTTACAGTTTCAGGGCTTACAACACCATTTACAGGTGGTTCGGGAAATTGTATTACAAGTTTTTACACTGAAAATATTCATGCATGTGTTGATGAAATAACAGTACATAATAGAGTTCAATCAACAGGTTCTGACGCTCAATCACTTTTAAGTTTTGCTTTTGGTGGAAATGTTCAGGCTTTAAACAGATACACACATGCCGAAGGAATTGATACTATAGCCTCTGGAGATACTTCACATGCCGAGGGCTCAGGAACTAAATCATTTGGACAATTTTCACATAGTGAAGGTACTGATACAAGAGCAGGTACAAACACTGCATATTTGGCGACAGGTTTAACTTCAGGTGTTTTTTATTTGGACAGTACCTACGGTAATGTTAGCGCAAACTTTACCTCTGATTTATTTATATGGATTCACGATTTACCATTTGGTGGTTCTTTGACAGATAGCTTTAAAAAAGTGTCAGGAAGTACCTTTAGTGGCGGTCAAACTTTAGTTTATTTGTACGATACAGGTTTGACTGCAACAAATAACTTATACATAGGAGATACTGCAATACCTGATTTGTGGCAGGGTAATGAGACTGCTGGAGGTAGAAGTGCATCTGTTAAAGGTTTTGCGTCAGGTGCTATTGGCACAAACTCATTTGCTTCAGGACAAGGTAGTTTTTCAATGGGTTGGAATTCATTTACGGCTAATAAAGGGAATAAGGCGTTTGGAAATGCATCGACAGCTTTTGGAACATCAAATAATGTCTACGGAACAAGTTCAGTCTCTTTTGGAGACTCAAACATATTGGAAGGAGCGTCTTCAATAACAACAGGAAATAGTAATGAAGTATATGGTGATTTTTCATTCGCAGGCGGTGCTGACAATATTATAAATGGACAAACATCTTTTGTATTTGGTCAACAAAATACAACAAATAATGAACAAGGTGCTATTTTAGCGGGCAATAATAATCTTGTACAGAGCGGAGACACTACCAATTCAACAATTTTAGGTGGGAAAAATAACACAATAACTGGCTTGGCACCAAGTGACCCCGTATATGACTCTTCAGTAATAGGTGGTTCGGGCAACACTGTACAATCTTATAGTTCGGTGATTGTTGGAGGTGAAGGAAATACTTTGACAGGTAGTAGAAGCGTTGTCCTTGGTGGTACTGGAATAAGTGCTACCGCATCAGACACAGCATACGCCCCAAATATTGTTTTAGCATTTTCAGGAACCCCATCAGGTAGTTTAGACACATTAGGAGAACCTGGTTCTTTACTATGGGACGATAGTTATTTTTACTATAAAGACAACACAGGTTGGAAAAGATTAAGCGGAGCAACTTGGTAATATGGGATTATTAAGTGGAAATAGTTGTAATATAATAACACTCCTACCTTTGGGGTTAGATTGTGACAGCATTAATGCATCAACACCCGATTCCACAAATGGTCTTATAACTCTTTATGTTACAGGAGGAACACCACCATATAATATTTCTTGGAGCAATGGGGCCCAAGGGTCTTTAATAACAAACTTACTACCTGGCGATTATACCGCAACCGTTATAGATTATTATGGTGATTTTACAGGAAGGACAACTTGTAGTGTTGACTATGATAGTTTTTACTTAGAACAATTTGAAGATTGCCAAAATTCAGGAAACTTTGTTTATTATGTTGCAGATTTACCATCTACTTTTGTTGATGGTAAAGTTTATAGTTTAACAACACAAACAGGTTGTTGGACACATAGTGGTCAAACACTTTATACAGGACAATCATATGTAAATAATTTTGCAGTCGTGTCAACAGGGCCATTTGATACTTGTTCAGATTGTTTACCACCACCAGTACCACCTCCGGTTTATCCACAAAATCTTTGTTTTGAATATACACCATCACCGAATACAACTTATTTAACTACCTACTCGAGTGGGTCTACAATTAATGGTTATCCATCTTGGACAAGTTCAACTACAACAATGTATTATAATACAGGAAACACAAGATGGGAAATTAGTGGATGGACTAATTCAGGAGTTCCTGCATTACTTCAACCCACAACACCACCAACAGGTAATTGGTCACTACTTGGAACACTACCTGCAACGATATTTGTTAGCACAGGAGTTTGTACAACACCACCACTTACATTATCAGTAACAACAACACAACCGACTTGTTCAAATACAAGTAATGGTGTGATAAACGTTACAGGTTATGGTGGAGTTCCTTCATACACTTACTCAATAAATGGGGTAAATTATCAAGTATCAAATGTATTTTTAGGTTTGGGGGCTGGAAATTATACAGTTTACATTAAAGATACTAACAATACGGTAACAGCACAATCGGTTACGTTGACGCCTCAAAACGCATTCACTAATTACGTTTTGAATTTAAGTTTGACGCCTTTGGCAAATCAAATAAATGTTGGTACAACGGTAACGAAAACTTGGTATTATCAAATAAATGTAACGCCAACACTTCCAGCAGGTCGAACAGTAAATTTCACAATTAATACAGCGGTTGGTTTCACGGGGAAAACATTCATAACAAACTTACCAATAATTACAAACTCAATAACAGCAACAACTACAGGAAGTGCAACATTAAGCTCTCCTGTTAACTCAACTGTTATATCAACAGGATTAAGTAGACCATCTTGTTTAACTTCATTTATTTATTACAGTTCTTACACAAATACTTATACTGCGACCATTTCATCGGGAGGTATTATTAATGGAGTTATCACACAATTTATTGATACACCAACAATGGAGTTTAGAGGATGTGAATTAGAAGGATATATATTGGATTCCGTTTCAATTACAAATGTTACTATAACTCCATCAACATGTAGTGGTATAAGTGTAAATGGTTCGCCTAAAACAATGCCTTTACAAAAAATAGGTTTGTCTTAAAATAAATTTATAAAAAAAATATATTTATAAAATATGTCATATATAATCAAAAATACCTCAGCGTTAATTAACACCATAATCACTGACGCGGCCAGAAAAAAAATATCGCAAGGTAAATTTGACATTTCTTATTTTGAATTAGGTGATAGTGAAGTTTGTTATAATTGTACAAGTAATACGGATTATGTCCAACTTAATGTTTTGATGCCCCAATACAACGCACAAAACTTAGCTCCGATTCCTGAAAAAAATAGAATGCAAGTTAAATATCCATTGTTTGTGGACTCAACATCAGGTAGCACCTTGGGAGTTCCATTTGATGCGTCTTACATAGATAATGTATTTAATAGTGCTGCTCCTCGTGGATTCTTAACAGGTTCAACAGGCTCTCCTGTTGTTTTTAGTGCCTATACATCTTCAGCATATACGATTAATCCTAATTTTCTTGTTTCTAATTCGGCGGTAACTTCGGGAGATGTATTAACATTAACATATTCAAGTATTGACCCAACAGTTTCAGGCACAGTTACAAATGGAATGTTTTTATTTTTATTTGGAACAGATAACATACAACCATTTACAGGAGCTGCGCCAATTTTTAGTTATGTTGTAGTTGGTGTAACAGGTGATACATCTACAGCGACCACTGTAAATATTCAAGTGGATAGACAATTACCTAACTTTAGTGGGATGGGATATACTGGTGACTCGAGAGTTATCTTCTATCCATCAGGTATGACAGTAATTTATGACTCTTTTACTCCTGAACCTTATTGGCATCCAAATGTCTTCAATTTTGAAACAAATTGTGATGTTTCACAAAATGATGTTAAAGTTTGGAATATGAACATTCCTTGGACAGAATCACCTGCAGGAATATTCAACACTGTGAATCAAGATTTTAACCAATTTGCATCTACAGGATATACGGGTTCTAAAGAATATTTGGGTTATTATTCCAATAGTGGGCAAACAGATACTGACTCAGTATATTTTTATAATTCATTTTCTGAAAAAATAACTCTAAAACCATCTGAACAAAAGGCCATTGCGATTGTACATTATACAAATCAAGCGATTGATAACTACTATG
>Ga0194119_10008683_pt1 | contig 13883 bp, 13 predicted proteins | sample TA2MahC100mmetaG_FD_148620 | JGI IMG/M metagenome (GOLD analysis project Ga0194119, IMG submission 148620) | Freshwater microbial communities from Lake Tanganyika, Tanzania - TA2015018 Mahale Deep Cast 100m | ecosystem: Environmental > Aquatic > Freshwater > Lake | place: Tanzania: Lake... | reverse complement strand
GGGCTTGTGCCAAGCCCGCCCATAGCAGTCCTGCTGCGAGGAGCAAAATGGGTCTTGATTTCGTGCCTTTCCTACCTGGCTGGTAGGCAGGCGGCAGACAAGTGTTTTTTGTCATATTATTTGTTTTAGGTTGCTCTTCTATTATAAAAAGGTAAGCAGATTTATTCGGTAAATTTACGAAATTATTAAAAATACATTCTAGACAACAGAACTTTTTCATCAGAGCTTCTTTGTATTTTGATTGTATTAATTTTGAAGCTCAAAGGTAAGGTATTTGCTTACAATCTGCTTGCTTAAATTTTAGAAACTTGTTTTTAAAATCTCACGAATTACATGGAATTTAATGCCTCCTTGTATCTGGCTAAAACTCTATCTCTGGCAAACTTATGCTCAATAATCGGTTTGGGGTATTTGTCAGTTCCGAATTCTGGAATCCACTTTTTAATATAGTCGAAATTTTTATCAAATTTTTCTTGCTGAGACGTTGGATTGAATACTCTAAAATAAGGGGCTGCATCGCAACCACATCCTGCAGCCCACTGCCAACCCCCGGTATTACTTGACAGCTCAAAATCCAATAATTTTTCGGCGAAATAGGCTTCACCCAACCTCCAGTCAAGCAGTAAGTGTTTTGTTAAAAAGCTCGCAACAATCATTCTAACACGATTGTGCATGAAGCCTGTAGAATTTAATTCTCTCATTCCTGCATCAACAATAGGATAACCTGTTCTTCCCGTGCACCAGGCATTAAAATGCTCTTCATTATTTTCCCACTGAATACGATCGTATTGGGTTTTAAATGAATTTTTAGCAGAATGTGGAAACCAATAAATAATCATTTGATAAAAATCACGCCATATTAATTCATTCAGAAATGTATCATTCAACTCTAAAGCTTCACGCCCTAATTCTCGAATAGAAATAGTTCCGAAACGTAAATGAAGACCTAGCTTTGAAGTTCCATTCAATGAGGGAAAATTTCTTGTTATCGCGTATTTCTTTATCGAGTCTTTTTTCACATCCTTTGAAGGAAATTCAACTAATTGATCAGACTCAAAACCCATTGATTTTAATGAAATTAATTCGCTCTTACTGGAATTTTGGACTAGATTTTCGCTGTACTTTTCGGATGAATAAGAATTAAAACAACCATCATTCATTGCAGCTTTCCATTTTTTCGAATAAGGAGTAAATACAGTGTATGGTTTACCATCATCTTTTGTGATTTCTGATTTCTCAAAAATAACGTGATCTTTACTTCCAATGAATTTGATACACTTAGACTCTAATTCATTGAACAAATAACTATCTCTTTCTGTAGCATAGGGCTCGTAATCTCGGTTAGTAAATACGGCACTGGCATTCAGGGTGCTGGCTATTTCCGGGATTAATTCAATTGGGTTTCCGAAATAAACTTTTAAATCACATCCAAGTTTAAAATACTCTGTTTTAAGTTTTTCAATTTCTCTGTAAATAAATAGTATTCGTTGATCATTCGTTGGTAAAAACTGAAGGATTTGCCTGTCAAATATAAATATTGGTTGAACCTCATTACTTGACTTGAGGGCTTTGTATAGGCCTGCGTTATCGTGAATACGCAAATCGCGACGATGCCAAAAAATCGATCTAGGATACATACAACACAAACAATTTTGAGATGCTTTTTGTTGAAATTTTTGAATAATTCGCCGATATTATTGCCGTTTATTTAGAGGATTACGTATCAGTATAATCCTCGTAATCTTCAGTTATTTCTTGTTCAATAATTGTTGTAACAGAAATTGGCACATATTCGACAACTACATTGGTTTTATCGAGTCCAAAATCTTCAGCTGGTTTCAATCCGGTTGATTTTATGAAACGATATGCCTTCACGTACAAGTTTTGAAACCATGATAGATCATTATCTGATGAAATTCTTGAATTTAAAACAATAAACTTAAAGTCAGGCTCTGTAAACCGTCCTTTCATACTTTTAAAAACAGTATCACCAGTGAGTTCTCCTTTTTCAACCATTTTATTGTGTATCTTCCGAATCAAAAATTCTGTCCTGTGTTCTTCTTTAAAACCAAACTGAAGTAAAATGTAATATGCCGACTTATCAATAATCTCATTGGCTGAATAGTGAACTCCCCACGGTTCATTCAATATTTCAACGTGAACAAACCAATATATTCCGGCCTTTCTCGGTTTTTTTCGAAACATCGCATAGAATACAGTTGAATCCAACTGATCCTTACTCGTACTGCGTGTTGGGAAGACAATATTTGATGCCTCGAAGGACATATTTGTATCTTTTTGTATTGCTTTAATTAATGGCTTGACCTGCTCCATCGGAATATATTCAGTTATTGAAGAACGAAGCTGTCTTGCTTTAAAGAATAAATAAAGAAAAACAAAAAACGAAGAAGCTAAAATTAATGTGAATTCTGCCCCTGGAGCAATTGACCCATTCTCAAATTTATGGCCATGTCCTATTTTTGCCAAATTGGAAAATAGGAAGATTCCTTCAATAGTTAAAAAGATAACGAAAAGAGATATATAAAGTGGTTGTCTTCGAGGATACTTGTAAAGTAACCACAAACAAAGTAGGATTGATGTCATAACCATATCAATTGTTATGGCTAGTCCGTATATTTCCTCCATTGCAGCAGCCTCTTTAAAAACCAAAATAATAAAAATACAACCCAACATTAAAAACCAATTAACATGAGGAATATAAATTTGACCTTTGTGATTGGTCGGATATTTAACTTTTAAATTTGTCCACAATTTTAACTTAATTGCTTCATTCATTAACGTAAATACACCAGTAATCAATGCTTGTGAAGCAATTATCGTGGCCGCAGTGGCAATAATAATGGCAAATGGAATAAGCTCTGGGGAAACCATAGCATAAAAAACAGTTTGTTTTGGTTGAAGCGAGAATCCTTCTGACATACATAAAGCAGATTGCCCCAAATAGTTGAGCACAAGCATGGAAGAAACAAATACCCAACTTAAACGAATATTTCCTTTACCACAGTGACCTAAATCGGAATATAAAGCCTCTGCTCCAGTTGTACAAAGAAACACAGCACCAAGCACCCAGAATCCACCGGGTACATTGATAATCATATTTAAGGCATACCAAGGATTAAAAGCCTCAAGAACAATTGGATTTTTTACAATATTTATTATTCCCAAATAAGCCAAAAAAATAAACCACAGTAACATTACTGGGCCGAAAGCTTTACCAATCAGATCAGTTCCAAATTGTTGGACAGAAAAAAGGATAATAATAATCCCGATGACGATGGGTATTATTGGTAAATCTGGATTGACATTTCCCAAACCTTCAACCGCTGATGAAATCGAGATAGCAGGCGTAATAAAACCATCAGCAAGAAGTGTAGAACAACCTATGAGAGCCGGGATGATTACCCATTTCTTTTTGTCTTTTAAGAGGGCAAAGAGCGCAAAAATACCTCCTTCGCCTTTGTTATCAGCATTTAAAGCAAATAAAATATATTTAACAGTTGCAAGAAGAATCAAGGTCCAGATAACAGAGGATAAACCTCCCATTATCAAATCATGATTGAAATTTTTTCCTTGTCCAGTTATAGCTTGAAAAACATAAAGTGGCGAAGTACCAATATCTCCGAAAACAATGCCGATGGTTATGAGTACCCCCGCCAATGATTTTTTATGAATCGATTCAGACATATTGGATGTAAATATATTTAAAATCTAAAATCAGAATATCAAATTTTTATTTTTTTATCTCAGACAAAAGTTCAAAACTGCATCAATAAATTCTTCGGGCTTTTCAGCGTGAACCCAATGACCTGAATTTTGAATTGTAATAAACTGACTATCAACAAAATAATTTTCGATATCGGAAAAATCCTCCTCCAGAATATAATTTGAAAGCTCACCTCTTATGAATACTGTTGGTAAAAAAACTTCTTTTTTTGGGACAGCCGATAAAATTTCACCCATTGAATTTTCTAACACGCTCACGTTCATTCGCCATGCAAGTTGCCCTTTTTCTTTCCAATAGAGATTTTTTAATAAAAATTGTTTCACTCCCTCCGTATCAATATAGTTACTTAACTGTTTGTCTGCCTCTGAACGAGATGTGACGCCTTTTAATTTAACCGAATGTATCCCTTGTAATATATGTTGATGATGGGGTGGATATTCTTTCATTCCCATATCGACAACAATTAATTTGTCTAAAAATAGTGGATGGTTTTGTGCAACGTGCATGGCAACTTTCCCTCCCATGGAATGTCCGAGAAGAATTGTTTTTTCCAAGTGCAAATCTTGCAATAACTCGATTACATCATTGGCCATTGCCAAGTAGCTGGAATCGTCATTCCAATCAGAATGACCATGATTTCGTAAATCAACTAAAATTACGCGAAAATATTCAGCAAAACGCTTGGCTTGTGTTTGCCAATTATCAGAAGATCCGAATAATCCGTGAAGAATCACAAGTGGTTGGCCTAACCCGATTTCTCGGTAGTGTAATTTCATTACTTGGCTTTTATTTCGCTTATTTTTTCGGTCTTAGCTCCGTAAGTCGTAAATTGACCATCATTCATATTTTCAATCAAGGTAAGGATTTCTTTATCTGAAATTTTGGTATCGTCGTAGGATATTTTCGTAGATTGCCTTTCTGCCTCTTCAACCCAAACAAATTCAACTCGTGATATAGCGCCTGTTTTTTTCAATTCCTTACGAATAGAACCACCGCAATTCATCTCGCATGACATTCCCTCAACCTCCAGAGTAAGAAGCTTGTTTGGTATCACCTCAATAACTCTCTTCTCTTGTTTTGGTTTAGCATCCTTAATCACACTCTTTTCTACCTTGGTCGTACAAGAAAAAAATAAACAAAAAGCGGAAATTAGGTAACTAAATTTTGTCATAACGAATTTTTACTACAAAATTAATAAATCTAAATCCTATTAAACTCATTCAAACAAGAAATTCTATATTTGTATAAAATTGCTTTCAACACCAAATTACCATACAATTTGCCTTGGAAACGACTAATTGGATAAATATGTTTTTTTGGCTTTGCGGCGACTTTAGTCATTTTTTCACGGCAGACAGGCATTTTACTCCTTTGCCAAAAGGCTCCGTAGCTCAATTGTATAGAGCACTGGATTTCGGCTCCAGCGGTTGGGGGTTAGAATCCCTCCGGGGTCACAAAAGGAACCTCGACTTGAAAAAGTCGGGGTTTTTCATTAAATCGAGCTTTCGAAATAATAAGTTCGGTATAAAAGAAATAAATAGTAATTTCGATACATTAAACAGTATGAAAACAGTTATCGTTATTTTATTTCTTATTTTCACATGCTCGACCTTGATTGGACAAGAAAATTCTACTTCAAAAAAACTATATAACCCTTATGCTGACGCAAAAACGGATATTTCTAATACCATTGCGCAAGCAAAAAAAGAAAATAAACATGTTTTCTTACAAATTGGTGGAAATTGGTGTAGTTGGTGTATTGCATTTGACAAAAAAGTCAATGAAACCGAAGAATTAAAGAAAATTTTAACTGATAATTATGTGGTTTATCACCTCAATTACAGCAAAGAAAATACAAACAGTGAATTATTAAAACAAATTGGTTATCCTCAGCGTTTCGGCTTCCCAGTCTTCGTTATTCTAGATTCTGAAGGAAACCGTCTTCACATGCAAAATAGTGCCTATCTTGAGGAAGGGAAAGGACATAGCGTTGAAAAAATAAAAGAATTTTTGACGGGTTGGACACCAAAATCAATTGATCCGTTAAACTATAAGGAATAAATTCACGAAAAAAAATACTGAAATTATTTCAAATAGGTGGCGCAACCAAAATACCTTTTTTTCCAATATTCTGATCCGTTAATTTCAACGATACTAATTCCTTTGGAAGAACTGGCATGAATCATTTTAACCTCATTTCCCTTTCGTGATAAAATCATACCCACATGTGAAATTTTATCGTCGTTTTTAAAAAAGACTAAATCACCGCACTGAACATTTTCTAACTTAATTTTTGTAGCTTTTGAAAACTGATCTCCAGCAGTCCGGGGTATTGAATAACCAGCTGATTTCATGACGTGCTGAGTAAATCCACTACAATCAAATCCTTCAGAACTTGTTCCGCCCCATTTATATGGCACGCCTATATAATTGAATGCATACGAAGCCAAATCCGATCGGATTTTTGAAACTCCTTTTACATCGTTTATCCATTCTTCATTTAATGATTTAGCAATTTGAAATTTTGAAAAGTCAAAACCACTAAAAAACTGGGTAATGAGTGATGAATAATGTGGAACTAATACTTTTAGTGTAGATTGTTTTAAATCGGTCAACAAATTGTACAAATCAAACTCTAATTCAAATAGTTCATAAGAATGAGCCATTAAAAATTGTTTCCCACCTTCATCATTTTTGAATTTCTCAAGAATTTCAAATGATTGCTCCACTTTTTCTTTATTGCGCTTTAACCAAAACGTATTATTTGATTTTTGTAAACCGGAAATGGCGAAATAATACCGAGGTTCAAAGAGGTGTTTTGTTTCCTCTTTTTGCATGAGTTTGCTAGATTTACGATAAACAATTGAATAATGCTCCTGGTAATACAACTGTTCTAATTTAGCAGCAATTCGATGTTGTGCCTGTATCTCATAGACTGACGAAAAAAACAATAAAAAAAACAGTAAAATCCTCATATTTTCTCAACTACAAAATTAATTTTTAAAAATTTATTCTTTTTTTCTTTAAACAAATTAAGTCAACATAAATAAGTTGATTATTTTGTTCGTTTTTCGTTGATAAATTAATGACTTGACCGATATTTTCGAACTAAAAGAAGTGTAACTTTAACAATAAAAATTGTATGGGAAAGATAATCGCTATAGCAAATCAAAAGGGAGGAGTAGGAAAAACGACTACCACCATCAATCTTGCGGGGTGTTTGGGTGTCTTAGAATACAAAACACTTGTAATCGACGCAGACCCTCAAGCGAATGCAACATCTGGATTAGGCTTAGATCCGAAAAATTCGCGAAATATGTATGACTGCATTGTAAGTGATTTGGACCCAAGAGAATTAATTGTGGAAACTTCAAGTCCTAATTTATTTATAATTCCATCAAATATTGATTTAGTTGGTGCTGAACTTGAAATGATCAATTTGCCGAATCGTGAGAAAATGTTGCGTACCGCATTGGATAAAATTAAAGATGATTTTGACTTTATTCTCATTGATTGCTCGCCATCTTTAGGGTTAATTACGGTAAACGCTATTACGGCTGCAGATTCTGTTATGATTCCTGTTCAGTGTGAATTTTTTGCCTTAGAAGGATTGAGTAAATTATTGAATACCATAAAAATTATTCAAGGTAGGCTAAATGAAGATTTAGAAATTGAAGGAATTCTTTTAACCATGTATGACACCCGCTTACGTTTAGCAAATCAGGTGGTTGATGAAGTGAAAACACACTTTCAAGAACTTGTTTTTGATACGGTAATTCACCGAAATACCACATTAAGTGAAGCTTCAAGTTATGGAAATACAATTGTAATGCACGATGCCTCAAGTAAGGGATCCGTTAATTATCTTAATTTTGCTCGTGAAATACTGCAAAAGAATAATTTAACCAAAATCGGAAATGACGATAAAAAAATTGAAATAGATCATGAACTCTAATTCCAGAAAAAGGCCCGCATTGGGAAAAGGGTTGAGCGCACTTCTTGAAAATTCAGATACAGACATCACCAGTAAAGTGAATCATTCAGGTCTTGTTGGATCTATCGCAATGATTCCTCTTTCTGATATTGAGGCCAATCCATTTAATCCACGTACAAACTTTGAGAGAGAGGCCTTACTTGAATTGGCAGATTCGATTAAAGAACATGGTATTATTCAGCCCTTAACAGTTCGAAAAATGGGTCGTGATAAATACCAACTTATTTCAGGTGAAAGACGTTTTAGGGCGTGTCAAATTGCCAACATTGAAGAAGTACCAGCGTACATTCGCGTTGCAAATGATCAGTCTATGCTTGAAATGGCTCTCGTAGAAAATATACAACGCGAAAATTTAAACGCCATTGAAATTGCGCTTTCATACGAAAGACTAATTCAAGAATGTAATCTCACACAGGAACAGCTCAGTCAAAAGTTGTCTAAATCAAGATCGGCAGTAACTAATTTCTTGCGACTTTTAAAGCTGCCTGCTGAAATTCAACTTGGTGTTAGAGATGGTAAAATTTCTATGGGGCATGCTAGGGCACTTTTAAGTGTTGCAGACGAAAGGGATATGCTTGAAAAATACCGTATCATTTTGGAAGAAAATTTTTCAGTTCGAGATGTTGAATATCTGGTTAAACCTCCATCAAAACCACCTGTCTTCCAACCTCAAGAAAAAAAACCGCTGACGAAACAGCAAGAAATATTTAAAAATACATTCACTCAAAAGTTAGCATCTAAGGTTTCAATCCAGAAATCACAAAATGGTTCGGGAAAAATTTCATTAACTTTTACATCTGAAGCTGACTTAAATAGAATTATCCAACTTTTAAAAGTTCAATGATAAAAATTTTACTGATTTGTATGCCATTTTTTTTATGGTTGTCAACGCATGCACAAGAGATGAAACCATCCGATTCGATCCTCGACAGTACGCGGAAACACTCTATAAAAAAGGCAATAATTCTATCTGCATGCCTGCCAGGTGCTGGTCAAATTTACAATCATAAAGCCATGCCAAAAGGTCAAAAAAAAGCCTTTTGGAAAGTACCACTTATCTATGCAAGTTTAGGAGCAACATCCTATTTTCTGATTCAAAATCAACTTACCCAATCTAATATTAAAGAAGAATATCGAAACAGATTATCAGGTGGAGTTTTAGATCCTGCATGGGAACCATACGACAATCAAGCATTAGTAACTTTACAACGCCAATATTTAGATAATCGTGACCTTTCGATGTTATTGTTTTTTTTGATGTATGGCCTGCAAGTCGCAGATGCAGGCATAGAGGCCCATTTTGTGAGTTTTGATGTTTCCGATGATATCAGTTTGCGAATAAAACCTAAAATATTTCGGCAAGATGCGGTTGGTTTATCGGTTCAATTTAAATTTCATTAAATTCGCAGTTACGCTATGAGAATTGCATTAATCGGGTATGGTAAAATGGGTCAAGCTATCGAAAAAATAGCGTTGGAACGTGGACACAAAATAAGTTGTAAAGTAAACAGTGATAATCCAATTGAACAAGTTGACTTTTCACAAACTGACGTTGCAATTGAGTTTACTAAACCAGAATTAGCAACAAAACATATCATTCATTGCATCGATGCATCTGTTCCAATTGTTGTTGGTACAACCGCATGGCAAGAAGAGTTAGAGGCGATTAAAGCAATTTGTTTAGATAAATCAGGAAGTCTTTTGTACGCATCAAATTTCAGTTTGGGAGTAAATATCTTTTTTGAAATCAACAAACGATTAGCGCAATTACTATCAGACCATCCCGAATACCAAGCCGAGGTTGAGGAGATTCATCATTTGCAGAAATTAGATGCGCCAAGCGGAACAGCCATTGATATTGCGAAAGGAATTGTATCTTTCAATCAAAATTACAGCGGTTGGAAGACTGGTTTGAACGAAAAACCTGAGGTTAAAAACGATGAATTACCAATTATTGCAAAACGCGAACCTGATGTTCCCGGTACCCATACCGTTAATTACATATCTGAAATTGACACAATCAGCCTAACTCATCAGGCTCATAATAGAAAAGGTTTTGCATTAGGAGCAGTAATTGCCGCTGAATGGGTAGTCAACAAGAAAGGTGTATTTACCATGTCAAACATATTAAATTCATAAAATGTCATTTATTTATTTTTACCTGCTTATCTTAATTCATCCTTACCTCGCTTGCTGGTGGATGTCATTTCCGGCAGCCGGAAGACAAAAATGGGAGGCGTTAATCCCCGGATATAATTATTTTATTGCTTTCAAAGTCACATGTAACAAACCATTTTGGTCATTGCTTCTTCTTGTTCCTGGAGTGCATTTGATCATGCTTGCCGTCGTGAATATCTCCTATTTCCGTAAATTTGGCTATCATTCAATAACAGATACATTACAAGGAATATTATTCCCGTATTACCTTACGTATAAAATTGGATCAAATGGAGACCCTTGTATGCCTGAAACAAATTGGGCTCTTGAAAAAGACAGGGCTGCGCGGGCTTGGAGCGATCACTTAATATTGTTTTTGAGCCTACCGGTAATTTCTCATATATTGGTCCTAATTCAAGGATTATTTAAGAAAGAAAAAAGTGGCGACAAAACCTTGTTCAAAGAATGGGGTGACTCAATTTGGTTCGCCTTAATTGCTGCCGGAATTATTAGAACGTATGTTTTCGAACCTTTTCAAATTCCTACAGGATCAATGGAAAAAACTTTATTAGTTGGAGATTTTCTGTTTGTGAATAAATTGGCTTATGGATCGAAAGTGCCTGTAACTCCCCTCTCCTACCCCCTTGTTCACAACACAGTTCCATTGATTAATATACAATCATATACAACACTCGAAAAAGGATCATATTTCCGCTTGCCTGGTCTTGGACAGGTTAAACGTAATGATGTTGTTGTTTTTAATTATCCCTCTGGAGATACGGCTGTATATGACCCTCGAATGCCTGATGGATTAATGGGACACGATTATCACGGAATATTGAATGATGAGGCAAAATACTATTGGACACAGGAAAGTGCCACAAAAATTGGTGAGATTGCTCAAAAGTTCAAGTTTCAATATGATTTTCAGGCAAAGGATAAGTTTATTGATTCATTTGGCCAAGACTTTAGAAATAATTATTCAAATTGGAAAGCAATCGCGCGAAAAAATATGGCTGAAGGAGTCACTTATTGTCGGGGTGGAGCATCAGAAACTGAGTTGAATTACATTGAACATTTCGGCTTAATTGAAAGACCCGTTGACAAACGAGAAAATTACATCAAACGATGTGTCGCAATTCCAAAGGACTACATTGAAATAAAAAATTCAATACTTTATATAAATAATAAACCTGCTTTTATCGCTGAGAATCAGTGTTTGATGTATTTTGTTGACAAAGCATCTGCATCGTTCCCTTCAGCTGAAGAAATGTTTGAAAAGTATGGTTTAGAGTACGAAAGAGGAGATTTTAAGGCTCCTGAAACCATGGATTTTTCGGATAAAATGGGATTCTCTTTGCAATACAATGTGGATCCAAATAAAGAGTTTTATGCCTTCAATATAAGTTTGGCTGAAAAAAATAGAATTCTAAAAGATTTTCCAAAAGCAAAATTCAACTTAGCCATTGCCAAGAAAGCTACTGGTAAAAATAGTTTGCAACTTGATAATTTGCGCACCTTTCCGAACGACTTTGACATTGACAATACGGTAACAGATTTTCACCGAATTCAAATTCCCTATAGAGGAAAAATCGTTGATTTCAGAAAAGAAAACATTGCCTGGTACAGAAGAATTATAACGGCATATGAGGGGCATAAGCTAGAAGAGAAGAAGGATGGGATTTACATCGATGGTAAAAAGACCAATACTTATACAATCGAGATGAACTATTATTGGTTAATGGGAGATAATCGTTACAATTCTGCAGATTCAAGGATTTGGGGCTTTGTTCCTGAGGATCATGTTGTTGGTAGAGCATCTTTGGTTTGGTTTTCTAAGAGTCCCTACTTAGGCATTCGATGGGAGCGTATTTTCAAGTTTATTAAATAATGAACTTGTTTCCTTCAAGCTATTTTCCATCGATCACCTATTTTCAAGAGATTTATTTAAGTAAGAATCCGGTAATTTCGGGAAATGAAGTGTACGTGAAGCAATCTTTCAGAAATCGTTGTGAAATTCTTACTGGAAATGGAATTCAACTATTATCTGTTCCAGTAATAAAAACAGAAGGTAGGAAAACATTGACAAAAGAAATTCGAATTGTACAAAATTCAAATTGGAGAAAAGATCAGTGGGGAGCAATTAAAAGCGCCTATCAAAACGCTCCGTATTTTGAATTTTTTGATGTAGAAATTCACGATTTACTTTTTTCAAAAAACGATTTCCTTATCGACTTTAATAGTTGCATTTTTAATTTCTTTACCACTATTTTCGACCTTTCCACAATATTAGTTGGCGATGAGCCACTAGACAATGAACCTTCCTTCACTTTTTTAGAAAGAAAACATAACTGCGAAAAATACATTCAAGTTTTCGCTGACCGATATCCTTTTCAATCAAATTTATCTATCTTGGATTTACTTTTTTGTGAGGGTCCACTAGGACGTAATTTCATTTTAAATGATTAAAAGCAAAAACGAACATGGAATTATTAAAAAAATTGCTTTCAATCCGGGGAGTTTCGGGTGATGAAAGTACAATTTCTAGCTTTATTAAAAGTTATTGCGAAGAAAATATGTCGACATGGAAATGTCAACCAACTCTAATTTCTGAACCTCATTTACACGATTGTTTACTGCTGATTTTCGGAAATCCAAAAACGGCTGTGTATGCGCACATGGATACAATTGGTTATACCGTTGGTTATTCAAATAACTTAATTCCTGTTGGTAGTCCTCGCTATTCTGATGCTATGATTCTTGTTGGTTCAGATTCACATGGTGAAATTGAGACTGAAATTATGGTGTTTGAGCAACCTGATGGCGATAGTGAATTAAAATGTATTTACGATCGGAAAATTGATCCAGGAACACTTTTAAGTTTCAAACCAAACTTTATTGAAACGGATAGATACATTCAATCTCCTTACTTAGATAATCGGCTGGGAGTTTATGTTGCCTTAAAACTCGCTGAAACAATGGAAAATGGCGTTCTTGTTTTTTCAACATACGAGGAACACGGTGGAAATTCAGTAGGTTACATTGCAAACTATTTATTCAACACATACACTCTACATCAGGCCTTAATTTGCGATATTACCTGGGTTACTAATGGAGTAAAGCATGAAGGGGGGGTCGCCATATCATTGCGTGATTCCTTAATTCCACGTAAATCCTATTTGAATCGCATCATTGAAATATGCAAACAACACGCTGTTTCCTATCAACTAGAAGTCGAATCGGCTGGCGGAAGTGATGGAAGCACATTACAAAAAAGTCATTTACCAATAGATTGGTGTTTTATAGGCGCTCCAGAAGATCATGTACATACCAACAAGGAAACTGTTTACAAATCAGATATTTTGAGTATGATTGAAATCTATTCCTTACTTTTAAACTATTTATAAAATGAAAAAAGCTGACGAAATTGAACAGTGTCAATTGTACAAATACAATAATGAATTTTATTTAATTAACAGGGAAACTCCTTTATTTTTTAAAAACCATTTTCATATTTCCGAAATTGAATCTGACTATGTTTCTTGGCTTAATTATCATGGTTTAAAAGATCGAAATAGTATTGAATCTTTGTGCAAAAATTTGCAAATCGAAAATCTTCATATTGAAAATATTTACTGTCCATCAAGAAGACCAAAAGTTGAGGAGTATGATAAATATATGTTTTTTAGCATAAAATCTGCCTTGCCTTCTGAAAAAAATGAGGGTCTTCTATTTCAAGAAAATATTTCCTTCATACTAAGTAAAAATTACCTTATTTCATTTCAAGATCAATCTTCCGACCATTTTACTGATGTTCGGGATCGAATTGAAAAAGGGCGAGGGAAAATCAGAACAAAAGAAGCAGATTTTTTACTTTTTAGATTGCTTGAAGCGATAATCGACAATTACTTTGAAGTAGTAGAAAATATTAGCCAAAAAATTGAGCAATTAGACTCTTTAATTCACAATTCTGATGAAAAGGATATT
>Ga0194119_10008682_pt1 | contig 13885 bp, 10 predicted proteins | sample TA2MahC100mmetaG_FD_148620 | JGI IMG/M metagenome (GOLD analysis project Ga0194119, IMG submission 148620) | Freshwater microbial communities from Lake Tanganyika, Tanzania - TA2015018 Mahale Deep Cast 100m | ecosystem: Environmental > Aquatic > Freshwater > Lake | place: Tanzania: Lake... | reverse complement strand
AGGGCCTTTAATTCTTCCCGGCTAACCGAATTATACCGCTTAAAAACGCTCATGGTTTTATGGCCGGTCGCCGTCATTACACGAAAGTAGTCATGCCCCTGCAACCGCCAGTTATTATCGCCGTATGCCGCAGGTCGTGAAAGGTGAAGCCCTCTATCCCCGCCCCCTGCCGGCCGTGGTGAATCCCCTTTTAATGGCCCCGATTTGCCGCCCTGCATCGGTAAACATCTTCACCGCCGGAAGTCCCCGGGCATGGCCTTGAACATCTCCACCGGTTCACGGGTAATACCATGTTCGCATTTCTGATAGTAGGAAATGACCAGCATTTCAAACTCATCCACGGCATACCGGTCAGCGCCATGGATCCGTCGGCCGCAGCCGATGATTTCCTTCTGGAATACCGTGGAAACCTGTCGGGCATTCAGGAGATCAACCTCTCGGGGCAGGGTCTTTTCAAGTTCAACGCGGCACGGACTCAAGATGATGGTCAATGACACCTTCCCTTGACTCAGTTTACCTCGCTGATTATCTTTCAAAATAATATACCGGCGCGGCGCCGGGGACGCTGAACTACCACATTGCCATTCGGTTGCGGGGAACGGCCCGGCTGAAAAAAGGAGGATTCAAACCATGATCAAGGCTATGAGCAGGGTGTTATTGGCGGCAGTGTTTCTCGTGTCTATGTCGGGCTGGAGCATGGCCCAGCAAGCCAAGCCGGAACATCCGGCAAAAACAGAGCACCCAAAGGCCGATCCGGCAAAAACAGAGCACCCAAAGGCCGATCCGGCAAAGCCGGAGCACCCGAAGGGCGATCCAGCAAAGCCGGAGCACCCAAAGCCGGAGCAAAAGAAGCCGGAGCACCCGAAGGGCGAGCACCCGAAGTAAGGTCCGTGCTCTTGATTGCGGCCTAGCGGCCCAGGCAAGGAACTTCTATGAACTGGCGCACAATAATATCCGCGGCAGTAGTGGGTTGCTTTGTGTTTGCGGGTGGCGGGCGGCAAGACGCGCCGGCCGCGTCTGCCCCGCCCGGGCCCAACTTGGCAACCGCCGATATCCAGGCAGGCATCGAGAGGCACATCGAGGCGCAGGTCCGCCGGGGAGGAGGATATTTCAAGCTTCCTTTCCGTGACCAGGAACTCCTTCTCAAGCTGGTCCGCGTCCACACCGAATACCTGTCGAAACTTGGTCCTAACCGCTATTTCGCCTGTGTGGACTTGGTGGATCTCAGCGGCGACGTGTATGACGTTGATTTCTTTCTGGCCGGTGATCCCGGGGCGATGCAGGTCACCGAAACGATTGTCCATAAAATAAACGGCCAGCCCTTCTACGCCTGGGAGCAAAAAAGTGACGGCACCTGGCGTCGCCTCCCCATGAAAGAAGCTTCAGCAGGCCACCTGGGTGTCATCAGAGATCGCGACGAGTTCGAGTTTTTCTACCGGGCCACTCTGCCCCAGATAACCGGTCCCGCCCGCATGTGGATTCCCCTGGCGGCCACGGACTCGTTCCAGACCGTGGAGATAAAATTCATCAACGCTCCGGGGAAGCAAAGCATCTTGCCGGAGCGGGAACACGCCAACCAAGTCCTTTTCCTCGAGCTTGGCCCGGAGGACAGCGGCAAAAAGGTCGAGATCCGCTATCAGGTGAAGCGCCTGGAGAAGGCCGCCTATGCGGCGCCGACGCCCGACCAGGGAAAATACCTCAACCCGGAGCGCCTGGTGCCGACTAATGAGAATTTCCGCCAGATCGCCGAGGAGGTCGTCCAGGGCAAGAAGGGCGATCTGGTGCGGGCCCGGGCGCTCTACGACCACATCATCGACCGCATGCGCTACATGAAGTACGGCGACGGCTGGGGTAAGGGCGACGCGGTCTACGCTTGCAACGCCCGCACCGGCAACTGCACGGATTTCCACTCCTACTTCATTGCCCTGGCCAGGTCGGTGGGCATCCCGGCGCGCTTCGCCATCGGCGCGGCCATCCCGTCGGACCGGAACGAAGGCGGGGTGGACGGCTATCACTGCTGGGCGGAGTTCTTTGCCGACGGCAAGTGGTGGCCTGTTGACATCAGCGAGGGCGACAAGTATACGAGTCTGGCCACCTACTACTTTGGCCACCATCCGGCCAACCGCATCGAATTCAGCCGCGGCCGCGACCTCGTGGTTGAACCGGGGCCCGTTTCAGGCCCGATAAATTTTCTGGCCTATCCCGTGCTGGAAATAGGCGGCAAGCCGGTAAAGGCAGCGGTCGAGTTCTCCTTCAAAAGAAGCGGTCACGGCGGATGGTCTGCGCCTTAACGTCTTGGCCGCTTTCGGTTACAACCGGGACGGCAAAAAAGGCAAGCAGCAGATGGTGATCGGACTGCTCACCGGTCCCGAAGGCGCGCCGGCGGCGGTGCGGGTGTTTGCCGGCAACACCCAGGACCCCAAAACCGTTACTGAGCAGATTCGCCAACTGCTTAAAACCGGCGCTTTTCAAATGCATCTTTTTGAAAGTGAACTGGCTGACTATGCATAAGTTACTTAAAATTTACCAATGGGCCAAAGTAACACTCAGCAAGCGGACCCCGGGGCTTTCGATTGATCCGGCGGCCTGGACGCATGAAACCCAGTTGGACGGCTGTTATGTGATCAAGAGCGCTGTGCCGGGGGAAACCGCCGCCGCTGCCGCCATTCATCAACGCTACCAAGACCTGGCCCAGGTGGAACGCGCCTTTCGCACCTTTAAAAGCGGCCATCTGGAAATCCGCCCCACCTTTGTGCAGACCGAGGCCGGCAGCCCGGACGCCGGCGAACCCTACCGGGAGCCAGAAGTAAGCCCCTTGGATCAGTATAACGAAGCCTTGCTGGCCAATGTCCATCCTCCGGCCTGGGAGAACCCGGCGCCGGCCCCCCGTTACAACCTGGTGGTCATCGGCGCAGGGACCGCCGGATTGGTGACCGCGGCCGGGGCCGCGGGTTTGGGAGCTAAAGTCGCCCTGGTGGAGCGGCATCTTTTAGGAGGAGACTGCCTGAACTACGGTTGCGTCCCCTCCAAAGCGATCATTCGCTCATCCCGGGTTTATGCCGATATCCGGGGATCCAGTAGGTACGGGTTAAAAGTCGCGGAAAGCGCTGAGGTGGACTTCCCGGCGGTCATGGAGCGGATGCGGCGTCTCCGGGCGGAGATCAGCCGTCATGATTCGGTTAAGCGCTTCCAGGAATTAGGCATTGATGTGTTCTTAGGAAATGCCAGCTTCTCTGGACCTGACACCGTGGAGGTAGCCGGTAAAACCCTGCGGTTCAAGAAGGCGGTCATTGCCACGGGCGGCCGCGCGGTGCATCCCCAATTGGAAGGTCTGACCGAGGCCGGCTTTCTCACCAATGAGTCGGTTTTTTCCCTTACACAGCGCCCGGAGCGGGTGTTGGTCATGGGCGGCGGGCCCATCGGCTGCGAGTTTGCCCAGGCCTTGCAGCGTCTGGGTTGCCGGGTGACGCTCCTGCACAAGTACGACCGCATCATGAACAAGGAAGACCCCGAGGCGGCTGAGCTCATCCAAAGAGTCTTCTTGAAGGACGGTATCCATTTCATCCTCAACGCCAAGCCCCTGCGGGTTCTCAAGACTGCGGCCGGGAAGGTGGTGCAATACGAGAGCAACGGCCAAGCGGCGGAAATCGAGGTGGACGAGATCCTGGTGGGCGCCGGCCGGGCTCCCAATGTGGAGGGCCTCAAACTTGAGGCCGCCGGGGTAAAATATGAGGGAGGTAAAGGCCGGGGCGTCATTGTCAATGACCGGTTGCAGACCACCAACCCCCATATCTACGCCGCCGGCGATATCTGCCTGCCCTATCAATTCACCCACCTGGCCGACGCCGCGGCCCGCATCGTCATCCAGAATGCCCTGTTCTTCGGACGCAAGAAGCTGAGCGCCCTGACCATTCCCTGGTGCACCTATACCGACCCGGAAGTGGCCCACGTGGGCCTGTCAGAATCCGGGGCCCAGAAGAAAGGCATTGCCGTCCAGGCCTTCGTGAAGCCTTTGCGTGAGGTGGATAGGGCTATTTTGGACGGTGAGGAAGAGGGGTTCGTGAAAATTATGGTCAAGGCCGGGACCGACAAGATTCTGGGAGCCACCATCGTGGCCCGGCACGCCGGGGAGATGATCAGCGAGGTATCCACGGCCATGGCGGGGAAAGTCGGGCTGGGAGCCCTGGCCGCGGTCATTCATCCCTATCCCACCCAGGCGGAGGCCATCCGGCAGACTGGGGACCTTTATAACCGCGCCAGGCTGACCCCCGGGCTAAAACGCCTTTTCACCCGGTACCTGGCCTGGCGCCGCTAAAGTAGTCGGTCCGGCCACGGATATGTCGCCGGCTTATATCGGGGCAGTGCTCACCCATCTGCCGGAGGCCGCCCGGCGGCTTTCAAGATGGGTTACGTTACCCGATGCCGGCATGATAGCTCTGGAGGGACCGGACTTGGCTGCGCCCCCGGCGAAAGTCCGCAATGCCCCTGGCCGCAGCCAGCGCCCCGGTCAGGGTGGTGATGTAGGGAATCTTATAGTTGATCGCGGCCTTGCGGATATAAGAGTCGTCATGCTTGCTCAATTTGCCGCTGGGGGTGTTGACGATCAGGTTGATTTCCTGGCTCTTGATGGCATCCACGATGTGGGGCCGGTCCTCGTGCAGCTTGGAAATACGCTCTGATTGGATCCCCTGTTCCGTCAGAAACTTATGCGTCCCCTGGGTGGCCTTGATTTTAAACCCCAGGTGGACAAATTGCCGGGCCACCTCCAGGACGCCGGGCCGATCATTTTCGGACACGGTGATCAAGACCGCGCCCTCGCAGGGCAGGGTTTGTTTGGCGGCTTCTTGGGCTTTGTAAAAGGCCATGCCGAAAGAGTCCGCCATTCCCAGGACTTCGCCGGTGGAGCGCATCTCCGGGCCCAGGAGCGGGTCCACCTCCGGAAACATGTTGAAGGGAAACACCGCTTCCTTGACCCCAAAATGGGGGATCGGCTTCGACTGCAGGTTAAGATCGGCCAGATTTTTCCCCAACATGATTTGGGTGGCCAGGCGGGCCATGGGGATATTGCAGATCTTGGAGACCAACGGCACGGTGCGGGAGGCCCGGGGATTGGCCTCCAGAATATAGACGGTATCTTGGGCGATGGCATACTGGATGTTCATCAGGCCCACGACCTTCAGGGCCGTGGCGATTCTGCGGGTGTATTCATTGATGGTGTCCAGGTGCTTGGCCGGGATGCTGATGGGGGGAATGACGCAGGCGGAGTCGCCGGAATGAATCCCGGCCAACTCGATGTGCTCCATAACAGCCGGCACAAAGGCGTCGGCGCCGTCGGCAATAGCGTCGGCCTCCGCTTCGATGGCATTCTCCAGAAACTTGTCGATGAGCAAGGGGCGCTCCGGGCTTACTTCGATGGCCGCAGCCACATAGTGCCGGAACATGGCTTCGTCATGGATCACTTCCATGCCCCGCCCCCCCAGGACATACGAGGGCCTGACCATGAGGGGATAACCGATCCGGCCCGCCACCGCCAGGGCTTCCTCCAGGTTGGCGGCCATGCCCGACTCCGGCTGGGGGATTCCCAATTGGCGCATCATCTGACGGAAACGGTCCCGGTCTTCCGCCAGGTCGATGATATCCGGAGAGGTGCCGAGGATTTTGACCCCGGCCGCGGCCAGTTCATTGGCGATGTTGAGAGGCGTTTGCCCCCCGAACTGCACGATCACCCCTTCGGGCTTCTCCTTCTCATAGATGCTCAAGACGTCTTCCACCGTCAGGGGCTCGAAATAGAGCTTGTCCGAGGTATCATAGTCCGTGGACACGGTTTCGGGGTTGCAATTCACCATGATGGACTCAAAGCCCTCATCCCGAATGGCTAAGGCGGCGTGCACGCAGCAGTAATCAAACTCAATGCCCTGACCGATGCGGTTGGGGCCCCCGCCCAGAACCATGATCTTGCGCCTTTCGCTTACCTCCACCTGATCCGGGGCATTGTAGGTGGAAAAATAGTAGGCCGCGTTCTCCACCCCGCTCACCGGCACCGGCTCCCAGGCCTGGGCCATCCCCAGGGAGAGGCGGCTTTCCCGGAGCCGGTGTTCCGGCAAGCCCAGCAGTTGGGCCAGATAGCGGTCGGCAAAGCCGTCTTTTTTGGCCCGCACCAGGAGCGCCTCCGGCAGGTCCCGGCCCCGGTACTTCAAAATCTCCTCTTCCAGTTCCACAAGTTCCTTCATCTGCTGAATAAACCAGGGTTTGATGTAGGTCTTGGCATAAAGGGTATCGACGCCGGCGTCTTGCCGTAACGCCTCATACATGATGAACTGGCGCTCGCTGGAGGGCTCGTTCAGGAGATTCAAGAGTTCATCCATGGATTTCTTGTGAAAATCCTTAGCGAAACCCAGGCCGTAGCGGCCGATCTCCAAAGAGCGGATAGATTTCTGGAAGGCCTCCTTATAGGTCTTGCCGATACTCATCACCTCGCCCACGGCCTTCATCTGGGTGCCGAGCTTATCCTCGGCGCCGGGGAATTTCTCAAAAGCCCAGCGGGCGAACTTCACCACCACGTAATCGCCCCAGGGCTCGTACTTCTCCAACGTACCTTTGCGCCAGTAGGGAATTTCATCCAGGGTGAGGCCCCCGGCCAGGAGGGAGGAAACCAGGGCGATGGGGAAGCCGGTGGCCTTGGAGGCGAGCGCCGAGGACCGGGAGGTGCGGGGATTGATCTCGATGACCACCACGCGGCCGGTCTTGGGATCGTGGGCGAATTGGATATTGGTGCCGCCAATGACCCGGATGGCCTCCACGATGTCATATGAGTATTTCTGCAACCGCTTTTGCAGCTCCGGGTCGATGGTCAGCATGGGGGCGGTGCAGTAGGAGTCGCCGGTGTGCACCCCCATGGCGTCCACATTTTCGATGAAGCAGACGGTGATCATTTGATTTTTGGCGTCCCGCACCACCTCCAACTCTAACTCTTCCCAGCCCAGGACCGATTCCTCCACCAGGATCTGCCCCACTAGAGACGCGGAGAGGCCACGGGTGGCAATAGTACGCAATTCCTCCAGGTTGTACACCAAGCCGCCGCCCCAGCCGCCCATGGTGTAGGCCGGCCGGATTACCACCGGGTAACCCAGGTCGTCGGCGATGCGCTCGGCCTCCTCCGCGGTCAGGGCGATGGCGCTTTGAGGCATCTCGATCCCCAGCCCGTTCATGGTCTCCTTGAAGGCTAGGCGGTCTTCGCCCCGTTTAATGGCATCCACCTCCACCCCGATCACCTTAACGCCGTATTCCTCCAGGGCTCCGGATTGGGCCAACTCCGAGGAAAGATTCAACCCGGACTGGCCACCCAGGTTGGGCAGGAGGGCGTCGGGCCGTTCGGTCTTGATGATCTCGATCATGGTCTGGAGATTTAAGGGCTCAATGTAAGTCGCATCCGCCATGCCCGGGTCGGTCATAATGGTGGCGGGATTGGAGTTGGCCAGGACGATCTCGTAACCCAGCTGGCGCAAAGCCTTGCAGGCCTGGGTGCCGGAATAGTCGAATTCACAGGCCTGCCCGATGACGATGGGCCCGGACCCGATAATCATAACTTTCTTGATATCCTGACGCTTTGGCATGCTGACTCCTTTAGATCTGGCTCGGTGGAGGGAAAAAAAAGAGGCTTTGAGGAATATAAGGAACAGATAGGGCTGGTGTCAAGAATTAACCGACAATAGTCGAGTAGCGTGGGGGAATCTCACCCCCACGCCCTCCCAGAATCGTGAGATCTCTATCGGCCAAAGAGCTTGAAGTTGGCTGATGGGCTTATGCAGACTTGCCATGTCCGACAATTAGCACCTTCCCCGAAAAAATGCCACCTTTGATCTGGATAACAAAATCCTTTCAAATCCTCTTGGAGAGCGCATAGAGGGCAGATCGCGACAGCTTCCCTTAGTGGGGTTTCCTCACACGCTGATATGGTAGCCAGCGACTTTCAAGCCTTATCCCTCCATTTTCGTAAGGATCATCTGGATTTTTTATGGGGGGATGGCAGGTAGGGGAGCGATATTCCTCTGCCTTTTTCATATTTTTTGCCTCCCTCCAATTTTTTCTTGACAAATGAAACTGCACAGCTTACTGTGCAGTAAACTGATAAGCTACCCTGTGGACAAAGGAGGAAGGCATCATGAAAATTGATATTGACGAAGAAGTTTTCTTGAAATTAAAGGAAGTTGCCGAACCGTTCGTCGATATGACGCCCAACCATGTTATTCGCCGTCTACTAGGGCTTCCCCCTAAACCTGGAGACGAGACCATCGAATCTCCTCCCTTACAAAGACCCATCATTGAGAGCCCAATACGGGCCCCTCGTCCCGTGTTAAACGCGTCCGTGCTTGGGTCCCAAAGCCTATCTATATCTCAAGCAGAAGAACCTGTTTCTATGGGAGGGAAAATACTTATCGGGCAAGGTATCGATAGGCTGCGTGGCGTAACAACCAATGTTCACTCTGCTTTTCTGACATTTTTGATGGATAAATATCTTAACGAAAAGGGCAATTATAAAACCTCGGATATAATCCCATTCTTTGAACGGTTTAATTTGGTAACGCCATCTGGTTTCTTTTTGAACCCCTGGATGGATAGACCTTACGAAAATAAATCTAGCTGTCAGAGGACGGTCGAGCACTTCAGACAATGCAGGAAATTTGGCTGTTGGGGTGGGAAGAACTCTAAGGCGAATTGTGATAAATTTTCATGCGAGTACCACCCAGATAATAACGATGGACCAAAAAATAAATGCGATTTCCGGAAGGGGGTAATTTGGAGAAGGGAAGCCCCTCAATATCCGTCCTGTTACGGAGAGAGGTATATAGAGGTTGTTAAAACAGAATTGCTAAAAGGTAAAGTAGTTCCTTTGAAACGCCTATTGTCCCTTTTCTATCCTGACGATTATTTCGATGAGAAGCTAATCGCAAAATTTATTGAAGATTTTCATATGAATAAGCAAGAGATGACGCAATTTTTTGAATAATGATTAAGTTGTATATGGGAAATTAGCACAAAGATCGTGCATTAAACACTTAAAATGGAGGTAATATGATACGACTTCCGGAAATATGGGCCATTATAAGGATTAAATTGCCGAGTGGTATTTGGGTATCACTTGATGAAATTTATCGTATAATCGAACATAACCATAAACTTGATGATGAGGACTGTGAACCTCAGGCCCCAAATTCTGATATCCCAAAATGGAAAAGAAATGTTCGTAATGTACTTCAATATAGGAAAACGACCGGGGAAATCGAATGGGATGGTAACGCGAAGTATATGTTATGAGTCAGTGTGGGGGGGGAGCAGCCCCTCTCCCCGGTTTGACGCCCTGTTTGACAAGAGTGGCAAGCTGTACGCCACGAGCGCGCTTGGTGTTATAGGGAAGGCGGGCGCAACTGCGCGAGAGATGGGGCAGGCCCCCCGGAGCCGGTTTGCAGGAGCAGGCTCCAAACCACCTTAAGCTGCGCTGGTTAAGCCCGAGACCAGAAATTTGCCAGAAAAACTGGGTGCCCAGGCTTTAGATAAGGTCCTACCCGTTTCCCTACCCACTTGATTTTAACTTTCTGAAACCAGCATGGTTGGCGCGCCCGGAGGGATTTGAACCCCCGACACACGGATTCGTAGTCCGATGCTCTGTCCAGACTGAGCTACGGGCGCGTGGCTGGTGGCTTCGTTGGAGGCTTGGTTACAATCTTTTATTTTATACCTCTTGAACGATGAAAGGTCAACTGGTTATCGCCGGGGAACGGGTTACTGCTGGGGTGCAGACCCCAGGCCCACGACCTTCCAGGCAGTCGCGCCTGAGCCGTTGGCTCACCGGCAAATCATGAGAAGCTAGTATTGGCTGGTGGCACAGTCTTTCAAGGCTGTGCCTGGACAGCCGGGGGCGGCTGTCCTCCATATCCTCAGGACCTTTTCAGAACCGGTGGGTCTAAAACAGGGTGGACGGGTCGATATCCAGGGTGAGGCTGAGGCGGGAGCGGGGCGGGGGAGTCCAGGCCCGGCGGAGGTGCTGGAGCAGGTGCGCCAAAGGCGCCCGGCCGCAGCTCTTAATCAGGATTTGCCAGCGAAACCGGCCCTGGAGACGGGTGAGACCCGCAGGGGCCGGCCCCAGGACCCGCACCCGGGAACGCAAGTCTTGATCCCGGGTTCGCAGGTTTTCCAGGATTGCCGCCAGGCGCCGGGCTTCCCGGGCCACGGGCTCTTCAATGGGACCGCTCAGGCGAACCAGGGCCAGGCGGGTAAAGGGCGGGTAACCCAGTTGCCGCCGGATCGCCAGCTCCCGCTGGCAAAAGGTCTCGTAATCCTGGGATTGAACCGTCTGAAAAACATAGTGGTCCGGCTGGTAGGTCTGAATCAGCACGGCGCCCTTGGCGGCGCCCCGGCCGGCCCGCCCGGCCACCTGGGACAGGAGCTGGAAGGTGCGCTCCCCGGCATGATACTCCGGGAAGAAGAGGCTGAGGTCCGCGGCGATGACCCCGACGAGGGTGACCTGGGGAAAATGGTGGCCCTTGGTGATCATCTGGGTGCCCACCAGGAAGTCCAGGTCCCCGGCGGCAAAGGCTTGCAAGACCTTGAGGGCCCGGCCGCTGTTCGGGGCCGTATCCCGGTCCAGGCGGGCCACCCGGGCGGTGGGGAAAAGCCTGCTCACCTCTGACTCCACCTTTTCGGTGCCCACCCCGTAGCGTTTGATGGCGCTGGACTGGCATAGGGGGCAGTGCTCCGGCACCGCTTCGGTATAGCCGCAGTAATGGCAGACCAGGCGGTCCTGGTGCTGGTGGTGGGTCAGGGCCACGCTGCAATGGCGGCACTGGAACACCTGGCCGCAAAAGAGGCAGAACACGGCGCGGGAGTAACCCCGTCGATTTAGGAACAGCAAAGCCTGTTCCCCCCGGCGGAGCACCTCCGAAAGGGCAGTGAGCAGCGGACGGGAGATCACCTTGAGACTTTTGTCGCCCCGCTGGGTCCGCATGTCCACCAACCGGATATCGGGCAGGTCCTGGGGGGTGACCCGGCGGTCGAGTTTAAGATACCGATATTTCCCTTCCCGGGCCGAGTAGCAGGAGGTCACCTGGGGGGTGGCGGAGACCAGGACCACCGCGGCCCCCGTTAGCTTGCCCCGGTAGAGGGCCACATCCCGGGCCTGGTAGAGGAGGCCGCCCTCTTGCTTGTAGGAGGGGTCGTGTTCTTCATCCACCACCACCACCCCCAGGCGGGGCAGGGGGGCAAAAACCGCGGAGCGGGCCCCCACCACAATATCCACTTCTCCCACCATGATGCGGCGCCATTGATCCACCCGAAAGGCCTCGGACAGGCCGCTGTGGAGCAGGGCGACCCGGGAGCCGAAGCGCTGCCTAAAGGCCCGGCCCACGGGGTGGGTCAGGGCGATCTCCGGTACCAGGACCAGGACCTGGCGCCCCCGGGCCAGGGCATGGGCGGCGGCGTTCAGATAAACCTCGGTTTTGCCGCTGGCGGTTACGCCGTGCAGGAGAAAAGGGGTAAATTCGCCCCCGTCAATCCCGGCGACAATGCTCGCCAGGGCCTGTTCCTGGTCGGGCACCAGGGTAAGGTTTTCGGTATTTTTTGTAAGGGCGATAGATGTATCATCCTCGTAGGTCCGGAGACGGGTGCGGTCCTCGAGTCCGATCAAGCCCCGGGCGGCCAGGCGCCGGAGGCTGTCGTAGCAGCCGGGGAAGCGGAGCTTAAGATCTTTCACCGGGGTGGGGCCGGCTTCCTGGAGGTAAGTAAGGAGCGCCCGGGACTTGACCCCCAGGCGCAAAGGGAGCTGGTCGCCCTCCGGGGCGCCCACGGGACAGGCCCAGAGTTCCCGGCGCGGGCTGGCAGCCGGCGCCCCCCCCGGGATGATGAAACTCAACGCCTCCCCCAGGGGATACTGATAGTAATCCGCCACCCAGCGGAACAGGGGCACCAACTCCGGGCCGAACCGGGGTATGGGGTCCAGGACCTCCCGGATGTCCCGGAGAGTTCCGGGAGGGGGCTCGCAGGTCGGGCCCAGGAGATATCCCGTTACCTGGCGGCGGCCCACCGGGACCCGGACCAGGCTGCCCACCTGCGCCCCCGCGGCCGTAAGGCGCGGCGGGGCGCGATAGGTCAGGGTGTGGGCCAGGGGCAGGGCCACCGCCACTTCCCACAGGGCGGAGGCCTGGGCTGAAGGTTCAGTGATCGCCATAAGCGCCGCCTTTATGGCATTGGGGCATGACCTGTTTTCCTCTCGTGGCTTGCCAGAGGAATCTGACGGAAAAAGTTTACCATTGCCGAGGGGGATGTTATCAATTAAGTTCTTACTTGGCAAACAGTCTCTAAAAGATGCGGTCTGACCGCCCGGCCGCCGGGAGTCAGCTGCGGGAGTCAGCAATGGAATTTATCACGGTGGCCTTATCGGAGTTTATCGGCACGATCACCTTGAATCATGACCGCAAGCGCAATGCCCTGGGCCGGGGCCTGATCCATGAGGTGATCAAGGCCTTGAACGACCTGGTCGATCAACAGGCCCGGGTAATTGTGCTTCGGGCCAATAAGGGCGCCAAGGTCTGGTCCGCGGGTCATAACGTCAGCGAATTCCCCCAGCCCGGCCGGGACCCCCTGACCTACGACGATCCCCTGGAGCAGGTCATCCGGGCCCTCCAACGCTGCCCGGCCCCGGTCATCGCCATGCTGGAAGGCGGCGTCTGGGGCGGCGCCTGCGAACTGGCCTTTGTCTGCGATATCCTGATCGGCACGGAGGCCACCTCCTTTACCCTTACCCCGGCCCGGTTGGGGATCCCCTACAATCTCACGGGTATCCTGCATGTCCTCAACAAGCTGGGCATGTCCCTGGCCCGGGAGATGTTCTGCACCGCCCAGCCGGTTACCGGCGAGCGGGCGGCCCGGCTGGGCATCCTCAATCACCTGGCGCCGGTGGCGGAACTGGAAGATTTTACCTACACCCTGGCTGGCCACATTGCCCAGAATTCCCCCATCAGCGTCTCGGTCATCAAGGAGCAGTTGCAGATCCTGGGGAACGCCCTGCCGCTTTCCCCCGAGGCCTTTGAGCGCATCCAGGCCCTGCGCCGCCTGGTCTACAACAGTAAAGATTACCAGGAAGGGCAAAAAGCCTTTCTAGAGAAGCGGCAGCCGGTGTTTAAGGGGGAATAACGGTGGGCTGCTTCGAAAAGTCTCCCGTAGCGTTCTACGCACCAATTGTAGCGTTTGCCAAAAATTCCTTCCCATGGATGGTTTTTAAATCCCCCTAAATCCGCTAAGTTCCCCCCTTTGGAAAAGGTGGGGGTAGGGCAGCAGCGTCCGGTTAGGAAATTGCATGCCGGTGTTCACCCCCCCCTCACCCCAACCCTCTCCCCCCGAAGCGGGGGGAGAGGGAGTAGGTTATGTCGTTGGGCTTCAGACAATAGGGCCTTAAATCAGCTCCATCTTTTACCCTCTCCCCCAATGGGGGAGAGGGTTAGGGTGAGGGGGAAGTAATCTTCACCGCGTGAGAAATACCTTGGCGAATTAATGGACTGTTATGCGAAGGATAATGACCATCCGCCTATGCAAAAACCTAACCGGACACTGCTGGGGGTAGGGAGGATTTTGGTTCTTGGAGCATATGTCATAGCGGAAAAACTTTTGGCAATTGCGATAATCGGATGATCGGCTGGCCCGGAGGCCCTCCCCACCCAGCAGTGTCCGGTTAGGAAATTGCATGCGGTGGTTCTGCCCCCCTCACCCCAACCCTCTCCCCCCGAAGCGGGGGGAGAGGGAGTAGAGGAGGTCGCCGGGCCTAGTAACCATAACGCATTAAATCAGTTCCACTTTTCCCCCTCTCCCCCAATGGGGGAGAGGGCTGGGGTGAGGG
>Ga0194119_10008679_pt1 | contig 13890 bp, 20 predicted proteins | sample TA2MahC100mmetaG_FD_148620 | JGI IMG/M metagenome (GOLD analysis project Ga0194119, IMG submission 148620) | Freshwater microbial communities from Lake Tanganyika, Tanzania - TA2015018 Mahale Deep Cast 100m | ecosystem: Environmental > Aquatic > Freshwater > Lake | place: Tanzania: Lake... | reverse complement strand
AGGTCAGAGGTTCAAATCCTTTACCGCCTACCATTTTTCCGGTGTATAGCACAGCTTGGCTAGTGCGTCTGCTTTGGGAGCAGAAGGTCGCAGGTTCAAATCCTGCTACACCGAGAGCACATAAATATCATAACCTCCACGTTGGTTGTGCTTGGGTAATGCTAATAATGATATAGTAAAAAAAATTTCGGGCATATGGTGGAATGGCAGACACGCGAGTCTTAGAAGCTCGTGGAGCAATCCATGGGGGTTCAAGTCCCTCTATGCCCACCATATATAAAAGGTGAGGTGGCAGAGTGGCTTAATGCAGCGGTCTTGAAAACCGCAGTGGGTAAAACCACCGGGGGTTCAAATCCCTCCTTCACCGCCAAAGATTTAAGGTTGGATGGCAGAGTGGTCTAATGCAGAGCTTTGCTAAAGCTCCGAGGTTAAAAAAGCCTCCGAAGGTTCAAATCCTTCTCCAACCGCCATTGCGGGTATAGCTCAATGGTAGAGTGTCAGTCTTCCAAACTGATTATGTGAGTTCGATTCTCACTACCCGCTCCAATTTCAACTGGGGATTTGCATAATGGTAGTGCAGGAGACTTTGAATCTCTTAGTGAAGGTTCGATTCCTTCATCCCCTGCCAATTTATTCGGAGTGACACTTTGATCATTTTATTAAATGTGCGTGTTGGTGATTAACTCCAACAACGTGAGGGATGACGATACACTCCTGTATGTCTGATCCGTACGAATCTGATACAGATAGGATTGGGTTGATTTTAATGGGCTGTTAGTGATAGTGGTAGCACGGGAGCTTTGCAAGCTTTAGGGAAGAGTTCGATTCTCTTACGGTCCACCATTTTTGAAAGGAGGTTAATATTATGAAACTGAGATTATTGAAAAATATAGATGTAGATATGGATAAAACTAAATTGCGTGAGGTATGGCCAAGATATTTACACAGAAATGATGTGATTGATGTTGACCGTATTGAATCGCTAGATGATAAGGTTGTAAATCTTGTTTTGGATGACGGTGATGTTTTATTGGAAGTTCCAAAAAACGCATTTGCATTTACTAAATAAAACACTGTTGACATTCGTCAAAGTTGTGGTAATATGGATGAGAAGTAAGTGATTGTTCTTTATTCTTTAGCATGGTGGGAGAAGCACTCCTCCAGAACATCTAAGAATGGCGGAACTGCCTCGGCCTTTAACCGAAGGGAGTCACCAACAAAGAATAAAAAAACAGTTGACTTTTAAAAAAATTTGTGATAAGATTAAAGAGTAGTAAGTAAGTTCTTTAAAATTTTAATGGTCTTGTAGCTCAGTTGGTTAGAGCAGTTGCCTTTTAAGCAATTGGTCGTGGGTTCGAGTCCCACCGGGACCACCAATTTAAACTGGTAATATCAACGAAAGAAAATGACAAAAAACCATACGCTGTCGTATGTGTGGTGCTGACGAAAGAAAGAAATCGACAAATCATTTGCCTAAGACAGTAGGAAACCGGTTCAAGAGATACCGAATCGGGTTACCAGTTTACTTTAAATGGCGTCATCGTCTATCGGCTAGGACACTGGACTTTCACTCCGGTAAGAGGGGTTCGATTCCCCTTGACGCTACCACTTTTGAGTTGTCAGTAATAACTCAAAAACAAAAACTGACTGGTGGAGGATATAGGAAACTATGCTTCTAGAGTAGGAAGTTCTCTTAAAAAAACTTCTTGGTTGCGGGGATGAGTACTGGTATACTTTGTTTGTTGGGTGGCAAAGTATTCAATAAATACACCCAACACAATTTTACGGTTCTTTAAAATTTGCGGGTGAGTGAAACGGAAAATCATTCCTGGCTCATAACCAGAGAGATAGTGGGTTCAACTCCCACACCCGCTACCATTTGTAATGGCTGGGGTTTCAGCAAACGACGAATCCTCATAAGGTTTGTTAAGTGGGGGCAGCACCCATACCAGCTACCATTTTAGTTCTTTAAAAAAAACAATTTGCGGGTGATTGTAAAAATAGCATATCTCGCTCATAACGAGAAGGAAGCCGTGTAATTCGGCTACCCGCTACCATTTAGTGGTTCCGTAGTTTAATGGTAGAACGCAACGCTTATAACGTTGATAAGCTCTAGATGTGAGCACGGTCTCGGTTCGAACCCGGGCGGAACCACCATTTTTAATGGGCACGTGGCGGAATGGGAGACGCATTCGCCTCAAGAGCGAACGGAGCGATCCGTGGGGGTTCAAATCCCTCCGTGCCTACCATTTATTTCTTTGACAATAAAATTAATTGGTAGACAAATAATTTGTATTTTAAGCATTTGACATCAGAAGATAGTGTGGTAAGATGAAAGAGTAGTAAGTGATAGTTCTTTAAAAATTTTGAATGGGGATGTAGCCCAGCGGAAGAGGCAACAGACTTTAGCGTAAATTGAGTGCTTAAAGAGAAATCTTTAAAGTAGAAATCGTCAAATTCGGGGAAAGCTTAACTGCCAATCCCGAGCCAAGCTCAGAAATGAGAAGGTGTAGAGACTTAACGGCGAACATCTAAAACAGAAATGTTATGATGAAGAGAAAGTCCAGACTACAAATCATTAGTGAGTAGCGAAAGCTATAGTAGTACGAAAATCTGTAAAGCGGTGGTTCGAATCCACTCATCCCTACCATTTTTTGATAGTTCTTTAACAATTTAAGATAGTGTCGGAACAACCTTTGTATAGGGGTAACTAAATTTAATGCGGAATTAGTGTCTATGAGGAGCACGGTGGTCTACCAGATCACAAGGCCGGTGTAAGTCCGAGATTCCGCTCCATTTTAAAATTTGAGTCCTTATATCAATTAATTAGAGTGACAAGATGATAAATTGTTAGTTGTTGGCTCAAGTTTGTTACGGATTGTCAAATTAATATAAAAAACAATAGTAATAAAAAACCCCGTCTAATTAAAGACGGGGTTTAATTGTTTTATTATTAAGAATTTACTGGGTTTTATGACGGAGTTGGTTCATTCACTGTAAGTGTTGCTGGATTGCTCGTTACTGTTCCTACAATATTCGTTACTGTAGCGGTATATACACCAGCATCAGTCAATGCACTTGTTTGAATGATGTGAGTATTTCCAGTAGCACCTTGAATTTCTACATCATCTTTAAACCATTGATATACGATTGGACCTTGACCTGTTGCATTCACATTAAATACTGCACCGTCTCCTATAATAATAGTTTGACTTACAGGTTGTTCGGTTATAGTTGGAAGCGATGGCGTTGGTGGTGGTGGTGGCGGAGGTGGAGGATTAATAATCGTTAGTGTTGCTGGATTGCTTGTGATTGATATTCCGTTTGTAGCTGATACTACAACAGTATAATCACCTTCATCAGTAGTTTGGATATTATTAATTGTATATGAATATGATGTTTCTCCACTTACATCATTCCCATTCTTTTTCCACTGATAGGTTAATTCTGAGGGTCCACCAGCCATAACTGTAAATGTTACTGTAGATCCTGTCACTGCAGCTACACTAGATGGTTGTCCACTAATATAAGGTGGAGTCCAAGGCAAAGGTAAAATTAATACTGGTGGATTGATTTGATTATCAATTTGAGATTGAACAGAGGATTCATAATTTTCTTTTGAACCCGATCCAATTGCTTCCCAAACCCAATTTAAAACTTGGGGTTCTGTTAAAAGTTCATAAGGAGTAAATTCTGAACCAGACAGGTAAGTTACTCCACAGCTTCCATAAACTCTGCCGTTGTAAGTTTTATTATTTACAGTTTGTGAACCTAAACAATCCCAGTGAACTGTAAAAACTACATCTTTTTCTTGTTGATAGGTTGGATAACATTCCATTGTTCCGACTCGCCATGTGATAGTTGCGCTCATAGTGATTTATTAAGTTTGTAATTAAGTTTGTTGTGAATTACTGAAGGTTGGTTGTGACCAAGGTAAAGGTAAATTTACAATTGTTGGATTTACTAATTGTTGTGTTTGTGTGGTTACATAATTATCGATTGCGTCTTTTTGATTACCGATTTCTACAAATACCCAATCCATGACAATCTGCTTTGTTAATTGACTGTATGGAATAAAATTGTTATGAATCCATGAACCTGTGTTAAGAGTTAATTGAGTCGTATTTGGATATGAATAAGATACAGTGCTACCACTTTGCGGTCCAACTTGACCGATACCTGTTCCTACACAACTCCAATCCACTCTAATCACAACATCGGTATATTGGTCATAAGTTGTGTAGGATTGAAGACTATTTATATTATAACTGAGAGTCACTGCCATAAATTGTATCCTTTTAATGTATAAATATATGTTAAAACAATAAAAAAATTATATATTTATATTTGATGAAAAAACTTTATACTGAAATAGTAGAAAATATTCTTGATTCCATAGATATCAAAAAAGTAGACGAGGGTATAGGAACATTAGATATTAGTATAAAACATCTCAAGAAAGAAATAAATACTGATAGGAAAGCATTAGAATTTATAAATAAAAAACTACAAGTAGAAGAAAAGATTGATGGAACTAAATTAATCATTATTAGAACAGATAAAGATGATAAAGAAAACTGGTATAACAATTGGATAGTTGCTTATAAAGGTAATATTCTTTATCCAGAAGAATTCAAATATTTATCAGACAAAGAAAAACAAAATATTAAAACTGGTTCTATTGGCATATCACAATATTCAATTGTATTTGACCGTTTACGTTCTATAAATGCTGATAGTGTTCCAAAGAATACAGGTTTCAGTCTTGAATTTGCGCAAAATAAAGAAACATTGACACGAACATATAATGTTACACAAGCATTGTTCTTACGTTCATTTGCACCTTTAAAATATTATATTAATAAAGGATTTGTTACAATATCAATGTCTGGCGCTGAAATCACAGATAAGAAGAGAATAGAATCAATGGCTGAAACATTAGGTGTATTTACATTTCCTATATGGTTGGATGGTTATATCAATACAGAAGTTAATTTTAGAGCCGCTATTAAAAATAAAGCTCTTTTATCTGTATTTGAACAGACCCAAATTGATTATTCAAATCCAGTGGATATTGTTGCTAAATTTACAAATATGGTTGTCAAAGTAGAATCTTCATTAGGTGGATTGCCTGAAGGTGTGGTTATTACAACCAACGATGGTAAACTATATAAAGTAACTCAAGAAGATCAGTATAGTTTGGATGTGAGAGGAACAAAGAAAGCACAATATGTGATGGACCCAGAAAAAGAAAAAGTCTATCAAGCGACCGTTCGTGAAATTTCAAAACAAATAATTTCTAAATTAGATTTAAATCAACCATTGAATGTTGTATTGGGTCAATACAATGAATTGTTAAAAAAAGTAAATCTCAATAAAATTCAACACGATAAAAAGATAGATGTAAATAAACTTGATGATTTGATGTTGACTGGTAAATTTATTATACAACAAAGATTGTTTGTTGGAACAGGAACAAAAACTCTTGGTATCGTTCCTATGGCAGGTAAACCAGTTCATGCTGGTCATTGGAAGTTAATAGAATTGGCAGCAAAAGAAAATGAAAGAGTAATCGTATATATAAGTGAAAAAGGAAGAAAGGAGAAAGGAGAATTCCCTATCGAAGGCCAACAAATGATTGAAGTATGGAATGATATATTGAAGAAATATCTATCAAAAAATGTATCAATAAAGTTTGTTGAAAGTCCAGTTTCAAATGTAAGATATGTATTATTGGACCTTGAAAGTGACGCGGAAGATGCTCCTGTAGTGAGTATATATAGTGACAGTGAAGATATTCAGAACTATGATTTATCTGAATTTAATGCAAAGTATGCACAATTGGGTTCGATGGGTAAAATTAAATTGAGAGGTGTAGAAAGAACATCTACTGTAGATATCAGTGGAACCAAAATGAGAGGATTCTTATTAAATAACGATAAGGATTCTTTCCTTGGTTATTTACCAGAACCAATTTCTTCCTCTGATAAAGAAAAGATTTGGAATATATTTAAAGGCAATCAATTACAAGAAGGCAGTTGGAGAAAATTTGATAAAGATACTACCGCACAAGCATTTTCAACAATAGAAAAAGTAAAGAAACATGGAGATATTGGTATCGACATTGCCACCGAAATAATAAAAGAAATGTCACAACAAAAGTTTAACAAAATTTTTAGATATTTAATATAGTATGAATAATTACACACAATTATTTTGGGAATCAATCAAGAAATCTTTTTTAATAAAAGAGAGCGGTCAGTCCGTAGCTGCCGTTAATGCAACAACTCCAAAGACTATTGATGGACTACCAGCACAAGCAAGTCAAAAACTAAGTATTGCTGGTGGTAAAAAAGAAATTATATCTGGTCACATTAGAAAGTTATCAGTAACAATCAACAAATCATTAAAGTTTTGGAGAGATGACAATCCATACATTCAAAATGGATATATCTTCAATGGTAGTTCACAACATTTGATGAATCCGGCAATTGATAAAGTATTACAAAAGATTACAAATGACCCCAGTATTTCTCTAGAAAGAATCAAAGACAAATATGGTGACATCGATATTATAATTCCAAAAGAAAAGTTGGAAGAATTGACCAGTTGGCTAGATAACAAAGATAATAATAAAGCAGAATGGACACCAACCGACAAAAATAAAATAACTGATGAATTTTATTATGTTGGTAGAACAAAGAGTTATGCAGCTATACCAGACCAATTAGTTACTATATTCTGGTATAAACCAAACAATTTAGTTGTTCAAGTAGACTTTGAAGGTGATAATATGGTTATTGATAGTAATGGATATGAAAAGCCATCTACATGGACAAAGTTTTCAAAAGATAGTCCCCTCGATGATTTAGCAAAAGGTATCAAAGGATTAGCTGGTGCAATATTATTAAGAGCATTGGCAAGAGGAACAACACGTTTGGATAACGTTATTGTATTGACCCCAGGTGGTGCAACAAAATTCAAAGAAAAAGGTGAAGGCGCATTAAAGGATCGTGAAATTTCAAAGAATCAACGTGACTCCTTACCATCAGAATATACATTGAACACTGGTGGGGGAGGGGTAGGTATCAGAAAAGCATACAAGTATCTTGGCAAAGTAAAAGGAAAAGATGCTTATGAGTTCATTGAAGCACAACTTGGAAAAAAGATGGGATCTGAATTTTCTTCTATCATAGATTTAAATAAAATATTCAAAATTATATTTAATAAAAATCCTAGTGCAACTGATATTGATAATTTCAGAAGTTTCCAAGGGTTGTTGAAGATGATGAATAGAAATTTGGATAACAATACAAAATCAATTGTAATGAGTAGATTCCAAGAAATATTGGCCAGTGAAGCTATATCAGATGCCGAAAGAGAAGCTATCGATAAAGCAATTAAAGATAATCTTAGGTAATTTGTATATTGTTATAGATGAAAAAAATAATTCTATCTAAAATAGAATATGAATTATTGATTGAACATTTGAATTCATCATTGAATTATACTGATAATTCTTTGGCGGAAAAAAAGTGGTTTGATAAAATGGGTGCTACACAACATCTATACGAGTTGGAATTAGAGTCTTATAAAATAAAAAAATATGGCGATCCGTCAACCAAAACCCATATGTTACAATGGTTGATATCAAAAATAAAAGCCAAAACACTTGACTTATAACAAAAAAGTGGTAAAATAGTATTGTGTTAAAGTTAAGTTCCAATAAACAAAAGATTGTAATTGTGGCAGACCCGCATAACGATTACAAGAAATTAAATAGTATTTTAAAAAAAGAAGATGGTGATATCAATATTTGTCTTGGTGATTGGTTTGATAGTTTTAACTTGAATAATCCATCCGATTACACGGCAACTGCCAAGTATCTAAAAGACGAATTTCTATCAAATCCAAAGAACTATACACTCTTTGGTAACCATGACATTCATTATCTATTTAATACGCCTAATACATGGTGTAGTGGATACGAATCGTGGAAGTATAAAGCCATAGACAAAGTATTGGGTGGAGATAGAGGTTCCATTCAAGAAAAGTTTCATTGGTCTATTGTGGTGGATAATATTCTACTGACACATGCTGGATTGGATCAACGTTTGTTGTCACCAGTTTGTGTGAACAAAGAATGTGTGTTCAAGTATCTGGAGGAAGCAACCAATGATGCTAACATAAAGATTAGGACCAATCAAAGACATTGGTTTTATGAGGCTGGTCGTTCGAGGGGTGGTATAGCTAGCGTTGGTGGTATTGTTTGGTGTGATTTTAACGAGGAGTTTGAACCTATCTCTGATTTGAGACAAATTGTGGGACATACCAATCAATATAGAACTGGTAAAGCAGCACAACATCATCTTGAAGGTTTTGATAACGTTGTTGAAGCCGATAACATCTGTATTGATTGTAATTTGAGCCAGTACATTACTATTACTAATGGTAAGATTGAATTGAAAGATTATAACTTATGAATGATATTATGAATCAAGCACCACGGGGAAAGCCTGTTGGTATTAAAGACACGTATGAAGTAACTTGTGATAAATGCAAAGGTAATACATTTAAAGAAGTATCCTTTATGCGGAAAGTAAGTGCGATTATGACTGGTACAGGCAAACCAAGTTATATTCCCATTCCAACATTTGCATGTGCCAAATGTGACAATGTGAATGACGAGTTTGTTCCAGAAGAATTAAGAACAAAGATACAATTATCTTAACAATATCCAACAATCTATTGAGTGTTGATGGATTTTTTGCATATTTATATAATATGACTAAAAAGAACAAATATATACTTTATAAGTTTGTCAAGTTTGTTGAGAAAGAATTAAATATCAAAAATCCTTTTAAACTAACTATATCTTATAATCACGATAAGTTTAAAACAACTGCCTATTATAATAATGGCACGGGTGAAGTATCGGTTTATGTCAAAGGCAGAGCAATTATAGATGTATTAAGGAGTGTTGCTCATGAATTAGTTCATCATCGTCAATTTCAGAACGGAGAAATAAAGAATAGTGAACAAGTTAAGGATATTGGTGGTAAAATAGAAGATGATGCAAATGCAATTGCGGGTCAACTTGTAAAGAAATTTACCTACGAAAACGAAAAATTAAAGTTATTCAATGAATCAATCAAGAAGAAGTTTCTTTGATATTAACTGATACGTTTCTTGATATTTTTCATGTTTTTCTGATATTGTTTTTATAGCAACGTCTTTACCTTCCCATCCCTGTATCTTAACACGGTTTTCTTTTTTCTTATTATTATTTTTGTAATGTTTGAAGAAATCTTCACACACATCCAAGAACATGTCATCTATATCGGTAATGTCATTATAACTATTTGGGTTATACAATGGTATTCCCAATATTTTACAATCTGATACATCATTATCTAATGTGCATAACACGCCGATAGGTTTTACTTCTACATATGATAATGGTAATAGTGGAACTGTATTATAAACTAATATATCTAATGGATCACCGTCGTCGCTTAATGTTTGTGGGATAAATCCATAACTAGTTGGATATCTCATACTACTAATTAAACATCTATCCAATTTTAACATATCCATATTAGGACAGTATTCATATTTGGTGATACTGTCTTTCTCTATTTCTATTATTGCATTTATTATGTTAGGATAATTTTTGCCTATTGATTTGTTTATCAAACTCATATCGAAACTATTTGTATTTTTGGAATCAGTTCTGTTACGAATCCTTCATCAATTAAATATTGTGCAATTTTATCTACACAAGGTTTGAAATCTTTAATTGCTAAACGTTGACTGTTGTTGACTCTTATTATCTTTTCGTCCAAAATCAAAACCTGAATGCCATAAAAAACCCCGTGCACAGTTGATTTTGAGGAATTTTTCATATATCTATAAATATTTAATAACAATATCATATCATAAAAAATGTTAAAGTGTTATTTATTATAAAAAGGTATTAATATGAATTTAGAAAAATCTATATTGTTGGTTTTGTTATTACTGTCATAAGGATTGACAAATAGATATTGTATGATATAGTAGGTAAAATATGAATGAATATGTTCCGCCGGAATGGAATGAATGGTTTATGCAGGGAGTTTATTGGGTGGCTAGTAAATCTAAAGACCCAAAGACGAAGATTGGTGCTTTAATTGTAAAAGATAAAAGGGTTATATCAACGGGATACAATGGTATTCCTATTGGTGTAGATGACAATAATGAACTAAGACATCAACGTCCAGAAAAATATAAATGGTATGAACACGGAGAACGTAATGCGATATATGCGGCTGCTAAGTATGGTATTGATACAAATGGATCTTTGTTATATACCAATGCTCTGCCATGTGCTGATTGTGCTAGGGGTATAATTCAATGTGGTATTAAAGAAGTTTATATTCATAAACAATTTAATGAGTTATGCAATAACACACAAAGAGCACAATGGAAGGGACATGATAATATCACATTCAGTATGTTTAATGAAAGTGGTGTAAAAGTAATTATTATTAATAAAATACTTGGATGTAAAGCATTTTTTGACGGTAAAGAATATAATTTATGAAAAAAGAATTGGAAAATTATTTGTGTAAAAAATATCCAAAACTTTATACTGATTGTGGACAACAAGAACTCTTTACATTATTTGGATTTGAATGTAGTGATGGATGGTTTAGATTGATTTTGTGGTTAAGTACTTATATTCAAGATTATTTGGATCAAAATAATAGAATGGCAGAAAAATATCCAGATAAATATAAACCAATTAAACAAGTAAAAGTTTTACAAGTAAAAGAAAAGTTTGGAACTCTTAGATATTATTATTCAGGCGGCGATGATAAAATTAGTGAGGTTGTTCAATTTGCAGAATACTTAAGCAGTAACATTTGTGAAACTACAGGTAAAACAGATAATGTTGGAAGAAATACTACTGGGTGGATTAAAACGCATCACAAAGATTTATCCAAACCAAAGGATTTCATACCTGTTGATGATGAAGAATTAATAAAAATTCTTGACATTTAAAAAAAGTGTGGTATTGTTGATATATGATTAATAATAATGAATTGTTCGCCAAGGTTCTTGCTGAAAATCCACTTCCCTATAAGTTTGGGGAGAAGGTAAATACTGACAGGGGTATTGGCTATATCAGTGGTTATAACTTCAAGGAACGTGAAAAGGTTTGGCGGTTTACTATTCGTCCGTTTGGGTTGACTAATTATTATGTTGATGTAGATAAAGTATATGGAAAGGTTGAATAATATGGACTACGAAAGTAATACAGAGATTTTAGCAGATCTAATTGATAACATTAGAAATCTTCATGAAGAAAATGCAAAACTCAAACAAGAAGTTGAACATCTAAAAGAACTTAATAATGAACTTACCCGTAGGTTAAAGAGTATTCAAGCAGTGTTTCTATGAGATTATTTGTAATTTTTCTAGTTAGCTTTATATTTTGCAATCTTGTAAGTTACCTAGCATATAAGTTATTTAAGATTGATATATCACCCACAATTATCAGTCTCGCACTAATTACACTGTATATGGTGTTACCTGATAAATGGAGTAATAGGCTTAAATGCAATAAAAAATGAATATTCATGTTCCAGAAGAAATTAAAAGTAAATATCCCAATATGGAATTTCGGGGTAAACAACGTATTATTAATGATAGAACTGTAATTGAAGCACATAATCCTGTCACAGACCAAAGATTTTATTATAGTTTCGAGGAGGATTTCTTTTGGTTTATGGATCAAATACCTGATTATAAATTGCCTAAATCTTGACATTATACCCAACTTAGGTTATTCTATTACAGAATGAATGATGTTAGAGAACGTCTAGATAAAACTCAATGTAAGATAAAGACTTGTAGATATAATGACATTCGTGAAATATTTGAAAATTTTCATTATAAGAAAGGTCATATGGGTGGTGGAATAAGTGTTTGTTTTGCTATGTTTATAGATGAAAACTTAGTTGGCGGCAGTGTATTAGGTAAACCCAGACACGAAAAAAAATACAAGAATTGTATTGATATACGAAGAATGGCATGTCTAGATGATTCACCTGTTAACAGTGAAAGTTGGTTTTTAGGACAAATTATTCAATGGATTACATGTAACACCAATTACGAAAATGTAATTTCATACAGTGATATGACAGTTGGACACAACGGAACTATATACAAAGCTTCTAATTTTAAAGAAATAGGATTAACCACTCCAACCAAATATGTAGAATGGAATGGTAAAATGTATCATCCTCGTTCAATAAGTATTGATAGAGATTATAGTTATAAATTGAGAGAGGCTATCAAAACAGGTGAAGCAGTTGTTAAAACCGGTTTACCTAAAAGAGTTTGGTTGTATCCAATTATTCGTAAAAAGAATAGTAAAAAGAAAATGATACTAGAAATATTTGATAAAAATATAGTTGTCAATCAAAAAGCTAGTGAATTTTTTTCTTTTAATTAATATGTAATGTGTGGAACAAATGAAAAAAATTAAAGTGTGTGAGAATTGAAATTGACAAGATTGACCGCACCCAATTTATGGTGCATGAACACATTCTCAACGGAGAAATTGTTTATTTGATTCAACCTCAACACATTGGCACCAAGTGGACCCAAGACAACAAGCACATGCGTAGTGTGGTTGTGAACTATGAAGGTGAAGTGATTAGTGCGGGGTTTCCTAAGTTTACTAACTGGGGTGAAAATCCTGATCACTTTCCTGTTCCTAACTCATTACGTAACTGCACCGTCATGGAAAAGCTTGATGGTTCTCTATTGAGTGTTAGCAAGTATAAGGGCCAATATATTCTACGAACCCGTGGAACCGTTGATGCTTCTGTTCTTGCTAATGGTTTTGAGTTGGAAGTGTTCAAGTCAACTATTCTAAACAAGTTGGAGGATAACAATGATACTTGGGGTTATTCTGTGTTGTTTGAATGGTTGTCTCCTGTCAATAAAATTGTCTTATCGTATGGTGATGAACCTATGTGGAAGTTGATTGGTTTTATTGACCACACTGATTATTCACTTGCTACTCAAGATATGTTGGATTTGATGGCAAAGAAGTATGATTTTCTTCGTCCAGAAACTTATACTTTCACTGATGTCAATGATTTGTTACGGAATGTTGACAAATGGAAGGGTAAGGAAGGTGTTTGTGTATATTCCAAGAATGATCAATACATTCATAAGGTAAAGTCATCTGATTATTTAATTAAACACAGATTTAAGTCAGAAGCAACTTTGGAAAATACTTTAGATTTGTATTTTTCTTATGGCAAACCATCATACCAAGAGTTTGAATCTAAATTGACTGAAACTTTTGATTATGAGTGTTTTGAAATGGTTAGAGGTTACGCTTCACAAATTTGTGACGCTTCTAAGGAAGTGAACAAGATTGTTGATGGATTTAAATCATTCATTGATAATCAACTAAAGGATTTATCTACCCGTAAGGAACAAGCTCAGAAGGTGATATCATCATATTCAGAGTCTAATAGGTCATCAATGATTTTTTCATTGCTTGATGGCAAAACACTTACTAGTGACCAACATAAAAAGTTGTTCTGGCAAGTATTAAAAAAGTAAATGATTATGAAGTGCTGAAGAACTAAATCAAGAACCCCACTATTAATTTAGTGGGGTTTTCTTTTTTATAGATATTTATATTTAACGCAAAGAAAAAATTAAACTTATGAGTGATAAACTAAACGAAACATTTAAAAAGCATCTTAAACTTCTACATAATAAGTTAAATTTAAATGAAAATGAAAACAAATATTATGACGCTAAAATTCTAGATAATGGTGATTATCAAATTTTAGCAGTTAATAACAAAGATAATCCCTT
>Ga0194119_10008671_pt1 | contig 13895 bp, 15 predicted proteins | sample TA2MahC100mmetaG_FD_148620 | JGI IMG/M metagenome (GOLD analysis project Ga0194119, IMG submission 148620) | Freshwater microbial communities from Lake Tanganyika, Tanzania - TA2015018 Mahale Deep Cast 100m | ecosystem: Environmental > Aquatic > Freshwater > Lake | place: Tanzania: Lake... | reverse complement strand
CCCTCGAGAGCGATGACCTCGGCGTTGTGGGTGAGGCGGTCGACGAGGGAGACGACGCAGGCGGCGTTGGGAAACACCTCGTGCCACTCGGCAAAGGGGCGGTTGGTGGTGATGAGGGTGCTCTTTCCCGTTGCCTCCAACCTCATCGCCATCACCTACCTCCGGCTCGGCAAGCTCACCCACCTGCCAACCTCGCGGTTTGTGCCGGCCCATCGAGCCAGCCCTCGCCCACGACTTTCGGACCGATGGGCAAGGCCACGCCAGGCCTGCTCGAGCGCCAGCGTGGGGTTGATGCACGGCTTGAGAAAAGGGGCAAGAAAAATCCGAAAGCGCCAGAGTGCCTTCGAAGGCTTCCACGCGTTGGTCATCCAACCACTTCGCGCGTCCAAGCGCTCACCACCTGGCCGTGGAAAACGCACTTTGCCCACCAATGACAGGCCCAGAACTTTCAGGTAAGCGGTTGCGGGCCTCGGGGTGAATTGTTCTGGTATCAACTTTTTCTAAAGATGGAATTGTACCAGATAACAGGGTATTTATAGACCGAATCAATAACTTGGGGACCCCCCAAGCTCCAGTGCAAGGCGGTACCAGTCGGTCTGCGAATCCCCGGTCATTCGCCTCATCGTGCGCGCAGCCCGTGCCGGGGGCAGCTCGCGCAGCAAGGCAATCATCATCGCCTCGCGATCCAACAGGTAGCGGCGATCCTTGGCGTTCACTGGGAGCGACGGGTCGTCGCCGCTCGCTTTCGCGGCTTCGATCATCACACAGTACTCTCCCCGCATTCGCGCGGGCACCGCCGCAACCCATTGCGCAAACGCCGCGCCCGTAAGGACTGCGGTCTCCTCATGCAGCTTGGTGAGTTCCCGGCCGACACAGAGCCTGCGCAGTGCTGCGACTTGGCCCAGCGCCGCAGCGGTTGCACTGATTCGATGCGGAGCCTCGTAGATCAGCACGTGCGCGGCCAGGTCGAGCAATTGGCGGAGACGCGCCCGCATGAGTGCATCGCGGGCGGGCAGGAAGCCCTCGAACCAGAGCGGCGCGGGTTGGAAACCTGCAACGCTTGCAAGGGCTACGAAAGCGCATGCGCCAGGCACCGGTAAGACTGGGAATCCGGCCCTGCGCGCTGCAGCAACGATCTGATGTCCCGGGTCGCTGATCGCTGGAGTGCCCGCGTCGGTAATCAATGCGCAACGCGCCCCTGTAGCGAGGTGCTCAAGCACCTGGGCCACCGCGTGGGCTTCCCGGTGCTGTTCAATGCAGACGGTTGTGGGCGCCAGCCCGGGAAGATCAAAAAGTACCCGACTCACCCGACGATCCTCGCAGGCAACCAGCGTTGCCGAGCGAAGTGCCGCGTGTGCCCTCGGGCTCATGTCCGAAAGGTTTCCGATCGGCGTTGCGACCACCATCAGGCATGCGGCCGGCCATCCGTCGGATGCGTCCATTCCTGCGTCCTCCAGACTCAGCGACGCAGTTTTTGTTGCGGTTTCACGACGCATCCTCCGATTCTTGCACGATTTCTTCGCCTGTCAGGCCGCGCGACGCAATTGGCAGTTCCCGCGATTTCTCAGTTCCCGCGATTTCTCAGTTCCCGCGATTTCTCAGCTCCCGCGATTTCTCAGCTCCCGCGATTTCGCATTGCCTTTGATTTCGCAGTGCCTGCGACGATCCGCGCCGCCCAACGAGCAGACCCTTCAGATGTCACCTCCTGCGATCCCAAGCACCCCGACACCAGACAAACGAGATCAACCGCCATTCACCGAGCCACTCGCGCATCGCCGTGGGCGGAAGGCTGAGGATCTGAGCGCGGATTGGCTTTCGGCGAAGGGACTGCAGTTGCTTGGACGCAATCTGCGGGTTCGGGGTGGAGAAGTCGACCTCTTGATGCTCGAAGGGTCGACCTGGGTGTTTGTGGAAGTGAAGTACCGGAGCCGACGGGACTTCGGCGGCGCCTCCGCGAGCGTGGACTGGCGCAAGCAACGGCGGGTCCGTCATGCCGCAAACTTCCTTCTGCAGGAACGCTTCGGCAACCGGTGCTGGCCCGCATGCCGCTTCGACGTAGTTCTCATCGAAGCAGGGACGCTGCGCTGGATCCGGGGCGCCTTCTGAGTTGATCTCCTCCCGCCGGGCCGGGCCGCCGCGGGTGGGTCGCCGGGCTGCGCTGCTGGGTCCGGGCCGCAACCTTGCTCCGCCAGGATGCGCCGCCAGACCTCCGCCAGACGCCGGACGTCAGCGGATCTCGATTACACTTTGACCTTCGGTTGAAACCAGCGACCTTTCAAACGTGGGGAGCATGCATGCCATGAGCAATCGACGCGATCGGTGCACCCAACCCCTCCTTGACCCTCAGGATCGTGGCTTTGGTCGGGCTGCGGCTCACTTCAGCTTTCCAAACGGCCCACGGCCATCGCACCCGGGGTGCGCATCCGCCTTGGCATACCCACGGCGAAACGTCCTGCTGCTTGCGGCGGCAGCGGCACTGTTGCAGGGTTGCACAGGACTTGCGGTAACGGGGGCAGCGGTCGGCGCGGTTGCCACCGGCGATCGGCGCAGTCTGGGCACGCAGGCGGATGACCAGACCATCGAGTTCCGGGTGAGGAGTTCGATTTCCTCCGCAGTCCCTGCTTCCAATATCCGCGCGATCAGTTACAACCGCAAGGTATTGCTGGTAGGGCAGGCCACTTCGGAGGCCGACCGTACCTTGGCGCAGGAGGTGGCGGCGCGTGCCAGCAACGTGGTTTCGGTGGTCAACGAGGTTGAAATCCGGCCGCTGGCCAGTGCGCAGAACAGTGCTACCGACATTGGTCTTTCCACCCGGGTGCGTGCTTCGTTTGTGGAAGACAAGATGGTCGAACTCGGGGCTTTTCGCATCACTGCCGAACTTGGCGTGGTGTATCTGATGGGACAGGTGACCAAGCGCGAGGGCGAGCGCGCCGCGCAACTTGCAAGCAAGGTCAACGGTGTACGCAAGGTGGTCACGCTCTTCGAGGTGGTGAACTGAGCGACAGTGGGCCTTGGGGTGCGGGAAGGGCACCAGGCTCAAGCGTCTTCGAGCAGCAGGTACGCGGTCCTTGCCTCAGTCGCGAGGCCGATGCGGCGACCGTGCGGGAGCGTCAACTTCACCGGGGTGTGTCCGAAGGGGAGACCCTCGAGGATCGGCACCCGTGTCTGCTTGCGTAGCCACGCGATTGCGTGCTTCAGATCGTAGCCCCCGTCGCGTTCGCTCAGGCGGTACTGGTTGAATTCGCCCAGCAGAACCGCCTTCTGTGCGTCGATCACTCCGTTGTAGAGCAATTGCAGGAGCATGCGTTCAATCCGGTAGGGATGTTCGCCCACATCCTCAAGAAAGAGAATGCCCCCGGAAGGTGCCTTGGGTAGCCATCGCGACCCGAGCATGGCGCACACCATGCTCAGGTTCCCGCCCCAGAGCGTTCCGCGCTCGTCCAGGGATGGTTGCCCGCGCGTCTGACCCCGGACCGTGAAGCCCAGGGCCTTGAGCGCACCCTGGTAAGCGTCCCGAAGACACGCGCAGGTGGTTTCGTCGGGCGACTCCCGGGCAAAGTCGTCGAGCATCGCCGGACCTGCCCAGGTTTGCGCTGCGCAATGACCAAGCATGGCGAGATGGAACGCGGTGGCGTCGCTGAAACCAACCCAGAACTTGCCAGAGTCTGCGAGCGCATCCAGATCCAGATGAGGCAGCAACCGCATCCAGCCGTAGCCTCCCCGGGTCATCATCACCATGCGGGCCTGTGCTTGCGCAGCGGCACGGCAAATCGCGGCAGCACGCTGGCGATCGGTGCCTGCAAAGCGCTGATGTCGCTTCCGTGCGTCACGGTCAACCACGGGATGCCATCCCTGCAACCGGAGTTGGGAAAGCGCCAGATCCCACGGAGCATCGTCCGGCACCGCGCTCGAAGGCGATACCAGGTAGACCGGATCCATCTTCGGCGAGGCTCCTCCGGCTGACGCTTGGATAACACTCATGAGGCTGAACCACGGATCGGCCCGGCGTCTACACTGGGATACCCCCTGGGTTTGCCGGCAGGGTCCACTCGAGGAGATTCAGCGATGGCACGCATTCCCTACCTTCCGGAGGACCTGAGCGAGCCGGCCGATGTGGTTGCGGCGATCCGGGCGCGGCGCGGAGGGTCGCTTTTGCACCTTGACAGGATGCTGCTCCACTCCCCGCCGCTTGCGCGTGGCTGGAATGTGTTTCTCGGAGCGGTGCGCACCGAGCTCTCTCTCAACGCCCGACTGCGCGAGCTTGCCATGTGCACTGTGGCGGTGCTCAACGGTGCCGATTACGAGTTTGCGCAACACGCGCCTCTGCTCGCCGAGGCCGGAGCAAGCGCTGCGCAAGTCAACGCCTTGCACGCGCCCCACCTCGCCGCGATGGACGAAGCGCTGTTCCCGCCCGGCGAGCGAGCAGCTCTTGCGGTGATCATCGCCATGACCCGGGAGGTGAAGGTGGACGATCGAACGATGGAGGAGTTGCGCGCGCATCTGAGCGACCGGGAGGTGGTAGAGCTTTGCGCAGTTACCGCAGCCTACAACATGGTGTCGCGATTTCTCGTGGCCACCGGCATTCATGCGCGGGAGCTCGAACCGGGCGCTCCCGCCACATCCCAGGGTTGATCCCGGGCACCGGGAATTCACCGCAACCGCACACTCAGGCGCTCTGCGGGGCGCTGAGTCCGGCCTTACGAGCTTGCTCGTCGGCGTGGTAGGACGAGCGGACCATCGCCCCCACGGCCGCATGCTGAAAGCCGAGGTCGAGCGCAACACGCTGGAGTTGCACGAGGGCTTCAGGTTCAACATAGCGCCGCACCGGAAGGTGCGCATTCGACGGCGCGAGGTACTGTCCGATGGTGATCATGTCGATCGCATGGCGGCGCATGTCGGCCATGACCTCGCACACCTCAGCGTCGGTTTCGCCCAGCCCCAGCATGAGCCCGGACTTGGTGGGCACCGCGGGAACCCTTTCCTTGAAACGGGCAAGCAGGCGCAGCGAGTGGAGATAGTCGGACCCGGGCCGTGCCTGGCGGTAGAGCCGCGGTACCGTTTCGAGGTTGTGGTTCATCACATCCGGGGCACACTGCACCAGGATGTCGAGTGCCTTGTCGAGTCGCCCGCGGAAGTCGGGAACAAGGATCTCGATCTGTGTCTGCGGCGATAACCGCCTTACGGCCTCGATGCAGTCCACAAAATGCCTGGCGCCGCCGTCGCGCAGGTCGTCGCGGTCGACGCTCGTGATCACCACATAGCGCAGCCCAAGCGCGGCAACGGTTTCGGCAAGGTGCCTGGGCTCCTCGGGGTCGAGCGGATCGGGTCGACCATGGGCCACATCACAGAAGGGGCATCGCCGCGTGCACCGATCGCCCATGATCATGAAGGTGGCGGTCCCCTTGCCAAAACACTCACCGATGTTTGGGCAGGAAGCCTCCTCGCAAACGGTGTGGAGTTGCTTTTCGCGGAGAATGCGCTTGATCTCGAAAAAGCGCGACCCGTGAGCGGGAGCTTTCACCCGGATCCAGTCGGGTTTTGGGAGCGCAGGCGCATCGCGCACGATCTTGATCGGGATCTTCGCGGTCTTGGCCGCACCTCTTTGCCGGAGCTGTGGTCCGCCGTTTCGAGGAAGGTCAGCCCGGGCAGGATCGAAAGGCTCGAAAGGCTCGGCTTGAGCCAAACCTTGCGGCGGCTCTCCCAGGAGCGCGGTGGGTTGCTTGATAACGGCAGGATGCATGCGATCGGGCCAATGCAGTGGTCATGAATACTCGGCAAACCGTGAGGATAGCCTGTGACGCTTTGCCCTCACCGCAGTGTCCCAGGGAGGGCTTCGGCTTTGCCTCTCTGCGCCTGGTCGAGTCGGTCGGCGATCCTTTCCCCGAGCGACCTTCCTGCCTCCTCGATTGCGGGGCCGGCACCCAGGCAATTGCGCATGTCGGTGACGGCAAGCTTCGGAACACCGCAGGGGTGGATCCGCTGATACGGCTCGAGGTCCATCGCCACATTGAGCGCGATCCCGTGGTAGCTGCAGCCGCGACGTACCTTCAGCCCGAGCGCTGCGATCTTGCTTCCCGCCTGCAGGCCTGTTCGCACATACACACCCGGAGCGCGGTCGCGCCTTTCGGCGTGGATGCCGTACGCCGAAAGACAGGCGATGCAGGCTTCTTCGAGGACCCGCACCAGCTCGCGCACCAGCAGCCCTCGGCGCACAAGATCCACAAGCACATAGGCCACCACTTGCCCAGGGCCATGGTAAGTCGCTTGCCCACCGCGCTCGGTCGGGATCACCGGGATTTGGTCCGGATCGAGCACATGCCGGGAGTCGGCCCCCATTCCGAGGGTGAAGACTGCGTTGTGTTCGAGGAGCCATATCTCGTCCTGGGTGCGGCGACTGCGCCCCGCAGTAAAGGCGCGCATCTGCTCGAGACAGCGCAAATAGTCCTGGTGGCCCAGCCAGAGCAATCGGGCTCTGCCGGGATCGCCCGCCGACGTCGAGGGTTGCGCTGCGCCTGCGACCGGGGCGGTGTTCAGCTTTGACATCAATCACAGGACAGGGTGGGAGCGTGCCTCAAAGCACCATCTTCACCAGGGGGTGCGCGCAAAGCGCCTGGTAAAGGGCGTCGAGCTGTTCGCGCGACTGCGCCTCGATGGTGGCCGTGAGCCCAAGGTAGTTGGCATGCCGTGAACTGCGCGCCTGCAGCATCGCGGGGTCGAAGTCTGGCGCATGGGCGCAGAGTACCGCGATGATCTGCTCGCGCAGCCTGGGATCGTTACGGCCCATGATCTTGACCGGAAAGGCGCAAGGAAACCGCAGCAGGCTTTGGTCGGGGGTCATCTGTGTTCGGAGGGCGCAAGTCGGCGCACGTCCCGCACATCCGCAGCCGGCTCATGCAGCCGCGATTGCGTCCTGGTAAGCCTGGTAGAGACGTGCATAGACCGGTCCGGGCCGACCCGAGCCGACGGGGTGGCCGTCGAGCCTTGTGATCGGCAGAATTTCCTTGGTGGCCGAACTCAACAGCAACTCGTTGGCGCAGGCAACCTCTTGCCGTGAAAGTGCCGAGGTGCGAAAGGTGAGTCCGCACGCTGCGCAAAGGGACTCGATGAGCCCAACGCGGATCCCTTCCAGAATGCGATGATCGAGCGGGGCGCCTGTCACGGTCTCGTCCTTCACCACCCAGATGTTGCTGGAGGAGCCCTCGGTCATTACGCCGTCGCGGAACTGGATGCACTCGACTGCGCCGCCATCGACTGCCGCCTGTCGGGCAAGAACATTGCCCAGCAACGAGATCGACTTGATGTCGCACTGCAACCAGCGGACGTCGTCGAGGCTGACAGCCGCAACACCCTCCTCGCGCTGGACAGCGGGAACCGGCAGCAGTTCGGAACTCATCGCAAAGACAGTGGGGCTTGCGTCCTTCGGAAACGCATGATCCCGTTTGGCCACGCCGCGGGTGATGTGCAGGTACACAAACTGATCCCGCCAGCTGTGCCGGGCGATCAGCGCACGCACGAGTTCGAGCCAGGCCTGGTCGCTCAGAGGGTTGGCGATGCGGATCCGGGCAAGGCTGCGCTTGAGTCGCGCCAGATGCTCGGCCCATCGAAAGGGCCTTCCGGCATAGGCTGGGACAACTTCGTAGATGCCGTCGCCGAAAATGAAACCACGGTCGAGGACCGGTACCTTTGCCTCCCGGAGGGGCATGAAGGTGCCGTTGAGAAAGACCCAGGTTTCGGGGTCAGGCGGAGAATCGTCCTGCATGTTTATCCCTGGCGCTTGTCAATGGCCCTGCACCGTACTACCTCAGAATCCCGCCCATTGCAACACAGTGTCCCAGGCGCGCCCGAACCAGCCCGCTGCGGCCACGGTGCTGAGCGCCAAGAGGGGTACTTCGGAGACGGGCTGGCCGTCGAGGCTGATGCGTGCTGTGCCGATGCGTTGACCCTTGGCGATTGGTGCGACCAGGGGGTCGATGCGAACCAGATCGGTCTGCAGTCGATCACCCGAGCCCTTGGGAACCACCACAGTGAGCGCCCCCTCGAAGCCCGCGGCGATTTCGGCCTCAGCGCCGCGTCGCAGCTTGTATTGCGCCACTGCCTTGCCTGCGGGGTGCAGCGTGACCGCGTCGGTGTTCTGAAACCCCCAGTTGAGCAATTTCTGCGATTCCACGACACGCGCCGACTCGGAGGCCGCACCGAGGATGATCGAGATCAGCCGGCGTTCGCTCTGGCCGGTGCTGTCCTTGCGCCGGCTCGAGGCCACGAGGCACCAGCCGGCTGCGTCGGTATGTCCGGTCTTCAGTCCGTCGACGCTCGGGTCGATGCCAAGGAGCCGGTTCCGATTGGGCTGTCGAATGTTGTTGTAGGCGTACTCGCGCATCGAATAGAGCGGATAACGGTCGGGAAAGTCGCGGATAAGCCGGCTTGCAAGGATCGCGAGGTCGCTTGCACTGCTGTAGTGCTGCGAGTCGGGTAGCCCGGTGGCGTTGCGGTATTGGGTGTTGCGCAGACCCATCTTCTGCGCCTCCCGGTTCATCAGCTGCGCAAAGCCTTCTTCGGTGCCCGAAATTGCCTCCGCAAGCACGATCGACGCGTCGTTGCCGGACTGCACGATCATTCCCTTGAGCAGTTCGTCAACCGTGGCTGGTTTGCCCGGGTCCACGAACATGCGTGAGCCGATCGCCTTCCAGGCGCGCTGCGAAACCGCCGGGCGCTGATCGAGCTTGATCCGCTCCTCTTTCAGCGCTGCAAAACTCAGGTATGCGGTCATCAGCTTGGTGAGCGAGGCTGGGTCCATCGGCCTGTCGGGCTCATGGGCGGCAAGCACCTGCTGGGCGTTGACGTCGTAGAGCAGCCAGGACTTGGCCGCGATCGAGGGCTGCGAAGCTGCCAGCGCAGAGGACTGACCTGCCGAGCAAGGCACCCAAAGCATCCACGTCAACAACAGGAGCGCACAAGCTGCCGCAACCCCGTCGATCCAGTCGTGGGCGGAGTTGGTCTGCAGTTTGAGGAGCCGCGTTGCATCCATGTTGGTGAGATCCGTGCAGTGGGCTCAGGCGCTCGGCGCCGCGCGCGGCGCGAGTGGGCCCAAGCCGTACTGAATGCGCTGCTTGAGCAAGCCAAGTTGCCCATGAAAGAAGTGCGAGGTGTTGGGGAACACCAGCACCGGAAGTCCAAACGGCCGCGCCCAGTCCATCACGTCGGCAAGAGGCACCACCTCGTCGGCCTCACCGTGGATGACGAGCGTATCGGAAGCCACCTCGGGCATTGGAAACCGCGACGCTGCGGGTCCCACCAGAAGGAGTCGGGCGGGCGGCTGGCCTTGCTCGCGAAGGCTCTGCGCAACCTTGGCCGCCACGAAACTTCCGAAGGAGAACCCTGCGAGCACCAGAGGCCGTTGCGGCGTACCCAGGCCGGGAAGGATCTTCGCTGCCATCGTGAGCAACGCGAGCAAGTCGCTTGTCTCGCCGTTACCCACATCGTAGGCGCCCTGCGATTGGCCAACACCGCGGAAATTGGGCCTCCAGGTCTGCAGTCCCAGATCGCGCAAGGCACGCGCGATGGTTTGCACAACCTTGTTGTTGTTGTTGCCGCCGTGCAGCGGATGCGGATGCGCAATCAACCCCAACCCCGCACCCATTCCCGCGCCGGGCGGCAGATCGATAGCGAGTTCGATGAGTCCGGCCGGACCCTCCATGAACCTGATCTGGGTGTGCGGATTCACGCTCCGGTCTCGAGGCTGTTACGCAGCCTCCCTCAACACCAGCCGCTCGACCACGCGCCCCTTGATCAGATGCGACTGGATGATTTCCTCCACGTCGTCTTCGTCCACTGCGGTGTACCACACGCCCTCGGGATAGACCACGAACACCGGGCCGAGTTCGCATCGGTCGAGGCAACCGGCCTTGTTGATCCGGATCGAACCGCGGCCGCTGAGACCGAGCGCCTGAACCCTCTGCTTGGCGTATTGCTGCAGGGCCTCGGCGCCCTGGGCCGCACAGCACTCCCGACCCTCAGCACGCTGATTGAGGCAAAAAAAGACGTGTCTGCTGTAGTAGGGATCAGGCTGCATGCGGATTCTTCGGAGGTGCGAGGGGTGCTTTCGGTGCGGTGTGTGCTTTCGGTGCGGCGGGCGCTTTCGGTGCGGCGGGCGCTTTCGGTGCAGTGGGCGCTGGGCAGTGAGTGCGCTGACCCTGTGCCGGTCTGAACGACGCTCTCGGGCAGTGGCGTTGCTGCCTTCGGGGTCCGATTATAGGTGCGAGGGTGTAAGGCGGATCGGGTGCCGCGCTGAACTTCAGGAATCCAGCCGCTCTGCAGGGTGGAGGTGTGGCCTGGCTCGCGTGGCCGCAGCTTTACTGCGGTCGGCGGGGTCGGGGGGGTCGGCTTGCGTGGTGCGACCCGCGCGCCAGCGCAACGAGGAACCAGGCAAGCGTAATCCAACGCCAGGTCTGGTCGGCTGCGAGAACGACCGCGTCGAAATGCTGCCAGGGTCTGCCAAGGACGGGCGAGGTGCTGAGCGTTTCCGCAGCAAGCACCGCGTTTCCGAAGATCAAGGCGATCGCCGCATCGACGCCTGGCGCCGGCGTGGCGTCGGTCGCCGTTGGAAAATGCCGAAGGATGCGCTCGAGCGCAAGGAATACACCGAGGAGTCCGTCGGGCTCAGCCGGCGAAGGGCCAAGCCCCGGCCCGAGGCCGGGTTCGACCGCGATCGAAGCCGTCAGGTCGGCGGAAAGCCTGAGCAGGGAGCGAAGGGGCCAGAGGCACGCAAGGGCAAAGCCGAGCCAGATGCGGGCAGCCGGGTTGAGCAGGCTCAGCCCTCCCAGCAAGGCAGCGAGGACGATCCACCAGGCCACGATGATCATCCAGAGCGCTCGAAGGGTTGTGTCGTCGGCGAGGATCGAGGCGGATGAACGCAGGAAAAGCTGCTCGAGCAGCAACAGGCCGAGCAGGCACTGCAGCGCAGCGAGCGCCGCCCAGCGGACGGCCGCTCGCGCGGCCGCATGCATGATCAGCAGCGAAAGGATCGCGGATTCGAGCATTCGCCAGGCTGGCGTTGAAGCCGGGCTGAACGTCGATGCGGAACCTGCGAAGGAGGGGGGTGCTGCGAGGCCTGTCAGTCCGGACTGCGCAAGAAACCAGAAGACCTGGAGTGCCACCCACCCCACGATCAGTGCCGCTGGAATCGTGGCATCGTCTTTCCACCATCCGCGGACTGCGCCTTGCAGCTGCGCCCAGGGGCTCCGCACCAGGATCGCAAGCAGCGCGCCAAGCGCTGAACCCAGCGTGTTTGTGGCGCAGTCGAGCAGGGAGGGGATGCGCTGCGGGAGGTAGCTTTGCGCCGCTTCGACAAGCCCGGAAAGTGAGGCGCCCGTCAGGGTGCTCGCGAGGACCACCAGCCAGGCGGCCCCGCGCAGGTTGCTCGCGAGCAGCAGACCGAAGGGCAGGTAAAGAAAGACGTTGCTGAAGATGTCGAACCAGGTCCAGTAGCGCGGCCAGGGGTCGGCAAGAAAGGCCCACGGTGCCAGTCCGTGGTCGCGCCAGGCTTGCCATGGCCAAAGCGAGCCGTAAACGATGGCTGCGATCCAGATCAGCCAGAGCACCCACAGCAATCGGCGGCCGCCGACTGCACGCGACGAAACCCGGGATGCTCGCTTGCCAGGACTCATCCTCAGAATCTACCGGACAATCCGCGCTGCCGAAGCAGATTCGGTGGCGCGTGACCCCCGGCGCGTGACCCCTGGCGTGTGACCCCCGGCGAGGGTCTATGATCCGGTGATGGGCATTCTCATGGTTGCCGCCAGTGCGTCACCTCCAGCGTGGACCCTTGTGTGGGCCGAGCGCAGCGGTTCTGCCTTTACTGACTGAGGGTGATCGTCGGCCAATGATCGAGGCGGTCGAGGTGGAGTGGTGCGACCTTGTGGATTCAACGAACGAGCGCCTCCTGAGGCGTCCGTGGACGCTGGTTGCGGATCCTACGCCGGTGGCAGCCTTTGGCGATGCCGGCGCGGCACCGTTTCGGGTTTCGGCGCTTGCAGCGCGCGAGCAGCATGCGGGTCGCGGACGACGCCAGCGCGTCTGGTTCGGCGAACCGGGGATGGCGCTCCTCTTGTCGGTTGCGATCGATCGCCCGCGACCCACCTGGCCCGCAGCGCTGAGCGGGTTTTCGATCGCCTGCGCAAATGCAGTGATCGACGCACTTGAATCGGCGAAGGTTGCCGGGCAGAGCGTTGAGCCATTACGCATCAAGTGGCCCAACGACCTTGTTCGGCTGCGCAGGCGAGCATCGACGCCCTCCGCGCCGGCGGGGGGTGCTGAGGGCGCAAGCGGCGGCGCCAACCGGGATATCTGGCTCGAGAAAGTCGCCGGTCTCCTGATCGAGACCCGGCAGACCGTTGACCAGAGCCGGATCGTGATCGGCCTGGGGCTAAACCTGTGCCGTCCTTTGCAAGGCGTTACGACGGATCCTTGTGAGCGCGGCGTTTCGCAGCGGCAGGCGGATCTGGCGTGGGCTTGCCCTGAACCGGAGCGGGTGGAGACCATTCCCGGAGGTCTGCCTGGCGAAACGGAGCGGGTGGAGACCATTCCCGGAGGTCTGCTTGACGAAACGGCGCGGGATTCGGTGGATGCCCAGGTGCTGCATGAACTCGCGCACCGGATCGCGCAGTGCCAGCAGCGCGCCTGGCTCGACTTTGAGCACTCCGGACTTGCCTCGTTCCGCGCCGGAATCGGGCGGCGCGACGTACTGCGTGGTGAGTGGGTTGAAATCGAAGACGACACCCAGGGCCACCGCACACCGGCACAGGGTTGCGTGGTGGGAATCGACGACAGTGGACATCTGCTGGTGAGCCCCTTTTCCAGCGTCCAACCGACTGGAGTGGCCGGGAAGCAGGGTTCGATGGCTGCGTTGTGCGAGGCCGGGCTGGATGGGGAGGTCAGCAAGGCGGGCGTTGCGCACGACCCCGGCATCCCCGTCGCAGGGTCTGATTCCTGTTTTCCGGGGTTGATGCGCTACTGCGGCGCCTCGGTGCGCCTGTTGCAGCGCAAATCCGGCCCGGGTACGTTGCCGGGGGCGCGGCGATGAACAACCTGCCTCACGCCACTCGGGCAGAGCCGCAAGGGGAGGACCAGACCACAGTGCGCAGCGACGAGCACACCAGCCCTGCGGAGGATCGGGGGCATTGCTTCACCTACGGTTCGCTGATGTTTGCCGAAATCATGCACGCGGTTGCGGGGATGCGGCCGGTCGCACTTGCGGCCCGGCTGCACGGCTGGGAGCGACGGGCGATTCGTGCGGCCAACTATCCGGCAGCCTTCCCCGAGAAGGCGTCACCGTCCCACAAGTCGCTCGAGGGTGTTCTCTGGCTCGACTTGAGCGCGCAGGCCTGGCAACGCCTTGACGTGTTTGAAGGAACGGACTATGCGCGGGTGCAGGTGACGGTGCAATCTGCGACCGGCCCGCATAAGGCCTGGGTCTACGCTTTCCGTGACAGGAACCGGGTACTCGACCATGACTGGGATGTGTCAGCGTTTGAGTCCACCCACCTTGCCGGCTTCTTCCGGGAGCATGGGCGCGATCTGGTCTGAGGCGCACACCGCCTCTCTGCTTCGCGCAGGCCTCGCAGGCTCGAACGAGGCGAGGCGTGCCCGGATGTGGCGAGAAGTCTGGCTGCCCGCAGCGGAGCACCCATTGTGCCCGGCTTCGGATCAGGATGCCTGGGACTGCGGGCGCGGCGTTACTGCAGCGAGGGTTTCACCGAGGCTCTGGGCGAGCTCCTTGCGGTAGCGGTTGAGTTCCTGCACCGACACAAACGACTTGCCGAAGAGGAGCGAGAGGTTGTGCAGGATGCGCCCAACAACCTTGTCCTCCCACTGGGCATCAAAACTGATTTGCTGGTCGA